>Ga0070741_10002862_pt1 | contig 44684 bp, 35 predicted proteins | sample Coa_R1_4_FD_66440 | JGI IMG/M metagenome (GOLD analysis project Ga0070741, IMG submission 66440) | Surface soil microbial communities from Centralia Pennsylvania, which are recovering from an underground coalmine fire - Coalmine... | ecosystem: Environmental > Terrestrial > Soil > Unclassified ... | reverse complement strand
GGCCCTTAAGAGCCTGATCTAGCAAAATTTTCTGGCCTATCCCCTTGATAGGCCGTTTTGCTGGTTGCGCAAGTCGCCAGCGCGATGGCACGCTGAACTTTGCGCAAATCGCGGCGCACCTCAAATTGCCGGAAGCCATGCCGCTCCATTCCAGTATCAATCCAGCCTCATCCGAATTTGCCCGCAATGCCGACGTGATGAAGTCGCTGGTCGCTGAGCTTCGCCAAAAGCTCGATTCCGTGGCCGGTGGTGGCGGCGAGGCTTCGCGCAAGCGCCACACGTCGCGTGGCAAGATGCTGGCGCGCGAGCGTGTCGATCTCCTGCTCGATCCCGGCACCGCCTTCCTCGAACTCTCACCGCTGGCAGCCAACGATCTCTACGGCGGCGATGTGCATTCGGCGAGCATCGTCACCGGCGTGGGGCGAATATCGGGGCGCGAATGCGTGGTCGTCGCCAACGATGCCACCATCAAGGGCGGCACCTATTATCCGATGACCGTGAAAAAGCATCTGCGGGCGCAGGACGTCGCGCGGCAGAATAATCTGCCTTGCGTCTACATGGTCGATTCCGGCGGCGCCTTCCTGCCGCAGCAGGACGAGATCTTCCCCGATGAGCGGCATTTCGGCCGCATCTTCTACAATCAGGCGCAGATGTCCGCAGCTGGCATTCCCCAGATCGCGATCGTGATGGGCTCGTGCACGGCCGGCGGCGCTTACGTTCCGGCGATGTCGGACGAGAGCATTATCGTGCGCAATCAGGGCACGATTTTTCTCGGCGGCCCGCCGCTGGTGAAAGCCGCGACCGGCGAGGTGGTCACGGCGGAGGAATTGGGTGGCGCCGACGTTCATTCGCGGCAGTCGGGCGTGACCGATCACTACGCACAAAACGATTCCCATGCGATCGGAATCGCACGGCGGATCGTCGCAACGCTGAAGCAACCGGCCCGAGCTCAGTTGAACATGCGCGAGGTGCGCGAGCCGCTGTTTCCGGCCGAGGAAATCTACGGCGTCGTTTCCGCCGATGGCCGCAAGCCGTTCGACGTGCGCGATATCATCGCGCGGCTGGTTGACGGCTCTGAGTTCGACGAATTCAAGAAGCTCTATGGCCAGACATTGGTCTGCGGCTTTGCCCATATCTGGGGCTATCCGGTCGGCATCATCGCCAACAACGGCATCCTGTTCAGCGAGAGTTCGCTGAAGGGCGCGCATTTCATCGAGCTGTGCTGCCAGCGGCAAATTCCGTTGGTGTTCCTGCAAAACATCACCGGCTTCATGGTGGGCAAGAAATATGAAGCCGGCGGCATTGCGCGTGACGGTGCGAAGCTCGTGACGGCGGTTGCGACCGCCAATGTGCCGAAATTCACCGTCGTGATCGGCGGCTCCTACGGCGCCGGCAATTACGGCATGTGCGGCCGCGCCTATAGCCCGCGTTTCCTTTGGATGTGGCCGAATGCGCGCATCTCCGTGATGGGCGGCGAGCAGGCTGCGATGGTTTTGAGCCAGGTTCGGCGCGACAATATCGAGGCCAAGGGCGAAAGCTGGTCGGCCGAGGAAGAAGAGAAGTTTCAGGCGCCGATTCGCGCACAGTACGAAAAGCAGGGCAGTCCCTATTACGCGACTGCGCGCCTCTGGGACGACGGCGTGATCGATCCCGCCGATACGCGACTAGTGCTCGGCCTTGGTCTTTCGGCTGCAACCAATGCGCCGATCGAGCCGACGAAGTTCGGCCTGTTCAGGATGTGACGATGGACCGGTTAAAGCTCTACCGGCGTTTTCGCACCCTCCTGGTCGCCAATCGCGGCGAGATTGCCGTGCGCGTCATCCGCACCGCCAGGACCATGGGTCTGCGGACCGTTGCCGTCTATTCGGAAGCCGATCGCAACGCACTGCACGTGGCGATGGCCGATGAAGCGGTTCTGCTCGGCCCGTCGCGCGCCCGCGAAAGCTATCTCAGCATCGGGCGGGTGATCGAGGCAGCGGGCCAGAGCGGTGCTGAAGCCATCCATCCCGGTTACGGCTTCCTGTCGGAGAACGCTGAGTTCGCGGACGCTTGCGCGAAAGCCGGCATTGTCTTTGTCGGTCCGACGGGAGCGATGATGAGGGCGATGGGCTCGAAATCGGGCTCTAAAGAGCTGATGGAGCAGGCGGGCGTGCCGCTGGTGCCCGGCTATCACGGCGCGGCGCAGGACGAAGCCACGCTTGCCCAGGCGGCGGCAAGGATCGGCTTCCCGGTTCTGGTCAAGGCATCCGCTGGTGGCGGCGGCCGCGGCATGCGCATCGTGCGCACAGCGAAGGAGCTTGCGGCTTCGATCGAGAGTGCCAAGCGCGAGGCCAAGGCAGCATTCGGCGACGACCGGATGCTGATCGAAAAGCTGGTCGAAAACCCACGGCACATCGAGGTGCAGGTGATCGGCGACAGCCACGGCAATCTGCTGTCGCTGTTCGAGCGCGAATGCACGCTGCAACGACGCCATCAGAAGGTGATCGAGGAGGCGCCGTCGCCGACGCTGAATGCCGCGCAGCGCGATGCCGTCTGTGCGGCGGCCCGCAAGGCGGCTGCCGCCGTCGACTATGTCGGCGCTGGCACGATCGAGTTCGTCTCCAACGGCAAGGACGTGTTCTTCATCGAGATGAACACACGCTTGCAGGTCGAACATCCCGTCACCGAGTTGATCACGGGCATCGATCTCGTCGAGTGGCAGTTGCGCGTAGCCGCCGGCGAAAAACTGCCGGTGACGCAGGATCAGATCACGCTTCGCGGTCATGCGATCGAGGCGCGGGTCTACGCGGAAAACCCGGACAAGAATTTCATGCCGTCAGTCGGCACGATCCGAAGCTGGAACATGCCTGAGCAGCGAGGTGGTTTGCGTATCGATGCAGGGTATCGTGCGGGCGATACGGTCTCGCCCCATTACGACGCGATGCTCGCCAAGGTGATCGCCTTCGCGCCGACGCGCGATGCCGCGATCGACCGGCTCGGCAGCGCGCTGGAACAATCGGATGTGCGCGGCGTGGTCACCAATATTCCGTTTCTGGCCGCGCTGGTCAGTCATCCCGCGGTGCGCGCGAACGTCATCGATACCGGCTTTATCGAGCGCGAGCTGAAGCATCTCACTGCCAGCCCGAAGCAGCCTGCAGACCTCGAATTCGCGGCTGCCGTAGCCGCGATCCTCCAGGAGGAGGCCAAAGCGGCCATGGACGTCGCGAAATCACCTTGGGGCACGGCGGGCTGGATGCCGGTCGGGCGCCGTCAGCGGGTCTTTGCGTTCCGCTACGCTGACGGCGAGCAGAAGGTGGCCCTGCATTATGGCAAGAGATCCTCGACGCTCGTGATCGGGAAGCACGAAATCGGCTTTGCCGTCGCGCCGGGTCTCTCGGGGGGGATTGATCTCACGCTGGACGGGACCAAATCCCAGGTGATGGCGATGCTCGAAGGCCACGAGTTATATGTGCGGACCCGCAATGGCCGTTTCGATCTGCATTGGATCGATCCGTTCGGCGGCGACACCGAGGAGCAGGTCGGCGAGGACCGGATCGTGGCGCCGCTCCCGGGGACGGTCGTGGCGCTGCTGGCGGACGTCGGCGCGAAGCTTGAAAAGGGTGCGCCGATCCTGACCCTTGAAGTCATGAAGATGGAACAGACGTTGCGGGCGCCGTTCGCTGGCGTCCTGAAGGTCATCAAATGCAAGGTCGGCGATATCGTCGGCGAAGGCGTCGAACTGGCCGAGATCGAACCGGCGTAAGAGCGAATGACCATGAGTGATCAGGTGCGCATCGTCGAAGTCGGCCCGCGCGACGGCCTCCAGAATGAGAAGGCACAGGTCACCGTGGACGCGCGCGTTGCCTTTATCGAGGCCTTGCTCGCCGCAGGTCTCCATACGGTCGAGGTCGGGGCGTTCGTCTCACCGAAGGCCATCCCGCAGATGGTTGGCTCCGACGAGGTGCTGAGGCGCGTGAGCCGTCACGCTGGCGGTGAATTTCATGTGCTGGTGCCGAACGAGAAAGGCTATGAGGCCGCGCGCGCTGCTGGCGCCAAGGTCATTGCGGTGTTCGGCTCGGCGTCGGAAGGTTTTTCACGCGCCAACATCAATTGCTCGGTCGCCGAATCGATCGAGCGCTTCAAGCCGGTGATCGCGCGGGCCCGCGCCGATGGCCTCAAGGTGCGCGGCTATGTCTCCTGCGTGCTCGGCTGTCCCTATGACGGCGAGGTCAAGCCGAAGGCGGTCGTCGACGTTGCCAGGGTTCTCTGGGATCTCGGTTGCTACGAAGTCTCTCTCGGCGACACAATCGGGGTGGGCACACCGACGAAGGCGCGAGAGTTACTGCGCGCTGTGACGGGTCATGTGCCGATGGCGAATCTCTCAATGCATTTCCATGACACTTACGGTCAGGCACTTTCCAATCTCTATGCCGGAATGGAAGAGGGCTGCCGCGTGATCGATTCTGCGGCCGGCGGCCTCGGCGGATGTCCCTACGCGCCGGGCGCAACCGGCAATGTCGCCACCGAAGACGTCGTCTACATGCTGGATGGCATGGGCGTCGCCACCGGCGTCGATATGACGAAGCTTTTAAGGGCGACCAACGAAATCAGCAAATTGATTGGCCGGCCGCCGGTCAGCCGCGTCGCGGCCGCGCTCAATGCGAAGCAGCGCGCAAACCGCTAGCCTATCGGCTCCCGTCCGGTCCCATCACGAGGTTCGGCAGCCAGGTCGAGATTTCCGGCACGAAGCACAGGATCAGCACGGCCAGCATCATCAGCAGCACGAACGGTAGCGTGCCGAAGATCACGTCGCGCAGGGGAATGTCAGGTGCGACATTGCGGATCACGAAAATATTCAGACCGACCGGCGGGTGAATCAGCCCCATCTCCATCACGATGGTCATGACGACGCCGAACCAGATGATGTCAAAGCCGGCGGCCCGCAACGGCGGCAGGATGATCGGCGCGGTCATGAGGATGATCGAAACCGGCGGCAGGAAGAAACCGAGGACCACGACCAGGACCAGGACCGCGGCCAGCAATTCCCAGCGCGGCAGATGCATGGCGACGACGGATTCGGCGGCCGACTGCGAGATGTGCAGATAGCTCATCACGTAGGAATAAAGCAGTGACATGCCGATGATCAGCATCAGCATAGTGGATTCGCGGATCGTCGAGGTGAGGATCGGCGCGAGGTCCTTCGGGCGCCATACGCTGTAAATCATCGCGATCAGGACCAAAGCGAGGAGGCCGCCAAGGCCGGCCGTCTCCGACGGCGTGGCGTAGCCGCCGTAGAGCGCAATCATCACACCGGTCAGCAGCAACACGAACGGCAGAACCCGCGGCAACGCGCCGAAGCGCTCCGCCATCGTGAACTTGTCATGGACCAGGATCGCCGATTCCTTGCCGGTCTTTTCATAAGCAAGGCTCGCCGCCGCATACTCCTTGCGAAAGCGGATTACCGCATAGCCGCCGAACAGCGAGACCAGCAAAAGCGCCGGACCGATGCCGGCCAGAAACAGGCGGCCGAGCGACTTTTCCGCCGACACGGCAAACAGGATCATGGTGATCGAGGGCGGCAGCAGAATGCCGAGCGTGCCGCCGGCGGCAATGATTCCGGCCGCAAAGCCGCCGGAATAGCCACGCTTGCGCATCTCGGGAATGCCGGCCGAGCCGATCGCCGAACAAGTGGCCGGCGAGGATCCAGCCATTGCTGCGAACAGAGCGCAGGCGAACACGTTCGCCACGCCCAGGCCGCCGGGCACGCGGTGCAGCCACGCGTGGATCGCGGAATAAAGGTCCTGGCCCGCGCGGGACTTGCCGATCGCCGCACCCTTCAGAATGAAGAGCGGGATCGACAGCAGCGTGATCGAGGCCATTTCCTCGTAAACGTTCTGCGTCACCGTATCGAGCGAAGCCGCCGGCATGTAGATGCCCATGAACACGACGGCAACGGCGCCAAGCGCAAAGGCGATCGGCATGCCAGAGAACATCGCAAACAGGGTCGCGAGCCCGTAGGAGATCCCAATTCCGAAAACGGTCATCGCCGCGTTGCTCCGGCAATCGGCGCGATGATCTGCAGCAGAATTTGGACACACAACAGCGTCATGCCGAGTGCCATCAGGCCATAGGGAATATCGAGCGGCGGCGACCACATCGAGTTCGAGACCTGGCCGTCGTCCCAAGCCTCATAAGTCAGCGTCCATGATTTCCAGGCGAAGAAGGTGCAGAACGCAAAGCTCGCAACATCAACCAGCCACAGCCGGACACGATTGGCGAGCGGCGACAAAAGGCTGACAAAGGCCTCGATGCCGATATGGCCGCGCTGCTGCTGGACCCAGGCCGACGTCATGAAGGCGGTGCCGACCAAGAGGAACACCGCCGCTTCATCCTGCCAATAATTCGGCATCTGAAACAGTTCCCGGGTGAGCACGCTGTAGCTGAGAACGAGGCATGCCGAGATCATGGCGATCGAAGCGAGAACGACGATGACCCGGTTGCACCAGGTCAGAAGATAGTCGATCGCCGCGACCGGCCAGGGGGCGGTCGCGGCGATCGTCGGATTTTCTCGATCCGGAAGCGGACCGTGCATCATGCCGTAACGTCAGATGCGAGTTTCAAGAGCTGGGCGGACGTCGCAGTCTTGGCGCCGTAATCCTTCCACGCCGTATCGCGCGCGATATCGCGCCACTTGTTGACGATCGTCGAGTCGAGTTCGCTGACCTTGGCGCCGGCCTTGGCGTAGACCTTGGCGACTTCCGAATCGTCTTCCTGCGCTCCCTTGCGGCCGAAGGATTCCAGCTCCGTGCCGAGCTTCAGGATCGTGTCCTGATGATTTTTCGGCAAGCCGTCGAAAATCGACTTCGACATCAGAAGCGGTTCGAGCATGAACCAATAGGACGCCTTGGCGCCTGAAGTGAGGGCTTTGGAGACCTCTTCGAGCCGGAACGAGATCAGGCTGGTGGAGGAGGTGATGCCGGCATCGCAGGCGCCGGTCTGCATGGCGGCGTAGAGGTCGTTGGACGGCACCGACAGCACGGCAGCGCCCGCGGTCTGAAGCACCATGTCCATTTCGCGCGAACCGCCGCGGACCTTCAGGCCCTTGGCGTCTTCCGGCAGCACCAGCGGGCGCGAGCGGCTGGCGACGCCGCCGGCCTGCCAGACCCAGCTCAGGATGATGATGCCCTTGTCGGCGAGGAAATCGGTCAGCGTCTTGCCGACCGCGTTCTTCTTCCAGTTCATGCCCTGGTCGTAGGTCGAGACGAGGCCGGGCATCAGCGCGATGTTGGTCTCCGGCAATTCGCCGCCGGCATAGGGCAGGGGGTAGAGGCTGATGTCGAGCGCACCTTTTCGCATCGCCGAGAATTGCGCATTGGTCTTGACCAGCGACGAGTTCGGATAGACGTCGGCCGTGATCTCACCGCCGGTGCGTTTGGCAAGCTCCGCCGCAAAGGTGCGGCACAGCCGGTCGCGGAAATCGCCCTTGTCGATCGTCCCGCCCGGGAATTGATGCGAGATCTTCAGTGTGGTGGCGGCATGGGCCGTGCCGATCCCGAAGCGCAGGATGGCAGGCGCGGCAAGTGTGGATGCAAGGATGTGGCGACGCGTGTACATGTTAACCCTCCCTGGGGCAAAGGCTCGGCGTTTTCCGCGCTGGATATTCCGGATGGAGCGTAGGACGGACGGTGGCTTATACCCGCCCATAATCTCGGTGGCTGTTGTCGAAAAGTCTGAGACGGACAATCGCGCATATTGGTGCGCCGCAAACTGTGGCAAAATTGCTGAGGACTGGCGGTTATTTCAAAATTTAGGGTTTAACCATTAGCCCCAACCGCCGCTTGCCTTGTCACAGGGCAAAACTTTTTTCAATGCCGCGGTAACGAAAGCTGCCCGGGGATCGTCGATAGGATGGCGGCCCATGCCGTCATCACCGGTTTTCAAAACCTTTCTGAGAGGAATCTATCGATGACCATCAGCACCCGTATCGCGCTCGGAATCTCGGCTGCCGCGCTCTCGCTCAGCCTGGCGCTGGCCCCCGCCTTCGCCATGGACGACATGAAGAAGGACGACGGCATGAAGAAGGACACCATGTCGAAGGACTCCATGAAGAAGGACGACGGCATGAAGAAAGACACGATGTCCAAGGATTCCATGAAGAAGGACGACGGCATGATGAAAAAGGACAACAAGTAAGCATCCGTCGCCACCGCGCGTTGCTGGCAGGCTCGCCCGCAGTGGCGGGTCTGTCGGCCCCGCGGAGCCTGTTCTATCGACCGAGACCTCTTCCGTCAGGCCCGATCCCGGGGGATGACAACGCGATGACCGTCGATATGCGCTTGGCCCTTCGCTTTGCCGCGATGCCCATGTTTCTCAACATGGCTTTCACCTCCACCGCATCGGCGCAGGATGCCATGCAGCGCGACCTGATGTTCAGGGAATCGCTACTGCGCAAAACGTCGCCCCAACAGCAGCCGGGCTTGCAAGCCGAGCCGGGCATGGCAGAGCCGGTCAATGTGGCGCGGCCCCGTCCGAGGCGGCCTCAGCGCCAAAAGCCCTGACCCGCAGACCCGGCGGCTCAACGCGCCTCATGGCGGCAGCGACTTCTTCAACTCCAACTGCACCCCGGACGTATCCGCCACAACCTCGGGCGCGATAGTCCAGGCAGTGATCGCGATCAACATCATCAGAATCGCAAGGGTCAACGCACTGACACTCGCCGCCAGGTAACGTTTCGACGCTTTGTACATGGAACGCTCACGCTGTGATCCTCCCCAGGGCAGCGTTTGACGGCGTCACTGACTCGCGGGGCAAGTTCGTGGCGCCTAAACGGCGATTTCCGGGCCAGTTTCCGCTGCCGGCGAGGCAACGGAATCGTGGCGGTCCCAGCAGGATTCGAACCTGCAACCCCGCGGACTTCCAGCGTGTCGCTTGGCCGTCGTTTAAAGCCTGTATGACGACTTGGGGGCGGTTTGACGGGGGCGTCATGAAGCACGTTGTTGTCGGCCTTGCATTGGCAATGAGCACAGGAGTTGTCAGTTCGGCGCAGGCCTTATGTATTTATGCCGACCGGCAGTATTCCGAAGGCGCCACCCTCTGTATTTCGCCGATCGCGACCCAGACGTGCACGAGCAGCGGCAGCTGGACCAAACTGGAACTGCCGCAGACGCAGCCCAATTCCTGCGAAAGGGCTTATCAGACGCCGAACTCCGTGACAGTCAGCGTCTCGCCGGATCGGCGGCGCGATAACTGAAGCTTGAGCGCTTTTTGCTGGCGATCCCGGCAGGATTCGAACCTGCAACCCGCGGAGTAGAAATCCGCTACTCTATCCAGTTGAGCTACGGGATCGCTTGGGGGCGGCTTATAGCACCGAATGTAAAAATTTCGCATTCCACCGAAGGACTTCCGAACCAATTTCAGTGCGCCGGCGACAAAACCCTGGGCAGGCCGACGGCCGGCCCTGCCTCGGCTCGCGCGCCCGACGGCCGCGCGGCTTTAAGGTTTCCAAGGCTTTCGACAAATGTCGGATATGACTTTTTCGCAGCTTCGTATCCCTGCCACGAGTCCGTCACCTTTTAGCGCACTTCTTCGTCATCGGCGGCCCTTTGGCCGCTACCTTGGAGCTCCATCATGATCGGTTTGGTTCGGGCGGCATTGATTGGCGCCACGCTGGCGTTTGGCCTGATTTCGGCGCAAGCCGCCGACAAGCCCTTCAAGCGCGACGACCTCGCCGATTCCGCAATCAAGCTCGAGGCCCAGATCAAGACGGAGGCGGGCGCCGTCAACAAGTCCGGCGCCGCGCTGAAAGCCGATGCGGACACAGCCTTCCGCCGGAACGACATGCGGACGGGCTTGCAGATTCTCGGGCAGATCGCCGCCACAGCGCCTGACGACAGCGGCAACTGGCTAAAACTCGCCCGGACCATTTTCCAGATCAAGCCGGCCAACGGAAGCGAGCAGACGTTCCTGCTCGAACGCGCTTCGACTGCGGCCTACATCGCCTATCAGCGCGCCGCCAATGCGGGCGACGAGGCTGACGCTTTGGCTGTGCTCGGCCGGGCCTTGTCCGACCGAAAGCTGTGGCGGCCGTCGCTCGATGCCCTAAGGCTTTCGCTCGACCTGCGCGAGGTCGCCGATGTGCGCGTCCAATACGAAAAAATGCGCGATGAGCATGGCTTCCGGCTGCTCGATTACACGATCGACTCCGATTCAGTTTCGCCACGGGCCTGTTTCCAGTTCTCCGAGGAACTCGCCAAGCGCACCGACTTCACGCCGTTTGTGGCGCTTGCCGGCAACGACAAGCCGGCCCTTACGTCCGAAGGCAAGCAGCTTTGCGTCGACGGGCTGAAGCATGGCGAGCGCCATAACATCAACCTGCGCGCCGGTTTGCCGTCGACCGTCAAAGAAGGCCTGCCGAAGTCGGCGGAGTTCAACGTCTATGTCCGCGACCGCAAGCCGTTCGTCCGCTTTACCGGGCGCGCCTACGTGCTCCCGCGCACCGGCCAGCGCGGCATTCCCGTGGTGAGCGTCAATACGCCGTCGGTGTCGATCAACGTGTTCCGAATTGGCGACCGCAACCTGATCAACGCCGTCATCGACGGTAACTTTCAGCGCGCATTGAGCCGCTACGAACTTTCGACCCTTGGCGATGAGCGCGGCGTCAAGGTCTGGACCGGGCAGCTCGCAACCGCGATGACGCTGAACCAGGACGTCACGACGGCTTTTCCGGTCGATGAAGCCCTCGGCACTATGCAGCCTGGCGTCTATGTGATGACCGCGGCCGCCAAGGGGCCGGGCAGCGACGCCGGCGATGACGAGGGCGGCGAGTCGGCTACGCAATGGTTCATCGTCTCCGACCTGGGCCTCGCGGCGTTCTCCGGCAATGATGGCATCCATGTCTTCGTGAATTCACTGGCCTCGACCGAAGCCATCGCCAAGGCCGAGGTTCGCCTGGTGGCGCGCAACAACGAAATTCTCGCGACCCGCAAGACCGACGACAGTGGTCATGCGGTGTTCGAGGCGGGCCTTGCGCGTGGCGAGGGCGGGCTTTCGCCGGCGATGCTCACCGTCTCAACCGACAAGGCCGACTATGCCTTTCTCAGCCTGAAATCGAGCGCGTTCGATTTGTCGGATCGCGGCGTTGCGGGCAGGGCGGTGCCTGCCGGCGCGGATGCCTTCGTTTATGCCGAACGTGGCGTCTACCGTTCCAACGAAACCGTCTATCTCACCGCCCTTTTGCGCGACGGTCTGGGCAATGCCATTTCCGGCGGACCGCTGACGCTGGTGATCGAGCGCCCGGATGGCGTCGAATTCCGCCGCACAGTGCTGCAAGATCAAGGCGCTGGCGGAAGGACGCTTGCAGTCGCGCTCAACTCGGCCGTCCCGGCTGGCACCTGGCGGGTGCGCGCCTTCACTGATCCCAAGGGCAATTCGGTGGGCGAGACGACCTTCATGGTCGAGGACTACATCCCCGAGCGCATCGATTTCGCAGTCACCAGCAAGGACAAGCAGATCAAGGTCGATGCTCCCGTAGAACTTAAAGTGGATGGCCATTTCCTCTATGGCGCACCAGCTTCCGGGCTTCAGCTCGAAGGCGACATGCTGGTGGCGACCGCTGACGAGAGGCCGGGTTTTCCCGGCTATCAGTTCGGCGTGGCCGATGAGGAAAACGCCAGCAATGAGCGCACGCCGATCGAAAGCCTTCCCGAGACTGACGCCAATGGCGTGGCCACCTTCCCGGTGAGCCTCGCAAAGCCGCCAACCTCGACCCGTCCGCAGGAAGCGCAGATCTTCGTTCGTATGGCGGAAGCAGGCGGCCGCGCGGTGGAACGCAAGATCGTGCTGCCGGTCGCGCCGACGTCGGCGATGATCGGCGTGAAGCCGTTGTTCGGTGACAAGAACGTCGCCGAAGGCGACAAGGCCGCATTCGACGTGGTGTTCGTCTCTCCCGATGGCAAGTCGCTGGCGCGCGACGGCCTGCGCTACGAGTTGTTGAAGCTCGAGTCCCGCTATCAGTGGTACCGTCAGAATTCGTCCTGGGAATTTGAGCCGGTCAAATCGACCAAGCGCGTCGCCGATGGCGATCTCACGGTCGCGGCCAATGAGCCCGCGCGCATCACGCTCGCACCCCAGCCGGGACGCTATCGCCTCGACGTCAAATCGGCCGATGCCGATGGTCCGTTGACCTCTGTGCAATTCGACGTCGGCTGGTACTCCGAGGGCGGCGCCGATACGCCGGATCTACTGGAAACCTCGATCGACAAGCCGGAATATCAGTCCGGCGACACCATGGTTGTCTCGGTCAATGCGCGTTCGGCCGGCAAGCTCACGGTCAACGTTCTCGGCGATCGCCTGCTGATGACGCAGACCACAGACGTCAAGGAAGGCACCGCGCAGGTCAAAATTCCGGTCGGCAAGGACTGGGGTAGCGGCGCCTATGTGGTTGCGACCTTGCGCCGTCCGCTCGATGCGGCCGCCCAGCGCATGCCCGGCCGTGCGATCGGTCTGAAATGGTTCGGCATCGACAAGAAGGCGCGGACCCTTCAGGTCAACCTGACGCCGCCCGCGCTGGTGCGTCCGAACACCACGATGAAGTTGCCGGTGAAATTAACCGGTCTCAATCCCGGCGAGGACGCCGAGGTGGTCGTGGCCGCGGTCGATGTCGGCATCCTCAACCTTACCAACTACAAGCCACCGGCTCCTGACGACTACTATCTCGGTCAGCGCCGCCTGACCGCGGAAATCCGCGACCTCTATGGCCAGTTGATCGACGGCATGCAGGGCACCCGCGGTCAGCTGAAGACCGGCGGTGACAGCGCAGGCGCCGAATTGCAGGGCAGCCCGCCCAGCCAAAAGCCGCTGGCGCTCTATTCCGGGATCGTAACCGTCGCTGCCGACGGCACTGCCGAGATCAGTTTCGACATTCCCGAATTTGCCGGCACCGCGCGCGTCATGGCGGTGGCATGGACCGCGACCAAGCTTGGCCGCGCCACGGTCGATGTTACCGTGCGCGATCCCGTGGTGCTGACCGCGACGCTGCCGCGTTTCCTGCTCAACGGCGATCACGGCATGATGAGTTACGATCTCGACAATGTCGAAGGCGCGCCTGGCGACTACGCCGTCAGCGTCAAGACCTCCGGGCCGGTGAAGGTCAGCGGCAATCCGGTGACATCTGCGAAATTGGCCGCCAAGCAGCGGACCTCGATGTCGCTGGCGCTCGATGCGGCTGGCGCCGGCACGGCCACGCTCGACGTCGATATCAAGGGACCAAACGGGCTGACGCTTGCGCGGCACTACGCGCTGGACGTGAAGCCGGCGACACAAGTGCTGACGCGGCGTTCGGTGCGAACGTTGGCGAAAGGCGAGAGCCTGACGCTGACCTCCGACATGTTCTCCGATCTAGTCGTCGGCACCGGCACCGTCTCGGTTTCCGCGAGCCTTTCCAGCGCACTTGATGCGGCGACCATTCTGAAAGCGCTCGACCGCTATCCCTACGGCTGTTCGGAACAGATCACGAGCCGCGCGATGCCGTTGCTTTACGTCAACGATCTCGCGGCTGGCGCGCATCTGGCGATGGATACCGCGATCGACCAGCGCATCCGCGATGCCATCGATCGGCTGCTGGCGCGGCAGGGTTCGAACGGCTCGTTCGGCCTGTGGTCGGCCGGCGGTGACGATCCCTGGCTCGATGCTTACGTGACCGACTTCCTGACGCGGGCGCGCGAAAAGGGATTTACCGTACCGGACGTGCTGTTCCGCAGCGCGCTCGACCGCATCCGCAACTCGGTCGTCAACGCCGAGGAGCCGGAAAAGGATGGCGGAAAAAACCTCTCCTACGGCCTCTATGTGCTCGCCCGCAACGGCACCGCGCCGATCGGCGACTTGCGTTATCTCGCCGATACCAAGCTCAACAATCTGGCGACCCCGATTGCAAAAGCACAACTGGCCGCAGCGCTCGCACTTGTCGGCGACAAAGCGCGCGCGGAGCGGGTCTACGCGGCCGCCGCCGACAGCCTTGCACCAAAGCCGGTGCTGGAATTTGGCCGAGTCGACTACGGCAGCGCCTTGCGTGACGCGGCGGCGCTGGTGTCACTGGCCGGCGAGGGCAATGCTCCCAAGGCAACCCTGATGCAGGCGGTGTCGCGCGTTGAAGCGGCGCGCGGGCTTTCGTCTTACACCTCGACCCAGGAAAATGCCTGGCTGGTGCTGGCGTCGCGCGCGCTGGCCAACGAGACCATGGCGCTCGATGTCGATGGGAACCCAATCAAGACCGCGCTCTATCGCAGCTACAAGGCGGCGGAGATGTCAGGCAAACCGGTCAAGATCACCAACACCGGCGATGCGCCGATCCAGACAGTGGTCTCGGTTGGCGGTTCGCCGATGACGCCTGAGCCCGCAGCATCGAATGGCTTCAAGATCGAGCGCAATTATTTCACGCTCGACGGCAAGCCGGCCGACGTCGCGAAGGTCAAGCAGAACGACCGCTTTGCAGTCGTGCTCAAGATCACTGAGGCAAAACCGGAGTTCGGCCACATCATGGTGGCGGATTATCTACCGGCTGGTTTTGAGATCGACAATCCGCATCTCGTCTCGTCCGGTGATACGGGCACGCTGTCGTGGATCGAAGACGGCGAGGAGCCTCAAAACACCGAGTTCCGCGACGATCGGTTCACGGCGGCGATTGATCGCGCCGCCAACGACAAGTCGATCTTCACGGTCGCTTATGTGGTGCGGGCAGTTTCGCCGGGCAAATATGTGCTGCCGCAGGCTTATGTCGAGGACATGTACAATCCCTCGCGCTATGGCCGTACAGGAACGGGCTCGATCGAGGTGCGTTCGGCCAAATGAGCGCGGAGGTCGAGGCAAGCGTGGTGGTCGAGCCAGTTCGCCGAACGAGGCGAGCGCGATGGATGACGCTGACGGCAATCGGCCTCGCCATCGCGGCGACGTTCGCCGGTTGGGTGGCCTCGCTCGGACCGCTTCCTATTGGTGAGGCGCGCGAAGTCTCGACCACGATTGTCGATCGTCACGGCAAATTGCTGCGCGCTTATGCGATGGCGGACGGCCGCTGGCGGCTACCGGTCCATGCCGCAACCGAGGTCGATCCGACCTATCTCAAGCTGCTCTTCGCCTATGAAGACCATCGGTTTCGTTCGCACGCCGGCGTCGATCCGTTGGCGCTGGGGCGTGCGGCGGTTCAACTGGCCACCCGCGGTCACATCGTATCCGGCGGTTCCACCATCACCATGCAGCTCGCCCGATTGATGGAGCCGCGGCGGCAGCGCTCGATCCACGCCAAGCTCCGACAGATGGTGCGCGCGATCGAAATCGAACACGACATGACCAAGGATCAGATCCTTGATCTTTATCTGACGCTGGCGCCGTATGGCGGCAACCTCGAAGGCATTCGCGCCGCCTCGATCGCCTATTTCGGCAAGGAGCCGAAGCGGCTGACACTTTCGGAAGCAGCGCTCCTGGTGGCGCTGCCGCAATCGCCGGAAAATCGCAGGCTCGACCGTTATCCGAATGCGGCGCGGGCCGCCCGCGACCGCGTCCTCGACCGGATGGTCGAGGACGGCGTGGTCTCAGATGCCGATGCGGCGGCCGCAAAGGCCGTATCCGTCCCGAAGCTGCGCAAGCCGATGCCGATCCTGGCGCCGCATTCGTCCGATGCAGCGATGTCTTCGGTGAAGAACAAACCCGTTGTCGCCCTGACGCTCGATGCACCCTTGCAACAGTCGTTGGAAACGCTGGCGCATGACCGCGCGATTGCGCTGGGTCCGAATATCTCGGTCGCCATCCTCGCGGTCGACAATGCGAGTGGTGAGGTGCTCGCCCGCGTCGGCTCGCCAGACTATTTCGACGACCGCCGCGCCGGTCAGGTCGACATGACCCGTGCGGTGCGTTCGCCCGGATCGACGCTGAAGCCGTTCATCTATGGCATGGCGTTTGAGGATGGCTTCGTTCATCCGGAAAGTCTGATCGATGACCGTCCCATCCGTTTCGGCTCCTATGCGCCGGAAAATTTCGACATGACGTTTCAGGGCACGGTTCCGGTGCGCAAGGCGCTGCAAATGTCGCTGAACGTGCCCGCCGTTGCCTTGCTGGATCGGGTCGGCGCCAGCCGGCTCTCCTCGCGGCTCAAGCAGGCGGGGGCTGATTTGGTGCTGCCGAAAGACGAGACGCCGGGGCTGGCGATGGGCCTTGGCGGCGTCGGCATCACCTTGCAGGATCTCGTGCAGCTGTATTCCGGACTGGCGCGGCTCGGTAATGTCAGGCCGTTGCGCGAAATCGAAAGCCGGCGCGGCGAAGAGCGGGAACCGGAGCGATTGCTGGACCAGGTCGCGGCATGGCAGGTCGGCAATGTGCTCTTGGGAACACCGCCGCCGGAAAATGGCGTTCACAACCGGATCGCCTTCAAGACCGGCACGAGCTACGGCTATCGCGACGCCTGGTCGATCGGCTTCGACGGCCGAATGACCATCGGCGTCTGGGTCGGCCGCCCCGATGGCGCGCCGGTTCCCGGGATCGCCGGCCGCACGGCTGCGGCGCCGATCCTGTTCGACGCCTTTGCCCGCACCGGCAAATTGCCGTCAACTCTGCCAAAGCCGCCGAGGGGCACGCTAATCGCCAGCAACGCCAAATTGCCGCTGCCGTTGCGGCGCTATCGGCCGCTCGGTGAATTGGTGCGAACTGACGGCGAGCGCGCGCCGCACATTCAGTTCCCGATCGATGGTTCCCGGATCGACGCCTCTGGTGGGGATGGGATGTCGGCGGCCATGCCGGTAAAAGTGGCGGGTGGCGTGCTTCCGATCACCATGTTGGTGAACGGGGTTTCGGTTGGGGAACTCGACAACCGCCGTCAACGGCTGGTCGATTCACCCGGTCCGGGCTTCGCGAGATTGACCGTCATCGACGCCAAGGGTGCGGCGGACACAGTTGTCATCAGAATTCAGTAGATAGTCAGCTAAGCGGTTGTCGCGACGTCGTTTTCAGCGTATGCGGAACCGATGAGTGAGACCTATGCCCGCCCCCGTTTTGGACAGCCGCGCGAGCCTCAAAAGAAGGCTGATCGCGGCAGCCGATTAGTCGATCTCCTGGATTTCGCAGCCGCGAGCCACGTCCGATCAGTGGCATTTCTGGTGCTGTGCGGATTCTTGTTATTCCTGCCCGGCTTCTTCAGCATTCCTCCGATCGACCGCGACGAAGCGCGCTTTGCGCAGGCCACCAAGCAAATGGTCGAGAGCGGCGATTTCGTCGACATCCGCTTTCAGGATGACGTGCGCTACAAGAAGCCGGTCGGGATCTACTGGATGCAGGCCGCAGCGGTCGAAACGGCTTCCGCGTTGGGCCTGCCGCGCGCCCAGGTCCGCATCTGGGTTTATCGCGTGCCGTCACTGATCGGCGCGCTCGGCGCCGTGCTCCTGACCTATTGGGCGGCGCTGGCCTTTGTCACCCGGCGCGGCGCCATCCTGGCGGCGCTCATTATCGCAAGTTCAGTGCTGCTCAATGTCGAAGCGCGGCTCGCCAAGACGGACGCGATGCTGTTGTTGACGGTCGTGGCGGCGATGGGTGCGTTGGCGCGCGCCTACATGTCGTGGCAGCGCGGCGACGATGATCCTCATCCGCCGTGGTCGTGGCCGGTGATTTTCTGGACAGCGCTTGCCGGCGGCATCCTCATCAAGGGACCGCTGATCCTGATGTTCGTCGGTCTGACGATCCTGACGCTCGCTTTTCTCGATCGCTCGGCGGCATGGCTCTCGCGGCTTCGGCCAGTCTGGGGGCTGATCTGGCTGCTTATTCTCGTGTTGCCCTGGTTTGTCGCGATCTTCTGGCGAGCGGGCGATGCATTCTTCGCCGATTCAATCGGCGGCGACATGCTGAGCAAACTCGCCGCGCAGGAATCGCACGGTATGCCGCCCGGTCTCTATCTGCTGCTGTTCTGGCTGACCTTCTGGCCGGGCGCGCCGCTTGCGGCGATGGCCGCTCCTGCCGTCTGGCGAGCGAGGCGCGAGCCGGGCGCTCAATTTCTTCTCGCCTGGCTGATCCCATCCTGGATCGTGTTCGAGGTGGTGCTGACCAAACTGCCGCACTATGTCTTGCCGCTTTATCCGGCGATCGCGATCCTCACCGTTGGTGCGCTCGAAAGGCGCGTATTGTCGCGTTCATGGCTGACCAGCGGGGCAGCGTGGTGGTTTGTCATTCCGGCGCTCGCATCGCTCGCCGCAGTTGTCGGTGCGGTCACCGTGATGCGCCAGCCCGTGTTTCTGGCGTGGCCCTTCATGGCAGTGGCCTTGATCTTCGGCTTGTTTGCTTGGTGGCTCTACGACGACAACCGCGCCGAACGCTCGTTGCTGAACGCCGTGGTTGCGGCGCTGTTCCTCGCCTTTGCCGTCTACGGCGTCGTGGTGCCGGCGTTGACGCCACTGTTCCCCAGTGCCGAGGTCGCACGCGCTCTTCGCAATGTCGTCTGCGTCGGGCCGAAGGCGGCAGCTGCCGGCTTTCATGAGCCGAGCCTTGTCTTCATGACCGGGACGTCGACGCTGCTGACCGACGGATCAGGAGCGGCCGATTTCCTCGCGCAGGGCAGCTGCCGGTTTGCCTTGATCGAGCAGAAGGCAGAGCGCAGCTTCGCCCAGCGCGCCGAGGCGATTGGCCTGCGTTACGATGTTGCCACCCGCATCGAGGGCTACAACATCTCGCAGGGGCGGGCGATTTCGATCGCGATCTTCCGCTCGGAAGGCACCGAGTAAGATGTCGATCCCGTCGGGCGCCGACCAATCCGGTTATCTGACGCGCCTTGCCTTGGTCGTTTCGACCTGGGCGACGCAATTGGCACGTTCGCCTTCGCAAACCGATCGCACCGAGGCCGCGCGGCGGCTGGCGCGTCATTGTCTGGTCACGGCCGTTTCCGCGGGAATACTGATCGTCGTGCTGATGATCTGGGTCGATGCGCGCGAAATCGCGCTGATGCCGCCGCGCAAGACGCCAAGCCTCTGGCCATTTGAGGTTTTGACCGATTTTGGCAAAGACACGATTGTTCTCTCGCTTGCAGCCATCCTGCTGCTCGTTGTGACGCTCATGGCGCCTGCGCTGCACGGGTCCTCGCGACGCCGGTTACTCGCCACCGGTTTGCGCCTGCAATTCATTTGGCTCGCCATCGCAGTGCCACTTGCCTTCGGCGAGCTTGTGAAATGGATCGCCGGTCGCGGCCGTCCATTTGTGGGAGGGCAGGCCAATGCTTTCAACTTCACGCCGTTTGGGGGAACAGAAGGGGCGCATGCGAGCTTTCCGTCGGCGCATGCCATTACGGCCTTTGCGCTGGCATTCGCGATCGCAGCGATCTGGCCACGATTGCGTGGCTTGATGATCGCGTATGCGCTCGTCATTGCGTTCACGCGGCTTGTGCTGCTGGCGCATCACCCGAGTGACGTTGTGGCTGGCGCGACAATCGGAATCATAGGCGCGATGTTCGTGCGCTATTGGTTCGCCGTCCGCGCGCTCGGATTTACGATCGGCGAGGCGGGCAGGATTTTGCCGGCCGCGGAAGACCCCCTGAAAGGGGTTGCCGCCGGCCCATCCGGCCCATAGAAGCGAGCGACCGGCGGGCCGCCGGCCTATGCCAACGGGTGCGAATTGCCTTCCTCTGACACAGCAACAGTTGCCGTCTCCATCGTTGTGCCCGTGCGCAACGAGGCCGACAATATCGTACCGCTGATCACGGAGATCGCCGCCGCCCTCGATGGCCGCTGGAATTACGAAATCATCTACGTCAATGACGGCTCGACGGACGCAACCGCGGAGCGGCTGAAGGCCATCATGGGGGAACGCAACAATCTGCGTCAGTTGCGCCACGCCGTTTCCACGGGCCAATCCGCGGCGGTGCGCAGCGGTGTTCGCGCCGCGCGCGGCGCGATCGTCGCGACGCTGGATGGCGATGGCCAGAATAATCCGGCCTTCCTGCCCAAGTTGATTTCAGCCATCGAGCTGGGTGGCGAACTCACCGGCCTCGCCGCTGGCCAACGGGTGGGACGCAAGGATACGGGCTTCAAGAAGCTTCAATCGCGCATCGCCAACGGTATCCGCAGCGCCATCCTTCATGATGGCACGCGCGACACCGGATGCGGCCTGAAAGCATTCCGGCGCGAGGTATTCCTGGCGCTACCTTATTTCGACGGCCTGCATCGTTTTCTGCCGGCGCTGGTGCGGCGCGAGGGATATGAGATCGTCTATGTCGATGTGATCGACCGGCCGCGCCACGCCGGCGTTTCGAACTACGGTTTTTTCGACCGGCTTTGGATCGGAATCATGGATCTCGGGGGCGTGTGGTGGCTGATCCGCCGCAAGAAGCCGACGCCTGATGTAACCGAGGTGACATCATGCTGATCCAGTACGGTCAGGCCCTCGGCGACTACATCTACGACATCTTTGTCGCGAAATTCGACTTCTGGCTCGCCTTCGGCCTGATTGCGCAACTTGCCTTTGCCGCGCGCTTCCTGGTGCAGTGGATCGCGAGCGAACGGGCGGGGAAAAGCGTGGTGCCGCTGGCGTTCTGGTTCTTCTCGATCGGCGGCGGCTTCCTGACGCTGATCTATGGCCTCGTCAAGCGCGAGCCAGTCATCATCATCGGCCAATTGGCTTCAAACATCATTTATATCCGCAACGTGATGCTGATCTTCAAGAACCACGCGAAGGGGTCGGAGACGCTGGATCATTAGGTAGCGTTCAGGACCTCAAATCCGCGGATAAGATCCGCCTTCAGGTCCTCGACATTTTCCAGGCCGATATGCAGCCGCAGCGTCGGGCCACCGGGCGCCCATTTGGTTGCCGTGCGATAGTTCGTGCAGTCGAAAGGAATGATCAGGCTTTCGAAGCCGCCCCACGAATAGCCCATGCCGAACAGCTTCAGGGAATTGAGCATGGCGTCGACCGAAGTCTGCGGCACTGGTTTAAGAACCACGCCGAACAGGCCTGATGCGCCAGTAAAATCCCGTTTCCAGATGGCGTGACCCGGATCGCTCTCAAGCGCGGGATGCAGGACGCGCAAGACCTCGGGCCGCTTGGCTAGCCACCCCGCCATCTCCAGTCCCGAGCGATGGTGCTGCGCGAGCCGCACCGCCAGCGTCCGCAAGCCCCGGATCGCGAGGAAAACGTCATCGGGGCCGGCGCAAACGCCGAGCAGGCGGATGGATTCCTGGATCGCCGGCCATGTTTTTGCATTGGCCGAAATCGTGCCGAACATGATGTCGGAATGCCCACCGATGTATTTGGTGGCGGCCTGAACGCTGATGTCGACGCCTTGCTCCAGCGAGCGGTGAAACAGCGGCGTTGCCCAGGTATTGTCGTCGATCACGATCGCCCCATGCGCGCGGGCCGCGGAGGCAATCGCGGGAAGGTCGGGCATTTCGAAGGACTGGGAACCGGGCGCCTCGATCAGCACGGCCCTGGTGTTCGGCTTGAACAGGCTGGCTATCCCAGAGCCGATCAACGGATCGAAATAGGTGGTCTCGACGCCATAGCGCGCCAGCATGCCGTTGCAGAAATTGCGCGAGGGCCGATAAACGTTGTCACAGACCAGAAGATGGTCGCCGGCCTTCAGTACCGCGAGCAGGGTGGTGGTGATCGCCGCAAGGCCCGACGGCGCGATGCCGACGCCCGCGCATTGCGGTCCTTCAAGTGCCATCAGCGTTTGCTGTAGCGCTTTCGTCGTAGGCGTGCCGTGGCGGCCGTACTGGAACTCGCCGCGATGGGCGTGCAGGTCGTCCGCCGTCGGGTAGAGCACGGTGGAGCCGTGGACGACCGGCGGATTGACGAAGCCCTTCTGCGCCTTGGTGTCGCGTCCGGCGGTCACCAGCGCGGTTTCGGCCTTCAGTAGAATGGTCCTGTCATCGTCACCGGAGCTCATGGTCGTTGCTCTCTCCTTTGTGGTCATCCGGCCGCAGGCAATATGAAGAGTTTGCGAAACGGCGGAAGACGGCTCATTGGTTAATAGCAGGGCAGGGAAGACCGGCGTCAACCCCTTGACCCGGCCCGCCAGTCGTTCTGTGATGTGACCTGCAAATCGCCGCAGTGTTGAGGGGCCTGCCGCGACCGACGCTTCGCATCTGGACCGGAATTGGGCGGCAAACCTGCTGCCGGGATCGGCCTTTGCGACGGCGGATGATCGGCTGGCCCGTCTTTTGCGTTGCTTCGATATGCCATCGTTCCCGGAAGACCTTCGAAAGGCCTCGCCATGAAACGCGTCTCTCTCGTCTTCGCCCTTGCCCTTGCCACCAGCTTTTCAATGCAATCCGCGACTGCCCAGACGCTCAAGACGGTCAAGGAGCGCGGCATGCTGGCCTGCGGCGTCAGCCAGGGCTTGCCCGGCTTTTCGGCGCCCGACGACAAGGGCAACTGGACCGGAATAGATGTAGACGTCTGTCGCGCGGTCGCCGCCGCCATCTTCAACGATCCGACCAAGGTCAAATTCGTGGCGCTGTCGGCGAAGGATCGCTTCACCGCATTGCAATCCGGCGAAATCGATCTGCTGTCGCGCAACACGACCTGGACGCTCTCGCGCGATACCACCCTTGGCGCGAATTTCACCGGCGTGACCTATTACGACGGGCAAGGCTTCATGGTGAAAAAGTCGCTCAAGGTCAATTCAGCGCTCGAGCTGAACAGCGCGTCAGTCTGCGTGCAGACCGGCACCACCACCGAGCAGAATCTCGCCGACTTCTTCAAAAGCAACAACATGAAATATGAGGTGGTGGCCTTTGCCGGCGCGGACGAAACCGTCAAGGCCTACGAGTCCGGACGCTGCGATGCCTTCACCACCGATGCGTCGGGGCTTTATTCCTATCGTCTCAAGATGGCCAGTCCCGACGATCACATCGTCCTTCCGGAAATCATCTCGAAAGAACCGCTCGGCCCGATGGTCCGTCATGGCGACGATCAGTGGTTCGATCTCGTCAAATGGGTGTTGTTTGCCATGGTCGACGCCGAAGAGCTTGGCGTGACCCAACGGAATGTCGACGAGATGGCGAAATCAGAGAAGCCGGAATTGAAACGGGTGCTCGGGACCGATGGCAATTTCGGCGAACAGCTCGGCCTGACCAAGGATTGGGTGATCCGGATCATCAAGGCCGTCGGCAACTACGGCGAGTCCTTCGATCGCAATGTCGGCGCCGGTTCGCCTCTGAAGATCGCCCGCGGCCTCAACGCGCTCTGGAACAAGGGCGGAATTCAGTACGCGCCGCCGATTCGTTGATCGTACGAAGCAGCTGAAACGATGAGTATCGGGCCACGACCTCCGCCGCGGCAGCTTGCCGCGAAATTGCGGCAGGTCCTCGGTGGCGGTGCGGGCTGGAAGGGCTTTGTCCTTCAGGTCCTGTTTGTGGCCGCACTCGCCTGGATCGCATACGCCGTCGTCGATAACGTCCGTAGCAATCTGGAGACGCAGCGGATTGCCGCCGGCTTCGGATTTCTGAACAACAATGCGGGCTTTGACGTCAATCAGAGCCTTATTCCATATAACCAGTCGGATACCTATGCGCGGGTCTTCGTCGTCGGCCTGCTCAACACGCTGCTCGTATCGGTTATCGGCATCTTCTTCGCGACATTGATCGGATTTCTGGTTGGGCTCGGACGCCTGTCGCCGAACTGGCTGCTGTCGCGCGTTTCCGGCGGTTATGTCGAGCTTCTCCGTAACATCCCGCTCCTGTTTCAGATCCTGTTCTGGTACCTCGCGGTGCTCAGCGCGCTCCCGCCGCCCAGGCAAAGCATTTCGCTGTTCGGCGTCATCTTCCTTTCCAATCGCGGGCTTGTCGTTCCGACACCGATCGCACAAAGCGGATTGGACGCCGTCGTGGTCGCGCTTCTCGTCGCGATTGCGGCTTCGCTGTCGTTGCGATTCTATGCGCGCCGCCTGTTGTTTCGAGCCGGCCAGATGATAACGATCTGGCCGTACATCGTTGCGATGTTGATCGGATTGCCGCTGCTCGCCGCACTGGTATTCGGTGCGCCCGTCAGCTTTGAAATACCGGTGCTCAGGGGATTCAACTTTGCCGGTGGTTCGCGGATTATCCCGGAATTCGTCGCTTTAACGCTGGCGCTGTCGACCTATACGGGCGCGTTCATCGCCGAGGTCGTTCGCGGCGGAATCCTGGCGGTTCATAAAGGGCAGATGGAAGCCGGCTCCTCCCTCGGGCTGTCGCGGGGCGCGACGTTGCGGCTGATCGTGGTGCCGCAGGCGCTGCGCGTGATCCTGCCGCCACTGACCAACCAGTATCTCAACCTGACCAAGAACTCGTCGCTTGCGGTGGCGATCGGATATCCCGACCTGGTTTCCGTATTTGCAGGCACATCGCTGAACCAGACCGGGCAGGCGATCGAAATCATCGGCATCACGATGGGCGTCTATCTCCTGATCTCGCTGGTCACGAGCGTCATCATGAGTTTCTACAATTGGCGGATCGGCCGGAGCATGGGCGCATGAGCGATCTGGCCGCATCATCCTCATTCGTTCGGCAGGAGCTCATTCCGGAGCGGACCGCACCGGTCAAGGTGACCGGTCTGGTCGGCTTCTTACGCGCGCGCCTGTTCAATTCGCCGACCAATATTCTGCTCACCGTCGTTTGCATTCTCCTGCTCTGGGTAACGGTCATTCCGACGATCCAGTTTCTGCTGGTGGATGCGGTCTGGAGCGGGAAAGACCGTACCGCCTGCCTTGCCGACAAGGTCGGGCATCCCGTGGGGGCTTGCTGGCCATTCGTCGAGGCGAAGTTCAGTCAGTTCATCTATGGCTTCTATCCCGAGCAGGAGCGCTGGCGGGTCAATCTGACTTTCTTTCTAGCTGCGGTTCTGCTGCTGCCGCTGCTGATCCCGAGGCTGCCAGCCAAGGGACTCAATGCCAGCCTGTTTTTCCTTGCGTTCCCGGTCGTCGCCTTTTTCTTGTTGCGCGGCGGCGGTGTGAAGGGATTTGGCGTCAGCTGGGTCACCGGACTTCTGTCGTGGTTTGCCGACGGCGTCAGTGATCTCGGCAGCAAGCTCGCGCGCGCCGGCGAGGCGATCGCCGTCATCGGGCTGCTGCTGCAATTGCTGGGCAAGCTGATCGTTTGGATCGGGGCGGCGGTTTCGGGACTGATCTGGCCGCTGGTTTGGCTGAACGGCCAAATCCAGAGTTCGTCCCGCGCAGTCTGGGTCGATTTCGCCGTGACTGCGGTTGTCGTCTCGCTGATCCTGTTCCTGCTGAGCGGTGGCTTTCTCAGGGGATGGCGGATTTTGCTCGGCTGTATCGCGACATTTATCGGCGCCGGTCTCGTGATCGCGCTGATGGGCCTCGACCGCGGCGGGCTGCCTCTCGTCGATAGCGGCCTCTGGGGCGGCTTCCTGGTCACGCTGGTGGTCTCAGTCACCGGCATCGTCACCTGCATGCCGATCGGAATCGCGCTGGCGCTGGGCCGACGCTCGACGATCCCGCTCATCCGTTTCTTTTCGATCGGGTTTATCGAAATCTGGCGCGGCGTTCCGCTGATTACCGTGCTGTTCTTTGCAACCTATATGTTGCCGCTGTTCATGCCGGGCAATTTCAAGATCGACGGCCTGGTTCGCGCGCTGATCGGTATCGCGCTGTTTTCCGGCGCCTACATGGCTGAAGTGATCCGCGGCGGATTGCAGGCGATCCCGCGCGGCCAGGTGGAGGCGGCCAAGGCCGTTGGCCTCTCGTGGTGGAAGACCACTGCGCTGATCGTGATGCCGCAGGCGCTGCGCCATGTCATTCCGGGGATCGTCAACAGCTTCATCGGCCTGTTCAAGGATACCTCGCTGGTATCGATCGTGGCACTGTTCGATTTGCTGGGCCAGGTGCACGCCTCATTCGCCGACCCCGTCTGGGCCACGCCCTCGACCCTGTTCACCGGATTTGCTTTTGCCGGAATGATCTACTTCACTTTCTGCTTTGGAATGTCCCGCTATTCACTGTTCGTCGAGAACAGACTGAATGCTCATCGTAAGTAACCGAGAAATGTCATGACCACAGATCCGATCGTCGGCATTGCAAAGCTCAACAAATGGTATGGTGACTTCCATGTGTTGCGCGACATCGACACTGATGTGGCGCGAGGCGAGCGCATCGTGATCTGCGGTCCTTCCGGCTCGGGAAAGTCGACCTTCATCCGCTGCATCAATGCGCTCGAGGAATTTCAGGAGGGGCGGATCGTCGTCGACGGCATCGAACTCGGTCCGCAATTGCGGCGCGTCGACGAAGTCCGGCGCGAAGTGGGCATGGTGTTTCAGAGCTTCAATCTGTTTCCGCATCTCACGGTGCTCGAGAACTGCACGCTCGCACCGATCTGGGTTCGCCACATGCCGAAAAAGGATGCCGAGGCGGCGGCAATGAAATATCTCGAGCGGGTGAAGATCCCGCATCAGGCCAGCAAATATCCGGCCCAGCTGTCCGGCGGCCAGCAGCAGCGGGTGGCGATTGCGCGTGCGCTGACGATGAATCCCAAGGTCATGCTGTTCGATGAGCCGACCTCGGCGCTCGACCCGGAAATGGTGAAGGAAGTGCTCGACACCATGGTCGACCTCGCCAAAGAGGGCATGACCATGCTCGTGGTGACCCATGAAATGGGATTCGCGCGCGAAGTCGCGAACCGAATCGTGTTCATGGATGCCGGCCAGATCATCGAGACCAACACGCCGGCAAACTTTTTCGCCAACCCGCAGCATGCGCGGACCAAGCTCTTCCTCAGCCAGATCCTGCGGTGAGTCTTTCAAAGGGAAGGCCGCGCATGGGCCGGTACATTACCCGCGTCTGGGGCGTTGCGCTCGCCGCTGTCGTTGCGCTCAATGCCGCGCCTATTCAAGCCGCGGAAGGGGCGGGAGCGGAACTGATCGAGATGTTCGCCGCGGTATGCCTGCAAAAATTCCCGGACGACAGCGCCGTTCAACAATTCGCGGCCGACAAGCGGCTCACAGTCATGTCGGATACTATGATTCACCAACTGCTCGGCGCTGATCCAGGGCAGGGCTGGATTCAGGAAACGGCGCGGGGTCGATACTTGCTGACGATAGAGATGCCGCCCTTTCACGCCTGCGCGATACGCAAAACCGACACCACGACACCTGATGTTTTGGCCCCATTTTCCCTGTTACTCGACACGTGGATCACAACGCAGTCGGGAGCGAGCCTAAAGGCGCTACCAGCGCAAAACATGAAGCTGGGCGGTTTTCCCACAGAAGTCCATCAGTGGATCATCGATCGTGGCCGCGGCAAGCCAGCCGAGTCGCTGATGCTGTTTGTGACCAACGCAACCGATCGATTCGCCGTGCGGCTGGTGCGCCAAATCAGGGTTCAATAATCGCTGCGGCCGCTGCAGCAGACGTTCGCAGAGCGCAGTCACGTCTTCGCAAATGGAATGTCGATCTTGCTGCGCCTTTCCAGCCATGCCGGTACCGGCAGGTTTTTCGAGCGCATGAAGTCCGGATTGAACAGTTTTGACTGATAGCGGGTTCCGGAATCGCAAAGCATTGTCACGATCGTCTTGCCGGGTCCGAGCTGTTTCGCGAGCTGGATGGCGCCGGCGACGTTGATGCCGGTCGAGCCGCCAAGGCAGAGGCCTTCGTGCTCGAGCAATTCGTAGATGATGTTGACGGCATCCTCGTCCGAGACCAGGAAGGCCGTGTCGACTTTCGCCGTCTCGATGACCGGCGTGACGCGGCCGATCCCGATGCCTTCCGTGATGGAGTCTCCGGGGGTGGATTTGGCTTCGCCGTGCTTGAACCAGTTGTACATCGCAAAGCCATGCGGATCGGCGCAGGCCGTGACGATTCCCTTGTTCTTTTCTTTCAGGTAGCGGGTCGTACCGGCCAGCGTACCGCCGGTGCCGACCGCAGAGACGAAGCCGTCGACCTTGCCGCCCGTCTGTTCCCAAATCTCCGGCCCCGTCGATTCATAGTGTGCCCTGGCGTTATCGAGATTGTTCCACTGATCTGCGAACAAAACCCCGTTCGGCTCATGCGCGCGCAATTGATCGGCCAACCGTCGTCCGATGTGCTGGTAGTTGTTGGGGTTGGCAAAAGGCAGCGCCGGCACCTCGACGAGTTCAGCGCCGCAGAGCCGCAGCATGTCTTTTTTTTCCTGGCTCTGCGTTTCCGGAATCACGATCAGCGTCCGGTAGCCGCGCGCGCTCGCGACCACGGCAAGGCCAATGCCGGTGTTGCCAGCGGTTGCTTCGACCACGAGGCCGCCGGGCTTGAGTTCGCCGCGCTTCTCGGCCTCGAGGATCATCCACTTTCCGGCGCGGTCTTTCACGGACTGGCCGGGATTCATGAACTCGGCCTTGCCGAGAATGGTGCAACCGGTGAGCTCGGAAGCCCGTTTCAGCTTGATCAGCGGGGTATTGCCGATCGCCTCGATGACGTCGTTGTTGATTTTCATGCGCTCTAGATATGCTCAAAGTCGCCCCAGGGAAGGCGGACAGTAGAGCGCGAGCGATCAAAGTGGAAGCAGCTTTGCCAGGGATTTGTGCGTTGCGGCCTAACCGGTCTTGGCAAAGACGACCTGGCGTACGTCGATATTTCCGGACAAGAATCCGGCTTCGCAGTACGCGAGATAGTATTCCCACAGCCTGCGGAACCGTTCATCGAAGCCGAGCGGAATGAGGCTCGGCCATGCCTTGTGGAAGTTATTGCGCCAGGTCGCGAGCGTCTTGGCATAATCTTGCCCGAAAATGCGTTCGCGAATGACGGGAACGCCGAAGCGTTCGCCGAGCGACTTGAGGATTTGCGGCGATGGCAGCATGCCGCCGGGAAAGACATAGCGCTGAATGAAATCGACTTCGCGGCGATAGGTCTGGAAAAGATTGTCCTGGATGGTGATCGCCTGAATACCGGCAAGACCGCCGGGCAGCAGGCGATCACGCAATTGCGAAAAATAGCGCGGCCAGAATTCCTCGCCCACCGCTTCGATCATCTCGATCGATGCAATGCGGTCATAATGGTCGCGCTCGTCGCGGTAATCCTGCAAGCGGATCTCGACGCGATCGCTAAGTCCGGCGGCCTGGATACGGGCTTGCGCGAAATCGCGCTGCTCCTTGCTGATGGTGAGGCCCACGACCTTCGCGCCCACGGTTTTCGCTGCGTACTCGGCGAACCCACCCCAGCCGCAGCCGATCTCGAGCAGTTTTTGACCCGGTCTGAGGTCGATCGCTTCGGCGAGCCGCCGATACTTGTTGTTCTGGGCTGCGGTCAGGTCGTCGGTGTGTTCTTCAAACAGCGCTGAAGAATAGGTCATGCTCGGGTCGAGCCACGACGAATAAAAGGCGTTTCCGATATCGTAGTGCCGGTAGATGTTGCGCCGTGCCTGGCCTCGAGTGTTGCGGTTGAACCAGTGTCGGACGATCTGGAACGCCCGCACCATCGGCTTGCCGATCAGCATGGACCGCATCCAGTCCTGGTTGACGCAGAAGAGATAGAGAAACTGGGTGAGATCGGGCGTGTCCCACTCGCGGCGTAGATAGGCTTCGGCAATGCCGATGTCGCCGCTGCGAATGAGCCGCGACGCAAAACCGTAATTGTGAACCTTCATGGCGGCCGCCGGCCCGGGTCCGTTATCGCCGAGCCTGACGGTGCGGCCATCCGGCAAGGTCACTTCGAGCGAGCCGTAGCGCAGTCTGGCGCCATAGCCGAGCGCTAACCGGGCCATGCGGGGCAGGTCCGCTGGCAAGCGATCCAACGTTTCGGACGTGACTGGTATCACCTCGGACATGGTCGACCGACCTAGGCTTCACCTTCTGCCGTGGGCAGACATCACGGTGGAAGTATAATCACCGTCCGCCTCGCTCGCCAAGCTTCCATCGACCGGGTCATGGCCGCGCGGCACGAGCCGCATGCCCTTCAACCACAGTCGCAGGGCCTCCCAGTGAATGGCGGCTGTGACTTTCAACGTAACGGCGGGTAACGAAAAGAACGAGCGCAGCAATTCCTTGGTGGAAAGGGCGCGCCGAAGACCATGGAAGGATGCGGAGAGCAACGGCCCCTCGCTGTCAGTTTCGAGAATCCGCAGTTTGACGTGCCGTCCCGGCTCAATGAGCCTGAAGTGGTAGCGCATCTCCATCGCGACGAACGGTGAGACGTAAAACCGCTTGTCCTGCTCCTGCCGAATGCCGGCCGGGCTGACGTCGCTGCCTTTCACCGGAATTACATAGGCGTGGATGTCGCCGAATGTGTTGCGGACTTCATAGATGACGAGCGCGAGTTTTCTGCTCGGCTGATAGCAGAAATAAACCGATAGCGGATTGAAGACGTAGCCGAGCAGGCGCGGGTAGCACATGAGCAACACCCGTCCACCCGTCAGATCGATACCGCGTTCGGCGGCGCAGCGCTGCGCGTAATCACGCAAGGATGAGCCATCGCGCGAACCGTGATCAGCTTCGTGGAAGCTGTAAAGTGCCCGCCTGTTAACACCGAACAAGGGTGTTTGCCGGTCAGCCACATCGAGGCGATCGAGATCTATCAAGAGGCTCATGACCCGATAACTGAAGCGGTGTCCAATCGGCTTGAGGCGGGCATGCATGACCTGACCGACGTAAAGCGCGGCCGCATCGTCCTCGATCTCGGCTGTCCTGAGACTGGGTTGTCGCATGGCTTACTCCGCGGCTTCCGCCATCTCGGCAGGTGTTTCGCGCCACGGCGCCGTGGCGCCCAGGGCCTCCGCAACGGCAAGGCCCGACCGTATCCCGTCCTCGTGGAAACCGTATCCAGTCCAGGCCCCGCAAAACCAGGTGTGCCGCTTTCCCTGAATATCCGTCAGCTGTCGTTGAGCGGCAAAGGCTGCCGCATCATACTGCGGATGTTCGCAGATATATTGGCCGAAAGTAAGTTTGGGGTCCGGCGCGAATGGCGGATTGAGGCTGACGAATAGCGGCTTGGCCTTGTCGATCCCCTGAAGCTCGTTCATCCAGTAAGTGACGGCAACATCGTTGAGAGCCGTTCCCTGGCGCGCCCAGCGCAGGAAATTCCAGGACGCCCATACGCCACGCCGTTTGGGCATCAGTCTGGTGTCGCGGTGCAGGTAAATCGTGTTGGGCGAATAGCCGATGGCGCCCAAAACAGCGCGCTCACAATCATCGGCGTCGGTGAGCATCCTCAGTGCCTGATCGCTGTGCGCTGCAATCACGACGTGGTCGTAGGTCTCGCTGCCGCCATGGCTGTCGTTGACCACAACGCCACGCGCTTTTCGCTCAATTGTGACCGCGCAGCCGAGACGAATGCAATCGGCAAACGCCGCCGTCAGCCTCTCAACATAATTCCGGCTCCCGCCACTGACAGTGCGCCAGACCGGCCGCTCATATTGGAGCAGGCAGTGGTTGGAGAAAAACGCGACAAAATTCTCGGCCGGAAAATCCAACATGTCCCGCGCCGGCGTCGACCAGATCGCCGCGCCCATCGGGGCGAGATAATCCGACAGCAAGCGCGGCGAGAAGTTTTTCCGGCGGAAGTATTCGCCGAGGCTCATTCCCGTGAGCTCGCCTGCAGCGTAATCCTGCACGCTCTCCCGATTGAAGGTGAGGATGTCGCGCAGCATCCAGAGATAGCTCGGCGAAAACAGGTTTCGCGGTTGGGCAAACAGGCCTGCCGTCAGTTGTCGCCAGTTGTCGCCGCCGCCCTTCCATTCGAAGCGCCCGCCATCGGCGGTCACGGCAAAGCTCATGCAGCTTTCGCGGGTCGTAACGCCGAGGCGATCGAACATGGCGGTCAGATCGGGGTAGTTGAGTTCGTTGTAGACGGTGAAGCCGATATCGACCGCGATCGGCGTGCCGTCATAGTTGATAGTCACGGTATGACTGTGGCCGCCGGGGCGATCTTCCCGCTCGTAGACCGTTACCGGATAGCGTTTCGACAAGATCCATGCAGCGGCATTGCCGGCAATTCCCGTCCCAATTACCGCAATGCGCATTCCAGTCCTCGCCCCGCTGACACCAGTCGAGATACGGGGCCTTCGGATGGAAGTTTCGCTGGGGGTGGGCGGGATGCCCTGATCCATCCACCGGTCGTTGAAGCAGGCCGGGGTGCGGCGTATAGCAGGCGCATGTCCAGCCCCCCAGAGACCGAAGAAAGCGCTGTCCCGGCTCTAGCAACGTCCGACTGCCCGCATTGCCGCAAGCCAATGCCCCTCTGCGTCTGCGCCGACGTCAAGCCGATCGATAGCCGCATCGGGCTCCTGATTTTGCAGCATCCGCAGGAGCAGGACAGGGCGCTCGGCACGGCCCGTCTGACGGCAATGCATTTCGAAGGCGCGGCTCTCAAGATCGGGCTGTCCTGGCCGAGCCTGTCCAAGGCGCTGGGGAGGCCGGTCGCTGATCCCTCACGCTGGGCGGTGCTCTATTTGGGGTCCGCGAAAGCGGCCGATCTCGGCACGACGGAAGAGGTCGTCGCGATCAATCGCAAAGGCGAGATCGAGGACAATCAGCGCGGCATTTTGCGAGGAATAGAAGGGGTGGTGCTGCTGGACGGCACCTGGAGCCAGGCCAAGGCGTTGTGGTGGCGCAATCCATGGATGTTGAAATGCCAACGCCTGATCCTGGGGCCATCGCATCCCTCGCGTTACGGCAACCTTCGCCGCGAGCCGCGTCGCGATGGACTCTCCACGATCGAGGCGGCGGCGCTGGTCCTTTCCACTCTCGAGAAGCGTCCCGACATTGCGGATGCCTTGAACGCGAGCTTCGCGCGAATGTTGAAAAGGTATCGGGAGGTCCAGGAAGAGCAGCCCGCGCTCGCGCCAAAACGGCCCAAGCGGGATTTCCGCCGCCGGCGGCGTTAGCGTGTGTGGCGGCCGGCAACCCGGGCCTTAAGGGCGCATTATGAGGTTCAGAGCGAGAATCGCCCTTCGGGCATGTGTTCAGATAGATTAGCGATCCGATTCTAACGCGCACCCGACCGCTAGTCAGGCATCAGGAGAGACCATGATTTTGGTGACCGGCGGCGCCGGATATATCGGCTCTCACGCCTGTCTTGAGCTGCTTAACGCCGGCCACGAGGTCGTCGTTCTCGACAATTTCGCCAACAGCAGCCGTACGTCGCTGGAGCGCGTTCATCGGATCACCAACAGACGGCTGACCGTCGTCGAAGGCGATATCCGTGACCAGGCCGCGATCGAAAAGGCCTTGAAGGATTTCGGCTGCACGGCCGTCGTCCATTTTGCCGGCCTCAAAGCCGTGCTCGACTCCGTCAAATCGCCGCTCGACTACTACGACAACAACGTCATCGGCAGTCAGCGCCTCTTGCAGGCGATGCAGGCGTGCGGCGTCAAGCGCATCATCTTTTCCTCGTCCGCCACCGTTTATGGCGACCCGAAATTTCTGCCGTATACCGAGGATCACCCGCTCAATCCCGTCAATCCCTATGGCCGCACCAAGCTTGTCGTGGAAGACATGCTGCGCGACCAGTTTGCCAGCGATGCCAGCTGGAGCATCGGCATCCTTCGCTACTTCAACCCGATCGGCGCGCATGAAAGTGGCCTGATCGGCGAGGACCCGAAGGGTGTGCCGAACAATCTGCTGCCGTTCGTAGCGCAGGTTGCGGTCGGACGGCGCGATCGTCTGAATGTTTGGGGCAATGATTACGATACGCCTGATGGCACCGGCGTGCGCGATTACATCCACGTCGTCGACCTCGCCCAGGGGCACGTGGCAGCGCTGAGGTCACTCGACAATCCCGGCTGCTTCACCGTCAACCTGGGAACGGGCAGGGGCAACAGCGTGCTCGAGGTCGTGAGGGCTTTCGAACAGGCGAGCGGGAAACCGATTCCCTACGACATCCGCCCGCGCCGATCCGGCGATATCGCCTCTTGTTATGCGGCAACTGATCGCGCCGCGAAATATCTGGGTGGATGGCGAGCGACCCGAGACCTCGACACGATGTGCCGGGATCATTGGCGCTGGCAAAGCCAGAATCCGAACGGCTATGACGGGTAGCTGCCAGCGGCGAAAACTTCAGCGGCGGCAGTCGAAGTCATAGCTAAGTGATTGATTTGATGGAGGCCACGTCCGGAATTGAACCGGAGTAAACGGTTTTGCAGACCGCTGCGTAACCACTCCGCCACGTGGCCCCACCGGGCGGGGATTAATATAGACGACCAATGGGATAGGCAACCTTCCTGAAATGGAATCTGGCTGATTTCCGGAACTCCGGATCACGCCCCGGTGTTGGCGCAGCTCAGGTCAATTTGACACATCGAAGCGAGACCGAGGCGGTTAATCGCGGCTGGCTTGCTTAACATCACGGCTGCTCGCGTCGCGGCAGTCCGGATCGGCAATCTAAAATTCTGTTAAGCTCGAATACGCCCTCACGTGCTCGCGTTATCATGGTGTCCCTTTCGGGAGAGTGTCACCATGAAGAGCCTCTCTATATTTTGCATTGCCATTTGCATCGGCTTGACGGCAAGCGCGGCCTTTGCGCGCGGCGGCGGCATGAGCTCGCATCCTTCCTTCAGTCTTGGCATTCCCGTTACGGGCGGCGCGTCCGGCGAACGAGTTTCAGCGCCGGGGACCAACTCGCTGGGGACCGCGCTGTCGTCGGACAGTTTCGGACGCCATCCTCAGAAAGGGCCGCTGCTTGGCACCAGTCCTGCGGTCGATCATGAAGAGGCGCGGGTCGACAAGGCGCTCAACTCGGTCTGCCGCGGTTGCTGATCGCAATGCCTGGGCGAAGCGCGGCGGCGGGGCCGGCTAAGCTTCTGAAGGTGTGTCAGCCAGAGGGATCACCGACGGCGGTCAGCAGGCGGCGTGCCAGCCGTCGGGAAAGGGGACCAGCGGCCATGTGAGGCCGTTGTCGTTGGCGGCCTCCGGCAGGCGGCCGTACGCCGTCAGGCCAGCGATGAAATCCACCTCCGGAACGGGCGCGATGGCCGCATTGACGGCATCGAGCAACCGTTCGAATTCCGCTTCACCCATTGCGCTCTCCCGCATGTCGAGCGGGAAGCGTCGCAAAACTCCTTTTTTCGCCGATTGCGCAAATCGCTCAAATTGTATCGATCCGGCGAGGGCGGCCCGGATTGGTTACCGAAGCGTTAATGGCGGCGACGCCACGGCGCCGCGCAAGAGGGCTCTCACGACAGTGCGCTGACGCAATGCCAAAGTCCTCGGCCAAAGTCCTCGTGGTCCGGGCGAGGCGAGACCACGGAGCTTTACGGCCTTCGGGACCTGCGGATCTTCGCCTGCAAACAACGTCCGCGGCGCCTTGCGCACCCTTTCAGTTCACCAAAATTTTACGGCGCGCTGCCACGCTCGATTCTCGAAAGCCTTTCTCGCGCGCGTTTCTGGAACGCCCAACCTGCCAGGTGCCATCAGGAGGAAGACCATGCGCGCCGCATTTGCAGTTCTGTTTTGCGTCGTCTCCTCCTCGGCCTTGGCTAGCCCGCATTGCACGGATGAGCCGGTTTCCAAATGGCTTGCACCCGAGGTCATGAAAGAAAAGATCCTCGCGATGGGGCACCACATCGATGTTTTCAAGACCACGAAGGGCAATTGCTACGAGGTCTACGGCAAAGACAGCGTTGGAAAAAATATCGAGACCTATTTCGACCCCGTGACGGGCGCGGTGTTTGAAGACGTCAAATAGCCACTGCCCTCTCAGCCTCCAATGACAGGCATGAAGAGCTTTCCCAATATCCAGATGCTGCTGATCGGTGCGGTCGCGCTGGCGCTTGGCGCAGCTGCCATACCGGTGGCGCTCGGCATCCTGGAATTGGGACACCTTCGCGGCAGCATCGGCAAGATCGAGCGTGCGGTTTCCGACGTCAAGCTGGCCCGCGACGTCATCGACAAGGCCTCGCAGAGCCTCGTCAATTTCACGGCTGTCGCGCTCGAGCTTTCGCCGGCCGATCGCGAGAGAGTTTTGGCGGACGCCGAACGGCAATTCAACGAACTCGATCAGGCCGTTGAGCGGGTCATGAACTCGTCCGCCAACACGCTTTCATTGGACGAACGGGATAAGCTGAGCCACGCGATCGCATCGCTGACGCATAGCTGGGAGGAACTTCGCGATCAGTCGCCCAACGAGATCACGCCGATCGAGAAGAGTTATCATTTTCTGCGCATTCTCGAGCAAACCAAGATAGCAAAGCACCTGCTTCTCGCCTTCGAGGCGGAGACGACACAGGCCGCGCAGAACGAGGCAGCCGCCTCGTTTGACCGGCTGCGCAGATCCGCGATCCTGCTGGTGTCGACGATGCTGGCCGGCAGCCTCGCCAGCGTCGGAGCGTTGTTCGGCATTTATCACTTTGCGACCGGAACAAGGGACGTCAACGGCCGTCTGAAGGAGGCGATCGAGGCGGCGGAGCGCGCTGAATATTCGGCCCGCGAGGCGCACTCGCGGCTGCGCGAGGCCTGCGAGGTCATCCCGGAAGGATTCGTGCTGTTTGATGCCGACGATCGCTACGTCATGTGGAATCGCCGCTTCAGCGAGCTTTACGAGCATGACGGTCACAAGATCACTCGCGACATGACTTTGGCCGACTCGCTCCGGGTCGGCCTGGACAGCGGCCGCTATCCCGGAGCCAAGGGCCGCGAAGAAGAGTGGCTCGCGGAACGGCTGGCGCGGCATCATTTGCCGGAAAATGAGGAAGAACAGGCGCTGCCAGGCGATCGTTGGTTGAAGGTCGTTGAACGGCGGACGTCCGATGGCGGCAGCGTCGGGATTCGCGTCGACATTACCGACCTGAAACGAAGGGAAGCCTCGTTCCGCCTGCTGTTCGAAAGCCATCCGCTTCCGATGTTTCTGTGGGATCGCAACACGTTCAAGTATCTCGCGGTCAACGATGCGGCATGCCGGCACTACGGCTATAGCCGCGAGCAGTTCATGACGATGACCTCGCTCGACATCCGTTCGAAGGAAGACCAGGAGCTGCTGCGCAACACTGTTGCCAACGCCGCGCCGGGCGAGGTCAGGAGCGACCGTGTCTGGCGGCATATCAAATCGGACGGCACGCCGATCGAGGTTATCATCTATGCAAAGATGCTGTCCTACGAAGGTCATCTGGCGACGCTGAGCGTTGCGGTCGATGTCACCGAGCGCAGGCAAGCAGAGACGGAGCTGCGTCGCACCCGCTCGTTCCTCGATGCGGTCGTCGAGAACATGCCGGCGATCCTCTTCGTCAAGGAGCCGCGAGAACATCGGTACGTATTGATCAATCGCGCCGGCGAAGAGTTTCTCGGGCTGCCGCGTGGAGAGATCATCGGCAAGACCGATTTTGATCTGTTGTCGACGGAGGAGGCCAGTCTATCCTTCGTTCGTGACCTCGAAGTGCTGTTCGGAAAGCAGAATCACTCCATCGACGAGGAGGCGGTCGCGACGCGCCACTCCGGTCAACGGCTTATCGCGACCCGGCGGCTTGCCATTGCGGGCGATGACGGCCAGCCGCAATATTTGCTAGGCGTCGCGGAAGATATCACGGAGCGCAAGAAGGACCAGGAACGAATTGCGCGCCTCGCCCACTACGATGCCTTGACCGAACTGCCGAACCGGGCGGCCTTCACCAAGCACCTCAGTTCGACCATCGAACAGGCGGCGGCCAGCAATCAGAAGTTTGCGGTTCTCTGCCTCGACCTCGATCGGTTCAAGGAGATCAATGACACCTATGGCCATTTGGTCGGCGACGGATTGTTGCAGGAGGTCGCGCGGCGATTGCAATCCGCGGCCGAGGGCGCCTTTGTGGCGCGTCTTGGTGGCGATGAGTTCACGCTGATTACGACCGGACCTCAACCCGCGAGCGCAGAGGCGCTTGCGCAGCGGCTGATTGCCGAGTTCGCAAACGACTTCGTCATCGACGGACAGCGCTTGCGTAATGCAACGAGTATCGGGGTTGCGATATTCCCGACTGACGGCACCGACGCGATGACTGTGGTCGGCAATGCGGATGCCGCGCTGTATCGGGCCAAGGGGGAAGGGCGGGGCACCGTTCGATTCTTCGAGGCGCAGATGAATTCGCACCTCAAGGAACGGCGCGCGATGCAGCGGGATCTCGAGACCGCGATCGCAAATGGTGAATTGATGCTCTATTACCAGCCGCAGATGCGGATCGGTTTAGCGATCACCGGATTTGAGGCTCTCGCTCGCTGGACGCACCCCGTGCACGGCTCGGTTCCGCCCAATGTCTTCATTCCGCTCGCCGAGGAATCCGGCACGATCCTGCCGATGGGGGAATGGATCTTGCGCGAAGCCTGCCGCGAGGCGGCGTCCTGGCCCCGCCCGCTGAACATCGCCATCAATTTGTCGCCCGTGCAATTCCGCGACGGCGACCTGCCCTCGCTGGTTCATGCCGTTCTGTTGGAAACCGGACTCGCGCCGGGCCGGCTGGAAATCGAGATCACCGAGAGTGTGTTGATCGGCGACTTTTCGCGCGCGCTGTCCATCATGCGGCGGCTCAAGGCGCTGGGTGTCCGGATTTCGATGGACGATTTCGGGACGGGATACTCGTCGCTGGCCTATCTTCAGGCCTTTCCGTTCGACAAGATCAAGATCGACAAATCCTTCATCTCGAGCGTCGGGGTCAACCCGCAGTCGGCGGCCATCGTACGCGCGGTGATCGGGCTGGCGCGCGGCCTTGACCTGCCGGTCATTGCCGAAGGCGTCGAGAATCACGACCAGCTTTCGTTCCTGACCGAGGAGGCCTGTGACGAGGTGCAGGGCTACTATGTTGGCCGGCCGTCGGCGATCGGCCAATATGACGAACTGGTCGGCCGTGCGGGCGCGGCGATCCGAGAGACCGCCTGACGGCCATCACGCGCCGGAATGGCCGAAAAACCTGCTTGGCCATGGCCGGAACCGTTTCGCAGAATGGCGTATTTCGTCCTTTGCAAGCCTTGGAGGCTTTGTTATACGCTCCGCCGTGCGAACAACGGCTTCGCCTATTCCTCGGTAGCTCAGCGGTAGAGCATTCGACTGTTAATCGAATGGTCCCTGGTTCGAATCCAGGCCGAGGAGCCAGCAATCAGTCAGTTCTTGAAACTGCCCGCGCTCTGGCTCTCCCGAAATCGTGCCGGGGAATCCCTACAAAAGCGGGCCTGAACGGGGCAAAAGCGCCGCCTTGGCCGGCCGCCGCCAACGGTTGGATGCGCACGGCTTCGTTCCCAGCCGTCGTGTTGCGTTTTCGCAGGCCTTGTATCAAAGATGGCCGCGCTTTTCCTGCCTCCCGCGGCCTTAGACCGCTTGCCACTGGGGTCCTTCAATGTCCGATTTCTCGATCGCGCGCCAGAAAATGGTCGATGGCCAGGTGCGTCCGAGTGACGTCACCGATAACCGAATCATCGATGCAATGCTCGCGATCCCGCGTGAGGCGTTCGTTCCCGACGCACAGCGATCGCTCGCTTATCTTGATCTGGACATCGACGTCAGCGAGGGCGGACCGGCCAAGCGATTCCTGCTTCGCCCGGCGGTGACGGCCAAAATTGTCCAGGCCGCCGATATCCGGGAAACCGACAACGTGCTGGTGGTCGGGTGCGCAACTGGCTACATGGCCGCGATTGCGGCGCGTCTGGCTCGGCGCGTCACGGCCACCGAATGCGATTCGGCGCTCGCGGTAAAAGCCAAGACGGCTCTTGGTGCGCTGGCTCCTGGAAACGTGACGGTGAAGACGGCTCGGATCGCCGACGGTGATTCGGTTGACGCACCGTTTGATGTGATTCTTCTCAACGGCACGGCCGAAGTGGCACCCGAAAAGCTCTACCATCAGCTCAAAGAGGGAGGGCGGCTGGTTGGAACCTTCGCACTGGCCGGGCCGCAGCGAGCCATGGTCGTCACATCATCTCATGGTGATTTCGGGCACCGATCGCTTTTCGACACTGCAATACCGGTGTTGCCAGGTCTGGAACGGCCTGCAGCATTCGTTTTCTAGCCCTCGGCCGCCTTTGGAACCGCTCGGGCATGCCGAGTGTGGCCCGGATGCCCCAGCTGCCGAGTTTCCCACTATCCCCGCCGTCCGGGGGGTTCCTTCCCCCTGTGGTCATGAATATGCTGTGTTGTGGGATATCTGTTTGGAATGACTTGATGACCCGGTTTTGGGGGGCCGTATAGCCGGGTCGAAGGATTGGATTACCTGGATGGATGGGGTGAAGGTCGTTACCGGAGCTGCGGCGACGGTGCTTCTTTGGGCGTTGGGGAGCTCGGTGCCGGCTTTGGCTGACACGATCGAGGCCGCGCTAGTGCGTGCCTACCAAAATAACCCGCAGCTCAACGCGCAGCGGGCGCAGGTGAGGGCCACCGACGAAAACGTTCCGCAGGCTTTGTCCGGGTATCGGCCAAAAGTTTCGGTGACGGCGAGCGCCGGATACCAATACGGCGATGCGCTTTCGAATTTCGGAACGCCGATCGATTTTCACGGAGCAACGCCGCCAACCAGCGTCGGCGCGACCGCGACGCAGACGCTCTATAATGGCGGCCAGACTGGCAACAAAACGCGCGCGGCCGAGAGTCAGGTTTCGGGTGCGCGTGAAGGATTGCGAGTCCTCGAGCAGTCCGTCCTGCTTTCTGCTGCAACCGTTTACATGGACGAGTTACGCGACGCTGCGATCGTCGAGGTGAACAAGAGTAACGTTCGCGTTCTCGATCAGACGCTGAAGCAGACGCAGGATCGTTTCAACGTCGGCGAGGTGACCCGCACCGACGTAGCCCAGTCAGAGGCGCAGCTCGCCGCGGGCAAGACGCAGCTTCTGGCAGCGCAGGCGACGCTGACGACGACGCAGGCCAATTTCCGGCGCATTATCGGTAACGAGCCTGTGTCGCTGCAGCCCGGCTCGCCGGTCGATCGCTACCTGCCGGGCGCGCTTCCCGCAGCGGTCGAACTCAGCCTGATCGAAAATCCGAACGTCACGGCGGCGATGTATGGCATCGACGTGCAGTTTCTCCAGGTCAAGGTGAACGAAGGCGCGCTGTTGCCGACGGTGAGTTTGCAGGCGTCCGTGCTGCAGCAATACCAGACAAATATCACTTCGCCCCGGACCTTTGCCGCGCAGGCGCTCGCCCAGCTCAGTGTTCCCGTCTACCAAGGTGGCGCGGAATATTCGCTGATCCGCCAATCCAAGGAAAACCTGACGCAGCAGCGGCTCGTCCTCGAACAGACCCGCGACCAGACGCGCGCCAACACGGTCACGGCCTGGGGGCAACTGGTCGCCGGCAAGGCCCAGGTGGCCTCGGCCCAGTCGCAGGTGACCGCATCGGAAATCGCGCTCAATGGCGTGCGCGAGGAGGCCAAGGCCGGACAGCGCACCACGCTCGACGTGCTCAACGCCCAGCAGGCGCTAGTCAACGCGCGCGTAGCGCTCGTGACCGCGCAGCACGATCGCGTCGTCGCGTCCTACAGTGTGTTGTCGGCGGTAGGACGGTTGTCGCCGCAGGTCATGCATCTCAACACCACGACCTACGATCCCAGCGTGCACTACCATCAGGTGCGTGACAGCTGGTTTGGCGTTCGCACGCCGGACGGCCACTGATCTTCGTATCGTTTTGGCACGGTCCAGCTAGGGGTGCGATTCTCACATTCGCACCGCTTCTCAGCGGACACCTTGTGACGGTCAGCTGATTGCCGTGTTCGCTTTGGGTGACGCCCGCCGTTGCTTGCAATCATTTGTTGCCATGACGTAGCGTTCTGATGAGGCAGAGCGATTCGCGCCGCGACTGGAATCTTCGCGGGCGAAAGCGACGCCGCGCCGGGCAGGACGAAGGTCCGCGCGATGCGGCGGTGGCGTTTGGCTGGGGACAAGTAGGGTCGGCGCGATGAAATTCCGAGCCCGTCTATCCGGAAGGCGCAAATACCTGCCTCGCATGGTGTAAAACGCTGATGATGGCGTTTTGATGAGGTGGATTCGGAGATGACGCAGCCTGCGAAGGTTCAAGAACCCTCGATGGAGGAGATTCTGGCGTCGATCCGGCGTATCATTGCCGACGACGAAGCGAAGCCGCCTGCCGCCGAGAAAGCTCCGCCTCCGAGCGCCCCGCCCGCAAGCCCTCCACCGGCGGCTGCGGCCCCGCCCAAGGCGGAGAAGCCGGCGCCGGCTCCTGCCGCGCCTCCGCCACCGCCCGCAAAGGCCGCGGCTGCCCCACCGCCAGCGCCGGCGATGCCCGCGCCATCGGCGACCAATAGTCAGGACGATATCGACGCGCTACTCAACGGTCTGGATGAGGCGACCACTCCCGAGGAAATCCGCGCCGCGCCGGCCGAGGCGGAGCCGGATGTTCTGGAATTGACCGACGAGATGGCGTTGCCTGAGCCGCCGCAGCCTTCTTTCAAGAAGGTCGAGCCGCCGGACGATCTGGAATTCGCTGAGGCCGCAGCGCCCAAGCTTCCGCCGCGAGAGGCTGCGTACGACATGCCTCCGCCAAGCCCGATGGATGCGCCGCCGATCCTGTCGCGCTCGACGGTGTCGGCGGTGGAATCGGCGTTCAACAGCCTGGCCCACACCGTCCTGAGCAACAATGCGCGGACGCTGGAGGATCTGGTCAAGGAGATGCTGCGGCCGATGCTGAAATCCTGGCTCGATGACAACCTGCCAGGGCTCGTGGAACGCATCGTCAAGGCCGAAATCGAGCGAGTTTCACGCGGGCGTTAACGAGCAGGCTCGGATGGGCCGATTGCCGGCCGCAATTTAAACCTTACATCCGGTCTATCTTCGCATTCAGCCCGGCCATCAGGTTGACTTGACGCCCCCGGGCGGCTTTTAAGGGGCCGAATTCCGACGCTCGGCCTGCTTTCTTTGGGCGCTTTTGCGAAGGTCGAATTCACCGCGCAAGCCCCGTTCCCTGACCGCTACCTGCATGATCGAAAAAAATTACCAGCCGGCCGATATTGAAGAGCGTATGTCCCTCATTTGGGAGGACAGCCGCGCCTTCAGTGCCGGACGCCCGGACCGCCGCGACGCCAGACCTTTCACGATCGTGATCCCGCCGCCCAATGTGACGGGCTCGCTGCATATGGGTCACGCGCTGAACAATACCTTGCAGGACATTCTCTGCCGCTTCGAGCGGATGCGCGGCCGCGATGTGCTGTGGCAGCCCGGCACCGATCATGCGGGGATCGCGACCCAGATGGTTGTCGAGCGGCAATTGATGGAACGGCAACAGCCGAGCCGCCGGGATCTCGGCCGCGAAAAATTCCTTGAACGCGTGTGGCAGTGGAAGGCCGAAAGCGGCGGCATCATCATCAATCAGCTCAAGCGGCTTGGCGCCTCCTGCGACTGGTCGCGCGAGCGATTCACGATGGACGAAGGTCTCTCGCGCGCTGTCGTGAAGGTGTTCGTCGAACTGCACCGCGACGGCCTGATCTACAAAGACAAGCGGCTCGTGAACTGGGATCCGAAGCTGCTTACGGCCATTTCCGACCTTGAGGTGCAGCAGATCGAGGTCAAGGGCAACCTGTGGTATCTGCGCTATCCGATCGAGGGCAAGACGTTCAGCCCGGATGATCCCACGAGCTTCATCGTGGTTGCGACGACGCGGCCCGAGACCATGCTCGGCGACACAGGCGTTGCGGTCCATCCCGACGATGACCGTTACAAGCACCTCGTCGGCAAGCACGTGATCCTGCCGCTGGTGGGACGCCGGATTCCGATCGTCGCCGACGAATATTCCGATCCGGAGAAGGGGTCAGGCGCAGTCAAGGTGACGCCTGCGCACGACTTCAACGATTTCGAGGTCGGCCGGCGGCACAACCTGCCGCAGATCAGCGTGCTCGACAAGGAAGCCAGTCTCGCACTCGTCGGCAACGAAGACTACCTGCGCGGATTGCCGGAAGGCTCGTCCGAGCTTGCGGACGAACTGAACGGCCTCGATCGTTTCGTCGCGCGCAAGAAGATCGTCGCGCGCATGGAGGACTTTGGGTTCCTCGAACGCATCGAGCCGAACACGCATATGGTGCCGCACGGCGACCGCTCCGGTGTCGTCATCGAGCCCTATCTGACCGACCAGTGGTACGTCGACGCCAAGACGCTGGCGCAGCCTGCGATGGCGGCCGTGCGCAACGGGACGACGACATTCGTTCCAAAGAACTGGGAAAAGACTTATTTTGACTGGATGGAAAACATCCAGCCCTGGTGCGTCTCCCGCCAGCTGTGGTGGGGCCATCAGATTCCGGCCTGGTATGGGCCAGACGGCAAGGTGTTTGTCGCCGAGACCGAAGAAGAGGCCGTCAGCAACGCGCTCGGCTATTACGTCGAGCAGGAGGTCATCACGGTCGAGCAGGGCCGGGAGATGGCGCTCGATCGCAACAAGCGGGCCGGCTTCATTACGCGTGACGAAGACGTGCTCGATACCTGGTTCTCCTCGGCGCTGTGGCCGTTCTCGACCCTGGGCTGGCCCGACGACACGCCCGAGGTGAAACGCTATTACCCGACGAACGTGCTCGTCACCGGCTTCGACATCATCTTTTTCTGGGTCGCCCGCATGATGATGATGGGTCTTCATTTCATGAAGGAGGCGCCGTTCTCGACCGTCTACATCCATGCGCTCGTCCGCGACGAGAAGGGCGCGAAGATGTCGAAGTCGAAGGGCAACGTCATCGATCCCTTGCATCTGATCGACGATTTCGGCGCCGATGCACTGCGCTTCACGCTGGCAGCAATGGCGGCGCAGGGCCGCGATATCAAGCTCGCCGCCAGCCGTGTCGAGGGTTACCGCAACTTCGCGACCAAGCTTTGGAATGCTTGCCGCTTCGCCGAGATGAACGCTTGCGCGACGCT
>Ga0070741_10002861_pt1 | contig 44716 bp, 29 predicted proteins | sample Coa_R1_4_FD_66440 | JGI IMG/M metagenome (GOLD analysis project Ga0070741, IMG submission 66440) | Surface soil microbial communities from Centralia Pennsylvania, which are recovering from an underground coalmine fire - Coalmine... | ecosystem: Environmental > Terrestrial > Soil > Unclassified ... | reverse complement strand
CAGCGGGAGGTGGTTTGGAACCTTCTCCTGCAAGACGGTTCCGAGGGGCCTCCCCTCATCGACTACTCAGTTACGCAAAAGAGGCGTCTGTCGCCGCCTCTTTTGCTCATGGCGCACTCAGAACGTCAGTTTCAGCGCGAATTGGATCACGCGCGGATCCGAGACCGGCCCTTCTCCATAGAGTCCGCCGCTAGTGGATGTGATCGTCCCAAACAGAGCCGGATTACTCAGACTGGCATTGGGCTGGCCGAAATTCGGATGATTGAGAATATTGAAGAACTCCGAACGGAATTGCAAGCTTGTCTGTTCACGGATACGAAAGTTGCGGTATACGCCGGTGTCCAGTACTTTGTAGGCAGGACCCCGAAGCCGGTTTCGCCCCAGGTTGCCGAACGTGCCGATCACGGCGTCGCGGAAGCAACTTGTGTTAAACCATGCCAGGCGCGGCTCGATACCGGCCGGGCGGGCGGAGGCGTCGCAGCCGCTCACGTAATCGGCATACGATGGAGTACGTCCGCCTACACGCGCCTGATCGCCGCTGGAAGTAATGGTGAAGGGGGCTCCGGTTTGCACTGTGGCGATGCCGGTTAATTCCCAGCCGCCCAGAACCGCCCGCGCGGCGCGATGGCTCCCGAATGGCGCCGGAATTTGCCAGATGAAATTCGAGACGAGTCGGTGCGTGCGGTCGAAGTCTGACGGTCCATATATATCGGGAACGCCCAGCGGGTTACGAATTACATTCTGATGCTGCGCGCCGGCCGTTTGCGGTGCATCGTCCAGCGACTTCTGTAATGTGTAGTTGATCTTGAACGAAAACCCACGAACCAGCCGGCGCTCCAGCGTCAACAGCAGCGAGTTCAGGTTTGAAACGCCCGTGCCCTCTGATATATAGATGCTCTGAAAATCTTTGTAGTCGCGGCGCGAGTTCACGTTTCCCGTGGTAGACATCGGCCGTCCCTGAGCATCGGTGCCGGGAATAAATCGTGCGGCATTGAAATCGCGGTTACGGATCAGATTTGTTCCGTGCGAACCGACATACGCGGCGCGCAACACCAGAGAGGCCGGAAGCTGGCGTTCAACTGTGAAATTCCACTGCTGGATCCGCGGTAAATGGAGATTCGCGGGGAACACGTACGTGGTTCCAAGCGGCCGCGCCAGCGGCAGCGTTTTCGGTGCAGGAATAGGCGCTGGAAACGGATTTACCTGTCCGCGGTAGGGATCGGTGAAGCTGAATGGCTCATTGATTGTTGCCGCCGTGGTGAAGGGCTGCATGGTATCAAAGTTCGAGAGCGCCACCGTGGAGAGCACTTCATAAAAGACGCCGTAGCCGCCGCGAAGACTGGTTTTGCCATCTCCGAATGGATCGAATGCGAAGCCCAGCCGCGGCTCCAGGCGGCTCCATAAGTTGTGAAAACCGTTTTTCGGCACTCCGGCATCGCCAATTACGAGCAAACCGGGAGGCAGGTTCGGGTACACGGTCGATTGCCGGCCCGGCGCGAAGATCGCCTGCTCGCCTTGATCGGAACGCCAGTTAAGATAGGGCTCATAACGCAGGCCGTAGTTGAGCGTGAGGCGGCGGCTGGCGCGCCACGTGTCCTGGGCATAAAACATCCAGAGGTTGCGGTGCGCATCGATGACCGACGGGTTTAATTGCTCATAAGAAGCCGGCAGACCAAGCAGCAGATCGCCGTATGCTGACCCCGTCCGGTTTACGCCGAAAACGTGGCGGCCGTCCACCTCCCAGTTCTCCTGATCCCGAAACCGGTAGGCAATCACATCGGCGCCGAACTTCATCTGGTGAGAGCCGCGAATCCAGCTAATGTCGTCTTTCCATTCATAGGACGTGCGCGGATCGTCAATCTGACTCCCCGAATAGAAACCGAACAGCGGAGACGAGAAGTACAACATGGCGGGCGTATCCACAAGCCTGGGAATATTCATTCCGATACTCTGCCATGTGAAATTGTTTGCGATCGTGGCTGCCGATTCCTGCAGCGATCGCGTGCGGCCGTAGGAAAAACGAGCTTCGTTCACCAGCGATGGAGAGAAAACGTGTGTCTCGCCGGCGGTGATCTTGCGCGTATAGAAATTGATGCCGAAGTTTAGCGATAGCACATTGTTTGGATCGCCTGTGTTTGGTCCCTTATCGGATTGATCGAAGTAGCTGCCGAACAACTTGTCCCGGCTGCCGAGCGAGTGATCACCGCGCGCTGTAAACTCACGCGCATCGCGGAGCACGGCCTGGCCGTAAGTCAACTGGCTGTTGGGCGCGTTCGGGAGCGGGATTAGCCGCTCCAGAAATTTCTGCATCGTGGGATCCAGGCGGTCTTTGGGAATCTGATTATTCGGGAATGGCTGAAGATTATTCAAGGGATCTTTTACCGGGACCAGGCCGGAAAGGTCCCCCGCACGTTGGGCCGCAGTGGGAACAACGCTGATCAGGCTGGAGGGCCTTTGCCGGATGTTGGTGCCCTGGTAGGCGAAAAAGAAAAAAGTTTTGTCTCGGCGAACCGGTCCTCCGATTGTGCCGCCGTATTGATTCCTCTTTAGTCCGTCATTCAGCGGAGCAAAGAAGCTGCGTGCATTTAGCTTGTAATTCCGCAGGAACTCAAACGCGGTGCCGTGAAAGCTATTGGTCCCCGCTTTTACCACCATATTTACTACTCCTCCGGCTTTGCCGCCATAGTCCGCTGTGAAATTGCTGGTCTGAACACTGAACTCCTGCAATGCATCCGGATTTGGAGTGGGCATGGAGATATTCGTCCAGAAATCGTTGTGATCGCCGCCATCCAAAATGTAATTCGTGCTGTTGCCTGGACTGCCGCTGATAGAAAAAAAGCTGACAGACTGCGGCACGATGGCGTTATAGAAGTAAACCCGTCCCGTGATCTGTACGCCGGCCTGGAGCGAGATCAACTGCTGTGCGTTGCGGCCATTGAGCGGCAGCTCCGCAATCTGGCTGCTCGTGACAACCTCGCTGAGTGTTCCCGAGCGAGTATCCACCTGTGCGGCTACCGCTTCGACCTTGACTGTCTCGGCGGTTTCTCCCAGTTCCATCTTCACGTCCAGCCGAACCTGCTGATCCACCAGCAACACTACCGATTCCCGGACGGCAGTCTTGAATCCCGGGCTGGATGTTGTAATCGTCCAGGTTCCGACCGGAAGCTCAGCGAATACATAATTCCCCAGCGCATCCGAAATCGTGGTTGCCTCAGCGCCGGTCGCCTGATTCGAAGCTCTAACGCTGGCGCCGGCGATGGCTCCGCCGCCTGGGTCGAGAATGGAGCCGTAAATTCTTCCGGTAATTGCGGCAATCGTATTCTGGACGGGGAGAACCGCAACGAGGAGTAGAGGCCAAAAAGGCAGCGCGCGCCTTAGAATCGGGTATAACATCGAGACCTCCTTTACGACGTCCCGTTTACGCGCGATGTTATAGCAAATATTAAATAGCGTCAATAGAGAATCGATAGTATACTGATGCGCGTTGAAGCATCATGCGATCGCCAGCACTATTCTGTACTTACTTCGCACTTGCGCTTTTTGCGGCACCGGGAATAGCAGGTGCGGCAGCGCCCGCGCAGGTTCCGGGCATGGTTCGCATCGAGTCTAATGTTCCGGTCGCTCCGCCTGGCTGGGCCGCCTTGGAGCGCCGCTTACTCGAGGTCATGAGCCAGGCCGCCATCGAGTACACAGATCGATACACGCGCAGCGGCGGCACGCTCATCTGGAAAACGAGCGGCACCGCCTCACTGGATGATTTGCCCGAAAGTTTCTATAACTTACCGTTGCTGTATGCTCTGGGCGGTGACGAACGGTTGCGCGAAATCTCGTTTCGTGAATGGAATGCCACGGCCCGGCAGCTCACCTATGATTTCGGTACGCTTCACCGTGAGTTCGCCAAGCACGGTGATTGGTTTCACCTTGGCGAAGGCATGCTGTATTTTTATTTCCTCGCTTTAGTGGATCCCACGGACCATGAAACCATAGCCAGGGCGAAGCGCTTTGCCGGGCTTTATCTGAATGAGGAACCCGAAGCACCCAACTACGACGCGAAGCAGAAACTGATCCGGTCGCCTCATACGGGCAGCCTGGGACCACGTTTTGGAGATGTGGAAAAAGCGCCGCCGTATTCGTGGTCCAAAGGTATGGCGAGCTATGGTTTGCCGCTCGAAGACATTCCCGGGATTCAGAAGGTTGAAGACCTGAAGGATCCGGAGAAAGCCAGGCAAATGGGGCGGGCGATTCAGGAAAGACTGTACCGGGGAGACGTTCCGGCCAACCTGGCCGCCACCGCATTGGTCGCTAATGCATATATGTTGACAGCGGATCGCAAATACGCCGACTGGATCCTAGAGTATGTGGGCGCCTGGTTAGATCGCACCCGAAATAATGGCGGCGTCACACCCGATAATGTCGGCCTTTCCGGGAAGCCGGGCGAGTACCAGAACGGAAAGTGGTGGGGCGGACTCTATGGCTGGCATTGGCCACACGGTTACTACAGCCTGGGTATGGCGCTCCAGGTAGGAGCAGCCACGGCGACGCTGGTCTCCGGCGGCGACCCTCGATTCATGGATCTGCCGCGATCGAATATCAAGAAGCTGATATCGCTGGGAAAGAATGTAAACGGAGCATTCCTGGTCCCATATAAGAAAGGAGATCATGGCTGGCACGCGTGGCAGCCCATCGATCGCTCGCTTCCAGTTTCGCTGTGGTACTTATCCATGAATCCCTCCGACTGGGAGCTTCTGGAACAGCTCCGGGCCGCCAGCACCAAAGACTGGCACGTGGCAACGCACTCCCCATATCCGAACCGTGGCTATGCAATGCTTCCCGAGCACCGTGAAGATTGCTGGAACTGCGATGTCGAGGGCCTCGCGGATTGGAACCGTGTGGCAAATATTCGGAACAAGGAAGATCGGAGCCACGAAGCGCCCTGGGTCCGCTTCCTTGCTGGTGCCAATCCGGATTACCCGCAGCAAATTCTGAGTATGAGCTACGGCCAGGTTGCCTGGAAGATGGATCAGATCCGCCGCAATGTCCTGCTCCTCGAATACGATCCGCGCGGAACGGAGAAGATCGAAGCCGGTGCAAAAGACCTTACAAAAGTACACGAGCATCATTGGCAAACAGTGAATCCCGTCACTACCGAGGCACTGGTGCAGCTCATGCTGGGCGCTCCCCAGATCATTTACAATGGCGGGCTGTTACACGCGACCGTCCGTTATTTTGATCCGGTGCGAAGCCGTCCCGGGCTGCCACCGGATGTCGCAGCGCTGGTCACAAAACTGAGAGCCGATGGCGCAGAACTGGAACTGATCAACTTGAATCCATTCGAGAGCCGACAGGTAATCGTGCAGGGTGGCGCGTTTGGCGAGCACCAGTTCACAACCGTCAGATACAAAGTTCGTACCGACCCGGAGCCATTGCAGCCTGACAGTTTTACGCGCGCGGACTTCACATTGTCAGAGAAGACAGTCCCCATCAATCGGAAGTTTTTCGAGGTGTCGCTGCCGCCCGGGACCGGCCTGACGGTGGAAGCTGGCATGAAGCGCTTCGCAAATCGGCCTACCTACGCTTTCCCCTGGCATGGGGACAAGATACCGGTCAGGTGACGGGCTTCGAGCTCCTGGCCAGCGCCATGCCGCTGGCGCGAAGTGCCCGGAGAGGCCTCAGGCGCGACCAAAGAAGTGCGCGGCGTTGTCGGAGAGCAGCGCTTTACCAACCTTCAGCGCTTCCTCTTCGGTCGACCATCCTCGCTCCACTTTCCTCGCCAATATCTCTGCCGCGGACTGCCTGACAATCTTCGCCAGGGCATAGGTCAGTTCGGGATGCTTGTAGTCGCCTCCGAACAGGAAGATCTTATTCACCGGCGTAGTATCTAAGAACTCCACCAGCGCGCGCTTCGCGGCCTCTGGAAAAATCGTGAAGGCCCAACAGAAATCCGCATATACATTGGGAAACGCTTTTGCCAGCACAACCAGTTCTTCCTGATAAGGAAAGCTGAGATGAAAGATATCGAACTGCACCCGAGGGTATTGGAGAAAAACATTGATCAAACCTGATGCCTTTGAGTTCGTAAACCGGTTACCTGTTCCTGCAAACAGGCCCGTGTGAACCTGTATGGGTATGCGATGAGCGTCTGCCAGCCGCACCAGCGCATGAAACATATAATCTTCGAGCGCCCGGTAGGGCCTTACAAACGCGGTCCGGAAGCCCTCCGGCGCTTGCCGGTCCCGTTTCATGAGAGATTGAAACTCGCGTTCGGCAGTCGGTTTTTCGACCTCCTCAAAGCGCAGCTCGCGGTGATACGCCAATGCGATCTTGATTGCTTTCATTCCCTGGCGCAGGTTGTCCTCAAAGCTCTTTTGAAGCGCGCTCGTGAGTTCATCCAAACTTGTGATGGACAGACCCGTTTCACTCTCGAGCTGCCGTATGTCGGAAGGCCCCACCAGTAGTATGAACTGGTCGAACCTGCGCGCGAGGACAACCATGTCCGCATTCGTCCCGCGGGTCTTTGTACATCCGCCGCAGGAATCGTCGAGTACATAAAAGCGGATACGAGCCCGCTGGCGCAGAATCGACCGGTACAGTCCGGGTCTGTTGTGCTCCCGGATGCGGGCGTTGATCTGTCCAATGGTCGATGCGGAGGGTTCTTGCCCGTACAGGTCGCGAATAGCGCGGCGCAACGCCTGCCCGGCGCCGGTGAAGCGCGCCGACTGCCAGTACGGCTCAAAAGCGCGCCAGCGCTCCTCTTCGGAAGAGCGCTCGTTCCGAATCGCACGCTCGGCTTCGCGGGGCATTCCCGCGGAGACGAGGTCCGACATGACGTAGCTGTCCGCCGCGAGCGTAAAGAAGTCCACATGCATTGCCACGCGATCCCGTTCATCGAAGAAATGCTCGTGCGTATCCGCAATCTCCAGATCTTCAAAAGCCGTTCGGAGACGTTCTTCAAGTGAACGTGACGAGCGCACCTGCCCGGCGGCCAGGAAAGGAATCGTGGTCAGCAGCTTTCGTCGTGAAATCAACGAAGAACAATACTGCAACGAAGACAGTGACGTCAAGTTAGGGTTAGAGTGGTTCGCGGCAGCACGCCTAAGGAATGCAGCGATAACCCAGCATCCGCAAGCGGCGTTGCGCCTCGCGTACCGATCGCCTGTAGACGATGAGCATCGCATCAGGCGTGGACAACCGGAATGGATGCCGAACCGTAGAGCCGGCCCCCTTTGATGGTCGCCACTGGCAGTAGTTTGCGATGCACGATTCGCTTCTCTAACGGCCCTCCCAGCGACGAAGCGAACATCTCAAAATCACCTTCCAGAATCTGGAAAACCGCTATGTCGGCCTCGGAGCCCTCGCGCAGCGTTCCAGGTTGATTCGGAAACCGGAATGTACGCGCAGGATTTATCGTGGCGCATTCGATCACTTTTTCCAATGGCATTCCGAGGTGCAAAAACTTCGCCAAAGTTGTAACGAGATCGAAGACCGGGCCTGTAACGTTGAACTGGTGCAGGTCGCTGGAAATGGTGCCGGGCATCACATCTTGCTTCATGGCTGCTTCCATCACCTGCCAGGAAAAGCTCCCTCTACCGTGGCCCACGTCGAGCCGCACTCCGTCTTGAATGGCCTTGTGGACTTCGGGGATAACGCGGCGTCGTCCGTCCAGAATGCCGCCGGGGTGTCCGTGAAACGCATGTGTGATTACGTCGCCATTCTTGAGCAGCTTCAGAATGTCCGTAAAGGGAGAAGCAGTATCGATGGCGTGTATCATAAGCGGCAGCCCAACCGCATCGGCCGCCTCTCGGGCGAGGCGCAGCGCGGGTATATCGTTATTACCCGACATGCTGCGTGAAAGGCGAATTTTCATCCCCAGGATTACATCTCGGTTCTGCTCGATCGTGCGGATCGCGAGCTTGGGATTCGCATATCGGAGCTCAAGCAGTTCGCCCCAGGGATTATCGTCGGAAAGCGTTGACTGGCCGATCACCGAGATATTCAGCAGCGCAAAAATCCGAGTGTCAACGCGATCAATCACGAGACGTCGAAATCCGGGAAAAGTGTGCGCGCCTGCCGAGCCGGCGTCCACTACCGTCGTGGCGCCTTTCGCAATGCAGTTGGGATCTGCCGGAATGCCCAGCGGAGCAACTCCGTCATACACATGGACGTGAATGTCCACCAATCCGGGCGTGACGATTCTGCCGCGCGCGTCCACAACAGCATGTGCGGCCGTCTCGGGTATGGCGTCCGCCAGCTTCGCGATCCTATTTCCGGCGATTGCGACGTCGCGCACGGCGGATAGCGATTGAGACGGATCAATTACGCGCCCACCCTTGATCAACAGGTCATACTTCGCAGCCGGCGCGGGAGCCCCATTTATTGTCTGGGCCCTTGCAGCCAAACCCAGATTGGCAATGAGGGGAAGAAATTCGCGCCTGCGTGGATGCTTCATCATCTTGACCATCTGAAAGATGAGGCGATCGTATCACGATTCCTCCCGTAAACTGCGCTCGCAGCTATCCGATATCCGAAATATCGGCTGAAGCACTCGATGTTAGTATGTAAACGACAAGGTGACCATCAGGAACGGGCGGCCGACTTATCTCTACCTGCTATGAAGCCGGAATGTGACGTGCTGGTCATCGGGGGCGGCGCCATTGGTGTATGCAGCGCCTATTTTACGGCCCGGCGCGGCCTCAAGGTCGCGTTGCTGGAAAAGGGCGAAATCTGCTCGGGTAGTTCGTATGGAAACGCAGGCCTGATCGTGCCTAGCCATTGTGTCCCTCTTGCCGCGCCGGGGAATGTATCGCGTGCTTTAAAGTGGATGTTCACTCCGGACGGTCCGGTTCATATCAAACCAAGATTTGATCTCGACTTGTTCTCCTGGTTACTCCGGTTCTTCAGCGCGTGTAATGACCGGCGGCTCCGGACGAGCATAGAAGTCCTGCGCCGGTTAAGCGTGGAAAGTGTCAAGCTGTTCGATGAGCTGGCGTGTACTCCCGGCGCCGGCTTCGACTACGAGAAGAAAGGTTACCTTAGGGTTTATAAAACCCCAGAAGGCCTGCACGATGGTGTAAAGGAAGCCGAGCTGGTGCGCTCCGCTGGAGGGGACGCCCGGGTCCTGGATTCGGACGGCATCAAGGGGCTGAATCCTGACATCCGCATCGAAGTGCTTGGCGGGATTCTCTACGCCGAAGACGCGCACTTGAGTCCGGCAAAGTTCGTTCAAGTTTTAACGTCTCAAATGGTGAGCTACGGTGTCGGAGTTCATCCCTTCACTGAGGTAATCGATTTCCGAAAGTCAGGGCGCAGGATCACTTCGGTGCGAACCACGCGCGGCGAGTTTCGCGCGGCAGAAATCGTGCTGGCGGCTGGCTCTTGGGTTCCCGGCATCGCGCGCTGCCTGGGCCTGAGGCTTCCTATACAGGCGGCGAAGGGCTACAGCTTCACGTTCCAGCGCCCCGCCAGATGCCCGGCAGTGCCGTTCTCGCTCGGCGAAGCCGGTGTGGCTGTCACACCGATGGGCAACCGTCTGCGGTTTGCGGGAACCTTCGACCTCGCGGGCCTCGACTTTTCATTGAACAGGAAGCGCCTGGCGGCGATCCTGAGTGCCGTCCCGACCTACCTCCCCGATTTGCAGCCTAGCGATCTCAATCTGCTGGAGATCTGGCGCGGCCTTCGACCCTGTACTCCCGACGGCCTGCCGCTTCTCGGACGCTCACGGCATTACGACAATCTGACGATTGCCGCAGGCCACGCGATGATCGGAATCTCTTTATCTCCGATCACGGGAAAGCTGGTGTCGGAGTTAGCCGCCAAGGAAGAACCTTCGGCGGATATCTCTGCCCTCGCAATCGAGCGCTTCGGGCTGTAGCGAGAGCGCGTAAGGGCGTTGCGAGCCGCGTAGGAGCCGCGAGCAGGCTCGACTATTTCACGCCGCGATATTGCGATTTGATGACCGCCAGATTCTTCGCCGCCTGGTTCTGATACGGGCTCTTGATTGCCGCGCACTCGCGGTTGAAGTTGGCCGCTTCTTGAATCTTCTCCATTTTGTAGTTCGCCAGCCCCAGCAGGAACAGCACTTCAGGCTTGAGCGCTTCGTTAGACGAGATGAGCGGAAGCGCCGCCCGCAGCTCCTTGTCCGCGGGAGCGAACCGGTTCTGAGCCATATATTGTTTGCCGTTGAAATAGTGGCCCATGCCAATAAAGGTGTTTTTGCGATTCTGCCAATCCGCATCGCTCACGCCGTCAGGCTTGGGCTTCGCGTTCATCATTTCGATAAGCTTGGCGGAGTAACTGTGGACCTTTTCCGCGTTTTTCTTGCGCAGCGCATCGTCGGCCAGAACTAGCAGCATGTCCTCATTAGCAGAACCGGAGCTTGCGGCCTTTTCTGCCAGGGCCACGGCCTTATCATTCTGGTTCGCCTGGCGATAGGCCAGGAAGAGCATTGGCTGTGCTTTTGCCACATACTCGGCCGACGGGCTCTTCTGATCAAGTCCCTCGAGCAGCGCGATCTTCTTCTGCGGATCGCTGGCCTGGAGCGAAGCGGCATAAAGCGAATAGTCGGTATAGGTCTCGACCTGTTTCGCGTAATCCACTCTCTGCTTCCAGTGCTCCACCTCGGCCTCTTCCTTCGGCTGCGGCGAAGCGGCCACGTTCCGGGCGGCCTTGCTCGTTATGAGGGCCCATTTGAGGATCAGGTCCGGATCCTTCTTGGCTTCCGCCGCTTTGAGGGTCTCATGCGCCGTTTCGACATCATTTGGATCCAAGACTATCAGTTTCTCTCCAATGGCGATAGCCTTGTCCGGCTGCCCCGCCTTGAGATAGGCCGCCTCCATTTGTTCATAAACCCAGGCCGCACCCTCATGCTGCGGGTATTTCCCGGCAAACTCTTCCATCAGAGCTAATTTTTTGGCCGGGTCCGATTCTTGCCCGATCTGCTGAAGCAACTGTCCCTCGGGCTTCTCGGCGTTCACCTCGCCCAGCTTATGGCGCTGCGCGGAAACCGTCGCGGCCGCCACCATCAGCACAAACGGCACTATCAGAGCCTTCATGGCTGTTACCTCCCCGATTTTTTCGGAATGTTATCACAGGTGGCGCGAGTTGGATAGAAGCCGCCGGGGCTGGCAAAACTGAAGGCCGCCTCAGGCGTTGTCGGACTTTTTGCGAATCTTGATATCGAGCCGCTTAATTTTCTGATTGAGGGTCGAAAGAGGAACTCGCAGACTCTCGGCCGCCTCTGTCTGGCTCCAGTTGAACTGCTCCAGGCGCTCGATGATGATCCGCCGCTCGAAATCGTTGCAGATCTCAAACAGGCTGGCATCGGAAGGCAGTGGGCCGCCGTCGTTGCGCCGCAAACGAATGCCATTGGCTTGCAGCAGGTAATCCGGTAGGACGTCCACAGGAACGGATGGGTCGGTGGCCAGCACGACCGCGCGCTCCACCACGTTCTCGAGTTCCCGGACATTGCCCGGCCAGGTGTGCTCCATCAGGATTTGCAGCGCCTCCGGGTGGAAGCGCAGCACTGAATTTTGCGAGCTGTCCAGAAACTTTTCGTTTTCCCGGCAGTACTTGGTGAAGAAGTGTTCTACAAGCAGCGGGATGTCTTCCTTGCGCTCGCGCAGCGGCGGCAGCGCGATGTTGATGACATTCAGGCGGTAGTACAAATCCTCGCGGAACTTGCCTTCATCGACCAGCTTGCGCAAGTCCGAATTCGTGGCAGCCAGAATTCGCACGTCCACACGGATCGGATCGGTTGAGCCGAGCGGCGTGAACTCCTTCTCCTGAATTACGCGCAGCAGCTTGACCTGGGTCTCCGGCCCGATCGTGCCGATCTCATCGAAAAAAATAGTTCCGCGATCGGCCACTTCAAAATAGCCCTTCTTGGATTGAATCGCGCTGGTGAAGGCTCCTTTGACGTGTCCGAATAGCGACGATTCCAGCAGCTCCGGGGGAAGCGAGCCGCTGTTGACAGCCACGAACAGGTGCTCGGCACGCGGCGAATTGGCGTGAATGGCTTTGGCGATCAGCTCCTTGCCGGTTCCGGTCTCGCCCGTGATCAGGATCGTCGAGCGGCTGGCGGCGACGTGACCCACAAGGTCGAGGAGCCGAACCATCCTTTCGCTTTTGCCAATTATGTTCGGGAAACTGTAGCGCTGCTTGAGAGCCCGCTTGAGGTGCTTATTTTCGTGCTCGAGCCGGCGCCGGGCAATCATCCGGTCGATCTCGATCAGTAGCTTTTCATTGTCCCAGGGCTTGGAGAAGTAGTCGTTGGCCCCCAGCTTCAGCGCGTTCACGGCGGCTTCGACAGACCCATACGCGGTGATCATGAAGATGGGGGTGTCCCGGTCGCGCTCCCGGACTTCTTCAAGCACGTCCATGCCCGAGCGGTCCGGCATCATGAGGTCGAGCAGCACCAGGTCATAGCTGCGCGAGCTCATCTTCTGGATGCCCTCGCTGCCGTTCTGCGCAAGGTCGACGGCATAGCCTTCTCCGCAAAGCAGGAACTGGAGACTGTCGCGGATGTCCGGCTCATCGTCGACGACTAGAATCTTGCCTTTTTGTGTTTTGGGTTCGAGCTCCGGGGCAAACATGTCAGGCTGCATTCACCGGCTGCCTGGAAGATTTCAACCATGGCAGCTCCAGGTGGAAGACCGTACCCCCGCGGCCGCTGGATACCTCGATGGAGCCGCCGTGCTCCTGGATAATGCCGTAGGTCACCGCCAAGCCGAGCCCGGTGCCTTTTCGGGCCCCCTTGGTAGTGAAGAACGGGTCATAAATGCGCTGCAGATGCTCGGGCGGAATCCCGTGGCCGGTATCGGAGACTTCGGCGCGAGCCCCGCCCTCCTCCCGCCAAGTCCGGACGGAAAGCGTGCCGCCCCGCTCCATGGCATCCCGCGCATTGAGGAACAGGTTCAGGAAGACCTGCTGTAGCTTGCCGGCATTTCCATTTATGCTGCCGAGCGACGGATCGAGATCGAGCCGCACGGTAATACCCACCTTTTGTAGCTGATGCTCGAGAAGCGAAATGGTTTCCTGAATCACGCGGTTCAGATTTACTTCGCCGAAGGAGGTGGTCGAAGTACGTGAGAAGTTCAGCAATGAATTGACGATCTCGCTGGCCCGGAAGGTCTGCTTCGCGATTTTGTCGAGCAGCAACGATTTTTGCTCATCGTTAGCCACCTGTTTCGCCAGCATCTGAGCATAAGTCGAGATCACCGCAAGCGGCGTGTTCACCTCGTGAGCTACGCCTGCCGCCAGCAGCCCGATACTGGTAAGCTTGTCCGCCTGTACCAGCCGCTGTTCGAGCTCCGCTCGGTCCGTGATGTCATCAAAAATCACCAGGCGGCCGATCTGCTGCGAGTCTTTCGATACCAGCGGAGCGATGGCGATATTCAGCGTCACCTCCCGGCTTCCCGCTACGGCTCCAGCTTCCACCGCACGCGGAACGCCGTGGGCTCCGTTGCCGTTCACAATGCCGGGACCGCCCGCGGGCACGGCCAAAGGCCAGGACCGGAGCACGAACTTGTAAATGTGGTGAATGCCGGTTTCGCCGCGGACGCGGTCGAACTGCTCGGACAGTTCGGGAGGAAACAGGTCCGCCAGGCGCCGCCCCACGGCCTTCTCGCGCGGTACCCCGGTCAGCTTCTCGATCTGGTTGTTCCAGCTTTCCACCCGGTCATCCAGGTCCGCCGCCAGAATTCCCACATTGATCGATTCGACGATGTTCTCGCTGAATTCCTTGAGCCGCTCGTATTCTTCCACCTTCCGCTGAAGCGAGCGATACAGTGTCGCGTTTTCAATGGCAATGCCGACGTAGCCCGCCAGCGTCAACAGCAGCTCCACATCGACGCTCGAAAGAAAATCGCCGTCTTCGGTACGGCTGACGCCAAGGTAGGCAATCGTACGGCCGCGCACGGTGCACGGCAGATAGTAGGTGAGATCGAGCTCGGAGATCGTCCGCCGCACGGAGGCCGGCCAGGCCCGGGAAACCGCATCCAACTGGTGGTGCGTCCGCTCGAAGAACAGGTAGGGAGCGGAGCGGTGCCAGCTCAAAAAGCTCAAATCGAGCTCATGATCATTCAACCCCGGGCGGCGTGCGCGATCGTGCGCATCCATCGCGGCCTTGCAGTAGAAGCGCGGAGGACCGTCTCCGGGCCGCTCCTCAGCCAGGAAGAAAGCGACATGCCGGATCGAGAGCGTTTGCAGCAGCCGCTCGCCAACCGACGCGAGCATCGCATCCAAGTCCGTCTCCGAGCTGAGTTCCCTTGCAAATTCGATCAGCGTGCGGCGGTAGTCGTACCGGTCCTGGTAAAAATGCTTATCCAGCCGTTCCTGAATCCAGTTGCGAATTGGCTGGAATAGGAACGCAAGGATCAGCATTACTGCAATCAAGCCGGTGTTGCTCAGATCTTTAAAATTCTTCTGGACCAGGCTGCTGAGCGAAAACACGATGCCATAAAAGGCGGCTAGCACGCAAAGCGTGGCCAGGGTGTAGGCATATCCGCGCCGGAAAAGGATATCGACATCCATCAGGCGATAGCGCACGATCGCCCATGCCAACGTGAGGGGCAGCAGGGCGAGCGAAGCCACCGAAAGCTTCAGGTACGGATGGGGAATCGCCCCCAGACTGTAGGGCAGCACATAAAGCAGGCCATAGGGGAGCACGCCCCAGAAGGTCCCATTGCGCAGCCATTGCAACTGGCGGCGCACAATCGGATCTTCCGCCCGGCGATACTCCATGCTGAGCACCACGCCGCCCAGCAGGTACAGCAGGGTCCCGAACGGCACCCAAACCCGGTCCAGGAGCCATTTCACTTCCACCGGGGGCACCAGGACCCTTACCGTTCCGGAAGTGACTCCCAGCCAGATCGCGAACAGCAGCGTAGCCGGCACATACAGCAGCGCAGCTCGGGGTGCCGAGCGGATCCAACTGCGCGGCTCTGGAAAGCTCAGGCAGAAATGGAGAAACAGAGTCGGGGCGAAGAAGCCCGCCGCTACGTTTCCAAAATAAATAACAGTATCGAAATTATTGAGCTTTCCTGTGTAGTGAAACGAGTATAAAACGAACGAAACCAGGCAAAAAGCGCAAAAATGAAGCGCCTTATGAGCCGTGCCGCGGCGGAAATAAATAAAGAGGCCGATTAGAAGATAAGCGCCGCCAACCAGGTATTCGACGATGATGGCCTTGTCGCGAGGGACCTCGCCGATAATCACGGTCGAGTGGAACTGGACACCCCGGCGCTCGACCGTGTAGTCCGCCTTGTTCCAGGACCCGACCGTTGCCAGCATCTGCGGGACGTCGGTGGTCTTGTGGATGGCAACGCCGCTGATTTTGATTAACCGATCGCCCGTGTGCAGTCCGGCGCGGGCGGCGGCGCTGTTCGGCGCGACGTATAGCGCTCTGACGGTGTGATCCTGTTCGACCCAGACGACTCCGTCATCGGGGAGCCGGAAGCGGTACTGCTGCTGAAAATTGATGACGGCGGAAACAGCCGCGGCGATGCTGAGGACCGTAAGGACAGCCGTAGATAGCTGGAATTTCAGTTCCTGAAGCATTCCGATTTGCCGCCGACGCGGGCGAGACACCGAGCGCCACGGCCCCTTGAGCACGTTTGGTGCCACCCTGCTGTTTTCTTCACTCTCAAGAATATTCGTTTTTTCTGTGACTTACAACCGTCAAATCCGCCCGCCGCTCCCAAAATCAGAAGAAGTACACTATGCGGAAGTGTAGAACGTCTCCCGGGGCCGCGGCCAACGGAAGCACGGTCCTCAAATTTTCGCCTTCGGATAGCGCTTCCGGATCCATTCTACGAATGCCTGGGGCACGGACATAGTGGAAAGCCGGCCCTGGCGTACCAGCGCCCAGTCGTCAAAGAGGCCGGAGCTCTTGATTTCGGCCAGGGTGGTCGGCGGCTCCAAGGAAGAGAGATATTCCAAATCCACAACAGACAATTTGGCATTCCGGGGATCAGCGCGCGGCTCGGAAACAACGCGGGCCATTCCGACGATTGCAGCCGTCCCCATGCTGTGGTAAATGAACACGCGGTCGCCGGGACGCATGGCTCTGATGGCCCGGAGAGCCTGAGGATTTCTGACTCCGTCCCAGACGGTTCGTTTCTCGCGCGCCAGGTCGGCAATAGAATAAGTTTCCGGATCAGTTTTGGCCAAAAAGTATGCCATAATGTTCGAATCCTGACGTTTCCATAGCATGTCAGTATGCCTGTTTCCAGCGTGTAAGTACAAGCGTCTCAGGAGAATCAACACTCCCTGGTACCGCTTATTTGCGGTGGTTGTAGCTTGGTGTTTATGGGTGCTGTACACTAAGTAGTCGCAAGGAACTGGGACAATATCTTCGGGGATGATGCACACCGGAAAGAGAATTACTTGCGTAGCATGGGTCGCTGCGATTCTGGCGGCGGTCGCTCCGGGAAGCCAGTCGACGGCGTGGGCTGCGGCCAGCCAAAGCGCGCAGAAAACCGAGGACGCGCAGAAAACCGAGCAGAAATCCAAGCAGAACGATTCGCAGGTCGGCGGCGCTTCGGCTACTTCGGCCGAGCCGCAGGTTAAGAAAGCGGATTCGCCTGCATCGGAAGGAGCCTCCAGCACCAATCCAGCTGCGCCCGCGAGCGCTAAGCCGGATGCGAAGCTTCCCCCGATGGTGGGCGGCGCGCCTCTCGATCCCAAAAGCTACATTATCGGCCCGGAGGATGTCCTGGCAATCCGCGTGTGGCGCGAGCCGGAGCTCTCGGGCCAGTTTCCCGTCCGCCCCGACGGACACATATCGCTTCCGCTAATCGGCGATACTAAAGCCGCCGGTCTGACCCCGCAGCAACTCGGCAGCAGCCTGGCTGAAAGTCTGATGAAATTCATGAACCGCCCCGAGGTGACGGTCGGAGTCCAGCAGGTGAACAGCAAGAAGTACTTCATTCAGGGCGAAGTACAGAAGCCTGGTTCCTATCCGCTGACCATACCTACGACCGTGCTAGAGGCGTTAAGCAATGCCGGCGGTTTCCGGGACTTCGCCAATACTAAGAAAATCGTCATCCTGCGCGGCTCCGAGCGCTTCAAATTCAACTACAAATAAGTCATCCAGGGCAAGCACATGGAGCAGAATATCCGGCTTGAGAGCGGCGATCAGATCATCGTCCCCTGATCGCCCCCAGACCCGAGCCGGTCGAGCGAGAGGAACAAGAGAGCTATGGTGCCCCCGTCTCAAGGATATGTAAGCGTTTCGCGAAGACCTCCAGACATCGAAGACTACATCGACATGATCCGGCGCTATCGGTCATGGATCATCGGGCCAACTTTCGCCGGGCTGGTGATTGCCGTCGTCGTCGCGTTTCTTTGGCCCGATACGTTTGTGTCCTCGGCCGTCATGCGCATCACCCCGCAGCAGATCCCGGAGGAGTTGGTGCCGAGTGTCATCAGCAGCCAGATTGCGCAGCGGCTTGCGGCCATGCAGCAGGAAATTTTGAGCCGCACCAGCCTATCGGAGCTGATTCAGCGTCCCTCTTTGAATCTCTATCCGAGCGAACGGCGCAGCAAGCCCATGGCGGACGTGCTGGAACAGATGCGCAAAGACACCAAAATTCAAATCCTGGATACCGGTACCACCCAGCACTCGCAGCAGCGGCGCAAGGATTCCGATTACGCCTCGGCATTCCAGATCTCTTTCTCATACACGAACAAATACAAGGCTCAGGCAGTGGTTCGGGAGTTCGTCACGAAGTTCATGGAGCAGAACGCGCAGGTGCAGCGCCTCCAGGCGACGATGACCAACAGCTTTCTCTCCGACGAATTAAAAGCTGCCAAAGTGAACCTCGACCGACTGGATGCCGAGATCACCAAGTTCAGACTGGAAAACCAGGGCAGGCTGCCGGAGCAGATGCAATCGAACCTGCAGGCGCTCAGCTCGTTGCAGATGCAATTGGGCACCGTGAATGAAGCGCTGAACCGCAATAACCAGGAAAAGATGATGCTGGAAACGCAACTGCAGAATCTGAAAGATCAAGCCAGCTTCATCGCAGCGGGAGCCGATCAGGGCGCGCCCCAGGTGGCGCGCAATGAGCGCCTGGCAGGCCTGAATAAGGCCATTCTGGATACCGAGACTTCGCTTGCAGCGGCCAAGGAAACGTACAAGGAAAGCCATCCGGACATACGGAGCATCGAGGCCCGCTTGCGCGTGCTGAAGCGGGAGAGGGACGCGCTTGAAAAGCAGGAAACGGAGAACGCCAGCAAAGCGGCCGATGCGCCGAAGTCGATTGATCCGAAGCTGGCGAAGTCGCTCGAGGATATTAAGGGCAGCATCGCCACGGTGCAGGCGCAGATCCAGGCCAAGAATATCGATATCGAGCAACGCCTCAAGCAGCAGGACGCGCTGAATAAATCCATTCAGGCGTACCAGGCTCGTATTGAAATGAGCCCGGTCAACGAGCAACGCTACGCCGCGCTACTGCGGGAATATGACCTGGCGAAGAAGGGCTACGAGGACATGGCAAAAAAGAAAGGGATCTCTGAAACGGCCAGCAATCTCGAAGAGCGAAAGGCTGGAGAAACCCTGGAAGTACTCGATCAGCCTTCTCTTCCGGACAAGCCGACAGAGCCGAACCGCCTGTTCATAACGGGCATCGGTGTGGCCGCCGGGCTGATGCTGGGTTTGTTTTTGGCTGGTGTGAAGGAAGTGAAGGACACTTCTCTCAAAAACCTGAAGGATGTTCGCGCGTACACGAATCTGCCGGTGCTCACAAGCATTCCACTGCTCGAGAACGCTCTACTCATCCGGCGGCGGCGGCGATTGTTCTGGCTTGCGTGGTCGAGCGCGATCATCATCGGCACCGTGGCCATGAGCAGCTCGATGTATTACTACTATGTCATACGAAGCTGAACGGTTCCGTAACAAATAGTGCGTTGATGAAATGGAGAAAAAATGAGTCGAGTACACGACGCGCTTCGGAGGGCGGAACAGGCGCAGGCGATCTCGGGTGAGGCGCCTACACAGCAGCTCGGTCCTGCGGACGGCAATATCACCATTAAGGCCGCCGGTTCCGGCGTGAATTCGGCCATCCTGGCCGATGTGGAGGAGGTCCCGTACAAACCTGCTCCCGAATCTCACTTGCTGGATCTGGAGAAGAGCCATGAGACTCCCGCTGAGGAGTTCCGGACACTGCGGACTCGTCTGAATCACTTGCAGACGCTGCAGACGCTGCACACTGTGATTGTGACGAGCCCGTCGCCGGCCGAGGGCAAGACCTTCACCGCGGCCAACCTGGCGCTGGCGGAGTCGCACCTCCCGGAGCATCTGGTACTGCTGGCCGACTTCGACCTGCGGCGGCCACTAATCCATAATTTGTTCCAGGTGGAGCGCACACCCGGCTTGGCGGATTACCTGCGCGGAGAAGTTCCGCTCGCCGGTGCATTGCGAAAGATCGCGGGATTGAATCTGTGGCTCATGCCGGCGGGTACTGCCGTAAAAAATCCCCTGGAACTGCTGAACACGCGGCAAGCCAAGCGGCTGTTCGAAGACCTTCCCGCAATCTTCGACTGGGCAATCTTCGACACTCCGCCGCTGCTGTTTTCCGCGGATGCCAACCTGCTGGCGACTCTGGCTGATGGAACTCTGCTGGTCGTCAAAGTGGGTTCGACCACCTTCGACAACATCACGCGCGCCATGCAGTCTCTTTGCGAGAATAACGTGCTCGGTATTGTCGCCAACGGCGCGCGGGCTTCCGAACTCTACAGCAAGTACACGTATTATTACTCGAAGAGCGAATAGGCCGTCCAGGATTACCGGTTGTCCATGACGCGACGACATCTGGTTTGGCTCAGCGCGGGCGCTGTTGCGTGCTCACGAACCCGGAGCGCCGCAGATCTGTTGCCGGAGACCGTGGGCGACTGGAAACGGCGGGATCTTCGTGAACTGCCGTCGCGCGATGCGCCCTCACCGATTCCAAAGGATGCTGCCAGGCGTGTGCTCGAAACCAGCTACGAAGGTCCCGGTCTGGCCACGGTGATGGTTTACGAACTGCGGTCCTCAGCCGGAGCTTTGGACGCCGCGCAACGCTGGAAACCGGAGGCGGATACCGTATTCTTTTACAGCGACAATCTCTTTGTGGTCGTCCGTTGGAAGCAGGCTGAGCGCGAACAGCTTGGCCGTTTAGTGCATGGGCTTGAGGCCCATATGGGCGCCGGACCGCGCAAATGAGCCTTCCGGATTACAGCCGCAAGGGAGTGCGCCTTACGAACTTTCGCTAGAATAGCGATGTGGGCCGCTCAAGCGCAGGCGCGGCCGTTTCGGTCGAGCGTTTCTTCCAATTTTCGCTCTGGGGCCTGGTAACCAGCGGCTATCTCGCTGTCGCCGGGACCGGTTATCTGGACAAGGCCACAGTCGTTCTTATGGCCGGCGCTCTTGGCCTGCGCGCGCTGGTCATTGCCGGCGCCGTCCAACTGAATCTGTCGGAACGCTGGCTCACGGCAGCCACGCTCGCCTACGTCGGTTTTTTCCCGATTGATTATCTTTGGATTTCCGCCGACTTTCTGCGCGCCACGATTCATCTCGTCTTCTTTCTTGCAACCACAAAGGTCCTAGCCGCCAAAACGAGCCGCGACCATCTTTATACGGCCATTATTTCGTTTTTGGAACTGCTGGCGGCGGCGATCCTTTCCGTCGACCTGGCATTCTTCTTATTTCTGGCGCTATACCTGCTCTTCGCGATGGCGGCCTTTACCAGTGCCGAGATCCGGCGATCGCTCGACGGCCGGCACATTGTGGCGCGGGCCGGGTTACGGCGGTTTCCGCTCCGGTTATCGGTCCTTACGGCATTTGTTACAGCAGGCATTTTGGTCCTGACCGCGGGCCTGTTCTTCATGCTGCCTCGGACGGCCGAGGCTGCTCTGCAGCACCTGGTATCGAACCGTCTGCTGCTGCCCGGCTTTTCCAACCAGGTTGTGCTCGGGCAGATCGGGGAGATCAAGACAAGCTCACGGCCAATCATGCATGTGCTGTTTTATAACCGGACGATACCGCCGAATCTGAAGTGGCGCGGAGCCGCGCTTACCGATTTCGATGGACGAAGATGGCTCGGTCCGCAGGGTGAGGATCGCGAGGTTCCGGTGGACAATGGGCGCGTCCAGCTTATCAGCGAAAGTGAACGCATCACGCGGGGCTGGTTCAAGCTGAACTATCATGTCGACCTGAACGCGACCGATACGGATGCGCTGTTCTTCGCCGGAGAGCCGGAAATTATCGAACAGTTCCGGCAGCCACGCTTGCTGCGCACGCCAACAGACGGTTTCCGTTTGGGCCGCGTGCCGGGACGCAACATTCAGTACGATGCCAACGCTGTGCTCGAGGAAAATCTTCCGCCGGGCTTGGCCTCTCACGCGCTGACGGCCGAGATGCGCCGCCGCTATCTTCAACTGCCGAAGCTGGACAGCCGTATTCGCGATCTGGCGCTGGCCATGACTGCGGAGAGCGTCGGACCGGCAGAGCAGGCACGAGCAATCGAGAATCGCCTTCGCCGCGATTATTCTTACACTTTGCAATTGCCGCCTGAGGAAGTTGCGGATCCGCTTGCGTTTTTTTTATTCGAACGCCGCAAGGGCCATTGTGAATATTTTGCGTCTGCGATGACTGTGATGCTGCGCACCCTGGGAATTCCGGCCCGCCTGGTGAACGGATTTCAGAGCGGCATTCGCAATCCCTTGACGGGGCTTTACGTGATCCGCGCTGCCGATGCGCACAGTTGGGTGGAGGCATGGCTGCCGGAGCGCGGATGGACTACCTTCGACCCGACACCGCCTGATCCCAATGCCCGGCAGGCTTCAATCTGGATGAAGCTGGCTCTCTACCTGGATGCCGCCGAGACCTTCTGGCAGGAGTGGGTAGTGAGCTACGACCTCGGGCGCCAGGCCGTGCTGGCAGACCGCATGGAGCGATCCGGGAAGAGTTTAGGGTTGCGTTGGATCGACCGTCTGGTGGAGGTCCGGCTGGTTTGGGTCAGCAGGCTGGAGCATTGGATCGAAGCCTATGGCCTGCTAGTGCTCGGAGCAGCGTTTTGCGCCGTTCTGCTGTTTTGGCTGACGCCGCGGCTGAGCCGGATCGTACGCATATGGCAGCGTGTCCGGCGGGTCCGGCGCGGGCAGGCCAGCGTCGCCGACGCCACGCTGCTTTATGAGCGCATGCTGGAGCTAGTGCGCCGCCGCGGTTACGAAAAGCCGGCCTGGTTCACTCCACACGAATTCGCGTCCACGCTGCCGCCTTCCGAGCTTCGCACCCTCATCGCGCAGTTCACCGCGTCTTACAATGCCCTGCGTTTCGGAGGACGGCTGGAAGCCGCGGAACGCCTTCCCGCGCTGCTCGATCGGCTTGAGCGCCAGGAACTCTGATCCCGGAGAGCATGATTGACTCCCCCGAATGAGGAGCAGATTCGAGTTCTCCAGGAGGCGATTGCAGAGCTCAAGCAGCAACAGGAAGACATCGCGGCCCGGCTTGCGCTGATCGAGCGAAAGCTGCGAATTCACAGGGTGGCTGGCGCGCAGATGGAGATTCCCGCAGCCCCGCCGCCACAACCAGAGCCATCCGTAGTTGAAACCCACGCCGCAGTTACGGCAGAAGCGAAGTCCAGCCTGGAAACCCGGATGGGCCTCACCTTGATCAACCGGCTCGGGGTCGTGACTCTGGTGCTCGGGGCTGGGTTCTTCTTTGCGTATGCGGCGCAGAGCGGCTGGATCAACGAAACGGCCCGTGTGCTGCTCGGCTGCGCAGCGGGCGCTGCCGGGCTGTTCTTCGGCGACCGCATCCGGCGCACCGGGCAGGCTACCTACGCCAATGGAATTACCGGAGCCGGAGTCGCTCTTCTGTACCTGTCCACGTACGCCGCCTTCGGGCTTTACCACCTGGTTGGGGAAGCGACGGCTTTTGTCCTGCTGCTGGCTGTGACGTTGGCGGCCGGAGGCCTGGCCATACAATACGAATCGCAGCCCGTTGCGATGCTCGGGCTTTTCGGCGGATATCTCACGCCGGTTATCCTCGATATCGCCGGCAGGCACTCCTGGTTTCTTCTCGCCTACGTGCTGGCGCTCGATGCAGCAGCCCTGCGCGCCGCTCAAGGCCGCAGGTGGACGGCCCTCAAGGCGCTCGCTTTCGCCGGCACCATGTGCCTTTACGGCGGCCAACTCCTGGATACCGGCTCTGACAGGCACCGGCTTAGCAACACGCTCTTCGGCGCTCTGTATTACGGCATATTCACCGCGATGGGCGCGCCGCGGCTCTTTTTCGCAGCGCAGGTGCTCGGGTTCGCTGCATTGGCTGCCATTTGGAATTCCACCGTGGCTCCCTATACGGCATTTTCACTCGCGCTTGCGGTTGCAGGAGTAGTTGTCGCCGATCGCACGGGCTGGCCGCTGGCGGTCATCGCCACAGCGGCGGGCTTTTGGATCGCGCTCTCGATTTGGCTCAGCTCGTTTCACGTGTCGCATGAACCCGCCCTCAGCTTTCCCTTAGCCGCTGCCGGGTTTCTTCTATTTCTTGCCTCGATTCCCTGGCGAGTCATCATCCGGAGGACCCCCACGCTGCCGGCAGACCTCACAGCGCTCGCGTTGAATGCCGCATTTTCATCCGGCGTACTGTATTTCGCGCTTCGGCCTCACTACGGCTCGTGGATGGGACTCGTTGTCGTCGCCTGGGCTGTGGCGCATGCCGGCGTGGCCTGGATGATTCGGGCCGACGACACCCGCGCACATCATTTTGCGGCCGGCTGCGCCTGGGCTCTCCTCGTGCTTGCAGTTCCCATTCAGTTCTCCGGATACCGCATCACGATCGGCTGGTCGCTTGAAGCCGCGATGCTTGCATGGATCGGCGTACGGTTCGGGCAGGCGCGCGCGGTTCAGGCTGCCCTGGCTATGTTCGCCTTGACACTCCTCCGGCTGGCCTGGTTCGACATGTGGATCTACCGGCCGGGAAGCAGCTATGCGGCTCTTGTGAATCTCCGCTTCTTCACCTTTGCCGTTGCCGCGGCTGCCTTCTGGGCGGCCTCGCGCTGGATTCGATCCGACTGGCCGTCCCTGGCCACCTATCTCGGCGGCCACCTCGTGATGCTGTGGGCCCTCAGCCTGGAAACGACGGGCTGGGCCCAAAGGCACACCACTACCGAAAATATGCGCAGCCTGGAAAGCGCATCTCTTTCAATCCTGTTTGGACTCTACGCCGTCGCGCTTGTGGCCCTCGGTATCAGCTCGCCCTCGCCGGTGAACCGCGTTTTGGGGCTGGGACTAATCGGTGTTGTTGTAGCAAAACTGTATCTCTACGACGTGTGGTTTCTCGGGCCGCTCTATCGCATGGCGGCGTTCGCCATCCTGGGCGCTCTGCTGCTGGCCATGTCGTATCTCTATTCCCGTTTCCGCGCATCGATCGAAGGCTGGTGGCGCGACCGTGGCGGCGCCTGATTAACGCTTCTTCAAACGGTTCTCATACCAGACCACGTTGCGGCTCTCCTGGCCCGCCACCAGGACATCCAGATCGCCATCGCCATCCATATCGACCAGACGAATGTCGTAGCCGGCCTGTTTGTCGAAAATGTGGTGAGTGGTGAATCGGCCTTTGCCGTCGTTTTCGAACCACGCAATCACGAAGTCATCCTTGGCGCAAGTAACGAAGTCGACGTCTCCATCGCCATCGATGTCCGCAATTGCAAGCGAGTGCGGACCTGTAAGCGTGGTGTCGACTTCGTGCGCGGTCCACCCCGGTGCTTCGTACCAGACTGTGCCTTTACCGTGTCCCCGCGTCGCAATGAAATCTATCCGGCCGTCGCCATTCACGTCGGCCGGCATGATATTGGTTGCGCCCTCCTGGTTGGCTGCAATCACATGCTTCGTCCAGGGCCGGCGGGGGTCTTTCGGCTGCTCCCACCAGGCGAACCAATTTCCGTCCGGACCGATTTTGGCTGCACTGGCGATGTCCGGGCGGCCGTCGCCGTTCACGTCGCCGAAGCCGAAGTAGTGGCTGAGACCGGGTGCGTCCCGGTCCGCAAAGATATAGCGCTCCCAACGCTCAGCCGTTCGTGGGCTCGGCGGGATTCGGAACCACGCAAGCGAATTTGGGAAATGACCGTTCGGCTGGGCACTGTTGCCGATCAGGTCAGGCCGGCCATCGCCATCCACATCGCCTGTCGCAAGCCCGTGAATGCCATCTACGCCGCCGCGTTGGGAATCGTCGATCACGTGATACCGCCACTGCTCCCGTAAGGGGTCTCGCGGCCTCTCCAGCCAGAAGATCAAGCCCGGTGAATAGCGCGCTCCGATGAAATCAGGATCGCCGTCCTGATCGACATCGATTACCGCGCTGGCGAAGACCCCGTCGACGCCCTTGGCGAGCACCACCGGCTTCCAATCCGGCGCCACGAACAGCACGGTTTCACCAGCGCGGTTTGCGATGATATCCGGCTTGCCGTCGCCGGTGAAGTCCGCGGCGATAACAGTGTAGTTCGGGAATCCTTCAGCTACGACATGCCGCACCCAGGCGGGTTGCGGTCCGGCCGCAAATAGAGACGTGGCCATGAGCAAACGAGGTAAAATCGTGCGCATGAAGCGGCATTGTATCGCGCTCGGTCTGGGCCTGGCCGTCGCGATTGCCTGGACTGCTGGGAGGCCCGGCGAAATTCCATTTGCCCGCCATGAGATCGATTTGGGTGCGAGCGAAAGCTGCGCGGCCGCCGACCTGAATGGCGACGGCAGGATCGATCTCATCTCGGGAGAAAACTGGTTCGAAGCGCCGCACTGGACGCGCCATAAGTTTCGCAACCTGCCCTATCAAGGCGGCTATATCGATAATTTCAGCGACCTGCCGCTGGATGTGAATGGGGACGGCCGCATCGACATCGTCAGTTGCTCCTGGTTTTCCAAGCGGCTCATCTGGGAGGAAAACCCCGCGCGGGCTGCGGGCATGTGGAAAGAGCACATGATCGAGAGCGGCTCCCCAGTGGAGTTTGCTTTTCTTGTCGATCTGGACAACGATGGCAAAGCCCATGAGGTCTTGCCGCAGTTCGGCGCGGCGACGATGTCGGTGACCTGGTATGAGGCGAAGGGCGGCACTTTTTCGAAGCATGTGGTCGGTACGGGCGGCCAGGGACATGGAATCGGCGCAGGCGACGTGAATGGCGACAAGCGCAACGACGTGATCACGCCCAAGGGATGGTTCGAAGCCCCGGCCGATCCTCGCGCCGGAGACTGGAAGTGGCATCCGGATTTCGATCTAGGCGCGACAGGTTTTATCTTCGCCGTAGACGTGAATGGCGACGGCCGCAACGACCTGGTCACCTCCATGGCGCACGATTATGGCGTCTTTTGGGTCGAGCATGGAGCAGATGGTAAATGGACGAAGCACATGATCGACGATACGTGGTCGCAGGCTCACGCCATGAGTATGGTCGACCTGAACGGCGACGGGCGTCCTGATTTCATCACGGGCAAGCGCTACATGGCGCACGATCACGACCCCGGCGCGCGCGAGCCGCTGGGAGTCTATTGGTACGAGTTTCGGAAGAACGACGCCGGCCAAGTGGAATGGATCAAGCACCTGATCGATTACAGCTCCCGCGCCGGGGGCGGTATGCAAATTCCCGTGCTGGACCTGGATCGCGACGGCGACCTGGATTTGGCTGTAGCCGGCAAGAGCGGATTATTTTTATTCGAGAACCTTACGAAAAGAAAATGAGCTTATCCCAGCAAGTTGCCGCCGCTCTCGCGGCCCCGGATGGGTATTCCTCCGCGCTGCGGCTGATTGTCGATCATTTTCGAGCAGACACCGGCACCATACACATACTCGAGAGCGACGGAATTCTGCATTTAAAGGCCGCCAGCGGCGGCATTCCGGAAGTGGTGCTGGAGCGTGTGCGCCTGGTGCCGATCGGTAAAGGCATGGCGGGTTTGGCGGCGGAGCGCGCTGAACCGGTGACCGTTTGCAACCTCCAGACGGATACCAGCGGCAATGCAAAGCCGGGCGCGAAGGCGACCGGTATGGAAGGCGCGATCGTGGTGCCGATTTTCCGCGGCGAAGCCGTTGCCGGGACGCTCGGCATCGCCAATCGGGCCGAGCGCACATTTACCAGTGAGGAAACAGATCTGCTGATCGAAGTCGGCCGCGCGATTGCCGCGGCAAAGGCCGGATAGAGACCCATTCCCAGTTCGTCGGGACAAACATCTACATTGACCGACTGGCGCTGGGCCAGGCATCAGCGCATCAACACTATTATGCTGTGATGTATGAGGACGACGCTGAGTCTTGATGACGACGTCGTCGCCCAGTTGGAGGCCTGGCGAGCCAAACAGAATCTGACCTTCAAACAGGCTGTCAACTACGCCTTGCGCCGGGGCTTGAATGAGCTGAGCCGTCCGAAAGCCGTAAGTCCTTTCGGACTAAACCGATCGATATGGGCCCTTGCCGGTTGGCGAACCTGGACAACATTTCGGAAGTATTGGACGAGCTAGAAAGCGCCGGAGGCAGGCGCGCGTGATTCTGGTTGACGCAAACATTCTCATCTATGCCACCGATCCGCGCTCGGAACGGCACGATCAGGCGCGCACCTGGCTGGACAGTCAGTTGAACGGAGAGGGTCGGGTTGCCGTGGGAAAGTTTACTCGCGTACATGCGCATCGTGACCAGTCCGATAGTTTTCGAGCGCCCCCAATCGGTACCCGTGGCGTGGCGTCATGTGGAAGAGTGGCTTGACTGCGAGTGCGTCTGGATCCCTGCTCCGGGTCCGGCGCACTGGTCCATTCTCTCGGGCTTGCTTGGCGATCTCGGCGGAGGGCCCAAATTGATCCCGGATGCGCATTTAGCGGCTCTAGCGATCGAGCACGGATGGCACTCTGCTCCAACGACGGTGATTTCGCGCGATTCAAGCGTCTGCGCTGGATCAACCCGCTAGCTGCATAGAGCCGGTGTTGGAATGATGTCCGCCGATCAGCGGCACGAAGAAGTCGCTACAGCTCAGGCCATCGCTTCGACCGGCGCTTCTTTCGCTCCGGCCATCTCGCGCAACATCCGGTAGAGCGTAGCGCGGCTGATACCGAGGACCTCGGCTGCGCGCAGCTTGTTTCCACCCATGCGTTCGAGCACCTGCAAGACGTATTGGCGCTCCACCTCCATCAGCGGAATCAGATCGGCGTCGCCGGGCTGCGGGGTTCGGGCGGGCCGGCGTAAGAATTCAGGCAGGTCCCCGATGTCGATGAACTCCCGCTCGGCCATCATCGCTGCATGGCCGATCACATTCTCCAGCTCGCGGACATTTCCTGGCCAGGAATGCCGTACCAACAGCGCCTGCGCACGGCGAGTTACGCCCGCGATTCTTTTATGGAACTGCGCGGCGAATCGCTGGACGAAATGGCGAACCAGCAGAGGCACATCTTCACGGCGTTCGAGCAGCGTAGGCAGCCGGATCTCCACCATGGACAGCCTGTAGAACAAATCTTCGCGGAACAGCTTCGCCTCGATCAGGCTCCTCAGGTCGCGGTTCGTGGCCGCAATCACGCGTACGTTCACCTTATGCACGGCCGACGAACCAACACGCTGGATCTCCTGATTCTGCAGCACGCGCAGCAGTTTGCTCTGAGTCGCCAGCGGCATATCGCCAATTTCATCGAGCAAGACCGTGCCGCCTCTCGCATATTCGAACAGGCCGACACGATCCTGGGCAGCGCCTGTAAAGGCTCCTTTCACGTGCCCGAACAGCTCGCTTTCGAATAATGTCTCGACGATGGCGGAGCAGTTGGAGACCACAAGGCGCTCGGGAGCCGCCGGACTCATCCGGTGCAGCGCCTGCGCGACCAGCTCCTTTCCGGTTCCGGTCGCTCCGGTAATTAGAGCTGTCTGGTAGTGCGGCGCCACTCTGCGAATCCGCGCGAATACTTCCAGCATCAGAGGACTGCGGCCGACCAGGTTTTCGAAGCGGTAGGCTTCGAGCAGCTTTTCTTCGAGCGCCAACGCCCGGCGCCGCTGACGTGCCTCATCCAGCAGCCTTTCGACGCGGCTTCGAAGTGTGTCGGACAGCAGAGGTCGCGTTAAATAATCCGATGCACCCCGCTGAATGGCTTCGACGGCGGCATCTGTGGAACTGTCGCCGATCAGGACGACATTCACGGCTGGATCCCACGCGACAATCCGTTCGAGCAGGTCGAGAGAAGGACGCTCGCCCTCTAACTCCCAGATCACGACCGGGGCGCGGACGCGCTGCAACTGGCGCCAGCCCTCTTCGGCGTCGCGGCAAGCGAAGATCTCCAGATCCTCGCCTGAAAGCGACTTCCCAATCAACTGCAGAAGCGGTTCGGAGCCGACGGCCACGAGTTTAATGCCGGATTGCGGATGGTCCGCGTCCCCTGGAGCGTTCATACACTATTCCTATCGGCTGAGGAGCGCGGCGGCATTATGCTGCGAGGTAACATGGAGTGGCCTTCCCTTGGAGAAAGCTATGAATCACTCACAGTACACGCGCCGGGAGTTCGTGACCGTTCCAGCGGCAGCGGCCGGCTCGGCTGCGCTGCTTTCAGCCCAGTCCCCGAATGGTGCGGTCCGGGTTGCGTTCATCGGCGTCGGCAATCGCGGGTCCTATCTGCTGAAGAATATGCTGAAAGTTCAAGGCGTGCAGATAGTGGCGATCTGCGACATCAATCCGGAGACATTGCAGCGCGCGATGAACGAAGCCGCCGCTGCCGGCCATCAGCCCGAAGGATCTGCGGAGTTTCGCAAGGTCCTTGACCGGAAGGACGTCGATGCCGTCGTGATCGCCACGCCGGTAGATCTCCACAAGGACATGGCTGTCGCATCGCTGGAAGTGGGCAAGCACGTCTATTGCGAAAAACCCATGGCTCTGACTCCGGATGACTGCCGGATTGTGACCAATGCCGCTGGTTCAGCTAAAGGCATTTTTCAGGCCGGCTTCCAGTTGCGCCATGATCCCAACCGCGCCGCTTCCATGGGCTACATCAAGAAGGGCGGTATCGGCCGCGTCCTATTCCTGCAAGCGTACCGCAATACGGGCGACCTGCCGCGGCAGACGCCATGGTATTTCGACCGCACGCGTTCGGGAGACAACATTGTGGAGCAGGCCTGCCACATCATAGACCTGATGGTATGGGCCGCCGGTACGCATCCGCTTCGGGCTTATGGCTCAGGCGGTATCAACTTATATAAGAACGAGCCGCCGGGCCGCACCACGATGGACAATTACACGGTCATTTACGAATTCCCCGACGATGTTCGGTTCAGCTTCAGCCATCTTTATTTCGACCCACCCGGCTTTTCGGGGATCAAGGAGCGTGTCTTCGGTTCCGTTGCGGCGATCGAGCTCCCTACAGCCACTTATATCGAGCTCGGCAAAAAAGGAGAGCACAAGCTGGAGGTTCCCGAAGCTGCGCCGGGAGATCAGGCCACATATCATTCGCTCGCGGCATTCATCGATAATGCGCGGGGTAAAAAGAAACCGCTCAACGATGCCGAATCCGCGCGGATCTCAACACTGACCGCAATGCTCGGCCGGAAATCGATCTATGAGCGGCGCGTGGTCACTTGGGAAGAGGTGGACGTCTGATGCCGCGAGGCACGCGCCCGCGCTGAAAAGCATTTGCTGGCCGATGGGCTGCGCAAGCGGCACTTGCAAGACGGCCGCGAAATTCGGGATCATACCATCGCATGCCCGGCCACTCGATCTTTGTGGCTCTCGTTGCGTGTCTCATCACCGGACCGGCCCAGGCTGAAGCCGGAATTCAGTCGTTCGAGCGAGCTATTACCGCGGGCAAATACGCGGATGTGGAACAGCCTCTGGAGCGGTTCACCGCAACTCATCCGCAATCGGCAGAGGGCTGGTATCAACTGGGCTACGTCTACTTCCGGCTGCACAAGATCTGGCCTTCGGTAAAGGCGCTTTCCAGATCGCTTGCCATCAACCCGCGGCAAGCCGAAGCGCATAAGATTCTCGGATTGGACTTCACCATATTGGGGCGAATGGATCTCGCCGAGGACGAGCTGCGGCGCGCCGTTCGATTGAGCCCGGGCTCGGCTGAAATCCAGTATTCGCTGGGGCGGGTCTACTACGAGCGCGGCAATTATGGGATGGCGGCTCGGCACCTGGAAAACGCGTTGAAAGTCAAGCCAAACTACGTGAAAGCGCTGCATAATCTAGGGCTCACGTATGAAGCGCTCGGTGACTTCAGTCGTAGCCGCGCCCTTTTTCAGAAAGCCATTGAGCTTAGCGAGAGGGATTCCGGCGATTCAGAATGGCCGTATCTCAACTTCGCTTCTTTCCTGAACCGGCGTGGAGAGCATGCCGCCGCTCTGGGATTTTTGCAAAAGGCCAAAGCCATCAATCCGAAATCGGACCAGGTTGCATTCGAGCTGGCAAAGGCGTATCGGGGTCTTGGCCAATGGAGCGCGGCTGCCGCGGCTCTCGAAACCGCGACCATGATCAATCCGAACAATTCCGAGTATTTCTATGTTTTGTCGCTGATGTACAAGAAGCTGGGTAAGGACGAAGACTCGCGCGCCGCGCTTCGGAGAGCCCGCGCCCTTCGATGATCGTATAGATGCGGTCCGCCGCCAGATTCGTGAACGTCTCCACCTTGCTATTCGGCCAGCGCACTTCGAGCCTGTCAACGACCTTGGCGCGGCCCAGGCCGAAATGCAAGCGCAGATCATTCTGCGAAAGATAGCTCGATCCGCTCTGTACCTCGTCAATCTGCGTGCGTCCTCCAGCGCTGACCCGGACCCGCGCGCCAATGGCGCTGCGGTTTGAGACCACGCCTATGCACTTCACCTTGATCCAGTGATTTTCGCTCGTGCCGGGGCTCTTGAAGTCGTTTCGCAGAAGGCTGGGGAGGTCATTGATATTGCTGATCACGACATCGATATCGCCGTCATTGTCGAAGTCGCCGAAAGCGCAACCGCGTGCCGAGCGCTCCAGACTAATCCCCGGACCGGCCTCGTCGGAGATATCGGCGAAGCGGCCGTTACCGAGATTGCGATAGACGAGTTTGCGGTCTTTATAGTGCAGATGTCGAAACCAGGCGTTCACTTCGGGGTAGATGTGCCCGTTAACGAGGACGATATCCTTCCAGCCGTCATTGTCGATATCGACCAGGCCGGCTCCCCACCCTAAGTACCGTGTGTTAGCCGCGAGGCCGGCGCGCGCCGTCGCATCCTCGAACAAACCGCCGCCCAGGTTGCGGTAGAGGCTCATCGTGTCGTCGGAGAAGTTCGTTTTGATCAGGTCCAGCCGACCATCGCCATCGTAGTCCCCCGCCGCGACGCCCATTCCACCCTGCTCGCGGCCGTCTTCATTGAAAGCGCAGCCGGCATCCACTCCACACTCGCGAAACGTTCCGTCACGGTTATTGAGGTAGAGCAGCGACGGCGCCGAGTCGCATGCCACGTAGATGTCCGGCCAACCGTCATCGTCAAAATCGGCCGCGACGGCGGCAAACCCATAGGAGCCGCGCGGTCTCCATCCGTGTGAGGCGAATCCGGCCGGGCGTGGACCCGACGGCACGTCGATACCAGCCTTCGCCGTGACGTCCTCGAACGTGCCGTCGCCGCGGTTACGGTATAAAAGGTTCGTGCCGCCGTCAAAGCCGCGCGGCCCGCATGCAGTGGCCCGGCCATTCAATTGGCAATAGACGCTGCCGCCAATGCCGGGATCGATCTCGGGTGCGAACTGAATGTAGTTGGCAACAAACAGATCGAGATACCCGTCGCGATCGTAATCCAGAAAACAGCAGCCCGTATTCCAGCGCCGCTCTTTTAAGACCAGACCTGCTTTGACCGTGACATCCTCGAACGTCCCGTCGCCGCGATTGCGATACAGCGCGTTTTGCCCCCAATAGGTAAGGAACAGATCGTCGTAGCCGTCATTGTCATAGTCACCCACGCAGCAGCCTTGTCCCCAGCCAGTCCGGATGAGACCGGCATTGGCAGTGACTTCGGTAAATGTGCCATCCCGGTTATTTCGAAAGAGGCAATTGGTTGGCTGCGCACCGGAGGCGGGGCGAAAGGAGGCGCCGTTCAGGAACAACAGGTCGAGCCAGCCGTCATGGTCATAATCGAAAAATGCCACGCCGCAGCCCGTCATTTCGAGCAGATGTTTTTTGTCGTGCACGGGGCCGCAGGTATTTGGAACGAGCAGCCCGGCTCGGGACGCGACATCCACGAACCCTGCGGACCGCGAGGAGGAGGCTTCGGCCAGCACCGGGTTGAGCGCAGCCGGCAGCCACGGCGCGAGCCGCTCGGCGGCTACGGTAAAGCTGCTTGCGTACAAAGATCGCAGAAAGCCGCGACGAGAAAGCTTCATTCCAGCTCCCCGCCCGGCAGGGACTTTGGTGCCGTAGCCTCCCATTGTTTCAGCTTTTCAAACTGCTCCATGCTCACACGCGCGCGGTCCGGCTGCCCGAGTCTACGATATGCGACCGCAAGTGTGTAGAAGAACTCGGGATTGTTGGAATTGATAGCAATGGCTTCCTGCAATTCCTGGATGCACTCGTTCCATCGCTCCAAACCGCGCAGCGCCTTGGCGGATTGAAACCGGGCCGCATCCGAGCGCGGCGCAATGGCCAGCGCACGACGGGCAAACTGGAGGGCCGCCGCGTAGTCGCCGCGCCGGTTTTGAAATCCGGCGAAGTTAATGTAGGGCCATGGCGAGGGCTGCGGCTCGGATTCCGCCAGGCGGACCGCGGTCTCAAAGTGGGCGCGTGCCTGAGCAATCTCGTTGACTGCTTCGTAAGCCAGCCCCAGATTCTCATGCGCCTTTCCATATGAAGGGTTGATCCGTAGGGCCTGCTCAAACTCAGCGGCTGCGGCGGCATAGGAACCCTTCTCGTAATGCACTCTGCCCAGGGCGTAGTGGGACTCGGCAGATTGGGGCTTGAGTTCGATTGCCCTGCGAAACTCTGTTTCTGCCAAGTCCAGCCGCCCGAGTATGGTCAGATCGTAGCCCAGGATGCGGTGGGCATCGGCATTCCTGGAATTGATCGCCAGCGAAGCCGATAGCGCTTTGACTGACTGTGCAATCCAGTGCAGGCGGTAATAGACGTAGCCGAGCTGATACTGCGCCTCTGCCAATTCCGGATGCGCCGCGACAAGGGCTTCGAGCGGCGCCAGCGCTTTCTCGTAATTGCCCTCGGCGATCCATGAGTCGAAGCGCTCCAGCTCAGATTTCAGGATAGTCTGAGCCCATACCGAGCCGGCGCAGTACACCGCGATAGCTGCCCAGTACCGCATTCTGTGTGCTCTATCGATATCTCCGCTCGATTGTATCGTGCCTATCAAAGAGCTTGATCATCAGGGTATCAGGTGGTATGATCCCCAAAAACCAGGCGAGAGGGCAAAGCTGCCATGGGCAATCTAAGCCGAAAAATTCTGGTACTTCCCGCCATTCTGATCGCAGGCGCCATTTCAGGATTCGGTCAGGCGGACCGAGGCATCATCACCGGGATCGTCACCGATCAGCAAGGAGCGGCCATAGCCAATGCACCGGTCCAGGTGATCAATACGCAGACCCAGGTGGCGACCACGGTAGCATCTTCGAGTACGGGAAACTATACGACTCCCCCGCTCATCATCGGCACCTATGACGTGAAGGTACAAATGCCGGGCTTTAAGGTATTCGCCGCGACCGCGATTCGCCTGGACTCCGGGCAGACATTCCGCCAGGACATTCGGCTGGAGGTTGGCGAGGTGACGCAAACGCTCGAGGTCTCCGCCAGTGGCGAATCATTGAATGCAACCAACGCGGAGGTCTCAGCTTCGGTCGATCAAAAATACTATCAGGACCTGCCTGCCGTCGTATCTACGGAGATGCGGCTGCCGGAAAACCTCTTGTACACGGTGCCAGGGTTCGTATCGCTGAAGCCGACTAATTCGTTTCCCGCCGGCACCCAGTTCCACTCGCGGTTGAATGGAGGACAGCGAACCGCTTTCGAGAACTACCTGGACGGTGCTTCTTACGGCGAGGTCAGCGGCCATAATCAAACACAGGAACGCTCGGCTCCTTTCGAATCGATTCAGGAGATGCGCGTCATCGAGAACACGTTCAGCGCGCAGTACGGGCACACCAGCGGCGGGTTTGTCGAGTACACCACGAAATCCGGCACGTCGCGGCTTCATGGAACGGTCTACGAATATTTGCAGAACAACGCGATGAACGCTCGCGGAGAAGTGGCGGTGCGGCCTCCGATTCTTCGCCAGAACTCTTATGGTTTCGCGGTCGGTGGGCCTGTACTGATTCCGAAGATCTATAACGGTAAGCAGAAGACGTTCTTCTTTTTTAATTTCGACCAGATGAAGATGCGCCAATCGGCGTTCAACAGTTTTCTCACGATCCCAAACGAGAATTTTCGGCAAGGGAATTTTTCCGAGCTGCTCGGCTCGGCGATCGGGCAGGATGCCTGCGGGCGGCAGGTGCTCAGCGGACAGATCTTCGATCCTGCCACGACGCGCGATGCGTCCACCTGCGGCGGTCCGTCAGGGGTTCCCGTGCGCGATGCGTTTCCAGGCAATATTGTTCCCATCCGAAGCACGGTCGGGAAAAATGTGAACGCCTTGTTTCCGAATACGGATCGGGCTGGAATTCTGGCCAACTACCGCCAGGAATCGCGCGATGCTTTTCTGGAGCCCCGAACGATTCTGGCACGCATCGACCATAACGTCACGGATAATTTCCGCCTGACAAGCACGTTTAACTTCAATGACCGGCCGCGGCAGACCGATTGCGATTCCGTGGGCGGGTGCAGCAAAACGACTCCATTGTCCCGGTCGATGGTGCAGCGCATCAGCACCAAGCTGGAGCATTTGCAGCTCACCTGGACGCCCAAGCCCAACCTGTTTACGCACGCTGTAGTCGGCTATGATCGCTGGGCCATTCCTTCAACCGGAGATTTTCAGGGACAAGGCTGGGCGAGCAAAATCGGCCTGACGGGTCTGGTGAATGGAAATGCCGGAGGTTTCCCCGGCATCAACTTCGACCAGCGCTATGCGGCACTCGGAAGGCCGGCGGCAGTTAGTTTCGCCGCGACGGACCGCTATCAGTTTCTGGACGATACGACATATCTGTTCGGCAGGCATACATTGAAATTCGGCCTCGAATACCGGCGGGAGCGGTGGGCCATCGGAAACCAGGGCAACACCGCGGGCGTCTGGAACTTCAGCTTCCGCAACACCGCTGCGTTCAGCGCGAGCGGCACTCCGCTCAACAACACCGGCGACCCGTATGCCTCGATGCTCCTGGGGCAGGTGAGCAGCGCCACGTTCGATATCCTCGCCAACCCGGATTTCCGCAGGAACTACTGGGCTCCATGGATTAACGACGACATCAAAGTCACGCAGCGCCTCACCCTGAGTTTCGGTTTCCGTTGGGATCTGCAAAACCCGCGAACGGAAAAACGCAACCGGTACAGCACTTTCAATCCGGCGCTACCTAATCCCGGTGCGGGAGGCCGTCTCGGGGCGTTGGAGTTCGCAGGAAAGGATGGACGAACCGCGTTCGAAGACACGGACCTGAGCACCTTAGGGCCTCGATTCAGCTTCGCGTATCGCGCCCGCAATACCTGGGTGATCCGCGGCGGCTATGGTATCTATTACGCACCGGTGGTAATGAGCCAGAACGGCACGCCCATTCTTGGCTTCTCTTCTACGCCGCTGGTTACGGATCTGACTAACGGCCGCCAGCCCGCGTTTAACTGGGATTCGGGATTTCCGCAAAGTGCGGTCCAGCTTCCGCCCTTCATCAACCCTTCGTTCGGAAATAACAACAGCGTGATCTGGATGAAATCTGACGGGTTGACGTTGCCGCGGTATCAGAACTGGACTCTATCGATTCAGAAGCAGTTAAGAGACAATTTGCTATTGGATCTGGGGTACATCGGAAATCGCGGGACGCGGCTGATCAGCGGTCAGTTCCTATCCGGAGCCAATCAGAACGACCCGCAGATTCTCTCGCGCTACCCGGTCAGCTTGCTCTCGGCCAGCATCGATTCACCACAGGCCGCCGCGGCCGGTATTCAGCGGCCGTATCCCGCCTTCACGGGAACGGTGGCGCAAGCGCTTCGACCCTATCCACAGTATCAGACCATCACCGCTCAAAACGGGCGCAACGGCTCCAGCAGCTATCACGCGATGCAGCTTAAGCTCGAAAAGCGTTTCTCTGATGGTCTCCAGCTCCGCTTCGCGTACACCTTATCGAAGCTGATCAACAACGGCGCGGAGAGCGGGCAATCGGAATCGGATGCGCCGCCGCAAAGCGTGTATGTCCGCGAGAAAGGTCTCAGCCTCGATAATGTCGCGAATGCCCTCATTATTGCGTATACCTACGAGTTGCCTTTGGGCCGTGGCAAGCGCTTTATGAATCGCGGCGGGATCTCCGATTACATTTTAGGCGGATGGAATATATCGGGAATCCAACGGTATAACAGTGGGCGGCCGCTCTCGATCACGATGAATAACATTTACAGCGGTGTTCTGTTCAATACCGCCATGCGGCCGGATCGCGTGCCGGGAGCCGGCGGTTACGGTAACAACGACAACTCCAAATTTGATATTGCCAAAGATCGCTACCTGGTGCCCGGCGGTTGGTCAGTTCCCACCGACGCGCGTCTGGGCAATAGCAGCCGCGTGGACCCATTCATCCGCGGATGGGCAAACTACAACGAAGACATTTCTTTATTCAAAAACTTGCGCATTGCCGAACCGCTCAGCCTGCGTACGGGAGCGAACTTCGCCAATATCTTCAATCGGCATGAATGGTGCGATCCGAACACAAACCTGAGCGATGCGGCGAACTTCGGGCTGGTGAGCGGACAGTGCGACGTTCCGCGCCGGATCGAAGTATACGTGAAGTTTACGTTTTAATACTCTGCTGTCGGGGTCGGGCTCGCCACGCTCACAGGCCGCCTTCGGACGCGATAACCCGCAGGCCCTCCCGGGCGATGCGGAATTCGTGAACAGCCCCCGGACTAGAGGGCAGCCGCTCCCGGAGCGCGTTGGCCTCCTCCGGCCCGCGCGCCAGCAGCAGAAGGAACCCGCCTCCTCCCGCCCCGGCAAGCTTCGCACCCAGCACCAGCGGCCGCACCATTTCGACAAGCGAGTGGATATATTCGTTGGAAGTGTGTGGATCGAGAAGTTGGTTCAGCTCCCATCCGCGGTCCATCAGGTATCCTACTGACTCCCAGTCTCCCGCGCGCAGCGCCTGCGACATCTCGATGGCAGTTTCCTTGATGCGATCGAGCGCGGCGAGAGCTTCCGGCTCCTTCGCCAGATATCTGCCGACTACGTGCCGGACCAGGTTCTTCGCAATCCGCCGCAGGCCGGTGTCATAGAGAACGAACCGCTCAGAGAACGTTTGCAACACCGATTCTGGAAGCAGCTCAACCTTTACGGATTGCCGCAAGCCCGGATACGAAGTAAGCAGCTTTGCGCCAGGGAACAATCCTCCGGCCTGGTCCTGCCAGCCGCCGCCGGTAGTCATCTGCTGCTCAAGCCGCAGCACCGCGCGAATTAGCGCCTGTTGGTCAATCGGCGCGGCCAACATCTCGGCCAGAGCCTGCAAAAGGGCCGCAGCAAGGATGCTGCTGGTGCCGAGGCCTGACCCGTGGGGAACGTCGGTTGAGGTGCGCACCTCCAACCCGCCGCCCAGATCGGTGAGGGCCGCGCCTAATGCCCTGCCCCGGCCGATAATGCCGGCCAGCCGCAAAGCGGAGATAGTAAGCGCGAAAACCGAGCCTGGTGCCGGAGCAGCCGGGACATCCTCTGCGACTCGATACTCCACGACATCTCCGGTCTCTTCAGACACGCAGCGAATCAGCGGCTGCTCCAGGCGCTGTAAGTGAACGCGTATGGGTGGGCCCGCGAGCCAATCCACCGCGATATTGAGCACCGCTCCACCGCAATCCTGGCAAAATGGCGGCGTGTCGGTCCATCCGCCGGCGAGATCGACTCGCACTGGCGCCGAAATGCTAACGCGGGTACGCTCCCAGCGGCAGCCGGACGGGGGCCAGCAATCTTCCGAACCTCCCACTTCGACAGCGCGCGCAATCGATGCAAAGCCGGATCGCTCGGCGCGGGCGCGCGCGAGTGCCTCCAGGTCCGCCCATTCTGTGCTCTCGCAGAGCGAGAGGCGACGGGCGTCCATCGTGTGGTCGACCGAGTTCAACGGAAACAGACGCGCGTTCCACAAACAGCGCTGTTCGAACGGGATGCCTGCCCAGACCGTGTCGGCGTCGAGCCCGGCAGCGGCCAGGCTCTCCAGTATTGGCCGGCCGAGCCAGGTTGCCGACGAAAGTGGAGCCTTCGGATCATCTGCTGTTCCATACGTCCGGCGAACGAATCCGGCCGTGCCATCGGGAAGCTTCACAGGAAGCTCGTGCACCACCGTCTCATCCGGCACCGTCAATGGTTTGATGACATGCTCGAGACCGTGCAGGATCGCGCCGCGCCCCGCCTTGACCGGCACGTCCAGCCGGCACTCGATGGCAATCGACCCGGCCGCCAGTTCGGCGCCGCTCGAAAGAACCGAATCCACCAGTAACGCTCCCGGGGCGCCGGCTGTGAGAAACCGGCTGAACTGGCTCGTTGTTCCAAAGTGCCGGAACTCGCCATCCACAAGTGAGCAGTTGAATCGCGCGTTTCGCAAAAAGGATGCCAGGCCACACCGCAAACGCCCGTGCTCGTGCGCTTCGTAGGAGCCAAGCAGCATCCGGATCATCTCGTCATAAAGATCGAGCGGGGAGTCGAGGTCGGCCCCCTCGAGCCGGACGGCGAATGTGCTCAAACCGGCAGCCAACGCCGGAGCGAAACGCAGCAGCCCGGTATCAAGCGCCGCCGCGTCCCCCGGCAAAACGGCCCCTGCGGCGCGCGCCTCCGTGACAGAAGGTTTTTGGAGAAAGCCGCGAACCGCGCCATCGTCTCCGGCGAGATAGATGCCGTGATGCAGGCTGATTTCGAGCGGCTGCCGCATGGCAATTCCCGTGACGCCGCAGCCGGCCCAGTTGGCTTGGCGTGCATCGAACAGCAGAATTACATCACCGGATGCGACCAGCAGTCCGCAATGCATTTGCTCCGCCCATGCGGTGGAAAGGGCAAGAAACTCGTCGAGCAGGACCGTTTGATCTCCCCATAATTCCGGCACCGGAACTGCGGCAAACAGCTTGCCTATGTGTGAGTATTGTGGAATCCGGCGGGCATCACCGCCGCAGTGAATCATCAGGACACGGTGGCCAGCCCACCAGTCTTCGCGCACTTGACCGAGCGCACGCAACGCCCACAGCGTCGCCCCGCCGCTTCCTACGCGGCGCGCCGATGGATCAGGCACCACCACAAATTCGACATCGCACGGAAGTCTCGCGTCCTGCTGCGCCCGGCGGATCTCGGACTCATACCAGCGCGCTTGCGCCTCGGAAGCCGCCGTTAAGATGACAACGTCCCACCATGGGTGCGAGCGGTGTGAGGTAATGCGCTTCAGGTAAGCGGCTCTGGCTTGGCTAGCCAGGCTGGCCAGATCACTCACGCAGTTTCAAGAGCTGCCAGCGCTTCGCCGGTTTCCTTTTCGACATCCGCGTGCAAACTGTTGCCGTGAGCGTCCATTGTCACGATTGCGGCGAAATTCTTCACGCGCAAATGCCACATCGCTTCCGGTATCCCAAACTCCATCAAGTAGACGCCGAGGACTTCTTCAATAGTCCGGGCATAGTATTGCGCCGCGCCGCCGATACCGTTCAGGTACACGGCTCCCGCCTCTTGGAAGGCAGCCAGGGTCTTCGCGCCCATTCCGCCCTTGCCAATCACGGCGCGAACGCCGTAACGCTTGATGACGTCCGCCTGGTACGGCTCCTCGCGGCTGCTCGTGGTGGGACCTGCGGCCTTCGCAACCCAGCGCTCACCCTGCTTCAACATCACCGGTCCGCAATGATAGAGCGCCGCGCCGTTCAGGTCCACTGGAGGAGGGTTCTTCATCAAATATGCGTGGACGTTGTCGCGGCCGGTGAACATTTCTCCATTGATCAGCACCACGTCTCCGACCTTGAGGGCTCGCATCTGCGCTTCGGTAAGCGGCGGCGTAAGAACCACCTCGCGCCCGGTCAAAGGCAGCTTTTCCTGCTTCGCCATGCGCTGCACCGGCCGGTCGGGATCGCGGTACAACCATCGTGTGACAGCGCCGGTAGCATCCACGCGGATGCCGAGGCGCCGGAATGCCCAGCAATCGTACGCCACGGAGACGAAGAAGCTGGCGGGCAGCCGGTTGGCAGCCGTGATCTTACAGCCGATCAGTGAAGCGCGTCCTCCGAAGCCCATCGCGCCCACGCCAATGCGGTTGGCTTCCTCCATGATCTCCGCTTCCAGTTTTGCCAGCACGGGATCGGGGTTCACATCATCGAGGGTGCGGAAAAGCTGCTGCTTCGCCAGATCGTAGCCATGTGCGCGATCGCTGCCGATGCACACGCCTAAAGCACCTGGCGCGCAGCCCTGTCCCTGAGCCTGCCATACCGCGTGAAGAATGCATTTCCGCACGCCTTCCAGGTTACGGTCAGCGCGGCCCAGGTGATCGAGATTGCAAGGCAGCGAATACTGGATATTCTTATTTTCGCAGCCGCCGCCTTTGAGGATGAGCTTGATCTCGGTTTCATCCTCCTCCCATTGCTCGAAATGCATGACTGGCGTCTCGGTTCCCAGATTGTCGCCGCTGTTCTTCCCGGTCAGCGAATCGACCGAGTTGGGGCGCAGCTTGCCGCGGCGCGTGGCCTCAGCCACAGCGGCCCGTATAGCCTTCTTGATTTCAATCTGGTTCACGCCCACCGGCGTATGGACGAAAAACGTTGGCATGCCGGTGTCCTGGCAGATGGGGCCCTCATCGTCGCAGGCCATATCTATGTTTGAAAGAATGATGTCCAAGGCTTGAGACGATTGCGTGCCGGGTTTTTCAGCGGCGGCAATGCGCGACATGGCTTCCCGTACGTCGGGCGGCAGGTTGGTCGAGGTCTGAGTAATCAGCTCCAACAGACTATTCGGGAGAAATTGCATACCGATGACGAAAACTGCCTTGATTGTATCATCGAAGGGAAAACGGGTATGCGGGAAATCCGAATCGGCGCCGCACAGTTCGAAGTGCGGGACGGGGACAAAGACTACAACCTTGCGAGAATCGAATCGCTGGCCCGGAAGGCCGCCGGGCAAGGCGCAGAGCTGGTCTGCTTCAATGAGTGTTCGATCTCCGGCTACACGTTCCTCGAAAACTTGCCGCGCGCGGAAATCGAAGCGCTTGCTGAATGCGTGCCTGGCGGACCATCCACGGAACGGCTCGCCGGAATTGCGCGCACGGCGAAAACGGCAGTAGCGGCCGGGCTCGTCGAGCGGGATGGCGATCGTCTTTATAACTGCTTTTGCGTTGTGGGTCCTGACGGGTTCGTGGCCAAACACCGCAAGCTGCATGCGTTTATCAGCGAGCACTTAACTTGCGGCGACAGCTACACGGTATTTGACTTACTGGGCTGCCGCTTCGGCGTTCTCATCTGCTACGACAACAATCTTCCCGAAAACGTCCGCATCACGGCGATGATGGGGGCCGAGATCATCCTGATGCCGCACGTCACCGGATGCCTCGCCTCACCGATGCCCGGCCGCGGCACGGTCGCGCCTGAGATCTGGCGCAATCGCGAGCGCGACCCGGTGCGCTGCCGGCAGGAGTTCGACGGCCCCAAGGGGCGCGGCTGGATCATGCGCTGGCTCCCCGCGCGTGCTTGGGAGAACGGCGTATTCGCGGTGTACTCGAATCCGATCGGAGTGGAGGGTGGCACCATTAAACCTGGCGGGGCGATGATCCTCGACCCTTTTGGAGAAGTGCTCGAAGAGTGTCGCACACTGGGCGACGATGTTGCTGTCGCTACGCTTGATGCGCGGAAACTGGAGCTCGCCTCGGGCGCATCCTACATCCGGGCGCGGCGCCCCGAGCTATACGGCAAACTGGTCGAGCCCAATCCGCATCTCGGTCCGGATCGCCGGCCCGAAGTGTGGTGGAAGAAAGCTCGGGAGAAGCGATAAACACTGATTTCACCGCCAAATTGCGTTTGTGGGGCGGACACTCGTGTCTGCCGTATGCATACGCGCCACCGGTGCTCACGTCTTTTCCACCAGATCTACGATTTTCGCTTGCAGCAATTGCGCGGTCGCATTGTCCGGCGCCACCACCAGAATCGTGTCGTCGCCGGCGATCGTTCCCACAACCTCCGGCCACGACTCATCATCCAAGGCCACCGCGACCGAGTTCGCGTGCCCTGGCGCCGTTCGGAGAACCACCAGATTTTGCGCAACCCGCACGTCTTGCAAGAACTCCGCGGCGAGCGAAGCGAACTGCGAGCCGGCTTCCTCTGCCAGCATTTCCCGGTAGCCATCCTGCGTCTTTACCAGCCGCAGCTCGCGAATGTCCCGCGATAGCGTCACCTGCGTCGTCTGGATTCCCACATTGCGGAGTTCCTGCGCGAGCTCTTCCTGTGTGCGGACTTTTTTAGAGCGGATGAGCTTCAGGATCTGGCCGTGGCGGAAGCTTTTGCTCATCGCTACATTTGAGCAAGCTGCTCCCGGGCTGCGCGCAGCGCGGCGGCCACCGTTTCCGGCCCGGTGCCCCCAGGCACTTCGCGCGATTTCATCCCCTCGACAGGATGAAGTAACAGCGCGATCTCCGGCGTGAACTCGCCGGCGAACTCGGCAAGCGCTTCCGCCGTCCAGTCCGCCGGCTTCTTGCCGCTTCGCACGCTTTCGAGCACGAGCCGCCCCACAAGCTGATGCGCCTGGTGGAACGGAGTTCCGGCACGCGCCAGCGCCTCGGCCAAGTCCGTTGCCACGACCCAACTCTCCTCGGCAGCAGCCAAAGGCCGTTCCGGCCGCAGCCGCACGGAATCCGCCACCGCCCGCGCCATTTCGAGCGATCCGGCAAGCTGGTCGGCAGCGGCGAACAGCGGCTCTTTATCCTCCTGCATGTCGCGATTGTATGTCAGAGGCAGGCCCTTCATCGTCACAAGCAGACTCTGCAAACAGCCGATGACGCGTCCGGATTTCCCCCGTATCAGCTCGAGCGAATCCGGATTCTTCTTTTGAGGCATGAGGCTCGACCCGCTGGTAACTTCGTCGCCCAGCTCCATCCAGCCGAACTCCTCGCTGGAATATAAGATCCAGTCTTCGGCTAACCGGCTCAGATGAAGCTGCGCCATCGAAGCCGCGTACAGGAAGTCGAGCGCGAAGTCGCGATCGGCCGAGACATCCATACTGTTGCGTGTTATCCCATCGAAGCCCAGGTCGGCAGCAATCGCCTCGCGGTCAAATGGAAACCCGCTGCCGGCGAGCGCGCCCGAGCCGAGCGGAAGCAGATTGGTCCGGCGGCGCGCATCGCCTAGCCGCTCCCAGTCGCGCGCGAACATTTCGAAATAGGCGAGGACATAGTGCGGCCAGAGCACGGCTTGCGCGCGGCGAAGATGCGTGTATCCGGGAATTACTGCGCCAGCGTAACGCTCCGCCAAATCCAGAAGCGATCGCATGAACGCGACCAGTAGCCGGCGGGCGTGGTCGCACTCATCGCGCAGCCAGAGCCGCAGGTCGAGCGATACCTGCTCATTGCGGCTGCGGCCAGTATGGATCTTGTCCGCGACCGCGCCCGCACGCTCCTTGAGCTTGCGGATGACTAACGTATGCACATCCTCGTCGGTT
>Ga0070741_10002860_pt1 | contig 44723 bp, 41 predicted proteins | sample Coa_R1_4_FD_66440 | JGI IMG/M metagenome (GOLD analysis project Ga0070741, IMG submission 66440) | Surface soil microbial communities from Centralia Pennsylvania, which are recovering from an underground coalmine fire - Coalmine... | ecosystem: Environmental > Terrestrial > Soil > Unclassified ... | reverse complement strand
CTCCACCGGCCAAGAGTTCGTGCAGCGCCGAGCTGAAGGGACCCGTACCCGCGGTCGGACGGGGCTGCACGAACCGGGGTAGGGAACTCTCATTCGACCTGCCCGCGATCAGGCAGGAAGAGCTGTGGCGGATGCTTTTCAGCGGGCTCGACCGCATCATCACCCGCACCACATGCGGCCGCTTCGACAAGCGCCTGTTCGCGACGCCGCGCGACGTGCATCGGTACCTGAACGCATTGCACATCAGTGGTTGCCGGCCTCCACAGGGAGATGGCGACGAAGGAAGGCCTCCGTTCTCTCCGTGACGAGCTTCGTGAAGAGATGCGTCAGGGCTTTCAAGACGTCAACGCCGTCGTCAAAGGCCTCCGCGGTGAAGTCGGTGTCCTCGAGACGGACGTCGGCAGTTTCGAGCGCCGCCTGAAGCGCCTTGAGCGTCACGCCGGCCTCTCGAAATAGTATGGCGTCGTCAACGCGGAGTTTGGACCGTCGTTCCGGCTCGACTTTGGGCAGCTGCTCCTCGAGGTCTGCAAGGATGAAAATGGACGGTCCAGAGGCGTCAAGAGCGCCTACATAGCTGGCGTCATCCCAGACGACGATTCGTTCTGGAAGATCGCTGAAAATCAAGGGTTCACTGTTCGGAGAGGATTTCTCGGGGCCAACCATCGCTCGAAGCAAGACGACGCGTACTTGATTACGGACCTGACATCGACGCTCTTCGAGCAGCAAGGTCCGTCGACTATCGTGCTGGTGGCAGGCGATGCAGATTACGTCCCGCCCCTGAAAAAGTCTCTTGAAAAGGGGTGGCGAAATGAAGTGACGTTTATCGCGCGAGGCGTATCGACGGCGCTCGCGCCTCTGGTGCACCAGTTTAGGATCCTCGATCCTTCTCTAGTCGAGTACCGCCCTACCTAAGCCGTTCCTCCTCTAGAACCATCAGCGCCGCTTCCCCCCGCACTCTTTTCTATTTCGGACACGGCGGCGACTGGACAACGAACCTTAGGAACGACAGGGCGCCAGCGGCCAAGAGACCCGTGATGAGCGATTGCAACGCCGGCGTCCGCCACGCTCGGAGCGCCGTCTGCGGGGGCAGAGGGATGTGTTCCCGGACTTTCTTGATCCAGTTACGTCGCGGCTTTGGCGCTGGCGGTGTCCACACTTCCCCCTTCAACGTTTTGAGTGCCAGGGCCAGGTAGAGGTCCGAGCCGTCCTGCGCGTAGCGCTGTGACAGGTACATCGGGAGCTCCCAAAGGATGAAGTGGAAGACTCCAACGACGACGCCCCCGATCACGACAATCCACCGCGCGACCCATCCGCTGGAATGCAGAACGTCGACCGCGTCCTTTGGCGTCTTGAGAGACGCGGCCACGATGCCCGCCCACAGGGCGGCGTTTACGATCCACTCGACTCGGCGCGAACTCTCGCGACGGACCTGATAACTCTCACAGACGCCAGCGTACATCTCTGCGTGCTTGCACAGATCGTCACAGCCCTTCACCACACTATTGGTCATCGAAGCTTCCCTCCGATTCGCTTGGCCGGCCCGTAACCGCAGCATGTCCCAATCCGTCCATAAGTGGGACACCGCCTCGACGCGCAGCTCGTCGAGCTCCGCGTCCTTCCTCGCCTGTGCATAAGTCGGATTGGGACTCTTCGTCCCAATCCTTTATAAGGCTCTTCCGGGTTCAGTGTGGGTAAAGGTCGAGGCCGCCGCAGTGGAAGTAGATCGCGGTCTTGAAGTTCTCCCGGTTGCGGAAGCCGCGGGCCGTGTAGCGGATCCACTGAATCTTCGAGTTCAGGCCCTCCGCCGTCGCGTTCGTGATGCGGTGGCGCAGGTACGTGAGGATGTTCGCGAGGTGCGTCTTGAGCATCCGCGCCTTCTCGATCATGGGCTGGAGCCGCGAGTGCGTGGCCCAGAAGTACCACCGGCGGAAGAAGCGGCGGGCGGCCCCGACGTAGCGATACACCCAGAGGTCCGCCGCCATCTCCTTCAGCGCCCAGGCCCGTGCGACCTTGAGCGTGCTGTTGCGTAGGGCAGCAAACGCCCGCCACGCCTCGGGCTCGAAACGATCGGGATGCCGGAGCCACGTGTACTTCGTGCCGGTGAGCCGCGTGTCACCCGCGGCCATCAGCTCGCGGTGCTCGGCCCGGCGCACGCGATCGACGCCCTCGTTGAGATGCTTGGCGCAGTGGAAGCGATCGAACACGATCTTCGCGTCGGCGTCGGGGACCTGGGCGCGGGTCACCTGGACGTACGGCTCCCACATGTCCATCGCGATCGCGGCGATCTCCGCGCGCTGGGCCTCGGTCAGTCCCAGCGCCCAGAACGCCTCGAGGCTCTCCCGCTTGCGGTCGTCGGCCACGACCAGCACGCGCGTGCCTTCGAGATCGCTCACGACGGGCACGTAATCGTGCCGGCGCTTGAACGACTTCTCGTCCACCCCGACGTAGCGCAGCTTGAGGGTCCCCCGCCGCTCGAGCCCGCGCGCGACCGCGCGGCGCTCGATGCCCCACACCGCGTCCCACCCGAGCTTGAGCTGGCGGGCCACGGCCGGCACGGCCGCTTCGCGCAGCCAATCGATCGCCAGGCGCTCGAACAGCAGCGTGAACTTCGACCCGGCGGTCGCCCAGGGGACCGCGGTCTGCCCCACGCCGTGGGTCGGGCAGGCGATGCGGGGCACGCGCGCGTGGAGCCGAGTCTGGAGCTGACACGTATCGAGGGGCCGCCACTCGCGTTCCCGGTGATCGTAGATCGGGCACCGGTCTGGCACTCGGGGCACCGTGCCGGCGCGTCTCCCGTCCGGGCGAGCCACACCTGCACAGTCCCGCCCGCCACGTCGAGCTCCACGCGCTCGACCGTCCACGGTGCCTGCAACCCCAAGATCGTCCCGTAGAGCTCGTGGTCCCGCATCGTCCCCGCCTCCTCCGCCGTTTTGGCGGCGGGACCATAGCACGGGACCGGGCTCAGGCCCTCACGTCACCCACACGGGATCCTGAAGAGCCAAAACGTGAAAGTATGAAGTACGAAGCGTGAGGACATCAGACTTCACGCTTCAGACTTCTGGCTCGATGTGCGATCATCCCCTGCATGATGGTCGTCCTCTTTCGCTCGAAGCTTGTCGACGCGCCTGACGGCTACACGGAGATGGCCGAGGAGATGAACGCGCTGGCGCGCACGATGCCGGGGTTCATCGACGTCAAGTCGTTCAAGGCCGAGGATGGTGAACGCCTGACCGTCGTCTGGTGGAAGAACGAGGAAACGCTCCGCGCGTGGCGGGAGAATGCCCGCCACCGCCTCGCCCAGCGCCTCGGACGGGAGCGCTGGTATCAGTACTACAAGCTGGAGGTCGCCGAGGTCGTCCGCACGGCGGCGTACGAGCGGCGCGACGCGTACGTGTCGCAGGGTTGAGCGCCTGAGCGCGCAGGCAAAGCGCTCGTCCGAGCGACGCGCGAGGAGACCACCACCCGAGGACTCCGGCTCCGGCGTGAAGACTCCACCAGGATTGACGAAGCGGTCGCGCTCGAACCGGTACGGCGGCATGTCGTTCTCGGCCGTGTCCGATCTGAACGACGCCGCGGCTCACGTGTGATCTCGACCTCGCAGTCGCGATCGCCGACGATGCGAGCGCGGAGCGGGTCATCGGGTCGCTCGTGGCCGACGGCTACGGCACCGCCGCGCTCGTCGAACAGCGAGTGACGCGTCGGCTGGCGACGATCCGGCTCATCACCCCCCGGCGAGCAGGAGAAGGGGATCGTCGCCGACATGCTCTTCGTCTCCTCGGGTATCGAAGCGGAGATCGTCGCCGCGGCGGATTCCGTCGCCGTCTTCCCGGGGCTCGTCGTCCCGGTCGCTCGCGTCGGTCATCCGATTGCGCTCAAGCTCCTTGCGCGCGACGACCGCCGGCGGCCGCAAGACGCGGACGATCTGCGTGCCCTCCGTAGAGTCGCAACCGACGAGGAGATTCTCCGAGCCCGCGACGCCGTCCTTGCCGGGCCACTCGTACTGCTCGAGCCGGCGCACGTTCGCCACGGTCAGGCGCAGCCCACGTCGCCCGATGCGCGGCTTCCCCTGCAGCTCGACCCACCTCGTCGAGGAACAGCGTGCCGCCGTCGGCGAGCTCGAATCGGCCCACGCGGTCGCGCACCGTGCCGGTGAAGGAGCCCCGCACGTGGCCGAAGAACTCGCTTTCGAAGAGCTCTCGCGGAATCGCCGCGCAGCTGACCCGCACGAGCGGCTCGTCGCGGCGACCGCTGCGCTCGTGGATCGCCTGGGCCACGAGGTCCTTCCCGGTGCCCAACTCGCCCTGCACGAGCACGGTCGCGGCCGTCGGCGCCACCAACTCGATCTGCTCGAGCACGGCGCCGAGCGCCGGACTCTCGCCGACGATCGCCCCGCCGGCCCATGCGACGCGCATCTCTTCGCGCAGGTAGCGGTTCCAGCAGCCAGATGCGTGCGAGGGCGAGGCCCTCCGTTTCCGCCAACCCGCGCACGATGCGCCCGAGCACCTCGTCGAGCGCGAGCGACTCGGCGGCCGTGAGGGCGATCTGCTGCAGGGTGTCGCCGAGCGCCGGACGGCGATACCACGCATCTTCGTGATCGGGACACGGGGTGTCGTCGACCACGACAAATCGTGCGATCGGCGACAGCCGGATCGACTACTTGCCGCGGCATGCGGCGTGCTCCTTCGCCCGAGCATCGATCAGAGCCAAGGAGGGTACGCATGAGCACGATCGCGACGAAGGATGGGACGCTCATCTACTACAAGGACTGGGGCAGAGGCCCGGTCGTGACGTTCTCGCACGGCTGGCCGCTCAGCTCGGACGCCTGGGACGGCCAGATGCTCTTCCTCGCGCAGAAGGGCTTCCGGGTGGTCGGGCACGACCGTCGCGGCCATGGCCGGTCGAGTCAGGCCTCTTCGGGGAACGACATGGACGGCTATGCCGACGATCTCGCCGCCGTGATCGAGGCGCTCGATCTCCGGGACGTCACGCTCGTCGGCCACTCCACCGGGGGCGGCGAAGTGGTGCGCTACATCGGCCGCCACGGGACGACGCGCGTCGCCAAGGCGGTTCTCGTCGCCGCCGTGCCGCCGATCATGCTGCGGACGGCGGCCAACCCGGACGGTCTGCCGATCGAGGTCTTCGACAAGCTGCGCGACGGGCTCACGAGGGACCGCTCGCAGTTCTACAGGGACCTGGCGAGTCCGTTCTACGGCGCCAACCGGCCGGGTGCCAAGGTCTCCCAGGGCACGCTGGATCAGTTCTGGCTCTGGAGCATGCAGGCCGGTCTCAAGAACGCCTACGAGAGCATCAAGGCCTTCTCGGAGACGGATTTCACCGAGGACCTGAGGAAGATCGACGTCCCAACCCTGGTCATGCACGGCGAGGACGATCAGATCGTCCCCGTCAAGGACTCGGCGAGGAAATCGGCGAGGCTCATCAAGGGCGCGAAGGAGATCTACTATCCGGGCGCGCCGCACGGCCTCACGGCCACGCATCAGGATCGGGTCAACGCCGACCTGCTGGCCTTCCTCCGGAGCTAGCGATGAAGATCGTCGTCATCGGCGGCACCGGCCTGATCGGCTCGAAGACCGTCGCCATTCTGCGGCAGGGCGGCCACGAGGTCGTCGCCGCCTCGCCCAACACCGGCGTCAACACCATCACCGGCGAGGGCCTCGACGAGGCCATGGCCGGCACGCAGGTGGTGATCGACCTCGCCAATTCGCCGTCATTCGAAGACAGGGCGGTGCTGGAGTTCTTCGAGACCTCCGGCCGCAACCTTCTCGCGGCGGAGGCCGCAGCCGGCGTCCGGCACCACGTCGTGCTGTCCATCGTCGGAACCGACCGGTCGCCCGACAACGGCTACTTCCGCGCCAAGGTCGCCCAGGAGAAGCTGGTCGAGACCTCCGGCATCCCCTACACCATCATCCGCTCGACGCAGTTCCTGGAGTTCCTCGGCCGCATCGCCGCTTCGGGTGCGGATGGAAACGTGGTCAGGATCTCGCCCGGCCTGTTCCAGCCCATCGCGGCGGACGACGTCGCCGCCATCGTCGCCGAGGTGGCGCTCGCGGCGCCGCGAGGCGGCATCGTCGAGATCGCCGGCCCCGAGCGAGCACCGTTCGACGAAATCGTCGCCCGCTATCTGAAGGCGGTCGGCGACCCGCGTGAGGTCGTGCGCGACCCCGAGGCCCGCTACTTCGGCGGCCGGGTCGAGGAGCGCTCGCTCGTGCCGCTCGGCGACGCGCGCCTCGGCCGCATTGGTCTCGACGAATGGCTCCGCCGCTCGCGGGCAAGAGCCTGAGCCTGCATCCAGGGATCCTGCCGAACGAAAAGGCGACCATGACGAGCGATCTCGTTGCGTTCGGTCTGCCATGCCTCATGACCGGCACGGCGATGGCAGAGCCGCCCAAGGTCACGTCGCTCGTGTCGAAGGATCTTCCGGAGAGTCCCAGCAGGGAAGCTCGTATGATCACGGTGGAGTGGTGCCGGTGGAGTGACGGCGGGTGGCGGACGAGTAGATCAGCCCGCCAGGCCGAGAAAGATCATCATCGCGCGGTTCAGTCGGACGACGTCTTCCGCCGCGAGCTGCCCCACGCGCGTGCCGAGTTTCCTCTTCGGTACCGTCGTGATCTTGTCCACCATGAGACGCGACGTCGTCTCGAGCCCGTTGGCGTTGCTCGGCTCGACGGCGATGCGAATCAACGGGGCATCGGTCGGATCGCTCGTGAAGGCGCAAATCGTGATCGAATCCGTTGCGTCGAATCTGTCGTCCTGCACGATGACGACCGGACGCGGCTTGCCGGCGTAGTCCTTGCCGCCGGAAGCGGTCCACACCTCACCACGCCTCACTGCTCGGTCTCACTCGACAGGGCGTCGATGAATGCCTGATCTTCGCTGGCGTGTCGGCTCGATGCGACGAGGCGGGACTGTCGGGAGGCTTGTGCGACGAACTTCGATGACCTCGTGTCGGGGACCCATATCTGTATCGGACGGAGGCCCTGGGCGCGCAGCCGCTTACGGTGCGCGCTCACCTTTTGTCGCGAGCTGGAGGGCTTCGGCGTCCGGGCCCTGTGTCGCTTGGATGCGGATGGCATCGCGCTGCTCCCTCTGGTTACATGTAACCTACGGTGACTGGCGCGACAAGCACCGCATGGGCCAATCCCGGCGACGGAGCTCAAAGGGCTCTGCCCTGAGACGCGATGCGCTGTCCGTCGTGTCACCACGACAACGGGGCCGACCGTCGGTTCTGCACGCGGTGCGGCACCGGATTGGCCATGGGGTGTCCCTCCTGCGGCGTCCCGATCGAGGCCGGCGGGAACTTCTGCGGCGGCCGCGGCGCGGCGCTGACGATCGGCGGGCGGACGACGACCCGCTCGCCGGCGCCGCTCCTCGCCGAGAACATCCACCGGGCGAAAGCCGCGGTGGAGGGCGGCGTCCGATCGCTGGTGTGGGTTCTCACGAGCATTCCCCCCGGAGGTGTCCGCCTGCGTGACGGGTCAGCGTCTGTGGTTGCGCGTCCTCCTCGGGCTCTTCTTTGCGTCGGGTGAGGGTGGCGTGTCCAGTGTCGGCTTCTGACGCGTGCGATAGCTCTCAGCCGTCGACGACCAGGTCGTAGGCGTTGTTGACGAAGCGATCGATCGCCGACTGGGCCCGCACGGGATCGGCGAAGGTGGCGAGCCACTCGTCCGGGCCGCGATTGGACGTGACGATGATCGAGCCGGCGCGATGGCGTTCGATCAGGATTTCGTAGGTGTTGCGGCTCTCCACGGGGTCGAGGGCGTCGAGACCGAAGTCGTCGAGGAGGAGGAGATCGACGGCGAGGAGTTTGCGGAGCGCGGCCTCGTAGGTGTGATCGAGTCGGGCCTGCTTTGCTGCTTGAGCAACCGATCCGCGGTGAGGGCGAGCACGGTGTAGCCGTGGCGACATGCGAGCCAGCCGAACGCGTCGGCGAAAAACGTCTTGCCCATGCCGACGGGCCCGACGATGGCGACGTGCGCGTGGGCCTGGAGGAAGCGGAGGGCGACGAGCTCGTTCCAGAGCGCGCGGTCGTAGGTGACCTTGGCCGTCGCATCCCATTGCTCCAGCGCCATGCCCGGATCGAGGGGGGCGAGCGTGGCCCGCAACGTGACCGCGGCGCTGTCGCGGCGGGCGACCTCGTCGTGGAGCAGCAGCAGGAGGAAGTCCTGGGGGGCCATGTGCTGCTGACGGGCGCGGACGAGCCGCTCGGGTAGCGTATCGAGGCCGGCCGAGCGTGTACTCGGCGGAGGGGCGGAGGTAGCGGGCGAGCGGCAGCGCGGCCGGGACGGCGGTCGGTGGGCGGCGCTCGCGGGACGGCGCTGGGTGCGCGCGTGCCGGCGGGTGCCCGCCTCCTCATGGCGCCACACGACGGCGCGGCCGCGGGCCTGGTCCAGCGTCGCGAGCCGCTCACCGGCGAAGCAGTCGTCGCGCACGTACGGCACCGAGCGCTCCACGCGCGCCTTGTCCGTCGGCCGGCGCACGCGGGCGGGATCAATGACGAAGCCGCGCGCCTGGGCATACTCAAGAAAGGCGACCACGACGCGCGGCTGGAGGGGATCGGCGGTCGTGATGAGCGCGGCCGTGTTATCCGGGATCACGACACGGAACACGCCGCCGTAGAAGCGCCAGGCCGCCTCGCACGCCTCGATCGCACTCCCCGAAGCACGGATAGACAAAGCGGTAGCGCGAGACGCCTTCAGTGGACGAAGCCCGGCGGTCGCCAGCCGTCCTGATAACACTCGTTACACGTCGGGAAGACCTTCGGACCCCCGTTCTCCATGCCGACGAGGCCCCACGTCTCCCGCCAGACGCCACGATCTTCCGCATCGAGCGGATGAGGATGGCCGACTTCGGTCGGAATGCTCTTGCCGCAGTGGGCGCACACCGTGCGCAGCGCGGGGTTGGCTTCGGCTCGGAACTGCGATCCCTTCTGAGCCATCGCCCTTCACCCAAGCCCGGGTACGGTCCAGCCGGTACCCTGTGATTTACACCTCGACCTCGACGTCCGCTCCCTGCACGCGGACCGGGTAGCTCGCAACGCCGCGCGGCGCGGGTGGGCCGAGTACGGCGCCGGTCTTGACGTTGTAGATGGCCCCATGCCACGGGCACGTGACCTCCTCGCCCGACACCTCGCCCTCGGAGAGCGGGCCGCCACGGTGGGTGCACGTGTCGTCGATGGCGTAGAAGCTCCCCTCCAGGTTGAAGAGAGCGATCTTCTTCCCCGCCACCTCGACGCACTTTGCCGCGCCTGGAGCGAGGTCGGCGGTGCTTGCGATCTTGATGAACTGCGCCATGTGAACCTCCTCTGCCGCTCCGAACTGGATCACTGTCCCGCCCGCGACGAAAGACCCACCAAGGATCAGGCGCTGTCAGAAGGTCAGCTTGCCGAAGGCGGCCAGGCCCACGAAGCGACGCGCTCGCTTTCGGCCAGGCTTCGCTTCAGCGCATCGGTCAACAGAAGCTCGCCGAGGCCGCGCCTCTGAAGGTGCTCGTCGGCCGCCAAGCGTCCGATCAGCGTGGCCGGAACGGCGTCGTAGCGCGGGAGGCGTCTTGCCAGGTCCGGTGGCAGGTCGGCGCAACCGCGACCCGCCTCCGTTCATCCTGCCCCACGAGCTCGCGGAGATAGCGGTCCAGCACAAGGCGCGGTGCCGCACGAGAACGCCGCGCGGTTGTGGAATCGCGAAAGTCGCGCGACGGTGGTACGGCCACCCAGGGCGCGGACTCACCCGGCGGTGAGCCGCTTGTGCCGCTCGCCGGGCCTCACGAGCCGCACATTCGGCTTTGAGCCGGGCCGCGACGAACGTTTCCCGAACACGCTCGCTCAGGCGCAGAATGTTGTGCTCAGCGATGGTTCGCCGGGCGGCCTGCTGCGCGCTCGTCAGCACGAAATCCGTCAAGCTTCGCAGGAGCCTCTTCTGCTCCCGCGTCGTCCTCACGTCGAACGGAAGACAACCGTACACTGGCCGACCTGCGCGGATGGATGCAGGCACTCGCGCTCCCCCTGCCCCACCCACGTCGTGACCATCCGGTCGCCGACGGCCTCGCCGCCGCGGCCCCATTGCGTCAGACGAACACCTGGGCCGTCGCGCGGAGCGAGTTCCGCCACGCCGCCACCTCGCTCGGCGGCGGCTCGGAGCGGTAGTACTGGAAGAAGGCCGCCTCCAGCTTCTCGGCGATCTGGTTGTGAACGGGATCGCGAATGAAACGGGTGGAGAGCCCCGCCCAGAGCCGCACGTCAGAGCTCGCTGTCCTTCCGGTTGCTGGCCCGCGCTTGCTCGACCGGGCAGCGTTCGGCGTTCACCCCGATCGCCGGGTCCTTCGCGGACGTCCAGTGGCCAAGCGCCGCACGCACCCGAGTCGACACTCTTGCACCTCCCCCACTGGAAGTGCTTTCCCCCACGCGGCGACGGTCCTGCGCGACGCGCTGGCGGCGCTCGATCCTTCCGAGTTTCAGGTGGAACGTGCACCTCTCGACCCCGCGGACTCGGAGCGTCCGCTCGCCCACCACCTCGCCATCGTCCTGATGACGGCTCTTCGCGGCGTGCCGGGCGACCGCGACGAGCGCCTCGCGAACCAGATAGGCGTCGTCAACCGCCTCCTCGCCCACCTCGGGAACGAGCTGGCCGCCGCGACATGGATCGCCTCGGAAGCGGTCGAACCCGAAGAGCTCCACGCCGTCGTGCAGCGGACCCTCACCACCGACACGCCGACACCCACCCGGCCGGGTATCCCGCTCTCGACGAGCGCGCTCCTCGTCAACGCACGCGGCGAGCACGGCATCGGCCATGAGATCGCGCGCGAGCTTGCGTCGGCCGACGCCGTCGACCTCATCTGCGCCTTCATCCGTTGGCAGGGGCTGCGCCTTCTCGAGAAGCCGCTGAAGGCGCTCTGTGCAGGCGGCCGCCCGCTCCGCATCCTGACGACGGTGTACTGCGGCGCCACCGAAGCCCGCGCGCTGGACGCGCTCATCGATTGGGGCGCGCAGGTGAAAGTCTCGTACGACACCCAGCGCACACGGCTGCACGCCAAGGCGTGGCTGTTTCGCCGCACCACGGGCTTCTCGACGGCCTACATCGGATCGTCGAATCTCTCCGCATCGGCGCTCCTCGACGGGCTCGAATGGAACGTCCGACTCTCGGCGATCGAGAACCGCCACGTCCTCGACCAGTTCGGAGCCGCGTTCGAAGCGTACTGGCAGGACCCGGAGTTCGAGACCTACTCGCACGCCGAGCGCCCGCGCTTCCAGAAGGCCGTTCACCGGCACACCACCGACGGGACGGACCCCATCCTCGGTCTCGACCTGGAACCCTACCCTTTCCAGCGAGAGATCCTCGCCAAGCTCGAGGCCGAGCGCGTGCTGCACGGCCGGTGGAAGAACTTGGTCGTCGCGGCGACGGGTACGGGCAAGACGGTCGTCGCCGCGCGTGCGATCTCTTCTTCGTCACCACCGAGAAGTCCGCGCGCGACTACTCACCCACCACGATGTACCGGGACTACGCGATCTCCCCCACGCTCTTCCACTGGGAGTCGCAGAGCACGACGGCGGCGGACTCGGTGACCGGGCGCCGCTACCAACGTCATCGCGACCTCGGGACGAACGTCCTTCTGTTCGTTCGCAGGCGGAACGAGGACGATCGCGGCGTCGCCGCCCCCTACGTCTGCCTCGGCCTCGCGGACTACGTGCGTCACGAAGGCGAGCGTCCGATGGCGATCACGTGGGCGCTTCGCCGTCCGATGCCGGCGGCGTTCTTTGCGGAGACGCGGCTGGCGGCGGCGTAGCCGGTGGTGACGGCGGTCACCGCGCCCGCGGCGACAGGGCTGCTCCAGCCGCTCACGGCTCCTGCTGTCTTGCAAAGTGCCGGAGGGCGGCGAGGGCGTCCTCCAGGGCGGCGGTGACGAGCGAGATTCGTAGCGGCCGGGTGGAAGCGGGCGAGACGGGCCGCGGCCCCAAGCATCGTGTCGGGTGAGAGGCAAGGCGCCCCGCGTCGGTTGCGCCCGGTTCGCCCGGGGGCGAGAATCGCCCCGTGGGCGTGTCGGAGCGCGATCGCAGACGCTTCGCCCGGATCGGCGCGGCCATGGCGGAGAAGAAGGCCGCCCAGCGTCGGGACGCACTCCGCACGACGCCGGCCGAGCGGGTGGCCGCCGGCTTCCTGCTCGGCGCGGGACCGCGGTCGCCGGGCGCCGAGCGGGCGCTCGACGAGCGTGCCGCGGGCCAGCTCGAGCTCGCCCGCGCCGGCCGCCGCCTGCGGGTCCGCGATGGTCGATGATCCGTTCGCCCTCCTGCGCGATGCCGGCGCGGCGTGCCGCGAAGCCGGCGTCGCGTACGCGGTCATCGGGGCCGTGGCCCGCAACGCCTGGGCCTCGCCGCGTGCGACGGCCGACGTCGATCTCGCTGCGGTGATCCCGAGCCGCGTCGTCTGCGACCGGCTGGTGGCCGCGTTGTCGGCACGCGGCTTCGTCGCCGTGCAGGTCGCCGGCGGCGAAGACGACGAGCCGCCGGACCTGCTGCGTCTGGAGCGCCCGACCGGCGTGGTGCGCCGTCTCGACGTCCTCGTGGCGAAGACCGCCTTCGAGCGCGAGGCGGTGTCGAGCGCCGTGCCGTTCGACCTCGGCGGGATGCATCCGGTGGTCGGCCCCGAGCATCTCGTCGTCTACAAGCTCATCGCCGGGCGCCCGCAGGACCTGGAGGACGCCGCCGAGGTGGTCCGGACGCGCGCGCTGGACGGACGTCCGATCGCCGAGGACGTCGTCCGGCGGTGGGCCGCCGCGTGGGACGTCGCCGACCGGCTCGACGAGCTCCTCCGCCGGAGCGGCGAGCGCTCGTAGCCCGTCAGCCGCTGTCGTGAGCGCGTCGCCGGCGTCGCGCCGCGTCTTGCGCGACGCGCGCGCCTCGACGATGAAGCGCGACGGTGGCGCCGACGTTCACCTGCCTCGCGAGCCCCGACGCGCTCGCCGCCTGGCTCGCGGCTCGTCTCGATCGCATTCCCCGCACGCTCGGGCGCACCGCGACCGTCGTCGTCCCCGCGCACGGGCTGGCGCACCAGCTCCGCCGCGACGCCGTCCTCGCCGGCGACCCGGGGCGCGTCCTCGGCGTCCGCTTCCGTCGTCTGGACGACGTCGCGCGCGACGTCCTCGCGCGTGCGGGACGCGACGTCGACGGCGGCGGCGACGCGTTCCGCCTCGCCACCCTGCGCGCCGTGCTCGCCTCGGGGCGCGCCGCGACCCTCGGGCTCCGCTATCTCGAGCCGGCGGCGCTCGCCGCCGGGCCGGGATGGGCGGACGCGATCGCGGCGACGATCGACGACCTCGAGTCGGCCGGGCTCTCGTGCGAGGACCTCGCACGCCTCGCCGACGGCGGCGGCGACCGGCTGCACGACCTCGCGGTCCTCTGGCGCACCGCGGACGCGGACCGTCCGGCGACGACCCGGTCCTCCGCCGCGCTCCGCTCCGAGGCCGCCGCCGCGGCCGGCGCCGACGCCGCCGTCGTCCGGCCGCTCGGCACCGTCCTCGTCGTCCTCGGCCTCCGTCCGACGACCGCCGAGCTGCGTCTCGTCGCGGCACTCCGGCCGGCCGCGGTGGCGCTGCTCCTCGGACGCCCGGAGCGCGACCCCGCGGTCCGCCGCGCCGAGCGCGTCCGCGCGGTGCTGGGCGCGACGCCCGAGCCGGACGCCCCGCCGCCGGCCGCCGGGCGACGCGAGATCGACCTCGTCCGCGCGTATCTCTTCGCGGAGCCGGGCGTGCTCGCGCGGCCGGATCGTCCGCGGTCGGCCGGTCCCGACGGTACGGTCGCGCTCGAGCACCATCCCGGCGTGCCGCAGGAGATCGACGCCGCCGTCGGCTGGGTGCTGGAGGAGGTGATCGAGCGACGGACGCCGCTCGAGGACGTGGCGCTCATCGTCCCCGCACGCGACCCGCTCGCCGGTCTCGTCGCGGCGGCGCTCGAGCGCGCCGACAAGGGGCCGGAGGGCGCCGCGCGCGGCATCCCGGCGTACGTCGCGGGCGGCCTCCCGGTGACGGCGTCGCCGTCGGGCGCCGTCCTCCTCCAGCTCCTCCTGGCGCTCCGCGACGGCCTCGAGGGCGAGCGGACGATCGCGCTTCTCCCGCACCTCCGCCTGACGGACGACGCCCGGCACCTGAGCGAGGCGGCGGCGAGCGACCTCGTGTGGCGGAGCGGCGTCGTCGGCGGCACGCCGGGGAACCGCGCGCGGGGGCGGGAGTGGCCGGCGAAGCTCCGCGCGCGCCGCGACGCCCTGCGCGCGCTCCTGGCGCGCATGCCGGACACCGACGGCCGCCCCGACGACGACCCGGACAAGGCCCGCTGGGCGATCGAGCGCGCCGACGCCGCGCGGCTCGAGGCCGACATCACGGCCGTCCTTCCCGCGGTCGAGGCGCTGACCGCGCTGGCGGGTCGCGTGCTCGACGGCGCGCCGCTCGCGACGATCTGGGCGGAGGTCCGCGGGTTCGCCGCGCGGTGGTGCCGCCTCCCGCCCGACCCGCCGCACGCAACAGCGCTCCTCGACGCCGCGGTGGCGCCGGTCGCAACGGCGCCGCTCGCCGGGCGCGACGCCGTCGACCACCTGCGCGCCACGCTCGAAGGGCTCCGCCACCCGCACGGCCGCTTCGGCGAGCCGCGGGTCTTCGTCGGCACCGCGGCCGACGCGACGGGCCTCCGCTTCCGGGCCGTCCGCATCGTCGGCGCGGTCGAGGGCGCGATCCCCGGTGCGCCGCGGGAGGACCCGCTCCTGCCCGACGACGTCCGCGACCGGGTCGAGGCGGGCGGCCCCGCCGACTGCCTCCTCGACCGCGCCGGCGACCGCGTGATCCGCGAGACGCACGAGACGTTCCTCGCCGCCGTCGCGGCGGACGAGCGCCTTGCGATCAGCGCGCCGCGGCGGTGGGTGGACGACACGGACCGCGAGCTCGCCGGTCTCGTGCTGGAGGCCGCGGTGGCGCTCGGGCGGCCCGTGCCCGAGACGCGCGAGGCCGAGCCGGTTCCGTCGCTCGCGAGCCTCCGCCGGCTCTACGTCGGGCTCGGCCGCGACGCGCGCGTGGCGGCCGACGTCGCGCGTCCGGCCGCGCGCCGGCTCGCGCTCCGCGCCGTCGCTGCCGCCGGCGGGACGCGCGTCCCCGCGGCGTGGCTCGTCCCGGAAGACGGCGTCCGCTCGCTCGCGCGCCTCCGGGCGATCGCGGCGGGCCGCGAGGCGGCGGCGCTCGGCGTCGACGACGGCGTCCTCGGCGGGGCGGCCGCGGCGCTCCGCCTCCCCGGGCTCGCGCCCGAGCGCGGCATCTCGGCGTCGGCGCTCGCGATGCTCCTCGGCTGCCCGCACCGGTTCCTGCTGGAGCGCGTGCTGCGCCTCCGTGCGCCCGGAGCGCGCCCGTCCACCCGCGAGATCGCGCCGCGCGAGTACGGCTCGCTCCTCCACCGCGTGCTGGAGGACTTCTTCCGGGAGCACGGGCGGGCCTTCTGTGCGCGGGAGCGGACGCTCGACGCGTGGACGCGCGTCGCGTGGGCGATCGGCGAGGCGGCGTTCGAGGCGTTCCTCGGCGAATACGCGCTCGCCGACGACGGGACGGTCGCCGCCCAGAAGGCGCGCCTCCGACGCGATCTGGGCGACCAGCTCCGCGCCGCGTGGCGCGACGGCGCGCCGGCGGAGCTGGTCGGCGTGGAGCAGGGCTTCGCGGGGGTGCCGGTGGCGCTCGACGGCGGGGGGACTCTCTGGGTGCAGGGCCGGATCGACCGCATCGAGCGGACGGCGGACGGGCTCGTCATCCGGGACGTGAAGAGCGGGAAGTCGAAGGTGGGCGAGGAGACGTCCGTCGCGCTGGACCTCCAGATCGCGCTCTACGCGCTCGTCGCGCCGGACGTCGTCCCCGGCGCCCCGGTCGGGTCGGCGGGCTACGTGTACAGCGTCCGCGCGGGCGACGCCGAGCGCGCGTTCGCCGGCCCGGCGCTCCGGGAGCTCACGGCCGCCGCGCGCGGGTGGCTCGGCCTCGCCGCGGAGCTGCTCGAGACGCGGAGCTTCCCGCACGCTCCCGACGACGAGGCCTGCCGGTACTGCGACTTCGCGGCCGTCTGCGGCGACGCCGCGGCGACGGTCGCGCGGAAGCTCGCGGGCGCCCCGGCGGGAAGCCTCGCGGCGCGCGTCGCCGCGCACTGGGGCGGGGAGGCCGATGGCGACGCCTGAGATCCCCGACGCCGCCGCGCGCGACGCCGCGATCCGCGAGCGGGCGCGGAACGTCCTGGTCGACGCCGGCGCGGGCACCGGGAAGACGACCCTCATCGTCGCGCGCGTCGTCGACATGGTCGCGCCCGCCGACCCGCGCGTCGAGCCGGTGCGGCTCGAGCGCCTCGCCGTCGTCACCTTCACGCGCCGCGCCGCCGGCGAGCTGCGCTATCGGCTCCGCCAGCGGCTTCTCGCCGCGCTGCGCGACGCCCCCGCCGAGCCGCGCGCCGAGCGCCTGCGTCGGGCGCTCGGCGTCGTCGACACCGCCTACGTCGGGACCATCCACAGCTTCGCCGACCGGCTGCTCCGTCGCTTTCCCGCCGAGGCACGACTCAGCCCCGGCTACGAGATCGCCGAGGAGACGGACGAGCTCGTGCGCGAGGTGTACGACCGGCTCGTCCACGCCGCGCAGAACGGGCGGCTCGCGGAGGCGCTCGGCGACCGCGACCCGGGCCGCGTGCCGCTCGCCGAGGTGGAGGAGACGGTGCGGACGGTGCAGGCGTCCGGCCTCCGCATGGAGACGCGCGAGCACGCCCACGGCGAGTGGGTGGGGCTCGACCGGCTCGTGGAGGGGATGATCGGGACGCGCGACGTGCCGTGGGTGCCGGGCGCGTGGACGCCGGACGTCGACCGGCTGCGGGCGACGGCCCGGCGATGGGCGGCGGCGCTCGCGGGCGCGCCGGCGGCGAGCCGCGGCGGGCGATGGCTCCGCGCGGCGGCCGCGCGTCTCGGCGAGGCGGCCAAGGCGCCGTCGCTGCCCGAGCTCTTCCGGGCGGTCCACGAGGTGCTGCGGCGGTTCCCGGTGTACCAGAAGGCGCGCGATTTCGACGGCGATCGCGACGGCTGGAACGCGTACAAGTCCTTCCGCGACGGCCGCGGCGACCTCGTCGACCCCCTGCACCGCTGGATGGGCACCCGCATCGCGCGCGTGCGGGAAGCCGTCGTGGCGCTCTACGAGCGCGTGAAGGAGGAGCGCGGCGTCGTCGACCAGCTGGATCTCCTGCTGAAGCTCCGCGACCTCCTGCGCCGTCACCCGGAAGCGCGCCGGAGCCTCCAGACGCTCTTCGCCCACGTCTTCGTGGACGAGTTCCAGGACACCGACCCCCTCCAGTGCGAGGTCGTCTTCTTCCTCTGCGAGGACGGCGCCGCCGCCAGGGACTGGCGGGAGGTCCGTCTGCGGCCGGGGAGCGTGACGGTCGTCGGCGACCCGAAGCAGTCGATCTACCGGTTCCGCCGCGCCGACGTCCTCATGTACGCGGAGGCGCACCGGATGCTCCGCGCGCAGGGCGCCCTCACGGTGCGCCTCGTGACGAGCTTCCGGAGCCGCCCGCGTCTCCTCGCGCTCGTGAACCGCCAGTTCGGGCGGCTCTTCGGCGAGGTGTCGGGCGACGAGCGGTTCGACCCGGCGACCGGCCGCGTCCGCTACGAGGCGCTGGCGCCCGACCCGCGCGCGGCCGACCCGGGGCCCGCCGTCGAGGTCCTCCCGTACGCGGGCGCCGGCGGCGCGCCGCTCACGGCCGACGGCCGTGCGATCGAGGCCGAGGTGCTCGCGCGCCGCATCCGGCACGTCGTCGCGACGCGCCGGCCGGTGCGCGATCCCGAGACGCGCGTCGAGCGCCCGGCGCGGTACGGCGACGTCGCCGTGCTGGCGCACGTGACGCTGAACGTCGGCCTGCTGCTCAGCGCCTTCGAGCGCCTCGGCATCCGGTACAGCGCGCACGGCGGCACGCTCTTCCTCTCCGACCCGCTCGTCCGCCGCTACCTGCTGGCGCTCCGGGCGATCGCCGACCCGTCGGACGGCGTCGCCGAGGCGGCGCTCCTCCGGCCGCCCTTCTTCGCGCTCGACCTCCTGGACCTCGTCTCCGCGCGGCTCGACGGCGAGGCGGACGCCGCCGCCCGCGCGCGGCTCGACGACGCGCGGGCGCTGGTCCGCGAGCTGCGCCGCGACCGCGCGCGCCGGCCGCCCATCGAGACGGCCGTCGACCTGATCGAGCGGACGGCCCTCGGCCGCGCCGCGGCCACCGGCCCGAACGGGAAGCAGGCCCTCGAGACGCTCTACCACGTCGCCTACGAGCTCGGGCGCCGCGCCGCCGCCGAGCGCCTCGACTACGACGGCGCGAGCCGACGCCTCCGCGACTGGGTGACGCACCCGGTGAAGCTCGACCCGCCCGAGGCGCTCGACCCCGACGCCGTCCGCGTGCTGACGATCCACCAGGCGAAGGGCCTGGAATTCCCCGTCGTCGCGCTCTGGGACGGGTTCGCCGAGAAGCAGAGCCGCGTCGCCGTCACCTGGAAGGTGGCACGGACCGCGAACGGCATCGCGCTCGCCCTGGAGGGGCTCGAGACGGAGCTGCCGCCGGGAAGCGGCCTGCTCGCCGCGGAGAAGGCGCAGGCGGCGCACGAGCGCGAGCGGCTCTACTACGTGGCGATGACGCGGGCCCGCGACCTGCTGATCGTCACGGAGCCGCGGCTCCAGCGGGACGGCGACAAGATCCTGCCCGTCGTCCTGAACGAGGTGGATCCCGGCCACGTCGAGCGCGTGGAGGAGTATCGGCCCGACGCGGTGCCGGCGTGGGCCGCCGGGGACGCGCCGCCGGCGGGGCTCGTCGGGGACGCGGCGATCGCGCGAGCGATCGCGCGGGCGCAAGCGGCCTTCGCGGCGGCGGCGCCGGCGGCGCTCCGCGGCATCGCGGTGCCGGTGAAGGTGACGCGGCTCGCGCAGGAGACGCCGGCGCCCGAGGCGGACGACGAGGCGGCCGACGTCGCCGGGGAGCGCGCGGCGAAGGCCGAGGGGTCGCGGTTCGGGCGGACGTTCGGGACGGTGGTCCACCGCGCGATCGAGCTCGGGCTCGGGGGCGCGGCCGGCGACGCGCGCGACTGGGTCCGGCGTGCGGCCCGGGAGCACGGGCTCGCCGAGCGCCTCGACGACGCGGCGGACGACGTCCAGCGCGGGCTCGCCGCGGTGCGTGCGCTGGCCGGCGGGCGGCCGGTGCTGTCCGAGGTTCCCGTCGTGCTCCCGCTCGACGGCGGACGGATGGGCGTCGGGGTGATCGACGCGGTCGTCGCGGGCGACGGGGAGACGCTCGTGCTCGACTTCAAGAGCGACGCGCCGTCCGAGACCGTGCCGCCCAACTACCGCCGTCAGCTCGAGGCGTACGTCGCCGCCCTCCGGGCGGCGGTGGGGGAGGTGGGGACGGTGCGGCCGGGTCTCGTGTTCACGGCGACCGGCGCGGTCGCGTGGGTGGACGCCCGGACGTCTCCGCCGCGCCGGGCGTAGCCCGCGGGGCGGACAGCGGGCGGCGTCGCGTCCCGCGCTCGCCCGCGCGCCGGCCGGACGCGCGCCCGGCGATACGACGTTCCGGCGCAGCCCCCGGCGGCAGGGCGCCGGGCGGGACTCGGGGGCCGCAGCCGTCGACCGCCCGCCGGGACGCGCGTTCAGGGCGCACGCAGGCGGTCGTCGTTCGGGCCGCGGAGCTCGACGTCCCGGCCGCGCAGCTCCTGTCGGGCACGATCCTCGTCATCCCGCTGATGGGCCGGGTGGGCAGGGCATTGCACCGCGTGCTGCCGAGGCTGTTCGGGCTCAGGGGAGAGATCGCGGCCGAGGGGCTCACCCGCCGGGCCGAGCGCACGGGGATCACGACGGCCGTGATCGGGCTCAGCCTCGGGGTCGCGGTCGTCATCGCGTCCGTTGCGCACAGCTTCCGCGCCTCCATGCGGAACTGGTTCATCCTGAGCGGCGATCTGATCGTCTCGTCGATGGCCACCGAGGGATCCTGGCTCGCGATGCCGCTCGACGCATCGGTGGGAGACGTCCTTCGGGGACTTCCGGGCGTGGAGCGCGTCGAGACGTGTCGCGTCCTCGCCGGACAGCCGTATCGGGACATGCGAATCCGTATCGTGACGAGCGCGGCGGCGCCGCACGGTCCTCGCCGCGCAGAGCTTCTCAGGGCACGATCCCGAGGAGCGCGACGCTCGCGCCGACCGTCGCGGCCACGACGACCTCGCCGTCGACGAGCGCGAGACCGTCGCCGAAGCCGAAGACGTCGCCGTCCGCGAGGTGGTCGTCGAGGGCGAGCAGCGCCTCGGGTGCCCCCCGGCGTCGCGCGTAGACGGCCACCGACCCGTTCTCGCCCCGCGGCCCCATGAACGCGACGATGCCGCGCGCGACCGCGTAGGGCGAAAAGAGCATCGCGTCGCTCCGGCGGAGCCCCATCCGCTGGCGGTCGCGGGCCCGCCGGCCCTGCACGGCCAGCGGGACGACCCCGCCCCTGGGCGTCCAGCTGAAGAGCGCGGACGGGCTCCGCCCGCGGAGGATCGTGGCGGCGAAGACGACGCGATTCCCCCGCGTCACGGGAGCCTCGAATGAGTCCCATCGTCCGCCGAGCGGCGTCCGGCCGCCGGTGACGGCGACGGGCCGCAGGCGTCGGCCGGGCTTCGTCACGACGAAGATGCCCGTCCCTCCGGAGTCGTCGCTCACGCCGGCCAGGATGACGGCGCCCTGCCCGTACGCCGCCACCGCCAGGACGTCGTCCACGACGCTCCGGCCGCCCGCGCGATCGCCGTTCTTCGCGAGCGTTTCCACCCTCCCGTCGAAGGTGACGCGGAACGCGCCGTACGCGATCGGTCCGTCGTCGATCGACGAGGCGAACACCGCCCCGCCGCCGAAGACGTCGACCGTGTCCCGGTCGAGGGCGAACGTCCCGCCCGCGGGCGTTCCGGCCCCGCTGTACACCACCTCGACGAACTCGCCGCGCCGTTCCTCGAGGAGGAGCGCGCGACGGTTCTCGGTGGTGGCGTAGACGGCGAGCATGCCGTCACGCGCCGCGTGTGCGCCGATGTCGACGATTGGCCCGCTGGCCGGAAGCACGTGGCCGCTGCTCAGGAGCGGGGCGGGCGCCGCGGCGTCGAAGGCGTAGAGCGCCTCGCGCGTCGACACGAAGGCGGTGACGCCGCCGTCGTTCACGCTCGGATGGCCGGGGACGAACCCGGTGCCGATCGGCGTGACGTCGCTCGTGGCCGCGACGGTCGTCACCGCGCCGTCGTAGAGGAACACGCGGCCGGCGCGCGACCAGACGACGTGGCCCGTCTCGGTGAGCCGCGGGGCGAAGAGACCGCCCTCGTCGACGGCGAGCGTCGTGAAGGCGCCGCCGCTCGCGCGCACCAGCCGGCCCGCCGTCACGCCGCCGGCCTCGAAGCGGCCGTGGAAGGTGAGGGTGCCCAGGGAGTCGATCCCGACGTATCGGATCCCGCCGTCGGTGAGGCGCGTGCCGTCCACGACGTCGCCGGTCTTCGCGATCGTGGCGACCGTCGCGGCGCCCGGCGTGTAGACGAAGACCCCCCAGCCGGCGTTCCGGATGCGGGTCGCGAACGCGACCTGGCCCCCGGCGTTCACCGAGATCGGCGTGCCGTTCGTGCGGATGTCGTAGCTCGTGCCGGCGGGGCTTCCGTCGCGGTCGACGGCGATCACCGTCACGGTGCCGTCCGGCGCGATGGTGACGAGCGCCCGGGCGGTCCGCGGGCTGCGGCTCGTTCGCTGGAGGTCGGCGACGAGTGCGACGTGCCCGCCGTCACCGAGGATCGGCGTCCCGCGGAGCGCCCGGAGGCGGCCGGACGGCAGGGTGGCACGGGCGGGGAGGATGAGCGTGCGGCCGGTCCCGGCGCGCCACCGGTAGAGCGCCCCGCCCTGCCGGAAGACGATGTCGCCGGCGTTGTTCAGGTCGAAGGGGCCGGTGCTCCGCTCGACCAGCTGGACGGTCCCTGCGCTCGCGTAGAAGAGCCCGGTCGTCTCCCCGTCGCCGTTCAGCGTCGCGCGGAAGGCGACGGCCCCCGCGTCGTTGATGACCGGAGAGGACAGGTTCCCGAAGGTGCCGGCGAGCGGCGCCGGCAGCGGGTCCCCGCTCCGGGCGACGACCCCGTAGGATCTCGTCATCCGGCGCCGGCGCTGGAGGACGGCGTGAGGATTCGGGAGCACGTCCTCCCACCCTCGGGCTCGCCCATCGCTCAGACCGTCCGCAGCGGCACCTCGACGGCGACGTCCAGCTTCGAGTAGTACTTGCGCACCTGGTCGGCGCCGTACTTCGCACGGAACTTCTCGACGACGTCGCGCACTCTCGACGTGTCCAGGATCGGCCGCACGTGCATCCTCGCCTCGCCGCCCGCGGCGGAGATGCGGATCATCGGCGTCTTCCGCACGTTCTTGAACCAGTCGCTGTCGGAGCCGCGCACGGGAAGCAGGTAGAGGCGGTCGCCCTCCTGGGCGAACCAGACCGTCCGCGTGACGGGCTCGCCGGAGACGCGGCCGGTCACGGTGACCTCGATCTCGTCCGTGCCGGCCAGACTTCGTTCGAGCTGCTCGACGCTCATGCTGTCCTCCTCCGGACTCCTGAAGGTCCAGCCCGGCGTGCGGCCGCTCTCCGGGGAGACGACGCGCGTTTCGACCCTCCGTCGCTCGCGTACTCCTTTTGGCCCTGAGGGCGCCCTGCCGGATCTCGCCGAGGTAGCCACCCGCGTCGAGAAGGCAAGTCCAGCGATTCCGCGCGCACACGCACGAGCGGCGAAGCGATTTACGTCCGGATCGGGCCCGGCCATCCTGCGCGCGTGCGCCCTTCCCTGCATGGCCGAAGCGCCCTCGTCCTCGTCGCCCTCCTCCTCGCGCCGCTCCGCGCCGACGCCGTCTCGCTCCTTCACGAGTGCAGGCTCGCGTGCGGCGGCGCGATCCAGCGCTGTCGGGCCGCCGGCGGCCGGCAAGGACGCTGTCGCCACCGGACCCTCGCCCGGTGCGCCGAGCGCGGCCTCTCCGCGTGCGTCGCCCTGCCCGCAGACTTCCCCCGCGGCGCCTCCGTGCTCGAGCATCACGCCGGCCCGACCCGCGCCGGCGTCTACGTCGAGCCGTCGCTCGACCCGAAGACGGCCGCCCGCATGCGCCGCGACCGGCGCTTCAAGGCGCCGGCGACGGGCGCGAGCTACGCGCAGCCCCTCTTCCTGGACGGCGGCGGGACGCGCGACCTCGTCGTCGTCGCGACGGAGGAGAACTGGGTCTACGCGTTCGACGCCGCGACCGGCGTTCTCTTCTGGAAGAACCGGGTCGGGACGCCGGTGCCGCTCCGGGAGCTGCCCTGCGGCAACATCGACCCGCTCGGCATCACGGGCACGCCCGCCGTCGATCCCGCGTCGCGCACGATCTTCCTCGACGCCATGACGACGCCGGACGGCGGTACCACGAAGCGGCACCTCGTCTTCGGGCTCTCCGTCGACGACGGCAGCGTCCGTCCCGGCTACCCGGTCGACGTCGCCGCCCGCCTCGCGGACGCCGGGATGGCGTTCGACTCCGCCGTCCAGAACGAGCGCGGCGCGCTCACGATCCTCGGCGACACGCTCTACGTGCCGTACGGCGGCCACTTCGGCGACTGCGGGAACTACCGCGGCTGGGTGGTCGGCGTGCCGCTCGCGCAGCCGGCCCCGCTCCGGGCGTGGGCCACGGCCGCGCGCGGCGGCGGGGCGTGGGCGCCGGGCGGCGTCGCGTCCGACGGGAGCGCCGTCTGGGTCGCCACCGGGAACACCTTCGGGGCGAGCGCGTGGAGCGGCGGCGAGGCCGTCATACGCCTCGCGCCGGGACCGGCGTTCAGCGGGCTCCCCGCGGACTACTTCGCGCCGCCCGACTGGCGGATGCTCGACGCCGGCGACGTCGACATCGGCGGCTCGGGGCCGGTGCTGTTCGACGTCGCGGGGAGCGTCCCCTCCGCGCTCGCGATCGCGCTCGGCAAGAACGGCAAGGCGTACCTGCTCGACCGCGCGAGCCTCGGCGGCGTCGGCCTGGGCGTCGCGAGCGCCCGCGTCGCGAGCGACGAGATCATCAACGCCGCCGCCGCGTATCGCACGCCGAGCGGCACGTACGTCGCGTTCAAGGGCGCGGGGACCGGCTGTCGGAACGGCCCCGGCGATCTCGCCGCCATCGCGATCGACCCGGGGTCGCCGCCGGCGATCCGCCCCGCCTGGTGCGCGCGGCAGAACGGCGCGGGCTCGCCCATGGTGACGACGACCGACGGCGCGTCGAACGCGATCGTGTGGAGCGTCGGCGCGGAGGGCGACGAGCGCCTGCACGGCTTCGACGGCGCGACCGGCGCCACCGTGTTCGCGGGCGGCCGGCGCCGCGACGCCATGGCGGGCGTCGCGCGGTACGTCACGCCGATCGCCGCCAAGGGTCGGATCTACGTCGGCGGGACGTCGGCGCTCTACGCCTTCGCGCCGCGATAGGCGATGTCGCTCCCCCCGGCCCCCGCCGGCAACGGCGCCGACGAGATCACCCTTCGCGCGGACGACGCGCATCCGGCCGACGACGCCGATCCAGCGGCGGCTCCCAGGGAAGTCTCGGGGGCACTCCCGCGCGCCGCCCCGGGCAAGGGGGGGTTGCCGCAGCGTGGGCAGGGCGCCATCGTTCTGCCCTTCATGACGCCCGCGTCCTCGATCCTCGAGTCCCGCTGGGCTCAGACGTTCCCCACGCTCGAGCCCGCGGAGCTCGATCGGCTCCGCCGCTTCGGCGAGCGGCGGACCTGGGGTGCGGGCGAGCACGTCGTCACGAGCGGCGAGGTGAGCCCGGGCATGGTCGTCGTCCTCTCGGGCGAGCTCGCGATCTCGCAGCACAACCCGCTCGGGCCCGACGAGCCGATCGTCACGTACGGGCCGGGCGGGTTCATGGGCGAGCTGACGCAGCTCTCCGGCCGGCCGTCGCTCGTCGACGCGCGCGCCGTGAAGGCCCTCCAGGCGATCGTCATCCCGCCGCCCCGGCTGCGCGACGTCCTCGTCGCGGAGGCGGAGCTCGGCGAGCGCATCATGCGCGCGCTCATCCTCCGCCGCGTGGGGCTCATCCAGAGCGGCGTCGCGGGACCGCTGATCGTCGGGCGCGCCGGCCACGGCGACGTGCTGCGGCTGGCCGGCTTCCTCTCGCGCAACGGGCATCCGCACCACGTCCTCGACCCGGAGAGCGACGCCTGCGCGCGGACGCTCGTCGAGCGGTTCAGCGTCGCGCCGGCCGAGCTGCCGATCGTCCTCTGTCCGAACGGGACGATGCTGCGCAATCCGAGCGAGGTGGCGCTCGCCCGCTGCCTCGGCCTCGTACGCGCGATCGACCCCGCGAAGCTCTACGACGTCGCGATCGTCGGGGCGGGACCGGCGGGCCTCGCCGCCGCCGTCTACGCCGCGTCCGAGGGGCTCGCCGTGCTCGTGCTCGACGCCCGCGCCTTCGGCGGGCAGGCCGGCGCGTCGGCGCGGATCGAGAACTACATGGGCTTCCCGACCGGCATCTCCGGGCTCGCCCTCATGGCCCGCGCGCACAACCAGGCGGAGAAGTTCGGCGCCGAGATGGCGATCCCCGCCGAGGTCGTGCGCCTGCGCTGCGGCGCGGCCCGCGACGGCGCGCGCTTCGAGCTCGCGCTCGCCGGCGGCGAACGCGTGCGCGCGCGCGCCGTCGTGATCGCGAGCGGCGCCCGCTACCGCCGCCTCGACCTCCCGGACCTCGGCGAGTTCGAGGCGTCGTGCGTCCACTACTGGGCCTCGCCGCTCGAGGCGAAGCTCTGCACCGGGCAGGAGGTGGCGCTCGTCGGCGCCGGGAACTCGGCGGGCCAGGCGGCCGTCTACCTCGCGAGCCGGGTCGCGAAGGTCTCGCTCCTCGTCCGCGGCCCGAGCCTCGGCGCGAGCATGTCCCGCTACCTCGCCGACCGGATCGCCGCGCTGCCGAACGTCGAGGTGCGGCTCGGGACGCAGCTGTCCGCGCTCGAAGGCCGCGCGGGCGTCCTCGACGCCGTCCGCTGGCGCGACGTCCGGTCGGGCGCGGAGACGCGGCGGTCGATCGGCCACCTCTTCCTCTTCATCGGCGCCGACCCGAACACCGCCTGGCTCTCGGAGTGCGGCGTGGCGCTCGACGCCAAGGGCTTCGTCCGGACGGGCGCGGACCTCGGCGACGGGCGCCGGCCGCTCGAGACGAGCCGGGACGGCGTGTTCGCGATCGGCGACGCCCGCGTCGGGTCCGTCAAGCGCGTCGCGGCGGCCGTCGGCGACGGCGCGCAGGTCGTCGCGGCGCTCCACGCCTTCCTCGGCGGGCGCACGGAGGCGAGGGCCGAGGGCTGACGCCGCCCGCCGCCGGCCGCGTGGGCGCGGGGCCTCGCACACGGGTGCCGGCGCGCTCGCGGCGAGCCGGGATGGCGTCGTCGCGATCGGCGACGTAGGCCCGAGCGGGAGGCCCGATGGCTCACGCATGCGATCACGCGGCCGGCATCCGGGACGTCGTCCCGAGCGCGCTCGGCTGCGAGGAGTGCCTCGCGATCCATTCCCGGTGGGTGCACCTCCGGCTCTGCCGGACGTGCGGCCACGTCGGCTGCTGCGACAGCTCGCCGCACCGTCACGCGACGAAGCACTTCCACGCGACGCGCCACCCGATCATCGAGGGCTACGATCCGCCCGAGGGCTGGGGCTGGTGCTACGTCGACGAGGTGATGCTCGACCTCGGCGATCGCACGACGCCGCAGCGCGGCCCGATCCCGCGCTGGGCGTGAACGTGCGTGCGGTCCTCGAGACCATCGGCGGCCGCACGCGCGCGACGGCCGCCGCGGTCGAGGCGCACCGAGCGCTCCGCGGCGCTCGGCTGGCCGAACGAGGGGGGCACCCCTGCCCTTTCGAGCGTGCGGTCCCCGTCGACTCGAGGCGGTGCGCCGCTCTTCCCCTGGGCGCGTGACGGCGAAGCTCGCGGCGACGGCCAGCCGCAGCAGCCAGCTGCTAGCGCGCCGGCTCCGCCGGGGCCGGCGTCCCCGGCTCCACGTCGTACCGCGCGATCACGCTCGACGCGACCGTGACGCGCCCCGCCTCGACGGGCGTCGGCGCGGCCTCGGCACGCATCGCCGCCGCGCGCGGGAAGGGCTCGGGCGGGACGACCGACGAGCTGCCCTCGCGCACGTCGCGCAGCGGGCCCAGGCGGACGCCCATCGCGTCGGCGACCGCGCGTGCCTTCTGCTGCGCCTGCTTCGCCGCGCGGGCGAGCGCGTCCATGCGCGCCGCCGTGTCGTCGCGGAGCGCGAAGCCGACGTCCTGGACGTCGGTCGCGCCGGCGGCGACGGCGGCGTCGATCACGCCGCCGACCTTCGCCGGGTCGGTGCGGACGCGGAGCCGGCTCGACGCGCGGTAGCCGACGATGCGCGGCGCCTCCTTCGGCCGGGCCGGCTCCGGCCGCCCGTCGGCGTAGACGGGCGCGAGGGAGACACCGACCGTCTGCACGTCGCCCTCGGGAACGCCGAGGGCGCGGATGCCGGCGAGCGCCTTGCTCACGACCGTGCTCACGCGCTCCTGCGCGGCCGCGGCGGTGTCCGCCTGGGCCGTCGCGCCGACGGTCACGATGGCGACGTCGGGCGCCGAGCGGACCTCGGCCGTCCCGGTGACGGTGATCGCCGGCCGCTCGCGCGCGCGGTCGGCGGCGAGGACGGCCGTGGGGACGAGGACGGCGAGGGCGAAGGCGCGCATCCGGGGAGGAATGCGCGTCGCGGCGCCCGCGGGCAAGAGGGGCCCGCCGGCGGCTGCACCTGCGTCTGCCGAGGAGCCGCGGGGCCTACCCCCGGCGCGGTCGCCGCCCCCACACGCGCGGGTCGAACGAGAACGGGCGCGGGGCGCCGAACGCGATCCGGCGGAAGTCGCGATGCGCGGGGTTCAGGAGGTAGTTGCGCTCCTCGGGCACGACGGCGGACGGCACGGCGAGGACGGCGGTCTCGCTTGCGCGCGCCGGCAGAGGCGCCAGACGCGCATCAACCGAGGACGCCGTGCGAGAGACGGCCGAGGACGTCCTCGACCTGCCGCGCGCCGAGGTCGGTGTCGAGGTGATGCAGCGGGACCGCGCTCCCGAGCGCGCGATTGGGCCGCCGGAGCCAGCGTGCCGCCTTGGCGCGATCGCCGAGCGTCTCCTCGGCGAGCGCGGCGATGCGCGCGACGCGGAACAGGCGGTCGGACTCGTCGGGGCGGAGGCGCCGCTCGTGCTTGCGGCGCGCGAGCGTGCGCGCCGGGATGCCGAGGATCGCCGGCACGCTCTTCGCGTCGATCTCGTACGCGGAGGCGAGCGCGGTGACGGTGTCGTACGGGAGGCCGCGACGGAGGCGGAGCCGGAGGGCGTCCAGGTCCGCGGGCTCCGAGTGGAGCGCCTTGCGCCCGCCGAGCGCGGAGACGATCCGCCGGGCGACGGTGCCGCGTGCTGCCATGTGGCACAGAGCTTATCGCCATATGGCCGCACACGCAATCTCCGTCGGGCGACCCGGCGCGAAAAAGTCTACACGTGTAGACTCGGGATCGGTCAGCTAGAAAGTCGCTGCCCCTGCCCCGCCAGACGGATGACCCCCTGCGCCGCGCCCACCGCCCGCGCGCACCGCTGCACGGCGAGGTCGAGCGCCTCCAGCACCTCCCGCGGCACCCCGGGGACCCGCTCCGCGCGCTTGCGGACCGAGCGCAGCGTCCGGAGGAAGAGCCGGAGCGAGGGCGCGGCCGCCTTCCCCCGCCGCCGGAGCGCCGCGAACTCGCGTGCCGTGAGCGAGCCGTCGAGCGCCTTGCGCCGCATCCGCTCGAGCTCGGCGCGGAGCGCGTCGCTCAGGTGCCCCTCCGCGAGGCGCTCGTCGATCCACATCGCGGCGAACGCGTCCGACAGCTCGGGGATGAACCCCTTCGGCCTGCGCCCGAGCCACTCCGGGTGCCTCGCGCGCACCCAGTCGTGGACCTGGAGGTACCGGTAGAGCGCCGCCCGCCCGAGGCGCAGCCGGCGCTGCGCGTACGTCTCGATGTCCGGGAACGCGAGCGCCTTCCAGAGCCGCTCGTCGCGCACGCGCGCGAGCAGCGCCGCGGCGCGGAGGTAGGAGAGCTGGACGTTCTTGAGGTGCCCCTTCAGGACGAAGGTCACCTGGTTCGCGACCTGGGCGAGGCTCGGCTTCCGGGTCACGCCGCGCCCCCTACGCCACGCAAGCGCACCATTCCAGCCGCGGTGCGTCGGCGTTTGGCCGCGCCCGGCGCCGCGTGCTACGCGGACGCGGCGTGGCGCCGGGAGCGTGGGACGACCAGCTCGCCGTGTCGCGCGTCGAGGGCGAGGCGCCGTGAGCGCGGACGCCGACTTGCGCATCATCGCCATCGACTGGTCCGGCGCCCGCACCGGCGCGCGCCGGAAGATCTGGGCCGCGGAGGCCGGTCCGCACGAGCTCGTACACCTCTGGCACGGGCTCGACCGCGACGCGGTCGGCGACCTTCTCGTCGATCGCGCCGGGCACGACCCGAGCCTCGTCGTCGGGATCGACTTCGCCTTCTCGCTCCCGCGCGCCTTCCTCGTCGCGCGCGGCATCGCGTGCGCTCCCGATCTCTGGGCCCGCGCCGCCGTGGAGGGCGAGGCCTGGCTCGCACGCTGCGAGCCGCCGTTCTGGGGGCGGCGGGGGACGCGCCGCCCGGGGCCGGCCGCCGGCGGCCTGCGTCGCACGGAGGAGGAGGTCGCGCGCGCCTGCGGCACGCGGCCGAAGTCGGCCTTCCAGATCGGCGGCGCCGGCGCGGTCGGCACCGGCTCGATCCGCGGGATGCCGCTCCTCGCGCGGCTGCGGGCGGCGGGCTTCTCCATCTGGCCCTTCGACGCGCCGCGCCTTCCGCTGGTCGTCGAGATCTACCCGCGGGCGCTCTATCGCCGCGCCGTGAACAAGTCGGACCCGCGCGCCCGGCTCGCCGCCTTCGACGCGGCGGCCGCGCGCGCGACGCCCGACGCGCGCGCGTGCGTCGCGCGCTCGGACGACGCGTTCGACGCCGCGGTCGCGGCGGTCGTCATGGCGCGGCACGCGGCGGAGCTGCGGGCGCTGCCCGCGACCGCCGACGCCGAGCGGCGGCTCGAGGGGATCATCTGGACCCCGCTCAGAACGCGAGCAGGTCGATGCGCTCGACGTTCATGAGCCCGACGGCGGCGCAGGGCGTGTCGCCCGCCGGCGAGGAGAAGACGAGCGTCCCGCCGAGCCGCAGGTTCGTGCCGAGCGCGAGCGGCAGGCCCGGCCGGGGCGGCGGGCCCTCGGTCGCCCCGAAGCTCACGAGGACGACCGCGTCGTTCGAGCCCGGCGCCGCCCGACCCGCGGCGATCGACTTCGAGCCGAGGCGCGTCATGCCCTGGTTGCTCGGCAGCGTGAAGACCGCGCACGGCGTCCGCTGCGCGAGCGGCAGCGCGCCGCCGCTGGCGCTCTGCTGCGGGAACACCTTGTAGAGCGCGATCGTCGCCGCCGTGCCGCCGTCGCTCGCCTGCGCGTAGAGGACGGCGCCGTCGGGATGGAGCTGAAACGCGTCCGTCACGCCGGGGACGACCTCGAGCGGCGTCGGGGGCGGGCCGACGATCCGGTAGATGCCGCCGTTCGTCCGGAAGCTCGCGAACACCGCCGCGCCGTCGGGCGTCACCTCGAGGTCGCCCGTCGGGTCGAAGTCGCCGTCGCAGGCGTCGGCGCCTTCGGCGCGGTCGATCGGGCCGTAGAGCGTGCTCGCCGCGCCGCTCGCCTTGCCGAGCGCGACGAGATCCTCCTCCGCGGCGCGGAGACAGCTCGACGAGTCCGGGAGGTCCATGGCGCGCGCCAGGTAGACCGCGCCGCCCGCGCGGCGGTCGCACGCGACGTTCGTCGTGTCGTCCTGGGTGCGCGCGAACACGTCGGCCTCCGCGCGGCTTCCGTCCGCCCCGAGACCAACGTGGAGCACGCTCTCCGTCTTCGTCAGGTCGCCGCGGGGATCGGTGAACGTGCCCGTGTCGCTCAGGAGGTAGAGGTTCCCGTGGCCGTCGCCGCAGAGGTCGATCGGCTGGAAGCGCACCGGCGACGACGTCGTGCAGCTCTCGCCGCCGGACCGGCAGTCGTTCGAGACGACGCAGAGATCCTGGGTGCCGCCGCCGGCGTGGCTCCGGCAGACGCCGACCGTGTCGTCGACCGCCACGCGCGCGCCGCTCGGGCGGATCGCGAACGTGCCGGCGCCCGACGCGTGGCCGAAGACGGGATCCGCCGCGAGCGTCGGGCCGCTGCCCGGCGCCGTGCCGCCGAAGCCGTGGGCGAGCGCGTGGATCACCGGGCGGTTCGCGCTGCTCGCGACGCCCGTGAGGACGGCCTGCTGGTGGCCGGGCGCGGCCGGCGCGAACGCGAGGACGACGTCGGCGTGCTCGCCGGGGCCGAGGTCGAGCGTCGCCGGCGTCACCGTGAAGGCGGCCGCGTCGGTCGCGAGGTGGACGCGGAGCTCGCTGGTCGGCGCCGGGTCGAGGTTCGTGACCGTGATGGTCGCCGTGCCCTGCCCGCCGACCGGCACGGCGCCGAGCTCGAGCGACCCCGCCGCCCCGAGCCGGAAGAGCCCCGGCGTCCGACCGGGCGCGACGGCGGGAATGGCGAGGAGACGCGTCCGCGCGCTCGCCGCGAGCTGGCCGTCGCTCACCGTGAGCGACACCTCGAGGTCGGCGCTGCCGTCGGCGAAGACGTGGGTCGGGCTCGGGTCGGTCGCATGCGCGCTCCCGTCGCCGAAGTCCCAGTCGTACGTGAGCCAGTCGTGATCCGGGTCGAAGCTCCCCGTGCCGCTGAACTGGATCGGCACCCCGGCGAGGATCGCCTCGCTCGTCCCGCCGATCACCGCCGTCGGCGCCCGGTCGCCCGCCGCGGCGGCGCGGAAGCGGACGGTGTGGACCTCGCGGAGACGCCGCCGCGGCCGTCCGAACGGTTGCGAGCGGGCGCTCACCCGGAGCCGGTTCACGCGGTGGGGGCCCATCCGGAGGAGCGCGGCGCCGAGGACGGCGCGCTTGCCGCTGCCGCCGGCGTCGGTGAAGTCGACGAAGCGCCGGCTCACGTCCCGCCCGCCGAGCCGCGCCCGGAACGTGCGGGCGTCGACGCCGGCGCCGCCCGCCGTCTTCCCGAGGTAGACCTTCGCGTTGACGAACGGATGCGCGGGCACGACCCCCACCGCCGTCGGGGAGGCGACGAGCAGGAGGCGCTCCCGCCGCCCGCGGCGGGCGCCGTCGGCCGCCGGCACGGCCGCGAGCGCGAGCACCGCGAGCACCGCCGCGATCCGGGACATGCGGCGGCGGAGCGGGCCGGCGCGGGCCCGGCGCTGCTGCCGGCGCGGCGCGCCGAGCCCGTTCACTCCTCGCTCTGCGCCTCGCGCTTCACGCGCTCCTTGTCGGCGTGCGCGTTGTCCTTCAGGCGCGCGGCGTTCGCCTTCCACGTGCGCCCGGCGGTGTGCGGGCCGTGCTCGAAGAAGTCGCGGACGGTGCGGCCGACGGTGAGCGCGGAGCCGCGGACGGTGTGCCCCGCGAGCCGGCCCGACTCCATCACGACCCCGATCGGGTTCGCGGCGGCGGGCGCGGCGGCAAGGAGCACGACGGCGAGGAGTGCGGGGGCCGTCCGATGTGCGGTCACGCCCCCATTGTGCCGGGGCGCTCGCGCGCCGCAAGCGGGGGGCTCGGCGACGACGGGCTCCCGGGCGTCGTGCCGCCGGACGGCGCGGCGCCGGCTCCAACGCGCTGGCGGGCGGCGTGCTCCCGGGGCAGGATCACCTCGAAGACCGTGTTCCCCGGGTCACCGCAGAGGAGCGCGACCGTCCCGCCCAGGACCTCCGCCAGGCGCCGCACGAGGTAGAGTCCCAGACCGAGGCCCGCCCCTCCGACGCGACGACCCGCATCGCCCTGCTTGAACCGCTCGAACAGCCCCTCCCGATCGGCGGGGCGGATCCCCGGCCCGGTGTCCTTCACCCGCAGCGACACGGCCTCGCCGTCCGCCGTGGCTTCGCAGACCACCTCCACCCGCCCCGCTTTGGTGAACTTGAGGGCGTTGGTCACCAGGTTGCGGAGGATCATCCTGAGCTTCGGGGCGTCGGTGGCGATCTCCGGCATCCGGACCGTCCACGCGAGCTCGACGCCGGGCTCCCTCAGCTCCGCCACCTCGCGATCGACCGCCTCGCACAGGTCCGTGAGGGCGACGCGCGCGTGCGCGGGACGATCCGCGCCCGCGTCGAGACGCGCGACGGCGAGGATTCCTTCGATCAGTTCGAGGAAGTCCACCGAGCACTGGCGCATGCGCTTCACGATGCTGCGCTGCGGCTCGCCGAGGCCGACGTCGTCCAGCAGCATGTCGCTGTAGCCGGTGAGGATGTGGAGCGGGGTGCGGAGATCGTGCGACACCGCCGCCAGGAGGTCGCTCTGCAGCTCGTTCACATCGCGCAGCGACCGCATGAGCCGCGCGTTGGCGAGCGCCGCGACGGCATGGTGTGCGAGACTCCGTGCCAGGGCGACCTGCCGGCGCGCGAAGCGGCCGCTGCGGGTCGTGTATCCGACGCCCAGGAGCCCGATGACGCGCCCGTTGCGGCGGAGGGGAAGGCCGAGCAGCGACGAGACCGCACGGTGCACCCGGTAGGCGCGAAGGCCTGCGTGCTGCGCGACGTCCGGAACCTCGAGCAGGTCGTCCGCGGCGCGCGCCAGGGCGCGTTCGACGACGGCCCCCTCCAGGGCGACGGCGCGCAGCGCGTCGAGCGCCGGCGCAGGACCCGTTCCCGCCGCATACCGGAACACACCGGACGGCTCGTCGAGAAGGTACACGGCGCCCAGCTCGCAGCCGACCGCCTCCGCGACCTTCGCCGCCATGGCCGGCAGGAGCTCGTCCGGATCGTGGATCGTCCCGAGCAACATCGCCGTCTCGGACGACCGCGCCGCGGTCTGGAGGGCTTCGTCCGTGCGGGCGTGATGGTCGAGCGCGAGTCCCGCGTACCGGCGGATGACCTGGACGAGCTCCGGCGCGGGGAAGTCCGGTGTGGCGTCGCGGCACCAGGAGAGCTGCATCGCGCCGAGCGGGCGGTCGCCGCGTTCGAGGAGGAGGAAGGCCGCCGCCTGGATCCCGAACGGGCCGAACAGCACGTCGCCGTACTCTCCGATCCCGCGCACGCGGGCGAGGGGCAGGAACTTGAGCCGGAGGAGGTCCGGCGCGAGCGGCATTCCGGCGATGGGCACGCAGAGGGCCGCGACGCGCGCTGCCTCCTCCTCGCCGTAGCCGGTCGCCATGACGGCGTGCATCGCCATCTGGCGGAGGTCGCCGCGCCACACCTGGACGCGGTCGCAGCGGACGAGTGTGCGCACCGCTTCGCACACCGCCGCCAATGCCGCGCGCGCACCGTCTCCGGCCGCCAGCGCGTCCGACAGCACGCAATGCCACGCGACGGCGTCGTCGCCGACGAGTTTCAACGTCCGAGTATCGGACGCTTCGCGCATGTCCTTTAGCGCCGCGGCGCCCACACTACACGTGGCGACCGCCGTCGCGCGTCGTGCCGCACTCGGTTCGCCTTTCGAGACGCCCGAGTGCATCGAGCGCCATGGTGCTCGCGATGCCGAGCACGGCAACGGCGTCGGTGAGCGTGTGGCGCGTCGCCTCGCGAACGGCGGCGAGTGAATCGTACGCGCGACGGGCCTCGGTGTCGAGCTTCTCCAGCAGCACGGCGAGCGTGTCGCGGACGGTGGGAGCCCCGTCGATCCGATCGAGCTGCGCCCGCGCTTCCCCCGCCATCGACAGGATGCGCGCGAGCGTCGGCGAGAGCGTACATGGCACGTGCCACACGACGTGCCGCTCGGCTTCGACGAGCGCCCTGCGCGCGCCCAGGACCTCGGCCCTGATCCCGTGAAGCATCCCCTCAATCGGCCCCGGCACGATCGTGTCTCCTCTTCCCCGACGTCCCGCACCGCTCGGCGTGAGCGGCGAGATCGGCTCGCTCTCGACGGCGTGTTCGAATGCTCGGCCGTCGCCGACCGGAGAGCGTGTCGGGAGACCGGAGGGGGTGCGAGGACGAGTGGACCGGAGGCGGAGGGAGTGAGGGCCCGGTCGCCGTCTACGCGACGCTTACCTCGCGCTGCGCGCCCGGGGAACCCGGCGCGACGACCCGACGAGACGACCCCGCCCGGCCCGGGCGCGCCGTGCGTCCTGCGCACGCCGCCGAGCGGCCGGTCCCACTCGAGTGGTCGGACGTCATTCGTCGAGCGGACGATCGCAAGCGACGTGCCTGCCCCACTCCCCCGCCGTCGCCGGGGAAACCGCGCCCGGGAGGCGTGCACGCGCACACGGTGAAGGCGCGCATCGGGTCGTCCGTGGCACAGGCGTGCCGTGCGCGCTCACGACGCGCCGCACCGCGCGAGGAGCCCGCTGCGCGACCTCCTTCCACCGGGCGTCCCACGCGCGGAACTCCTCGCGGAGCTGCGGCATGACGCGCGTCGCGAAGAGGTCCATGTCCTTCAGAGGAGCGCGGGGCCTTCGCGGACGGCCCACCCACGATCCCTGCGGCGGCGAGTAGCGACGGGCCGGGGCGGTCTCAACGGGGTCCCCGGATTCGGGGCGGCACGGGGCGGGGACGCGAGGGGGTCTTCGCGGGAGGCGACGAGGCGCCGGCGCCCAGCAGCGCACGCTTCGCGGCGGCGAGCGCGGCGCGCTCCTCGGGCGGCACCGCGGGATAGCGGAGGTCGAGCCCGGCGAGGGCCTCGATCACGGCGCCGGCGACCACGAGCCGCGAGAACCACTTGTGGTCCGCGGGCACGACGAACCACGGCGCCGCGGGCGTCGCCGTGTGGCGGATCGCGTCCTCGTAGGCGTCCATGTAGTCGCCCCAGCGCTCGCGCTCGGCGACGTCGCGGGCGGAGAACTTCCAGTGCTTCTCCGGCTCCTCGATGCGCGCGAGGAACCGCCGCTTCTGCTCCTTCTTCGACACGTGCAGGAAGAACTTGCGGACGAGGATGCCGTTCCGCCCGAGGTAGCGCTCGAACGCGCGGATGTCCTGGAAGCGCTGCTTCCAGAGCTTCTTCGTCACGAGCGCGGGCGGGAGCCTCTGCCGCTCGAGCAGCTCGGGGTGCACGCGAACGACGAGCGTCTCCTCGTAGTAGCTCCGGTTGAAGATGCCGATGTGGCCGCGCCTCGGGAGGCAGCGGACGCAGCGCCAGAGCCAGTCGTGGTCGAGCTCCTCGGCCGACGGCGCCTGGAAGGAGTGGACCTCGCAGCCCTGCGGGTTCACGCCGGACAGCACGTGCTTGATGACGCCGTCCTTGCCCGCCGCGTCCATGCCCTGGAAGACGAGGAGGAGCGCCCAGCGGTCGTCCGCGTAGAGCCGCTCCTGGAGCTCGGCGAGCCCCTGCACGCCGGCGGCGAGCGCCTCCCGGGCGCGCGGCCTGTCCTCGGCGCCGAGGTCGAGCGTGTCGGCGGGGTCGTGGTCCGCGAGCCGGAACTCGTCGCCCTCGTCGACGCGGAAGCGCGCGCAGAGATCGCGCGCGACTCTGGCGATCTCCTTCTTCCGCCCGCGCGCCATCGCCGTCGGCCCCGCATTAGGGCGGGAGGGCCGGCGCTGTCAAAGCGGCCGCGCCGCGAATCGTGGGTCGGGCTGCGCGACGGCCACCCTCTTGGGAGCGCGGGGGAGCTCTCGCGGAGGCGAGCGCACCGCCGACGCGACGCCCATGCCGCATCGAAAGCCGTGGGGGCGCACCTCGTGCAAGCTGGCCCACCACCTCGCCGCGCCGCTCCTTGACTCCCCCCTCGCCGTCTGCGCGACAGCCGCTGTCATGCGACGAGCCGCATTGAAGCGCCGCATGCGACCCCGCTCCCGCCCCGCCACCTACCGCACCGCGACCCGGCTCGCGCGCATCGTGCACGGGCTCCTCTCCCGGCCGCACGGCTGGAGCTTCGCGGCCATCCAGGACGAGCTCGCGATCTCCGAGCGCACGCTGCTCCGCTACCTCGCCGCGTGCCGCACGGAGCTGGTCGACGCCGAGGGACGGCCGCTCCTCGAGGTCGTCCGCCGGGGCGACCGGCGCGTCGTGCGCCTCGCCGACGCCGCGCGCGCGGCCGACTCGACGTCCTACCAGGCGCTCTCCTTCTACTTCGCGCTGAGCGTCTTCCAGTTCCTCGACGGCACGATTCTCAAGGACGGGGTCGAGGACCTCTGGCGGCAGTTCTATCGCGCGCTCCCGCCCGGGCAGCAGTCGCGCCTCGCGCACTTCGACCGGAAGTTCTACTCCGTCCCGTGGGCGGTGAAGGACTACCGCGCCTACGACGAGACGCTCGACGCGATCCTCCGCTGCCTCGTCGCCCAGCACACGATGCGGATCGACTACGGCGGGCTCTGGCTCGAGGGGCACGTGCACGAGTTCGATCCCTACACGCTCGCGATGTACCGCGGCGGCCTCTACCTGATCGGCCGGAGCCACCACTACCGGAGGATCGTCTGGCTCGCCGTCGAGCGCATCCGGAAGGCGGAGCGCCTCCCGGCGCACTTCGACTACCCGCCGCGCTACTCGCCCGCGAAGTACACCGAGGGCACGTTCGGCATCGTGGACGGCCCCGAGACGCGCGTCGCGATCCTCCTCCGCACGAAGGAGGCGGCGGACCTCCTCTCCTCCCGGCGGCTCCACCCCACGCAGCGCTTCACGCGGCGGCCCGACGGCTCGACGGTCCTCACCATGACCGTCCGCGGCACCGAGGAGCTCAAGAACTGGATCCTGAGCCTCGGGCCGTACGTCGAGGTGCTCGAGCCCGAGAGCCTCCGGCGCGCCGTCGCCGAGACGGTCGCGGAGACGGCCGCACTCTACCGGCGCGGCGCGTGACGGCGGCCGCGCCCGTCGTCCTCGACCCGCCGCGGCGGGCGCTCCGGTAGTGGGTCAGTTTGCACGACGAGCACCGCCCCGGGAGCACGATGTGGTCCGAGCCGCACATTGACCCACTACCGGCGCTCCCTTGAAGTCCGGCACCTCCCGCGCTAGCACGTGCACGGAGGTACCGGCCCCGGCCCATCGGGCGCGCGAGGTGGTGGGGAGGATGGACGAACGGAGGCTGCGCGGCTCGTGGCACCCCGCGGCACCGCGCCGTCGGCGCGGCGATCGCCGAAGCGCTCGCCTCGCCAGGTGGTTCGATCGCCGTCGATGAGGGTCATGGAGGCCCTCGACCGGATCGAGGTTCTGCTCGTCCGCGCCGGCGGCCGCCTGTACGCCCTGCCGATCGCGCACGTCGTCGAGGTGATGCGCGGCCTGCCGGTCGAGCGCATCGCGGGCGCACCGCCTCACGTCTCGGGACTCGCCGTCGTCCGTGGCTCTTCGGTCCCGGTCGTCGATCTCGGACTGCTCGCCGGCGACCGCTCGGCCGCCGGACGCTTCGTGAGCCTGCGGGTGGGCGACCGGCGGGTCGCGCTGGCGGTCGACGCCGTCCTCGGCGTGCGCGCATTCGACGGGTGGCTCCTGCAGGAGCTGCCGCCGCTGCTCCGGGACGCGTGTGCGGACCTGATCGCGACCATCGGCGTCCTCGACGGTGAGCTGCTGGTCGCGCTGCGCGCGGGTCGGCTCGTCCCGGACGACATCTGGCGGGCGCTCGCGTCCGAGGCCGCGTCATGAGACCACGGCCCCTGCCCGGCGAGGTGGAGCGGTTCCGCGCCCTCATCGAACGCCGGCTCGGGCTCCAGCTCGAGGGCGCCAAGCTCGACCTGCTCGCCGACCTCCTCGATCGGCGCTGCGGGAGCCGCGGGGTACGCAGCTCCGCGGCGTATCTCGACCGGCTGGGGTCGCGTGAAGCCTGGGGGCAGGAGCTCTCCGCGATCGCCGGCGAGCTGACGGTCGGAGAGACGTACTTCTTCCGCAATGCCCATCACTTCCGGGCCTTCGAAGAGACCGTCCTGCCGGCGCGTCTAGGCGCGCGGCGCCACCTGCGCCGTCTCTCGATCCTCAGCGCCGGATGCGCCTCCGGCGAAGAGGCGTACTCGCTCGCGATCCTGCTGCACCGGCACGCCCCGGAGCTGGCCGGATGGGACGTCGACGTCCTCGGCATCGACGTGAATCCCGACTCGCTCGCTCGGGCGAGACGCGGGCTCTACTCTGCCTGGTCCCTGCGCGAGACGCCGGCGGACATCCGCGCGGCGCACTTCCGGGCCGGCGACCGCGGCTTCCTCCTCGACGAGGCGATCCGGCGCTCGGTCAGGTTCGAAGAGCGCAACCTCCTCGACGCCGATGCGGTCTTCTGGCGGGCGGAGGCGTTCGACGTCGTCTTCTGCCGCAACGTCACGATGTACCTCACGCCGGACGCGGCCCGGCTCGTGATCGCCCGCATCGCGGGCGCGCTCGCGCCCGGGGGCTTCCTCTTCCTCGGATACGCCGAGACGCTGCGGGGGATATCGCAGGATTTCCACCTCGCGCACACGCACGACACGTTCTACTATCGGCGGCGACTGTCCGGGGACGCGGCCGCCGTGCCGCAGTCGTGGGCCGCACCCGCCTCCGGCGGCGCGCCGGCCGCCTCGTGGGTCGACTCGATCCGACGTGCCGCCGAGCGCATCTCGACGCTCTCCGGACGTCCGACCGCCCGGCGGCCGCGGCCTCCCGAGCCCCCGGCCGGCGCTCCGCCCGCGCCCGCGACGCTCGCGCGCGCGCTCGCGCTGCTTCGGGAGGAGCGATTCGCGGAGGCGGTCGACGCCGTGCGCGCGCTGCCACCCGCCCTGGTGGTCGACCCGGACGCGCAGCTTCTCCTCGCCGTGCTGCTGACCAACAGCGGCGAGCTGAGCGAGGCCGAGGAGGTCTGTCGCCGGCTGCTCGAACGGGACGAGCTGCACGCGGGGGCCCACTACGTCCTCGCGCTCTGCCGGCAGCAGGCGGGCGATTCCCGGGCCGCCGTCGACCACGACCAGACGGCCGCGTATCTCGATCCGGGCTTCGCCATGCCCCACGTGCACCTCGGATTGATCGCACGCCGGGCCGGAGACCTCGTGACCGCCCGCCGGGAGCTCGAGCAGGCGTCCACGCTGCTGCGGTACGACGATCCCGCTCGCATCCTCCTGTTCGGCGGAGGCTTCACGCGCGAGACCCTCGTCGCGCTCTGCCGCGCGGAGCTCGCCGCCTGCGGGCACGCGGCATGAGCGCGGCGGCGATCACCGACGAGCGGCTCGCCGAGCTGCGCCGAAGCTTCGACGAGGCGTTCGCCCGGCCGCCGGCCGAGGCCAGCGCAGCCGTCGAGGACCTCCTCTTCATCCGGGTCGGCGGCGACCCGTACGCGGTCAGGCTGCGCGAGCTGACGGGCCTCGCGCCCGCCGGCCGGATCGCCCCCGTGCCCGGGCCGACGCCGGAGCTGCTCGGGCTCGCCACGGTCCGGGGAGCGCTCGTGCCGACGTACGACCTGACCGCTCTCCTCGGCTACCCCCGCGAGCGTGACGCGCCCGCGTGGCTCCTCCTCTGCGACGGAGACAAGGGGCGGGTCGCCCTCGGCGTCGTCCACCTGGAACGCCACGGGCGGATTCCCGCCGCCGACGTCACGACGGCCGACGACGCCGCGCGCCGCGAGCACGTGAGCGCGCTCGTCCGGAGCCCGGCCGAAAGCGCGGGCGTCGTCGACGTCCGCTCGCTGATCGCGGCGATCGCGCGACGGCTGCACGCCCCGGGGCGGGACAAGGAGTGACGCGATGAGGGCATCGTGGACCTTTGGAAGGAAGGTGGGAGTCTCCTTCGGGGCGATGGTCGTGCTCGCGGCCGCGATCGGCGCGACCGGCATCCTCGCGCTCCGCAGCGTCGCGGCGAGCAAGGACCGCGTGATCCTGGTCAACGAGCAGAACCTGATCGCGGCGCGCGATCTCGTCGCGGCCGCGGAACGGAAGGGAGGCGCCGCGCGCGCCTTCCTGCTGACGGGCGACGAACGCTTCCTCGCCACGCTCGACGCCGCGCGGAACGACATGCGAGCCACGATCGCGCGGCTCGAGGACCACAGCTACGCGGACGACGGACGGCGGATGGTCGAGGAGGTGAAGCGCGCGGAGGCCGAGCACCAGGCGGCGCTCGAGCACGCCGTCGCCGAGCGCGGACGGAACGCGGCGCTCGACGTGGTGGCGCGCCTGTTCGAGGAGCAGGTCACGCCGCGGCGCGACGCGCTCGACCGGGCGGTGGCCGCCTTCGTGGCTCGGGAGGAACGTCTCGCCGACGACGCGGAGCGGGCGGCCGCCTCGACCGCTTCGACGGCGATCGTCTTCCTCGTCGCGATCGTGCTCGCCGCCGTCGCACTCGCCCTCGCGCTCGCGATCGTTCTCGGGCGTACGCTCACGCGCCAGGTCGGCGCGGCCGTGCACCACATCCAGAGCTCGTCGGCCGAGCTCCAGTCCGCCGCGAACCAGCAAGCGGCCGGCGCGAAGGAGCAGGCGACGGGCATGAACGAGATCAGCACGACGATCGGGGAGCTGCTCGCGACCTCCCGACAGATCGCCGAGAGCGCGCAGCGCGTCGCGCAGATCGCCCAGGAGACCGCCGACGCCGCGGGCGCGGGCGATCAGACGGTGCAGAAGTCCCAGGAGGCGGTCGGCGCGGTCAAGCGGCAGGTGGACGTCATCGTCGCCCACATGCTCGACCTCGGCCGCAAGTCGCAGCAGATCGGCGGCATCCTCGAGATCATCAACGAGCTCGCCGACCAGACGAACATCCTCGCCATCAACGCGAGCATCGAGGCGGCGGGCGCGAACGACGCCGGCCGGCGCTTCGGGGTGGTCGCCGACGAGATCCGCAAGCTCGCCGACCGGGTGGGCGCCTCGACGAAGGAGATCCGCGCCCTCATCGAAGAGGTGAGGACGGCGGTGAACACGACGGTCATGGCGACCGAAGGCGGCATGAAGGCCGCCGACGCCGGCATGCGCGAGTTCGGCGCCGTCACGACGGCGTTCCGGCAGATCGTCGAGCTGGTCGGGACGACCACCGAGGCGGCGCGCGAGATCGAGCTCAGCACGAAGCAGCAGGCGAGCGCCGTCGAGCAGGTGAACGTCGCGGTCTCGGGCATGGCGCGCGCCACCAAGGAGAACGAGGCGAGCTCGCGGCAGACCCTGGAGACCGCGTCGCAGCTCGCCACCCTGTCCACCGACCTCACGCGGCTGATCCGCGTCAACGGCGCCGAGGCGTGAGCGAGGACCCGTATCGGTACTTCCGGGTCGAGGCGCGCGACCTCCTCGAGGGGCTCAGCCGCGGCGTGCTCGACCTCGAGAAGGGCGTCCACGACGCCGATCTCGTCGCCCAGCTGCTGCGCCTCGCGCACACCCTCAAGGGCGCGGCCCGGGTCGTGAAGCAGCCGGCGATCGCGGAGGCCGCGCACCACGTGGAGGAGGCGCTCGCCCCGCACCGCGGCGCCCGCGGCCCGCTCCCCCGGAGCTGGGCGGAGCACGTGCTGCGACATCTGGACGACATCGCGACGGGGCTCGCCGCGCTCGACCGCCCGGCCGAGGACGGGGCGCCGGCCGCCGGCGGCCGGGTCGAGGACGCGGTCAGGACCGTGCGGGTCGAGATCGCGGACATGGACGAGGTGCTCGACGGGCTGGCGGAGGCCTGCGGTCGGCTCGGCGCGGTCCGCGAAGAGCTCGAGGCGCTCGGCGCGCTCTGGCGGGTGGCCGAGACGCCCGCGGATCGTCGCGGCGCGGGCGGGCCGGCACGCCGGACGCCCCCCGTCGTCGACGATCACCAGCCGTCGCTCGAAGCGCTCCAGCGGAATCTCGCCGCGCGGCTCGAGGAGAGCCACGCCCACCTCCTGCGCGTGCGCGACGCCGTCGGCCGGCTGCGCCTGGTTCCGGCCGCGAGCGTGTTCGCCGCGTTGCACCGCGCGGTGCGGGACGCGGGGCAGAGCGCCGGCCGACGGGCCGACTTCGAGGCGCGCGGCGGCGACGTCCGCCTCGACCCGCACGTCCTGACGGCGCTTCGCGACGCCCTCCTGCACGTCGTGCGCAACGGCGTCGTGCACGGCATCGAGCCGGAGGCGGAGCGCCTGGCGGCGGGGAAGCCCGCTGCGGGCCGCGTGGAGGTGCAGGTCACACGGCGTGGGGACCGCGTCGCCTTCGTCTGTCGCGACGACGGCCGGGGCATCGACGTCGACGCCGTGCGCCGGGCGGCGGTCGAGCGCGGCATGCTGTCGGGGCCGGAGTCGAGCACGCTCGCGGCGGCGGAGGTCGTCCGGCTCATCCTGCACGGCGGCGTGACGACGACCGAGACGGTCACCCAGGTCTCGGGACGGGGGATCGGTCTCGACGTGCTGCGGGAGACGGTGGCGCGACTCAAAGGCGACGTCACGGTGTCGACCGAGGCCGGCATCGGCACCACGGTCGAGGTGAGCGTCCCGGTCTCGCTGTCCGTGCTGCCCGCCCTCGCCGTCGACGCCGCCGGCGTCGCGCTCGTCCCGCTCGACGCGGTCCGTGCGACGCGGCTCGTGACCGCCGGGGACGTCGCCAGCTCGGCAGCCGGCGAGCGGGTGGTTCACGAGGGGGACGCGATTCCGTTCGTGCCGCTGGCGGCCGTTCTCGGCAGGCCGGGACCGCCCCGCGGCGACCGGCGCCCCCGGCCCGCGGTGGTGGTGCGGTCCGGGACGCGCCTCGCCGCGTTCGGCGTCGACCGGGTGCTCGGCATCACGGACATCGTCGTGCGGCCGCTGCCGCCGCTCATGGCCGCCGCCCCGGTGGTGGCCGCCGCCGCCATCGACGCGAACGGCGGTCCGCAGCTCGTGCTGGATCCCGCGGCGCTCGTCACGGCCGCGGCGGGAAGGCTCCCGGACGCCGCCCCGGCCGCCCCGCCCGCACGGCGTCCGGTCCTCGTCGTCGACGATTCGCTCACGACCCGCATGTTGGAGCAGAGCATCCTCGAATCGGCGGGCTACGAGGTGGATCTCGCGACCTCGGCCGAGGAGGCGCTCGCCAAGGCCCGGCTCCGTCGCTACGGGGTGTTCGTCGTCGACGTGGAGATGCCGGGGATGGACGGCTTCGAGTTCGTGGCGCGGACGCGAGCCGACCCCGTCCTCTCCCGGGTCCCCGCCATCCTCGTGACGTCCCGCAGCTCCGACGCGGACCGCCGGCGCGGCCTGGAGGCCGGCGCCTCGGCGTACATCGTCAAGAGCGACTTCGACCAGGGGCGGCTCCTCGAGCGGATCCGGGAGCTCGTGAGCTAGCCATGCGCCCGATTCGCGTGCTGGTCGTCGAGGACTCGCTCACGGTCCGCAAGCGCCTGGTCGAGGTGCTCACCGCCGATCCGGACCTCCACGTCGTCGGGGAGGCGGGGGACGGCAAGAGCGCGATCGAGCTCTGCCAGCAGCTCCGACCCGACGTGATCACCCTCGACATGATGCTCCCGGTGATGACGGGGCTCGCGGCCACCGAGTTCATCATGGCGTACTGCCCGACGCCGATCGTCATCGTCTCCGCCTCGACCAATCGCGGGGAGCTGTTCCGGACGTACGACGCGCTCGCCGCCGGCGCGGTGGAGGTGGTCGAGAAGCCGTCGGGCGCGGAGGCGGACGACGCGTGGGCGCGGCGGCTCCTCTCGACCGTCAAGCTCGTGTCGCGGATCAAGGTGATCACGCACCCGCGCGCCCGGCTGAACGACCTCCGCCGCACGCCGGTCGGCCGGCGCGGCCCGCGCGCGTGCCGCGCCGTCGCGATCGGCGCGTCGACGGGCGGTCCAGGCGCCGTGGTCGAGATCCTGCGCGGGCT
>Ga0070741_10002859_pt1 | contig 44749 bp, 40 predicted proteins | sample Coa_R1_4_FD_66440 | JGI IMG/M metagenome (GOLD analysis project Ga0070741, IMG submission 66440) | Surface soil microbial communities from Centralia Pennsylvania, which are recovering from an underground coalmine fire - Coalmine... | ecosystem: Environmental > Terrestrial > Soil > Unclassified ... | reverse complement strand
CGCTGGTCAAATTCACCAATCGTCACGAGGAGGTGCTGGCGCTGTTCGGAATCGCCGCCTGAGCTGACATCACTGTCAACAAACTGTTTTGTCAAATAACATTTTCTTGAAAGCTATAGCTGCCCAGGCCGATCAGAAAACGGGTTCTCCCACCGCCCGCCTAGACGGGGACCGGTGACATGGCAAGTCCCAGATTCGCCCGGTCTATGTCGGCCCGAATAAGTTCCTGCTCAAACAGCCCCTGTGGCGCGGACACCTCCAGGCTGTTAGTCGCGGCAATCTTATTCAGACTGTATTTCGAGGCACTCGTGACTCCGAAATGACCCATCAGGAAAAGGCCGCCGAGGACGACGGCAATTGTGATCATTCGCTTCATCGGTTCATCTCCTTAATTATTCGCTCGGTTTGTTGAGGACGTACACCACTCAGACCGCGCGCGCGGCCTGTGACGTTGTCTTTCACCGCCCGGGGAGTAAGCCCGGGGGTAGTTACGTCTCACACGAGAGTATCTGAAGACCTGGTCAGGGAAGCAGGAGGGGACGAGCGCGAGCCTGCGCGGGTGCCGCCCGTGAACCGTTGTCATCAACGTCTGGTCTGTCGGCTGTTGTTGATTTACTCTGGTGAGCGCAGCCTGACACAACGTCAGCGTCAACGCAAGGTAAGGAGATTTATGACATTCAACGAAAATGACATTGCCCTGATTCTGAAAGCGGTCAGGTTCTCTGCCGACAAGCACCGGAACCAGCGCCGCAAAGGCAGTGAAGATCTGCCGTACGTCAATCACCCGATTGAGGTCGCCGAAACCCTGTGGAGGGTCGGGCGGGTGCGGGACATCAATGTGATCGTCGCGGCAATCCTGCACGACACCATCGAAGACACGGACACAACGCCCGAAGAGATCGAAGCGGCTTTCGGGTCTGAAGTTTTATCCCTGGTGCGGGAAGTGTCAGACGACAAGAGCCTGCCGAAGCAGGTCAGGAAGCAATTGCAGATTGACCATGCCGCCGAAAAGTCTCCGGGGGCGAAACAGATCAAGCTGGCCGACAAGCTGAGCAACATCCGCGACGTCACCCACGCGCCGCCCGCCGACTGGTCTCTTCAGAGGAGGACTGAATACCTTGATTGGGCGGATAAGGTCGTTGCCGGGCTGCGGGGCTGTAATCGGGAACTGGAGAACCGCTATGACGAAGTGATGAAAGAGGCGAGGATGAGGATGGAAGAAGAGAGCCCCCGTCAGTAGCGGTCAGATGTCCCTCTTCTCTTCCGTCCGCGCCGTCTCCTGCTCCGTGACAGTCAGCGGCGTCCGCACCTGGTATTCGGACGGGAGTTCATCGGCTGTTTCTCTCGGGAGAAGCATTTGCCGATCAGGCTGGAACAGGATCTGAATGTCGCCAATTGCGCCTCCTTCCATCGGCAACTTTTCCAACACGTACTTTTCGGATCGCAAAGCGTTCTGATCTTTAATCATAAAGTACAGATACGCGACTATGTAAAGGAGAACAGAAAGGCCGGTTGCGGTGCAGAAAAAGATGCCGGCCCACTTCGGTACTCCGTGGAAGATTTCAAGAAAAATGGCCGCCAGAGTAACCGGGGCAAGAATGCCAGTCATCCAGATGATGGGCTTCAGCGCTGTCGAGCGAGACCCCTTTACGATACTTTTCGGGGCACGGCTCGTTGTGAGCTGCGGATCGGGCATTCTTCATTTCCGCTTGCAGGGCGGATTTTTGCTCTGTTGTTCGCTGTTTTCGCCTTTGGCAGATAATTCCGCGCCTGACGTCCGTGTTCAGTTGCCTGAAAAGCGGCGGCTCATTTCGTAGTGCTGTTTGCTTTGGCCGTTCCGTTGGCCGCGTTCGTCGACAAGGCAAACAGCTGATTGCGGTTCATAATGAACAGCGCGCCGTTGGCCGGGACCGGGGTGGCATAGACCGAGCTGCCCATGTTCATCTCGGCGATCAGCTTCTTCTCTTTGCCGGCCTGCAGGACGACGACATCGCCGTCCTCGTCGCCGAGGTAGACCTTGCCGTCCGCGACGAGCGGCGAGCCCCACATCGCGGCGAACATGTCGTGCGTCCAGTAAACCTTCCCGGTCTTCGCGTCCAGACAGTGGAGGAAGCCGCTGAAGTCCGGGTAGTAGACCAGCCCGTCGTGAATCGCGGCGGTCGAGATCGAGCGGCGAATCTTGTCGTAATGCCAGACGAGGCCCGACTGCGTGATGTCGCCTCGTTTGGTCGGGTCAAGGCAGTAAAGGTGGCCGACGCCTTCGCCGTGTTCCGGGTCCTGGCCGTTGGCGATGTAGACCTTGTTGTCGTAGATCACGGGAGTGGCGATCACTTCGTTGCGCGTCTTCGGCCACTTGGAATCCTTCGGGTTGGTGTCGAACTCCCAGAGCTTCTTGCCGGTCGCCGCCTCGTAGCCGCGCACCCAGCCATCGCCCTGACCGTGAACCACCTGAACCACGTCGCCGATTTTGCCGACCGCGGGCGACGACCACTGGCCGTGCAGGATGCGGTCTTCGACCGAGTTGTCTTCCCACGCGAGCTTGCCGGTCGTCTTGTTGATTGCGATGAGAGATGGCGCTTTGGGCGAGGGGATGTTGACGTGGCTTTCGTCCTGCCCGTTCGAGGTGCAGATGAAGAGCAGATCGCCGTAGGAGACCGGGGATGAGTTCGACATGTTGTGCGGCTGCGAGCCGACTTCCTCCATCATGTCGAATTTCCAGATGATGTCGGCGTCGGCCTTGCCGGTGAACTTCTCGTCCTTGTACGGCCCGTTGTTTTCGCCGTCGCGGAAGCCTTTGGTGTCGAGGCAGACCAGTTCGCAGCGGTTACTCACGTAATAGAGCTTGTCGCCTTCGACGAGCGGGGAAGAGCAGACGCCCTGATACGGCCAGTCGTTGACCCGGCCCGCGGGCAATTTTTCATTCGTGTGCTGCCAAAGGAATTCGCCCGTCTTCTCGTCGAAGCACATCAGCACGCCGCGGTCGCCGCCCTGCTTCGGGTCGCGCATTCCTTCGTTGTTCGTGCCGACGTAGACCTGCCCCCCGGCGACCACCGGGTTGCCGTAACTCTGCGAGCCGAGTGTGGCGACCCACTTGACGTTCTTCTTCGTCTTGACGTCCCACTCGGTCGGCAGGCCCTTCATGTTCGAGACCATGTTGCGGTCCGGCGTGCCGCCCCACATCGGCCAGTCGCCGCTGCCGGGGTCGGATGCGGAAACGAAGTGGCAGGCGAGGAAGACTGTACCGGCCACCGCGCTCAGAAAGATGATTGATCTCGACATGCGTAATTTCATAATGACTCCTGTGATTGAAATGATTTCCCGCCTCATTTGGCCGGCGTGATCTTCAGATTGGCGAAATCCCCGCCCGCGCCGTTGCCGACCCAGAAACCGACCCACCCGTCATGATGATTGCTCAGTTGCTCGACCGAGAGCGCCGCCTCCCGGCTGTTATTGACAAAAACGCGGACTCTGGGGCTGGCGACTGACACCCGCACGTGAACCCATGCGTCGGGGTCAGGGACGGGGCTGACCGGCTGTTCATACTTTCCGGGATTCTCATTGCGAAGTTTCTGCCAGGTGAAAGTGGGGTGAGAGATGTATTGCACCGCATGGCTGCGCCTCGTCGGGTCTTCACTCTTGAAGTTGAATGGCCTGAGGTAGACGGCGTCGTAAGTCTTCTCATCAACCCCGTGAAAGGCGATGCCGACGAAGCTCTGCTGAGGGACGTTTTTCCCCCTCACGTCAAACTCGATTTCCCCGTCGGTGAACTTAAGGTCTTCCAGCCACGCCACGCCGTCGCCCGACTTCTCGTCAAAACGGACGGCCTTCCAGCCCGGCTCATTCAATGCGCGGACTGAACGGTTGTGAATTTTCCAGCCCTTGCCTGCGACGAGTCTGGCGAGGTCAGGCTCGACGGTTTTCTTCCCGCCCGCGGCCAGAGTCATCGCCAGCAGGCAGGCGGCGATGACTGATACGGCAACGACTGTCACTCTTCGGCTCATAGAATTCGCTTCAGATACATGATCACCTGTTCGGCGTGATCCTGATGTTATCAAAAAAGACCTCGAAAGGCGCGTCGGCGTAAATTCCGGGACTGCCCTGCCGGTTGCCGATGGGGTCAACTCGCTCGATCATCCACGCTTCGGGCTCCGTTTCTGACGCGAGCCAGACCTTGCCGCGCGCGCGGACTTTGCCGTCGGGCATGTTTTCGACGCGCAGCTTCAGGTGATACCAGGTGTCGGCTTTCCACTTGAAGGGGATTCTGGCGGTGCGCGTCGGTTCGATCTGCCACGATTGCAGTTCGAGCCTCTGGTTATTACCGGAGAGTACCAGTTCATAACGCTGCGCGACGACTCCGGCATCGCCTATCTGGCGGCGCTTCTCGGTGGCGCGCACGTCGGCCTCGACGGTGTAATCCGAGAGGGTGGCCGGGCCGATGGGCGAGCGCGAGCGCCTGAAGATCGGCGGGTTCGGATTCTTGACCAGCACCTTGCCGCCGTCCATTTCGCGCACGACGTACTTGCCGTCGGCGTTGAGCCAGTAAGCGGGGACCTTGCCGGGCGCGATCTTTTCAAAATCCTCGCTGATCGGCAGCGGCGGAATCACGCGGACGCGCGACACGCCGGTGACGCTGCCGACGGTGGCCTTGACCATCCCCGCCCCCGCCTCGGAGGGCGTGAACTGATTATTCTGCGCCGTGCCCTTCAAACCATCGAGCGACCACGTGGCATTTGTCTCTTCGCGGATGAAGCGCCCGTGATCGTCGAAGAGGCGCACTCTGAATTTCGCGCTCTCGCCGGGCCTGGCGATCAGGTCGGCGGGCACCACCTGAACGTGCGCGACGGCGGCGTCGGCGGGCGCGTTTTCAATCACCACCTTGTGTGCGGGGAGTGCCGGTGATTTGGTTTTCTTCCCAAGACAGTAAACGTTCTTGGTCGTGACCAGGTAAATGCGACCGCGCGAGGCTGCGACCGAGGCGATGATCTGTTCGTTCGAGGCGATCAGGTCTTCGCCCAGGTCGCTCGCCTCGGTGGTTTTGATTTCCGGTTCGAGCTGAATCGAATCCAGAATCTGACAGCCCGTCGGCCCCGGCTTAATGATGAAGAACTTCCCGTTCTCGGTCCCGACGTAAAGCTTGCCGTCGGCCAGCACGAGCGAAGCCTTCTGGATCGTCCCGAGGTTCTGCTTCCACAGCTCCTTGCCGGTGTTCGCGTCGAAAGCGAACAGGTTCGCGCCGCCGTCAACCTGATAATAACGGTCGCCGTCAATCACCGGTGATGACGGGCCGAGCTGGTAGCCTCTGTAAAGCCACTTGATCTGATCCTTGCCGATCGTGCCTTTGGCCGTCGCGTCTACCGCCGCGAGCAGGCCCTGCTCGTTCGTGTCAATAATCTCGTCGGGGTGCGAAATGAATGCCGTCGTGCCCTTGAGCACGATGCCCTGATTCACGCCGCGCTTGCTGAATTCATACTTCCAGACCGGCTCGCCGGTGTTGACCTTGAGCGCGTGGACGGCGCCGTCTCCTCCCCCGGAAATCATCAGCCTGGTGCCGTTGATCGTCGCGACGATCGGGGTCGAATAGGTCGTGTCGTAAGGCCTGCCCCCGGGCGTGCTGATCCAGACGCATTCGCCGGTCTTCTTGTCAAAGGCGTAGAAGCGGTGGCGGCGCTGCGCCAGATCGCCGAAGCCGTCGGTGGGCATGCTGACGATCACCAGATCGCCCTCGATGATCGGCGACACGGTGCGCCCGCCGTGCGTCGTCCAGGCGCCGAATTCGTCGGTCAGCGAGCGCTCCCACAGCAGCTTGCCGTCGTTTGAAACTGCCACGAGCGCCCCGGTCGCGCCGAAGACGTAGACATTACCCGTCGTCGGGTCGCCCGCGGGCGATGACCACGCGATGCGGCGCGGCGGCACGTCGGTCGAGTAGACGTTGATCTTGTATTCCCAGATCGGCTTGCCCGTGTCGGCATCCAGACACATCAGACGCTCCTGCATCGTCTCGTCCTTGCCCGATGAATTAAAGACGAAGACGCGGTTGCCCATCACGATCGGCGTGGAGCGCCCGCCGTAAGGCTCTTTCCAGAGGAGGCTCGACGACCACTTTTCGGGGAAGCCCTTTTCGAGCGACACGCCGTCGCGGTTCGGGCCGCGCCATTCAGCCCAGTCGCTGCCGCTCGGGGCGGGCGCCGATGCGCGCTGCGCGGGCAGCCGCGACGGAAACAGAAACAAAGCGAGCAGTGAGAGCGTAATCAGCCATGGCAGTCTTGCGTTCATAGTCAGATACCCTTGCCAGTGTTGTTTTCAGGAAATTGGATGCTGGAATAACCGCATACGAAATCAGCCCGTTCGGGTTGCGTTAAATTGTCTGAAAGTATTGACTCCGCTCACCGCAAAATATAACCTGGTCTCTTCAGAGTCAAGGAAGTGAGCTTTCCTGCACCGAAGTACCAGAATAACTATTTCCGCCCGTCCGGACTGGGTCCAAAACTTTCGATTGTAATTACACGAGGAGAGACGTTATGCCAAGGCTGCGATTCCTTTGTTTGCTCCTGCCATTGCTCGCGCTGCCGGTTTACGCACAGGACATTAATGAAGAGCTGCTCGTCGCCACGCGCAAGAGCGATGTCGAAAAGGTGAAAGCATTGCTCGCCAAAGGCGCGGACGTGAATGCGAAGTCGCCTTACGGCGCCACGCCGCTCTTTTTCGCCTGTGATCGCGGCAACGTCGAAGTCATCAAAGTCCTGCTCGAACACGGGGCCGACGTGAATACGAAGGACAAGTTTTACGGCGCCACCCCGCTCGGCTGGGCGCTCAATAAAGGCAAACCGGAAGTCATCAGACTGCTGGTTGAGAAGGGCGCGAAGGAAAAAGAGATGGCGATGAATTTCGGCGTCAGCGGCGGCCACACGGGGGTGGTCAAAGCCGCTCTGGATCAGGGCGGCTTCAAACAGGAATCACTTGATAAATACCTGAGCATCGCGACGCGCAAAAGGCACGCCGAGGTAGCTGAAATGCTCAGGAAGGCCGGGGCGAAGGAGACGCCTCCCTACACGGTTGATGCTGAAACGCTGAAGCTGTACGAGGGCCTTTTCAAAAACGACAACTTCTCCATGGTCTTCAAAATCAAAGACGGGAAGCTGGTTGGCACGGCCAACGGTTCCGATTCCGTCATGGTTCCGGTCAGAGAACACGTCTTTGAGGATGATGATGACGGCTCGACCGTCACGTTCATGCTGACGGACGGGAAAGTCACCGGCCTGACGCTCAAATTCACCAACGGCGCGCTGGTCCTGAAGAAAGGGGAGGCAAAATGAGGCTCAGATTATTCCTGTCATTCGTCCTTTTGCTCGGCTTCACACTTTCCGCGCGGGCGCAGAACTGGCCGGCGTTCCGCGGTCAGAACGCCTCCGGCATCGCCGAAGGCAAACCGACCCCGGTCAAATGGGACGCCGAGAAGAACGTCAACATCGCGTGGAAGGTCGAAATCCCCGGCCTCGCGCATTCGAGCCCCGTCGTCTGGGAAGACAAGGTCTTCGTCACTACCGCCGTCAGCAGCGACCCGAAATCCGTCTTTCGCTCCGGCCTCTACGGCGACGTGGATTCAGCAGAGGACGTCTCAAAGCATTCTTGGCGCGTGTACTGCTTCGATAAAAAGACCGGGAAGATTCTATGGCAGCAGGTCGCTTACGAAGGCGTGCCGAGAACCAAACGCCACATCAAATCAACCTTCGCCAACCCGACGCCCGCGACCGACGGCAAATACCTGGTCGCCTTCTTCGGCAGTGAAGGGCTCTACTGCTACGACCTGAAGGGCAAATTGAAATGGAAGCAGGATCTGGGCGTGCTGGATGCCGGGTGGTTCTTCGACCCGGATTATCAGTGGGGGATGGCGAGTTCGCCGATCATCTACAAAAACCTGGTCATCGTGCAGTGCGACATTCAGAAAGACTCGTTCATCGCGGCTTACGACCTGAAGAGCGGCAAACAGGTCTGGAAGACTTCGCGCGAAGAGATTCCGTCGTGGGGGACTCCGACCGTTGTCGAAGGGAAAACGCGCGCGGAACTGGTGACCAACGCGACGAAGGCCGTGCGCGCTTATGACCCTCTGACCGGCAAAGAGCTGTGGAAACTGGTTGGTAATCCCGAAGTGACGGCCACCACGCCTGTCGCCGCAAACGATTTGATTTACATTTGCAACAGCTACCGCCCGAACCAGCCGATCTACGCGATCAAACAGGGCGTCGCAAGCGGCGACATTTCGCTCAAGGACGGCAAAAATTCAAACGATTTCGTCGCGTGGAGCGTGCAGCGCGGCGGGAGCTATATGCCGACACCGCTGGTTTACGGCGATTATCTCTACGTCTGCGCCAATCACGGCGTGCTGACCGCGTGGAATGCGAAGACCGGTGAGCGCGTCTGGCAGAACCGCCTTGCCGACAAGGGCGGCGCGTTCAGCGCTTCGCCGGTCGCCGCCGACGGCAAAATCTATCTCTCCAGCGAAGACGGCGAAGTCCAGGTCGTCAGGGCCGGGGCGAAGTACGAACTGCTCTCGACCAATCCGATGGGCGAAGTGATGATGGCGACCCCGGCCATTTCTGACGGGATGATCTTCATCCGCGGCCAGCACCACCTCTTCGCCGTGGCGGAAAACGCGGGGGCGAAGGAGACCGCCGCGAAGCAGCCCTGATTGGCGGAATTCAGCACTAATTAGCAGTCATCATCAACAATTAATTGCCCCGGTAACGTTGCTCATTGCTAAGCTCCCGTCATCAACAGCAGTCACACGAGGCATCCGTTTATGAGGCGCATATCCACCATCACCCTGTCCGCCCTGATCATCGGCCTGATCGCCCTTTCGTCTGACCAGCCGCGCGTGGGCGATGCCGCCGGCAACACCAACTGGCCGCAGTGGCGCGGGCCGGGCGGCCAGGGCATTTCGACGGAGAAGAATCTGCCCGTCGAGTGGAATGAGACGAAGAACGTGCAGTGGAAGGCAGCGATCCCCGGCCTCGGCTATTCGCAGCCGATCATCTGGGGGAAGAAGATTTTCCTGACCACCGCGATTGAAGGCGGCCCTGCCCCGGCTGATCACAAACCGCCGGTTCACATTTACGCCAATCAGGAATTCAAGCATCCCGAATGGGTCGGTTCCGACAAGCTTCATACCTTCAAGGTACTCTGCCTCGACCGCGACACGGGCAGGGTGCTGTGGGATAAAACTTCCTACGAGGGGCCGGTCTACGACCATCGCCATCGCCGGGGGACTTACGCCGCGCCGACCCCGGTCACTGACGGGAAGTACGTTTACGCTTACTTCGGTTCGGAGGGGATGTACTGCTATGACTTCGACGGCAGGCTCGTCTGGGAAAAGAAGCTCGGCGGCATCGGCACGATGGGCATGGGCGTCGGCACTTCGCCGGTGCTGTATGAGAACCTGGTGATCCTGCTCTGCGATCAGGAATTCATCCCCAAGGATTCATTCATCATGGCGCTGGATAAAAAGACTGGCAGGGAAGTCTGGCGCGTGCCCCGTCAGGTCGGCGTCAGCTGGGCGACTCCGGTCATTGCGAAAACTCCGCAGCGCGCCGAACTGATCACGAGCGGCAACGAGTTCATCGTCTCCTACGACCCGACGACGGGCAAAGAACTGTGGCGCGCGTCTGGGCTGAAAAGCCACGCCATTGCGACTCCGGTGGTCGGCGACAACATGGTGATCGTTTCCTCCGGCTTCCCGTCAAAGCGAGTGATCGCGATCAGACTCGGCGGTTCCGGAAACCTTGATGATACGGATAAAATCGCATGGAAGTATGACAAGGGGACTGCCTACGTGCCGTCACCGATCCTCTACGGCGATTACGTCTACCTGATGAGCGACGCCGGGATTCTCACATGCCTCGATGCAAAAAGCGGGGCCATCGTTTACGAAGGCGGTCGCGTGCCGGTCGCCACGAAGTTTTACGGAGCTTCACCGGTGGCGTTTGACGGGAAGATTCTGCTGACCTGCGATGACGGCGACACGTTTGTGATCAAAGCCGGGCCGAAGCACGAAGTGCTGGGAACGAATACCATCGGCGAGCCGTGCCGCACCTCGCCGGCCATCGCTGACGGCAGACTTTTCATTCGCGGGGAAAAGCATCTCTTCTGTATCGGCGGTAAATCCGGAGCCTCAGCTGCCTTTCGAGTTCGGAAAACGACAGGCTGACAGGGCGTCATAAGTGTCGGCTGATAGTCTGCGAGGTTTTTATCGTGGTGAGTAAGAGCGTCATCTTTTTAGTACTCGCCTTTGTAGTAATCGGGCATCGCGACTCCTCGGCCCGCAGGAAGCCTGATGACTCACACCTCAGCAGTGCCTCACTGCAGGAGGAAGAAGCCCGGAGTGTCGCCCGAAACTTTGAAGTCCAGAAGCTCGCCGGGGGCGTTTACGCCGTCATCCGCAAAGACCTGCCGGGTTTCATGGTTGATGCCAACAACGTTTTCATCATCAACGATGATGACGTGATCGTGGTTGATGCGAACGGCGCGCCTTCGATCACGAAAGAGGTGCTGGCCGCGCTCCGGAAGCTGACCAGCAGGCCGGTGAAGTACGTCATCAACACCCACTGGCACGATGATCACATCAGGGGGAATCAGGTCTACCGCGACGCTTTCCCCGGGGTTGAGTTTATCGGCCGGACGACGATGCGCGAGTACCTGCCCGGTCAGGGTGCCATCAATCGGAAGAATTTCCTTGAAGGGGCACCGAGGTTTCTGGAAGACCTTCGGGGCCTTCTGGTAAAAAACAAGAGCCTTGGCGGCTGGGATCTGACCAATGAAGAGCGCGCGAGTTATCAGAGCGACATCAGGCTTGCGGGATTCGTTCTCAGCGAGGGCGCAACGGCCGAAACGATCCTTCCGACGATCACGCTTGAAGACCGGCTGACGCTCTACCGGGGCAGTCGAGTGATTGATATTCGGCACTTGGGGAGCGGCCACACCGCCGGCGACATTGTGGTCCACCTGCCCAAAGAGGGCATCATGATTACAGGTGATCTTGTCGTCTGGCCCGTCCCGCTGGTCGGGAACCCTCAATCGCACCCGGGCGAATGGGCTTCGACGCTCGACAAACTGCGCGCCCTTCACCCGAGCGTGATTGTTCCGGGTCATGGGCCGGTTCTGCGCGACGACTCTTATCTCAAAACCCTCGCCGAGATGTTCGCGTCTATCGCACAACAGACTCAGGCGGCGGTCGCGCGCGGCGAAACGCTCGAGCAGGCGCGGAAAAGTGTGAACCTCGGTGATTTTCGGAAGCAGATAGCCGGTGACTCGCCGGTCAGGAAAGCTTTATTCGCCATGTACGTCGCCGGGCCGGCAGTCGGGGCCGCGTATGGCGAGGCGTCAGCGAAGCACTGAGCGGCGGTGTTCGGGCGTCAATGAGCCTTAAAAGAATCAGGGTGATATGTGGAAGTTCGAGCATTCCGTCGAGTGTCAGGTCGCGAAGGATTTTGCCTGGCGGTTCTGGACCGATGTCACCAACTGAGCCGCCGTTGATTCCTCGGTGGAATCAGTCCATCTCAACGGCCCATTCGCCGCCGGCACAGCGGGGACGACCAGACCGCGCGGGCAGGACCTGAACGGTTGGCGGATAACTGAAGCCGAGGATCGCAGCCGCGCGGTGATTGAGATCCCTGCCCCGGGGGTGGTGATGAAATGTTTCTGGAGGTTCGAGGACACTGCCAGCGGGGGAACGCGAATGACTCAGCTGGCCACGTTCGAAGGCGAACAGGCTGATCATTACGCGGGGAGTATGGGGCCGATGCTGGAGCAGGGAATGCCGCAGGCAATGCAAAGGCTGGCTGATGAAATGGTCAGAACTGCGGGCGCACAGTCATGAAAAAGTATTGGTAATCAGGAGCAGGAACTGACCCTTGAGTCAGGCGAAGATAACTTTTATTTCCGGAGTAATGAGATAATGAGACGCTTATCAATTGTGATGCTATCCGCTTTAACTCTGGCGTTCCTCGCCTTGGCGGCTGTGGGCCCGTCGGTGACGAAGGCCGCGCTGACGGGAACCAACTGGTCGCAGTGGCGCGGGCCTGACGGCACGGGCGTGTCGGCTGAAACCGGGCTGCCCACCGAATGGAGCCCTGAAAGGAACATCAGATGGAAAACGCCGGTTGCCGGGCGCGGCCATTCCTCGCCCATTGTGTGGGGAAACAGAGTATTCCTGACCACGGACATTGAAGGTGAAGTCGTGTCGGGAGCGAAGGCCGTCAAACACGTCATCGAAGGCCAGGATTATGTGCATCCCGACAGCGTCGGTGCTGATCGCAAACATACCTTCAAGGTTCTGTGTCTTGATCGCGACAGCGGAAAGATGCTGTGGGAAAGCACGGCTTACGAAGGCACCGTCTTCGATAATCGTCATCGCAAAGGCAGCTATGCCGCGCCGACTCCGACGGCCGATGGCAAATTCGTTTACGCGTGGTTCGGCGCGGAAGGCGACGGGTTGTATTGCTACGACTTCAGCGGCAAACAGGTCTGGAAAGCCGCCGTCAACAAGATCGCGACGGTCGGCATGGGGCCGGGGTCTTCGCCGGTGCTGTATGAAAACCTGGTGATCCTGCAATGCGATGAGGACGAGGGGAAGAATTCATTCATCGTCGCCTTTGACACGAAGACGGGGAAAGAAGCCTGGAAGACGCCGCGCAAGGTGCAGGCCGGGTGGTCTACTCCCATCGTCGTCCGCACGGCACAGCGCGCGGAACTGATCGCCAGCGGGAACGAATGGATCATCTCCTACGACCCGAAGACCGGCAAAGAGCTGTGGAAGATGAAAGGGCACGAAAGCAACGCCGTCCCCTCGCCGCTCGCCGGTCACGGCATGGCTTACGTCTACGCCGGGTTCCCGGTCAAGAAAACCTTTGCGGTCAAACTCGGCGCGACGGGAGACATCACCGGCAGCACGAACGTCGCCTGGCAGTATGACAAGGGGGCGGCCTATGTGCCGTCTTCGATCCTGTACGGCGAGTACTTGTACCTGATGAGTGACCGCGGGATTCTGACGTGTCTCGACGCGAAGAGCGGGGAAGTGAAGTACGAAGGCGGGCGCATCCCGATCCCGGCCACGTTCACCGCTTCGCCCGTAGCCTTTGATGGAAAGATTCTGCTGACGAGCGAGGACGGCGACACGTTTGTCATCAAGGCCGGCCCGAAGCACGAAGTGATCGCCACCAATTCTGTCGGCGAGCCTGTTTTTGCATCCCCGGCCATCTCCGACGGGATGATCTTCATTCGCGGCGAGAAGAATCTTTACTGTATCGGCAGAGGGAAATGACGAATGGTTGTACAGCAGACTTTTCAGGCTTGTTGAGTCTTCCGTCAATGGCCCTTTCGCGAAGTCAGCGGCAAACCGAGAAAGTTTGCCGTACATTTTCGGAGAAGCCTTTATGAAAACCAGAAGCATCATCAGGGCTATCACAGCCTGTATTTGTCTCGGCGGCATCTGCCTCGCCGCCGGCAGGCCGAATCTGAGCGGCACGTGGGTGCTGGACAAGAGCAGGAGTTTCAGCAACCCGCCGGGTCTGGATCAGACGATGACCATCGTTCACAGCGGCGATGAGGTGAAGCTCGACGCAAAGGTGGTGGTTCAGGGTAAGGAGACGGTGGTCAATGAGACGTGGACGCTCGACGGCAGGGAGTATGAATTCACGCCGCCCGGCGCGGCCGCAGATGTCAAAGGCAAGCGCCGGGCTTCATGGATGCCGGGCGACCGCGGCATCCTCGTCGAAGACCAGTCAATGGCCAACACGCCCAAAGGCCCCGTGCCGCAGCAGGTCGCGAGAAAATACACCCTTTCGGCCGACGGGAACACTCTGACTGTTGACTATTTCATAGACAGACCCGGACAATCCTTCGAGTCAAAGCGCGTTTTCGTGAAGAAGCAGTAAAGGCTGTTTCGCCGTCGCGCCCGGGATTCGAGGATGACTATGAAACCTCTGTCAGTTGTCGTCGGAGCAGTTCTTGCTTCAACCCTGCTGATTGTCTCACTTCCCCCTTCATTGCCGGCCGTTGCCGCCGATGAGGTCGAATACTGGCCGCAGTGGCGCGGGCCGGGCAGTCAGGGCATTTCGCACGAAAAGAACCTGCCCGATGAGTGGAGCGCGACTAAAGGCGTCCGCTGGAAAACCCCGATCCCCGGCCGCGGCCACTCCTCGCCGATCATCTGGGACAAGAAAATCTTTCTGACCACGTCGCTCGAAGGCGAGATTGTCGCCGGGGCAAAACCGGTCCAGCACATCAGGAAGGGACAGGTCTTCGTCCACCCCGACAGCATGGCCGGGAACCGCAGCCACACGCTCAAAACCCTCTGCCTTGATCGTGACACCGGAAAGATTCTATGGGAGCGCACCTCATACGCGGGCACCGTCTACGACGACCGCCACCGCAAAAACACTTACGCTTCCGCCACACCGGTCACTGACGGGAAGTATGTCTACACCTTCTTCGATGCCGAAGGGCTCTACTGCTATGACTTCGACGGCCGGCTGATCTGGAAGACCTCGCTCGGGAAGATTGCGAAGATGGGCCTGGGGAACGGCATTTCGCCGGTGCTGTACCAGAACCTGCTGATCCTCCAATGCGACCAGGAGGACGGCGACACCGGGGCTTCTTTCATCGCCGCGGTGGATAAACTCACGGGCAAAGAGGTCTGGCGCACGCCGCGCGAGCATCGCAAAACCTGGGCGACGCCGCTCGTCGTGCAGGCCGACAAACGAACCGAGTTGATTGCGAGCGGGGCCGAAACAGTCATCTCCTACGACCCGGCGACGGGCAAAGAATACTGGCGCTGTGGCGGGGTCAGAGGCCACGCGATTCCCAGCACGGTCGCGGGCCACGGGATGGTCTTCGTTTCGGCGGGCTATCCGAGCAAGCGCGCGCTGGGCATCCGCACCGGCGGCGCGGGCGATCTGACGAACACTCCGAACCTGGTCTGGCAGTACGACAAGGGCACGGCTTACGTCCCGTCACCGATCCTCTATGGTGATTACCTCTACCTCGTGAGCGACGCGGGCATCCTTACCTGCATCGAGGCGAAGACGGGCGTCGTTAAATACGAGGGGGGCCGCGTGCCCGTGCCCGCCACTTTCACCGCCTCACCGATAGCCTTCGACGGGAAAATCCTGCTGACGAGCGAAGACGGCGATACGTTTGTGATTCAGGCCGGCCCGACGCATTCAGTCCTGCGCACCAATTCGCTCGGCGAACCGGTCTTCGCTTCGCCGGCTGTCTCTGCCGGCATGATCTTCATTCGCGGCGAGAAGAACCTTTATTGCATCAGCCATGAGAAGACGAAAGGTTAGCCGCGAATGCTGAAGGAGGGGTCTTTATTTTCGGGCCTCTCAGTCCGGGCGCGGAAACTGCTGCTGCCTGCGGTCGTGCTTGTCCTGCTCTACTTCATCACTCCCCTCATCCTGACATCCGCGGCGACCTGTCTGATCCGCCGGGATTCGGTGCAATCCGCAGACGTGGTTGTGGCCCTGGGCGGAGACTCGCGCTGCCTGCGGGAGCGTGAGGCCGCGGAAATATACCGGCGCGGGATGGCGCGCAAAGTCGTGGTCAGCGGAATCCCTTATGCCTGGGGATTCGATACGGGCGAAGCGGCGCGACAGTATCTGATCAGCCTTGGCGTCCCGGAAGCCGACGTGTTCGTACTCAGGCGCGCGTGGAATACCCGCGTGGAAGCCGACCTGCTGGCACAGCTGATGCGCGAGCGGGGCTTGAAGTCAGCCATCGTCGTCACCGATCCATTTCATTCGCGCCGCGCGTTGCACACCATCGAGCGGGCCGCCTCCGATCTGACTTTCTACTCCTCGCCCGTCCCTCCGGGGCCGACCGTGTGGCGGCCCGAGCGGTGGTGGGCGCGACGCGGCGATATGTATCTGACGGTGCGTGAAGGTATCGCCTGGGCTAATACGCTCCTTGGAGGGCTGCGATGAAGTGGCTGCCCGGGAAACGCGCGCGCCGCTCCCTGACCGGGCTCGCAGTGATCGTGGCCGTCTGCCTGATCGTGTTTTTCTCGCTCCCCCGGCTGCTCATCGCCCCTTCACACATCGTGCCTGCCGAAGCCATCCTCCATTACGCGATTGACCCGCATTCCGATGCCGATGCCTGGGTGGCCGGGCTTTACCGGCAGGGGCTCGTGAAAAAGATCGTCTGCGTCAGCAGGCAGGCTTCGTGGGAGCTTTATCCGGCCGATTTCGTGCGCCGCCACCTGATTGAACTCGGGGTGCCCGCCGATGACGTGCTGACACTCCACCTGCCGATGGTTGATTGCATGGCGCAGAACCTGCCGCGCATGGTCGAGTTTGTGAAATCCCAGGGGTGGCAGAACGTCGTGCTGCTCGGGCGGCCCGCCGACAGCCGGGCTGACGGGCGTCTGGCGAAAAAGTATTTCGCCGGAGCCGGCGTGAATGCCGTAGTCACATACGTGCCGCAGGAGGCTCGGGAACTGACAGATCACTGGTGGGCCGTTCACTGGAAGGCCCAGACGATGGTTGATGCCGCGGCCACGACGACTCTCGATCTGGCCTACCCGGAGTGTTGGTAATGCTCTGGTCAAGGCGCCTGACAGGGGACGATGATCCGGTTCAGTGTGTCCCGGTGAGCTTGTCCACAAGGTTGCGGAGTGGCGCGACCCCAGGGCTTTCATCGTCATAAAAAGTTACTTTGTGTTGTCGCCCGCCATCACTCACGGTGATCTCATACTGCTGATAATCGGCGCCGACCGCCTGATCCGGGACGGCCGCCGGGAGCTGAAAAAAGTCGAGACTTTTGACGGCGCCCTCCACCTGCTGTTTCACCCCAGCCGGCAGGGTCGCAGTATTCACGTCCGCCAGATTTTCTGTCAGGCCGGCAAAGCCCCCGCTCCGTTTGACTGAAATCTGCATCATCTCCTCCTTCACAAAAAGGCAACCTGAGAGGCTCGTAACCTCCCAGGTTGCGAATAACAGCCTGATTGACGACTAACGACCCACGCGCTTCTTTTCCGCCTTCGGTTCCAGCGACGACCTCAGTTGTTTGAGTTCATCGTCGAGGGACTCGTCGGCGTGATTGTATTCCGAATGGGTCATCGTCCCGCAACAGCCGCGGCGGTTCTGCACGGCCCCGGGCGTGTCCGTGACGGCGGCGGCCAGCGCATGACCTTCCTTGTGATTGGCGGTCAGCGGGACCGGCGAAACGACCACCTGCCGCACGGTGAAGCGGTTGCGGATGAAATTGCGATACTGAACCGGCTTGCCGTCGGCGGCGGCGATGTTGAGCATCTGATTCGCCACGTCCGCAAACGTCGCGTTGACGGCGGGCGCGGCGATGATCGCGCGCAGCAGCAGGCTCACTACATACTGGCCCGTGTCGTAGAGCGTCTTCGCATCGTCCCTGATCGAAGTTCGCAGTTCAAAAGCGAAGATGTCGGCGAGGATATCATAGATCGCACCGGTAAAGACCTGCGAGATCGCGTGAACCTCTGTCCCGACGTCACTCAGCCTGAGGTCATTGTCGGCGTTGCGGAGGCCGTTCGTCCTGCCCAGGGCGAGGCCGAATTCCTCGGCCATATCCGAGAGGAAGGTTTTGTCGTGCAGATTGGACTTGGTCTGCGCAATGATCGCCTCGACCTGATCCATCTGCGACAGCGCCAGGAAGATTGCCGTCAAATCGCCGAACGATTCGTGCAGCCCGCCGGTCTGTGGCGTCGCTGAACTGGTGATCCAGTTCGGCTTCAGGCCGTCCAGGATCGCGTGCCCGCATTCGTGCGAGACGATGTCGAGCGAACGGCAGGTGAAGATTCGCGCGGGCGGCGTGCTGCCGGGTCTGATGAAATCGCCGAATTTGAGCGCTTTGGCGCTGCGCTGGTAAAACGCATTCATCGTATTCGGCAGCCCATGCGCGAAGACGTTCAGCGGGTCGGTGTTGGTCGCGCTGTTCCATTGCCAGGGCAGCGGCGCGGGCGACCCGCCGCTGGCCAGGGCGCGCTGGTACATCGTCAGCGTCTGGCGCACCACCGCGAAGGTATGCACGGCGTCGAAAGAGTCGGTGCCGGGCGCCTGAATAAAGTCGCTCATCGCGTTGGGGGTGACCGGGGCAAGGCCCTGACTGGTGACGCGCGCGTCCCTCGGGCCGGCGAGCAGGTGGCCGGGCAGGTAGGCTTTGCGAATGCCGATTTCGGCGACCGAGGGGTCCTGTTTCCATACCAGGACTCGCGAGCCCGGCAGGGGAAGCGGAATCGGGATGGGGATCGGAACTGGAATCGGGCCTGGCCCGGCCGAAGCGCCGGGTCTGGTGCGCCTTCTGAATTCGGCGTAGGCGTTGGTTGGCGTCGGAACATACCCGGCGGGGACGCTCGGGCAGGATTCATCTTCAATCAATACGATTTCTTCTCTGGACATAATTTTTCCTCTCTTTTGGGAACAGGTTTTTTTCTGGCGAAATGTTTTGCGGCATTTCTCACATGGGTACGGAAGCAATGATCGTCAATTCAATCCGAGGGCTGCCCGCTCCTCCGAACAAGCCCGGGAACGCTCCCCATTGCAGGCTTTCCCGGGGCCGCCCGAAGCGGGTAGCCCGGGCCACTTCAGCCCTGCGGGTCATTGATTTATCTCTCAGCCTGAACTTACCGCAGCGGTGAGGGCTCCGTCTTGAAGAAGCTGTGGGGAAGTTATGGGGAAGTTATGACCGCCCTGACCAGAACACGGACTGACACCCACACCTATGAATTCGGCCTGTTTCGTCTGGACGCCCGCGAACGTCTGCTGATGTGGTGCGGCGAATACGTGCCGCTGGCCCCCAAGATTCTGGACACGCTCCTCGCCCTGGTCGCCCGTCACGGCCACATCCTGGAGAAGGAAGAACTGATGCAGATGGTCTGGCCCGACACTTTCGTCGAGGAAGTGAATCTGGCGAAGAATATCTGCGCCCTGCGCCGGATGCTCGTGGAGCGGGATCGGGTGCGGGAATACATCGAAACGATCCCCAGGCGCGGCTATCGCTTCATCGCCCCGGTCAGGGAGGCCGGCAACAGGGCATCAGAAGGAGATTCGGTCAGCGAATCGCCGGTCGTGGAACCACTGGGTGGCGTGGTGCCGCTGGATTCTATTTACTACGTGACTCGTGCGGCTGACCTCGAATTGCACGCGGCCATCGAGCGGCGTGACGGCATTGTCCTGATTGAAGGGACGCGGCAGTCGGGCAAGACTTCGCTGCTGGCCAGAGGCTTGCAGCAGGCGCGCCTGGCCGGATTGAGGGTCGTGCTGACCGATTTGCAGATGTGTACCGCCGCCGATCTGGAGACGGTCGAAACCTTCCTGCTCTCGCTGGGCGAACTGCTGGCGGATCGTCTGTGCCTCGACGTGCCTCCGCGCGCCATCTGGGATCCGCTGCGCAGCCCGACGCTCAACTTCGAACGTTATCTGCGCCGCCAAGTCTTCAGGCCGGGGGCCGAGCCGCTCATCTGGGCGGTGGACGAGGCTGACCGTTTGTTCACCCGGCCTTTCGTCGGCGAAGTCTTCGCGCTCTTCCGCACGTGGCAGAACGCGCGTTCACTGGAGCCGCAGGGCCCGTGGCGGCAGCTGACCCTCCTGATGGCTTACGCCACTGAAGCGCAGCCTTCAATCATTGACCTGAGCCAGTCGCCCTTCAACGTCGGCACACGGCTGCGGCTGGAAGATTTCACACTCGACCAGATCACGGAACTCAATCGCCGGGCCGGTTCGCCGCTGCAGTCCGCCGATGAACTGCGCAGCTTCGCCCGGCTGATTGGCGGCCACCCGTACGAGGTGCGCCGCGGGTTGTCTGAACTCGCGCATCATGGCCTCAGCGTCACTGCACTTGAGCAACAGGCCGCGAGCGAGGCCGAGCCGGTCTGCTATCAACTGCGTCAGGTACTGGCGGCGCTCTCGCCGGATCGGACTCCGGGGCCCTGACAACTCCACCTCGCGACCGCCCGGTTCAGCCATTTTCAGGCGCGTTCAGCGACGATTGACCGGACTGACTCCTGCCGCGTGGTTCCCGATTCCCGCCGATGGCTCACGCCTCCGTCTGAAATCCCGGCGGTTGATGTGCTGAAAAGCACGCGCCGGGCCCCGGTTGCAAAAACACCTGCCGGCCACTAAAATGCCTGACTTAATTAACCTTGATCCACAACATCCAGGGAAACACACATCAATGAAAAAAGAAGACTCAATCATTGTCCAGGAGTGTGAGCCGCTGACTGCCGGGAAGGAGAAAGCCCCGGTCGAGAAGCAGCTCCACTGGTACCGCCTGATCCATCAGGGCCGCCTGCTCGACGACCGGGCGCGCGGTTACATCCGCAAGGCGATGGGTTGGAGTTACCACGCCTCGCACGCCGGACACGACGGGATTCAGCTGGCGCTGGGACTGGCCTTCAGGCCGAACAAGGATTTCCTCTTTCCGTATTACCGCGACATGCTCACGTCGCTCGCGGCGGGCATTACGCCATACGAAATCGTCCTCAACGGGCTTTCCAAAGCCGACGACGTGGCCGGCGGTGGTCGCCACATGAGCAACCACTTCGGCAAGCCTTCAATCGGGATTCAAAACGTCTCTTCCGCCACCGGCAATCACGCCTCGCAGGCCGTCGGACTCGCGCGCGGGATCAAATACTACAAGGACGACGCCATCGCTTTCTCCAGCCAGGGCGAATCCTCGACCGCCGAAGGCTACGTCTTTGAGGCCTTCAACGGCGCATCGCGTGAACAGGTCCCGGTGATCTTCGTCGTCCAGAACAACGGCTACGGCATCTCGGTGCCGACTTCGGAGCAGACGGCGAACCTGATCGTCTCGGACAATTACCGCGGGATCAAAGACCTCAAGATCATCAACTGCGACGGCACGAACCCGTTCGACTCAATCGCGGCGATGAATGCCGCGGTCCGTCACGTTCACAAGACGGGCGGCCCGGTGCTGGTCCACGCCTCGTGCGTCCGCATCTTCGCGCACAGCAATTCGGACGACGACAAGAAATACCGCACCGAAGAAGAGCTGGCCGAATGCCGCCGCCGAGACCCGCTCGAAAGGCTCAGGAAATACCTGCTCGAAACCGAGGGCGTGGACGCCGTGACGCTGCTCGCGATTGAAGAGGAGAATAAGGATGTCGTCAACGACGCCTGCACGCGCGGCGAGGCGGCGGCGAACCCCGACCCCGAGACCGCGACCCGCTTCGTCTTCCCCGAAGAGATCGCGGCCCCGGCCGACGTTCAGGCCGCGAAGCCGGGCGGGCAGATGATCACCTTGCGCGAGGGCATCAACCTGGCGATGAAGCAGGAGTTCCATCGCAACCCGAACACCTTCCTCTGGGGGCAGGACGTGGCCTCCAGGAACAAGGGCGGCGTCTTCAACGTTGATCAGGGGATGTTGCAGGAGTTCGGCAACCAGCGCGTCTTCAACGCGCCGATTGCCGAAGATTACATCAGCGCGACCGCCGTCGGCCTGTCGCGTTACCGCGACGACCTCCGCATCGTGATTGAGGGCGCGCAGTTCGCCGACTATTACTGGCCCGCGGCCGAGCAACTCGTGGACATCTCGCACGATTACTACCGCAGCAACGGCCAGTTCTGCCCGAACATCGTCATCCGGCTGGCCTCGGGCGGGTACATCGGCGGCGGGTTGTATCACTCGCAGAATATCGAGGGGTGGCTCATGACGCTGCCCGGCGTGCGCGTGCTGGTCCCGGCATTTGCCGATGACGCGCTCGGCATGCTGCGCCATGCGATCCGCAATCGCGGCGTGACGTTCTTCCTCGAACCGAAATTCCTCTACAACCAGATCTTCGCCAAGGCGCCCGACCCGGGCGACGAGTTTGAAATCCCGTTCGGCAAGGCCCGCGTCCGGCGCGAAGGCAAACACCTCTCAATCATCACCTACGGCACGACGGTTCACTGGTCACTGCGCGCGGCCAATCAGCTCTCGCAGGAGAAGGGGATCGAAGCCGAGGTGATTGACCTGCGCTCGCTCGTGCCGATGGATATGGACGCGATTGCCGAGACGGTGAAGAAGACCAGCCGCGTGCTGATCGTCCACGAAGACAAGGTGACCGGCGGCGTCGGCGGCGAAATCGCGGCGAGGATTTCGCAGAACCTGTTTGAGTACCTCGACGCTCCCGTGATGCGCGTCGGCAGCAAGGACACTCCCGTCCCGTTCTCGCGCATTCTGGAAAAGGCGATCCTGCCGCAGGTCGAGGATGTCTATAACGCGGCGCTCGAACTCGCGGCTTACTGAGGCAGTAGAAAGCCGAAAGTAGAAAGTAAAAAGGCAGAAGTGCGGAGTGGCAATGCCCGCTTCACGCTTTTGCCTTTTGTTTTAAGGAGAAGCGCTATCAACACTGGTAGCGCTGTTCTGAGACAATCGAGGGAATCCAGTGGATCGTAAATCTGAACAGGTCGTTATCGGCCTGAGCGTCGCCGGTGTCAGTGCGGCTTTACGTCTGGCCGGGCATGGAAAGAAGGTGGTGCTGCTTGACTACATGGCAGACACCGCCTCTCTCGGCGGCTCGCTCCAGATACAGCAAACGCCCCTGAATTCAGAGCCCCTGGCCGGACCCGTGTTTGAGGAGATTGCGGTAAAAAGGCTCGGTGAAAGCGGGGTCGAAGTGATTTGCGGTTTTCACATCAGCCGGGTGTCTTTTGATAAACACACGGGCAGCCTCGTCCTGCTGGATACGATGAGAGGAAAGATACAGTCAGATGTGGCCATCTTTGCCCCGAATGGTACAGAAACGGGTTTGCCCGATGATACAGGGGCAGTCGGGTATTTCGGTTGGGGAGTGTCATATGACGCCTGGTCTGACGCGAGTTTTTTCAAAGGCAAAGATGTTCTGGTAATCGGTTGCGGTTACCGCGCCTTTGAGCAGGCCTGTCTTGCTTCGGAATGGGCCTCGTCTGTTACAGTGGTGTGCGATAAGGGTGGCTCAGATTTCAAAGGGCGCCGACTTCCTGATCAGGTCCGGGTACGGTTCGGCCTGGAGGTGATTACGATAGTGCCCGACACTCATAACCGGGTTGCCGGCGTTATTGTGTCGAATGGCGAGCGCATAGAGGATCTGGAAGCGTCCGCCATTTTTGTTGCCAGCGACATTCGACCTTCCTGGCAAATATGGGGTGGCGAAGGTGAAGCGCAACGCCGGATCGATGAGGGCAAATTATATTTGTCCGGGCTTGCTGCCGGGGTTCCGTACCACGATCACATGGCACAATTTGATGACGGGATTCGAACGGCAGATCTGGTTCTGGCGGTTTGACGATAAATCCTGCGCACATCATGCAGTCCTGGGCCGTTACTTCCCCCAGTACACAGTACCGGAGAGCGCGTCCTCCGACGGCAACAGCATTCGCTTCGTCCGCGCAAAAAGTGATTGATCCGACATTGCAGCCGACCGCTGAAAGAGCGCGGCGGCTTCCGGGCGCAATACGTCAGGCAGATAAAAATTGGAGGCCACAGATGAAGATCAAACTGACCAGCGTACTGGTGGACGACCAGGAGAAGGCCCTGAAGTTTTATACGGAGGTTCTGGGCTTTGTCAAAAAGAACGACATCCCGTTAGGGGAAGCCAGATGGCTGACCGTAGTCTCGCCCGAAGGGCCGGACGACATCGAACTGCTGCTTGAGCCGAACAGCAACCCGGCGGCCAGCACATTCCAGATAGCCATTTTCGAGCAGGGAATACCTCTGACCGCATTTGCTGTAGATGATATTCAGAAAGAGTACGAAAGAATGAAAGGGCTGGGTGTCGCGTTTCGTTCGGAGCCGACAAAAATGGGGCCGGCCACCGTCGCCGTGTTTGATGACACCTGCGGCAACCTCATCCAGCTCTATCAGGTCTGATCGCCGCGCGTCAGTGTTGATTGAAAGGCTGGGTACAGGAAGGAGACCCGCATGAAAGCAGTATTCAAAACCGCCGCGCCGTATCTCGCAGACGAAATGAACCTGCCGGTCGAGGATCTGGAAGCCGCCATTCCTTTTTACGAAACGGTCATGGGGTTCCGGGTCGTCTCGCGGGAAGACGCGCCGTGCAAGTCCGCTGTCCTCGCCAGAGACGGCATTCAGATTGGCCTCGCCGAAAATGGCGGCGACCCGACTCAGGAAGGATGCTTCTTCGAGGTTGATAATGCCGACGCCGCCTTCGCTGAACTCAGGTCGAACGGCCTGGAAAAAGAAGAAGCTGACTTCCGTGTTGATCAGTACGGGGCCACTTCTTACAAAGTCTTTTTCGTCGTGGCGCCGGACGGCCTCTGTTACTGCCTTGGCGAACGGCAAAACTGAGAGTGAGCTTTGGAAACGAACCCTCTGACAAAGGAGCATTATGCAAACCACATACTGTCTTTCCGCCAGACAGGCGCTCGGTTGTTTGTTGCTGGCCGCGGGCTGCGGCGCAGCATTAGCACACGCGTTGCCGATCAACCAGGCGCGCGTTACCGCCGCAGCGCAATCCGAATCACCCGCGACCGGGGAGAAAAAGAAAATGGGAAAACCTGTCGTGCATTTCGAGATCGGCTGCCGTGACAGCGCCAGGACGCAGGCGTTTTACGGCCGGCTTTTCGACTGGGACATTACACCAGCCGGCCCCGCCGCCGTCATCAACACCGGCGGCGAAGGCATCAACGGCCACATCACCGCGCTCGGTCATGAGCCTCATCATTACGTCACGGTCTACGTGCAGGTAGACGACCTGCAGGCTTATCTCGACAAGGCCACCGCGCTCGGCGGCAAAACGCTGGTGCCGCCTGTCCCCATTCCCACAGGTAAATTCGCCTGGCTGGCCGACCCCGACGGCAACATTATCGGTTTGTTGCAACCTAAACAATAATTCGTCGGTTTGGTTGCTGCGCACAACAGGAGACCGCAGAAGACGGCGGGCCTGTGATCCGTCCGGGCGAAGGGAAGAAGGTCCCGGCTCCGGGGTTCTTTGCCAGACTTGAGACATCTTCGCGAATTCGCTTGCGGGGGCGCTGCCGGTGGGATAGAAAGGCGGGTGAGTCACCCATCCAGAACCCGACGCGTGCATCTGGCGTCCTTTTCGAAGGAGCATACACATGCGAATGAAGATCTTCTGCACTCTGATACTTGTTGGAGCGGGATTCGTCGTTGCCATTCAAAGCGTCCCCGGGCAGGGGCGTGGCGGAGCCAGTCCGGAACTGATTGCCCGGCGCCACTCGATCGAGAAAGAACTGCAGTCGGTGGCGATCATCGAGCGCAAGCTCATGGTGCCGATGCGCGACGGCAGGCGCATGGCGACGGACGTTTATCGCCCGAAAGACTCGTCGAAGAAATACCCCACGATCTTCGTGCGGACCCCGTACAACTTCAATTTCTGGGACGTCCGCAACGGCGCGCCGCGCGACCTGAGCAACGAACTGGAAGCCGTGAAGCGCGGGTACGCGTTCGTCGAGATGAACGAGCGCGGCCACTTTTTCTCCGAGGGGAATTACGACATCCTGGGGCCCCCGCTCAGCGACGGCGATGACGCCTTCTCGTGGATGGCCGGGCAGCCGTGGTCGAACGGCAAGGTCGGCACGATCGGATGCTCCTCGACCGCCGAATGGCAGCTGGGCGTGGCGGCGCAGGGCAACCCGGCGTTTGCGGCGATGATCCCCCAGGGGTTCGGCGCCGGCGTCGGGCGCGTCGGCCCGTATTACGAGCAGGGGAACTGGTACCGCGGCGGCGCGGTCCAGATGCTGTTCATCGCGTGGCTTTACGGGGAGCAGAACCAGGTGCGGCCGATGTTCCCGCCGAACACGTCGCAGGAGGACCTGATTCGCGCGTCAAAGGCGTTCGATCTCGCGCAGCAATTGCCCCCGGTAGACTGGTCGCAGGCGCTCAGGCACCTTCCCGTCATGGACATCATGAAGGCTGTGGACGGGCCGCGCGGGATCTTTGCCGACCACATGCCCGTTGACACAGGCGGCGCGATGATCGAGCGCGCGCCGAACGATCCGGCCTGGTACAAGGGGGGATTGTGGCACGACAACATGACGATCAACGTGCCGGGGTTCTGGTTCATGTCGTGGTACGACGTGTCGGTCGGCCCCAACCTCGCCGCGTACAATCACGTGCGGAAGACCGCCAAGCCTAAGATCGCCAGCCAGCAGTACGCGGTGATCGCGCCGACGCTCCACTGCTCCTACAAACGCGCCACGGAGAATACTGTCGTCGGCGAGCGCAGCGTGGGGGATGCGCGGCTGAATTATGACGAGCTGACTTACGCCTGGTTCGATCACTTCCTCAGGGGGGAGGACAACCACATCCTCGAGACGATGCCGAAGGTGCGCTACTACACGATGGGGATCAACAAGTGGCAGTCGTCCGATACGTGGCCGCCGCGGGGGGCGCAGCCGATGAGCTTTTTCCTTTCGAGCGGTGGGAAGGCGAATACGTCGGACGGCGACGGTGCGCTCAGCGACGCGGCCCCGGCGACGGACAGCCCCGATAAGTTCGACTATGACCCGATGAATCCGGTGCCGTCCTACGGCGGGAATGTCTGTTGCACCGGGAACGCGGTGCAGGGCGGCGCATTCGACCAGCGCAAAATGGAGGCGCGGCCCGATATTCTGGTCTACAGCTCCGAGCCCCTGAAACAGGGCATCGAAGTGAGCGGCCCCATCGAAGTGACGCTCTATGTGTCCTCAGATGCAAAGGACACTGACTTCACCGTGAAGGTGATTGACGTGTACCCGGACGGGCGGGCATACAATCTGGACGAGACTATCCAGCGGCTGAGGTATCGGAACGGATACGACAAGCCTGTCGCGTGGATGGAGCCGGGGAAGGTCTACAAGGTGGCGCTCCAGCCGATGACGACGAGCAATTACTTCGAGGCGGGCCACCGGATTCGACTCGAAGTGTCGAGCAGCAACTTCCCGCGCTTTGACCGGAACATGAACACGGGCGGGAAGAATTACGACGAATCAAAAGGCGCCGTCGCGCACAACGCCGTCCACCACTCCAGACAGTATCCGTCAGAGATCAGGATCACGGTCGTAAAGAAGCAGCCCGCGCCGTAATGCCAGCCTGCCCGGCCGGGCTGGACCGGGGCAGCAGTGTGCCCGCTCGCTTCCGGCGCAGGGTTTTCCCGGACTGGCACGCAGAGTAATACATAGAAAGGAGAGCCATGAAACTTTGTACGCTCGCAGTGTTTCTTGTCCTCGCGGCAGCGCCCGCAGCGGCGCCGCAGGATGATCGCGCGGCCGACCGCGAGGCGATCCGCGCCCACATTGACCGCATCTTCCAGGCCTTCATCAAAAAGGACGCCGCGGAACTGCGCGCCACGCACGCGCAGAACTGGCTGGGCTACCTCGAAGGCTCACGCACCATGATTCGCGGCGTCGAAGGGTATATGAATAACAACTACGTTGATCCGGCGAGCCCGTACGGCATGAAAAGCTACCGGATGCGCGAATTCGACATGATCTTCAAGGGCGATGCGGCCTTCGTCTGCTTCACCGCCGAAGTCGAGTCGAACACGCCGAACGGCCCCCTCAAGCGCGTCCTGCGCATCGCCGATTTTTACACGAAGCAGAACGGCCAGTGGATTCAGACCGGCAGCGACACGGAGCTTCATCCGGAATCGGTGGAGGAGCAGCAGCAGACGCCGAGGACCCTGCCGGAGCGGATGAAGAAGCAGTTGCTCGACGCGCGCGAAGCCGTCTGGCAGGCGTACTTCTCGAACGACCGGGCGGCGCTCGAACGGCTGATCCCGGAAGAGACAATAGCGATCAATGCCGGCGACAACAACTGGGAAAATCGCAGCGCGATCCTTGAGGGCGCGGCGCAGTTCGCCAAAGGCGGCGGCAAGCTCCTCATGCTGGAGTTTCCGAAGACCGAAATCCAGGTCTACGGCAACACGGCTGTGGTCTACTCCAACTATTCGTATGAACTGGAGGCGGGTGGCCAGCGGCACCAGCAAAGTGGCCGCGTCACCGAGGTCTTCGTGCTGCGCAACGGGCAGTGGGTCAACCCGGGCTGGCATATGGATAACGGCAAATAAGCGCGTCGGCGCTGATGACGATGAAGGCTTCTCGAAGAACAGGCCGATGATCATCCGGGAGAAAATTGATGAACTTCACGAGCGGGGCTTTTGCGTACTCAGAGGACATTTCCCGAAACCGCTGATTGAGGCGTGCCGGGAAGCCTTCCGGCCCACTTTGCTGGAGTATCTCGGCAGCCACAGAGACATCCCCAACCGGGGGCCTCATCGCCACTTCCTTCCCATGCCGTTCGAGCCGCCCTGCTTTGCCTTGGAGTTCTTCTTCGACGCCGGCGTACTCGGCATTGTGCGTGGCGCGATGGATGACCGGGTCGTGGCTGACCAGTGGGGTTGCGACGTGCCGCTGCCGGGCTCAGATTACCAGCAGTTTCACGCCGATTATCGGCGCCCGCTGTTTGCCGAAGCCCCTGATCTGTCATTGCCCGCTTATGTGCTGGTCGTCAGCTTCGGTATGGTCCGGATAACGTCCGCGAACGGCCCTCTCGAGATCGCGCCCGGCACTCACTGCATGCCACGCGGCGAAGCCCTCCGGTCTGTTGAATCCGCCGGAACGGGAACAGAGGTTGTCCCTCTGGAGGTCGGCGACGTGCTGATTCGCCATCCGTGGGCACTGCACAGGGGCACGCCCAACACGACCGGGCTGCCGCGCCCTCTGGCCACGATCCGGTACGTGCGCCGCTGGTACGCCGACGACAGCCGGGAGGTCAATCCGATTCCGCGCGCTGTCTGGCGGTCGCTCACGCCTGAACAACAGAGCGCGATGCGTTTTCCTGTGGGTGACTGAAGAGCGCCGATCCTTTCCTGCCAACCGGGGATACATTTTGTCGCCGTCAGTATGTGGTTTTTCCCGGCTGGCAACGCTACGCCAGACAGCTGCATACCTGGGAACAGTAACTGCCTGTAATTCACCTGACCGGCAAGGGAGCGCGCACGGGGCGGTTCAGGCGCCTCATGGCCGATCCGTCTCGCCCCTCGGGGTGGTGTGGCATTTCGGGCGCGCAGCCCTGCAAAAAAAAATATCTTTCGACGTGTCGATTTCCCGCGCCGTCATTCGACGTACTGTCAGAGCAAGGGGACAGCCGGGCCGTGCGGCCTGGGAGCCCGGCTCCCGAACCTGAACTGTAAGGAGAAATTACGATGCGAGTCATGGTCATCATCAAAGCCAATGAGAAGTCGGAGGCGGGCGTTCTTCCGGATGAGAAGTTCTTCGCCGAGATGGGAAAATATAACGAAGAGCTGGTCAGGGCCGGCGTATTGCTCGCCGGGGAAGGGCTTCACCCCAGCTCGAAGGGCGTGCGCGTGAAGTTTTCGGGCAGGAAGGCGACCGTGATTGACGGGCCTTTCGCCGAAACGAAGGAGCTGATCGCCGGGTTCTGGCTGTGGCAGGTGAATTCGATGGAAGAGGCGGTTGAGTGGGTCAGGCGCTGCCCGAGTCCCGAGGGCGCGACGGAAGGCGAGATCGAGATTCGCGAAGTATTCCAGGGGGTGGACTGCGGTGCCGAGGCGACGCCCGAGCAGCTCAGGCAGCAACGGGAGACCCTGCGCGCTCAACTCGCCGGGAAAAAGTAACGGCGTGAGCGATTCTTTCCACACCACGGAAGCAATAATTGAAAGGAGACTCTGTGCAAAAAATCACCCCATTTTTGTGGTTCGATAACCAGGCCGGGGAAGCGGCAAATTATTACGTCTCGATTTTCAAAAACTCGAAGGTCGGGACGATCACCCGCTACGGAGAAGGAGGGCCCGGGCCCGCCGGAAGCGTGATGACCGTGGAATTTCAGCTCGACGGGCAGACATTCATCGCGTTGAACGGCGGCCCGCAGTTCAAATTCACGGAAGCCGTCTCGTTCCTCGTGAGCTGCGAGACGCAGCAGGAAATAGACGAGTTCTGGGAAAAGCTTTCCGCCGGCGGGGAAGAAGGGCCATGCGGCTGGCTGAAAGACAGGTATGGTTTGTCGTGGCAGGTCACTCATACCGGCTGGGCCGAAATGCTCAATGATCCCGATCCCCGGAGATCGAAAAGAGTCATGGACGCCGTGCTTAAGATGAAAAAGATTGACATCAAAACCTTGCAGCAGGCGTATGAGCAGCAATAAGCCGGCCCGGGGCCGATGGCAGATCAGGCCGTGAAGCCCAGGAGGGGGCCTGCGACCCGGAAGCGTCACAGGCCGTATTCACGCCCGAATCACAACACGGAAGGAGAAATCATCATGGCAAAGAACAAGAGCAGCGGGGCTTCGCGGCAGTCGCCCGGGCCCGCCCCTGACCTCAAAAGTCTGGATCGCCCGGTCGGCACGTGGAAGGTCTCCGGCGAGGCAGAAGGAGAGATCAGGTACGAGTGGACGGAAGGCGGTTCCTTCCTCGTGCAGCACTTCGATCTTGTACACGGCGGGCGAAAGATCAAGGGCTTCGAGGTCATCGGGCACCTGCAGCGACTCGGGGAAGAACCGGGCCGGGAAATACGGACTCGCGCATACAGTTTCCTGGACGGCCTGACGCTCGACTACGTCTACGAACCGGACGGCGACACGCTCACGATCCGGGGCGGAGAAAAGGGTTCTCCGGCCCGTTACGTGGCTAAATTCAGCGATGACGGATGCACCCTGACCGGCGCCTGGGAGTGGCCCGGCGGCGGATATAAGACCACCACGACAAGGGTCGGGTAGGAGGTTTCGATTCATCAGTTCACCCGTTTCTCCTGTGTTACAGGACGGCGCGCCGCGCACCGCTTTGCGTTACTCAATCGAACACCTTGATAAGAAACAGCGGGATCATTATTTGAACCTGAAGAAGGCCGGGTAGTGAGGCCAGGCCGCCATTGCGGAAATTGATCCGATCCCGGCGCTCATGAAGCTGGCGGAGGCCGTTGATTGATGCGTGCGTGCGGCCGGTGTAGGATGCGCGTGAAAACACAATCAGCAGTTCTGGAAGGCAAATATGATCCACGTCCACCCTGTTACACTTGAGGGCTACGGTGTCCGTCTGGAGCCTCTGGCTTATGAACACCATGATGAACTGGCCGCCGCGGCGGCCGATGGCAGGCTCTGGGAGCTGTGGTTCACCGCGGTGCCGGAGCCGGAGCAGACACGCGCATACATTGCCGCCGCGCTCGCCGGGCAGGAGGACGGACATATGCTGCCCTGGGCGGTGCGGGAGTTGACGGGCGGTACGATCATCGGGAGTACCCGCTATCACGACATCGTCGCCGCGATTGATCGCGTGGAGATCGGTTACACGTGGTATGGACAGCGCTGGCACCGCAGTCACGTCAACACCGGCTGCAAGCTGTTGCTGCTCAGTCACGCGTTCGACGCGCTCGGGTGCAAGGTGGTGGGTCTGCGCACCGACAATTTCAACATGGTCTCGCAGCGGGCCATTGAGGCCCTTGGCGCCAGGAAGGATGGCGTCATTCGTCATCACCTCGCTCGACGCGACGGAACGGTGCGCGACAGCGTGATCTACAGCATCCTCGCGCATGAATGGCCTGACGTGAAGCGACATCTTGAGCTGCGGTTAAAGCGTCACGGAAGCGCATCGGGCTGAGTGGTGGTTCGCCCCTCCGGCGCCGCCGGTATGAGGAGGTAAGCAACACAGCAACAATGATTGCCGACGTTCCAGGCCCGATTGACCTGCGCCTGATGTCCGATGCCCGCGAGTGGGAGCTGTCGGCGTTGTCCAGGCGTCCGTGGCGGACTGAATTCTTCTCAAGGTTCGTCAGCGAGATCGCCGCGGCTTCGCCTTCAGTCGAACGAGTTCTTGAACTGGGCTCCGGCCCCGGATTCCTGGCTAAGTGTCTGCTGGAAGAACTGAGCGATATCACCTGCGTTCTGCTGGATTTTTCGCCCGCCATGCACCAGCTTGCGAAAAACCGTCTGGGAGTGCTGGCACAACGAGCCGAGTTTATTGAGCGCAGCTTCAAGGAACCAGACTGGCCTGAAGGTCTCGGGCGGTTCGATTGCGTAGTCACCCATCAGGCGGTCCACGAATTGCGCCATAAGCGCCATGCCGAAGGGCTGCACGCCCGGGTTCGCGCGATTCTTGCGCCGGGCGGCTTCTATCTGGTTTGCGACCACTTCTTCGGTGAAGGTGGAATGAAGAATGATCAGCTCTACATGTCCGTCGCAGAACAGGCTCGGGGGCCTGACGACCGGCGAGTTCGCGCGCGTTCCTCGTCCCGGAGCCGACCATCGCGCAGCGAATCGTCCGGGCGAAGCGGACCCTCACTGAAGCGCGCGTGCCCTTCGAGGTCCCCCGCGCCGACGCGTTCGACGCCCGCCTGTCCTCGGTGCTGGAGGTCATCTGCCTCGTCTTCAACGAAGGGTACTCCGCGACCGCCGGCGAACACTGGATGCGGCCCGCGCTGTGCGATGAGGCGTTGCGTCTCGGCCGCATCCTCGCCGGGCTCGTCCCGAAGGAGCCGGAGGTCTACGGCCTCGTCGCGCTGATGGAGATCCAGTCGTCGCGCGCGTGGGCGCGGATCGGCCCGGCGGGAGAAATCATCCCGCTCTTCGAGCAGGACCGCGCGCTGGGATCATCTCCTCATCCGCCGCGGCCTCGCGGCGCTCAAGCGCGCCGAGGCGCCAGGGGGGCGCTCGGGCCCTACGCCTTGCAGGCCGCGATTGCCGCGTGTCACGCGTGGGTGCGGACCCCGGAAGAGACCGAGTGGGTGCGCATCGTAGCGCTTTACGATGCGCTCGCGCAACTCGCGCCGTCGCCGGTCGTGGAGTTGAATCGGGCCGTCGCCGTCGGCATGGCGTTCGGCCCGGCAGCGGGTCTCGAACTCGTTGATGCGCTGACCGCGGAACCAGCGCTCAGAACCTACCACCTCCTGACGAGTGTGCGCGGCGACCTGCTCAGGAGGCTCGGCCGCAGCCACGAGGCGCGCGCGGAGTTCGAACGCGCCGCCTCGCTCACCCGCAACGCGCGCGAACGCGAACTGCTGCTCAGGCGCGCCGCGGCGTGTGTCCCCGGATCACCAGTGCCCGTCAGGCGCCCGTCAAACGTGTCATTCCTGCCACCGTGTGACGGCAGGCGACCAGAAGAATGAAACCGGCATATTCATTCCCCGTCCTTCACACCTCGTTTATCCGATCCGGGTCTTATCCATGGAGGGTGTTTGCCGGATAAGGAAAAAATCAACTCGCTGGTCCGCGCGGCGCGAGCGGGTGACGACCTCGCGTTTGCGGAACTGGTCCGCTCGTATCAGGACATCGCGGTGGCTTACGCCACTTCGATCCTGCGCGATTACCATCTGGCTGAGGATGCCGCCCAGGAGGCTTTCGTCGAGGCGTATCGGGAGCTGCCACGCCTGCGCGAGCCGGCGGCATTCGCCGCGTGGTTTCGCACCGTCATCTTCAAACACTGCGACCGCCTGACGAGGCGCAGGCGGCACCCGGTCGCCGGGCTGGAGGCCGCCCTCGAAGTGGCTTCCCCGGAACCATCGCCGCAGGAAAGCCTGGAGCTGCAGGAAACCAGGGCCTCTGTCTGGAAGGCGGTTGCGGCCCTGCCTGATTCGGAGCGCGCGGTCGTGCTGCTCTACTACATGGGTGAGCATTCGACGGCCGTGATCGCCGAGTTCCTGACTGTCACGACCAATGCGGTCAAGACCCGGCTGTATGCGGCGCGCAAACGCTTGAGAAAACACATGGGACACATCGAAGAAAACCTGAACGCGGTACGCCCGTCGAGCGACGCGAAGTTCGCCGAGAAGGTCGAGCGCATGATCCGGCCCGAGGTACTCAGGAAGAACGATCATCTGTTCTGGTCGCCCGGGATGGGTACCGATGTCTGGGAGATGTTCTGCGCGTGCATTACCGGTGACCTGGAGACCGTCAGGCGGCTGCTCGACAAAGACCCGAGCCTGGCACGCTCGCATTACGAGTACCGCACGCCACTGTCCTTCGCCGTGCGCGAGAACCAGCTGGAAGTGGCGGCTTACCTGCTGGAACACGGCGCCACGTTCTCTTTTGGCAACGTGCTTGAGATGGCGCGCGACCGGGGATACACCGGGATGCAGGGGCTGTTGGAGGTGGCGCTCGCCGGTGCGCAAGGTGCCGTGCCCAGGGGAGAGGCTGTTGCCACTGCGATCCGTGAGCGCGATCTGGCCGGAGTGCGCAATCTGCTCGACGCTGACCCTGCGCTCGTGCATGCCCCCGACGAGCGCACGAATCAGCCGATTCACTGGGCGGTGATGACGCGGCATCTCGATATGATTGACGAACTGCTCTCGCGCGGCGCGGACATCAACGCACAGCGCGGCGACGGCGCGCGTCCGATTCAGCTCACCAACGGCGATTACAACTATCGCGGCTGGCGCGACGTGCCACGCGATTGGCCGACCACTCCGCGCGAAGTACTCACTCACCTCCGCGCGCGCGGCGCATACGTGGACATCTGCACCGCATCCTATATCGGCGACCTGGAGCGGGTGCGCGAGCTGCTCGGTCAGGACCCGTCGCTGGCCAACCGCCCCTCGGACTACGTCACCTACTATGCCTGCTCCGGCACGCCGCTGCGCAATGCCGCCGCCGGAGGGCATCTCGAGATCGTCAGGCTGCTGCTTGAGAGCGGCGCCGACCCGAATCTCCCGGAAGAGCATATCGCCCCGCGCGGCCACGCGCTGCATTCGGCGGTCTGCAACGGGCACATCGAAATCGTCAGGCTCCTGCTCGAACATGGCGCCCACCCGAACGTGGAAGTCGAGAGTTCCGCCGACACGCTGAGTGCGGCGCTCGGCGCCGCGGGTTACTCCACCACGCGCAACCAGGAGATGGTTGATCTGCTCTGCTCTTATGGCGCCGCCCGCGGGGTACACCTCCTTGCCTACTGCAACGATCTCCAGACGGCGGCGGCGGTCTTCGCCGCCAACCCGGCGCTCGCCAATGACCCTGATGCGCTGGCCAATGCGGCAGCAAACGGTCACGAAGGGTTCATCCGTCTGATGCTGCGCTACCAGCCCGATCTGCCCAAACGCCGCTCCATCGGGGGCAGGACGCGCGAAATCACCGAACTGCTGTTTCGACACGGCATGGACCCGAACAAGCCGAACTGGCTGCGCATCACGCCACTGCACTATTTCGCCGAGTCGGGAGATGTGGAGAACGCCGCCGTCTTCATCGAGCATGGCGCCGACCTCGACGTGCGGGAGGAAGAGTTCTGTTCGACGCCGCTCGGCTGGGCAGCCCGGTGCGGCAGGACGCGCATGGTCGAGTTCCTCCTGCGACGCGGCGCCAGGCCGAACCTGCCCGACGATCCGCCCTGGGCCACGCCACTCCAGTGGGCGACCCGGCGCGGGCACGACGAGATCGTGCGAATGCTGACAGAGTATGCGAAGACCGGCACGCTCCCCAGTCACAGCCTGGAGGAATATGAGACGCTTGCGCAGAGCCTCGTCGAAGCTTACGGGTCGGGCGATGATGCCGCGATGCGACGCGTGATGGAACACTTCAATCTCCAGCGTCCGCTCTTCTGGGATCAACCCACGCAGGAAGTGCGACGCGCACGTCTGCGCCGTGGCGTGCAGGAGCGCCTGGGCATACGGTCGGACTCCGGGAATGAAAGCGACACGCTGGCGCTCACCCGTGCTCAACTCCTGGTGGCACGCTCGCTCGGCTTCAAAAACTGGGATCAGCTGGTGGAACAGATTAAGGAATAGCCTGCGCCCCAGGCTTTACAAGACTCGGGCGTATGACGCCCAACGTGTGCCACACCTCGTCCGGAAACTATGACCAGCAAAGGAGGGAGTTCGATGAAACTGAAAAGCATGTTGATTGCCTGCTTTGTTCTTTTGACAGCAGTTCCACTTGCCGCGCAATCCCCCGGGGCGGATCCGGTTTCGGGTGCCTGGAAGCTTGACGGCGGCGGGGGAGGGCTTGAACTGAAGTTCGATGGCAAAGGCGCCGTTTCGGGTCTTGTGAATCCGGGCAGCCAGAGCCCGGGCGAGATCAGGACCGGAACGTTTGATCCGAAGACCGGCGCCCTGAAGCTCGAAGGAGACATCAAGGGGCCGGACGGCGCCATGCACCACTTCGTGATCGAAGGCCAGATCGCCCAAAGCACTATCACGGGCAGCGCCAGCTTTGACAACCAGAAGCGCGAAGTCAGGCTCACGAAGGTCGTCGGCACATCGGCGGCCCCACAGCCCGGCGCCGGCGACTCGGCGGCGCTGCGCGAGAGCTTTGGCAAAGTGAGCGGCTGGGTGATGAGGGCGGCGGAACTCGTGCCCGCAGACAAGTACAATTATCGGCCGGCGTCATCCGTGCGCACGTTCGGCCAGTTGATCGGCCACATCGCGGACTCTTACAACTACAACTGCGCCATTGCGGCTGGGCGGAACGTGCAATGGTCGGATGCGATTGAGAAAGGAAGCACGGATAAGGCGACGCTCGTGCAGAAACTCAAACAGGCGGGCGATGCCTGCAACGCGGCATACAGCAGAACCGGCCAGGCCGGTGCGCTGATCGAAAATATCGGGCACACCAATCTGCACTACGGCAACATCGTCACCTACATGCGCCTGCTGGGGCTGGTGCCGCCGTCGAACTGACAATTCGGAGCGCTGAGTCAGGTGGACAGGTAACGCATCACGTCATCAGTGCGCGCGGCGAGAGCCGGCGACGCTCTCGCCTTTGCCGAACTGGTCCCCACGCATCAGGAGATCGTGGTGGTGTACGCCACTTCGATTCCAGTCCGGTGGCCTGCTCACACGGCTTCGAGAACCGGGCGCAGCTGGTGAAACGCATTGAGGGTTAGCCCCGGCCTTCACCAGGGCCGCGTGTGTTTCGCCTCTCCTGCCAGACATCACACCATAAAGGGTAGCAGTCTTTCCCGCCAACGTCCCTGTGAATATTGCGTCTGAATCATCCGCAGACGAGCGGTGCGTGTTATCGGCTGGCGCAGGGTGAGCAGAAATGGCGGCGATGTGCGGGCGGAAGGATGAAAATGAGTGTGGCAAAACCCGACAGGTGTCGGGGTGGCAGCGCCGGGAAGGTGTGACAGAAATGAACAGCCGGCGGAGAAGGTGATTTCAGTTTTGCCGGGGGAAAATGCCAGGTGAGAGGGCAGATGAATCAGTGAATCGCCCTGCCGGGCCTTGCCACAGGGCCCGATCTTAATGATCGGGATGAAGGCGTCTCCCGGCACCGGCCTCGGGGCAATCAGGCTGGTTGCTGGAATAATTTGTGCATACTCCGCGGGAAGAGAGGCATAATTGCTCGCGTCAACAAGCGACAGCTTACTCGCGACGGTGATTCGGAATTGTCCGGCCCCACGGGCTGCCGGGCAGGCAAACACTCCAGCCGGCCCCCTGGTTTCTGTGTCCTGCCTGTCACTTGCATGATATGTTTCGATTGAAGGCTTTCGTGACCGCAGGCTGCGGTAAACAGTGAGGAATTCGATGTTCACCAGAATACTCTTCTTTGCGTTCGTTCTCGGTGCCGGTGTGCTGGTTCCCGGCGCCGGTTGCGTCGGGGCACAGGATCTGGTTTCAGCCAGGGTGCTTTCCACCGAAGGACAGGTCGAGATTCGCCGGCAGCCCGACAAGGGGCCCCGGGTGCAGAAAATTGCTTACAAGGTGGACGATGAGGTCCGGGCCGGCGACACCATCATCACCGGCAAAGGCGGGCGTCTGGTGCTGGGCCTTTCGGACGGCTCACAGGCGGTCATCGCGGCGCAGACGACGGTCGTCGTCAAAGACCTGACCGAGTCGCCGCGCACGCTCTTCCACGTCATCAAAGGCAGGACGCGCATCCACATCGAGAAGCTCGGCGGCCAGCCGAATCCCTACCGCGTCAACACGCCGACGGCGGTCATCGCCGTACGGGGCACGATTTTTGATGTGCTGGTCAACGGGGATGAGACACAGGTCTTCCTGCACGAAGGCGAAGTGGCCGTCACCAACCTGACCTTCCCTGATCAGCCGGTCATCCTGAGAGCCGGGCAGATGACCAGAGTCCTGCTGCAACGCCTGCCGGCCCGGCCCGGCTCGTTCAAAATCGGGCGCAACGACGGGACATTCAAAGAGGGACCCGGTCAGGGATCATTTCAAAGAATCGGACGAGCTGACGGCGGCGCGAGACCTGATTCCACCCGCGGCGGCCTGCCACAGCCTGATGGCGGCGCGAAACCCGATCCCGGTCGCACTGGCCAGCCGCCAAAGGGCGGCGCGAAACCCGACGGCTCAAAGCCGAATGCCACCCAGGGGGCCACCGGCAGAAAGCCCTGACAAACGCCGGATGATGGCGCCCGGCAATGACAGTCCTGCTTTGATTCCTTATTGTTGTATGCAGAATTCCCAGTTGACAGACTTGTCCGAAACCAGCGCGAGACCTCACAAGGTGTTAGTCGTTGATGACGAGCGCGGCGCGCGTATGGCGCTCGAAGTGCCGCTCCGCCTGAGTGGCTATGAGGTGGCGGCGGCGGCGGGCGGGCGCGAGGCGATCACGCTCGGTCAGGAGAAAAGATTCGATGTCGTGCTGACCGACATATACATGCCGGGCGTCACGGGGCTCGAAGTCGTCCGCGAGTTTCGCCGCCTGTCACCAGACACCAAAATCATCGCGATGACCGCACAGGGGTCGCTCGACCTCGCGCTGCAGGCCATTGAGGAGGGCGCCTTTGATTTCATCGCCAAGCCCTTCAACATTGACGAAGTACTGGAACTCGTCAGCCGGGCCGCGCACCACCCTGCGACATCGCCTGCCGCCGGCCCCGACCCGGAAAAGGATTTTTCCGCCTCGGGCCTCATCGGTCACAGCCCGCAGATGGTGCGGGCTTATAAACTGACGGCCCACGCCGCGCGCACGAGTGCAACTGTGATGATCGAAGGCGAATCGGGCACCGGAAAGGAACTGATCGCGCGCGCGATTCACCGCCACAGCCAGCGCGCCCAGCGGCCCTTCACCGCCGTCAATTGCAGCGCGCTGACCGAGACGCTGCTCGAATCGGAGTTGTTCGGCTACACCAAAGGCAGTTTCACCGGCGCCGCCGCGGACCGGCCCGGCCTGTTCGAGGGCACCGACGGCGGGACGATTTTCCTGGACGAACTGGGCACGACGAGCCAGTCGTTCCAGGCGAGCCTGCTCCGCGTGTTGCAGGAGAAAGAGGTGCGCCGCATTGGCAGCCGCGAGGCGCGCAAGGTGGACGTGCGCATCATCGGGGCGACCAACATCAATCTGGAGGAACTGGTCGGGCGCGGCGAATTCCGCTCCGACCTCTTTTACCGGCTGAGCGTGCTGGTGATCACCCTGCCTCCGTTGCGCGAGCGTGGGGCGGAAGACATCGGCCTGCTCGCTCACCATTTCCTGAAAAAATACGGCCCCGAACACGGCGGGCAGATTCACATCGGGGAAGACGTGATTGAGCTGCTGGCGCGTTACCCCTGGCCGGGCAACGTGCGCGAGCTGGAAAACACCATCGAGCATGCGGTCGCGGTGTGCAGCGATCAGCTGATTACGATCAACGACCTGCCCCGGCGCATCATCGAGCGCGCCGGCCCCACGCCCGCCCCGCCCGCGCCCGCCCGGGTTTCAATCTTTGATGACCGCCCGACTCTCGCCGAGCTTGATCGCCGCTACATTCGACTGATCCTCGCCGAAACGGAGGGCAATAAATCGCGCGCGGCTGAAATCCTTGGCATAGACCGCCGCACGATCTATCGTTACCTCGATGCGGCGGGCGCCCGGAGTCCGGAGCCTGCCGACGCGCAATCGGCTGAAGCCCGTGAGACGGATGATTCGGAATAGGTCGCAAGCCATCAGAACCGCGCTGATCCTCGTCGCCAGCATCCTGCTGGTGGTGGTCGTGACCTGGTTTGTGCCTTCGCTCACGGCGGCGTCACTCAACGTCCTCTTCCGCCTGCGCGGTGAACTCAAAGTTCCCGACGACGTGGTCATCGTGGCGATTGATGACGAGAGCCTGCAGCGCGTCGGGCAGTGGCCCTGGCCGCGCTCGGTCATCGCGGGCGTGCTTGACACTCTCACCTCCGCCCAGGCCCGTGGCGTCGGGCTCGATGTCATTTACGCCGAACCCTCCGCACCCGAAGAAGACCACCGCCTGGTGGCGGCGATTGCCCGCAACGGCCGCGTCGTCCTGCCCGCTCAATTGTATGAGGCGGCGTCGAAGGAAAATTCAGGGAACCTGACCACCGACTGGCTGCGCCCGCTGCCGGCGTTTGCCGCCGCGGCCAGGGCAGTCGGGCATGCGCATGTCTCGCTGGGCGTTGATGGGATGGCCCGCAGCATTCAGCTCAGCAAGGCGGATGATCGTGCCGACAGGTTGTGGGCCTTCAGTCTGGAAGTCGTGCGCGTGGCCGAGCGCATCCCGGCGGAAGACCTGGAGGAGCAACCGGGGCTGCTCCGCTTCGGCCCTTACCGCATCCCGGTCTATGACGAGGCCGTCAATTCCGCCACCCCCGGGGTCGCAATCATTCGCCAGAACGAGACGGCGATCAACTTCGCCGGCCCCACCAGATCGTTTCTCTATTACAGCATTGCCGACGTGATCGGCGGCAAAATCCCGCCGTCAGTCTTTAGTGACAAGATCGTGCTGATCGGCGCAGCGAGCCAGTCAATGGGCGACACGCGCGTGGCGCCGTTTATGCACTACAGCGCCGATCACCGCCAGGGCGGGCAGGAGATGCCGGGCGTCGAGATTCACGCCAACATCATCAACACCATCCGGGGCCGACTCTCGTTCCATTCCCTGCCGGAGTGGGCCGCCTTCGTCGCCGCCCTCGTCGTCATCCTCTCGTCGGCGCTGGCGATCAGGTGGCTCGACGGCTGGCGTCAGATTGCGGTGCTGGGGCTGGTCCTGCTCGCCATCACGGCCGGCAGCTTCATCGCCTTCAGCCGCTACCAGCTCATCCCACCGCTCGTGCCGATGCTGACCGGGTTTGTCGCCGTGATCCCGCTCCTGCTCAACCGGTCGCTCGCCGCGAGCCGCGAACTGGACATCAAGCTCGCGGCGCTCGTGAGCAGCCAGAAGGGGTTTCTCCTGCCCGACGCCGGAGGAGCGGGGGACTTCATTGATCACGAACAGGGGCTCGACCTGCCGCAGAGCCTCGCCTGGAAGCTGCGCGCCGTTGATGACCTCACGACGCGGCTGCTCGCGCGCATGAGTTTTATCAACCGCATCCTTTCAAGCATGGGCGAAGGCGTGCTGGTCGCCGACCTCCAGGGCCGGGTCGTCTTCGCGAACCGGGAGGCGGCGCAACTTCTCGATTGCGGGCAGGCGGAACTGGCCGGCGCGCAATTCGCCGACCTGCTCGTTGAACGCGGACGCCTTGATGAGTCGAAGCTGCGCGAAGCGATCAGAAACGCGACCGGCGGGCCGCAGCTCCAGATCGAATTTGAAATCCCCGCAGCCGAGCCGCGCTACTACCTGCTGCTGCTCTCGGCGCTCGTGACCGATGCGGACGCGGCACCCGCCGTCACCTCGGAAAAGGATGCGCTCGTTCTGCCCCCGGCAGGCAACATGATCGGCCTCGTGGCCCTGATCACGGACATCACGAGGCGCGTCGAGCTGGACCGGATGAAGACGGAGACGCTGCAACTGGTCTCGCACGAACTGCGCACGCCGCTGACCTCGATCCAGGGCCTGAGCGACGTGCTGCTCAAATTCCCGGTCGCCACCGAAGAGTCGCGCGAGATGCTCAGCACCATTCATTCGGAGGCCGTCCGACTCGGCGAGACGATCAACCGGTATCTGGATCTGACGCGGCTCGAATCCGGAGCGCAGCCGCTCAATCTGACGCCGGTCTCCTGCCAGCAGTTGATTGCCGGCTGCGTCCGCAACCTGTCGCTGCTCGCCGCCGAGCGCAGGATCAGCCTCACTTCACGGATCAACCCGGCGGTGCCGGTGCTACACGCCGACGCGCAACTCCTGACGCAGGCCGTCAACAATCTGTTGAGCAACGCGATCAAATACAGCCCGCCGGACACTGAGGTCGTCATCACCGCCGAGCCGAATCACACGGGCGTCAGGATCAGCGTGCGGGATCAGGGCCGCGGGATCCCGGAAGAGGCGCGTGAAAAAATCTTTGAGAAGTTCTACCGCCTCGAGCGCGACGCGGCCTCTGGTATAGTCGGCACGGGCCTCGGCCTGCCGCTCGTGAAAGAGATCGTCGAGCAGCACGGCGGGCGGATCACAGTCGAAAGCGCTCCGGCCACAGGTTCTACCTTTACGATTCATCTGCCTCTTCGTCAGCCGGCCCTCGCAGTCGCGGGGCGGTAGCTCCCCGGCCCGCGTTGTTCATCCCTGTCACACCGCCTTGGAATCCGATCCCTGATGCTTGTCGGCTTTTGCCCCATCCTTCTCCCCGCGAAATGCCGTCACTTCCGCCGGCCAGGCGCAAAGCCCAATAAACAAGCCTCTTTCAGGGCGAGTCTCGATCAGATGAGGCTCCGGCACATGCCTTGCCCTGATGGTCGGACGAAGATCAGCTCGGAATGGAGATGGGCTTCACGTCGGGCGCATTTCAACGCTGAGAGTGAATGCAGCATCGCCGCAATCAACCGAAGGAGCAGATGGCCGCCCCGGTGTTGAAATGCGCCGTCAGGTAAATGGGTCGGCTGCAAAACAAAAAGGAGAAACACCACCAATGAAAACCAGGGAGAGATTTGTCAAAGCCACAGCCCTGCTGCTCTGCGCCGTTATCGGCAGCGCGGCAATCACCCTCGCTCAGCGGGGGCAGGCACGCGACCCGCTGAGGGGCTTGAAGCGCGCTCTCACCGAGGCCGGTGCCGCTGCGCTCACGGCGGATCAGGAGACGCAGCTCAATACCCTGATCACGAACTTCCGGAATGCGCAACCGACCGAGCCTGACGCGGCCCTGGAAGCGGCCCGCGGCGCTTTCGAGGACGCGATTCTGGCCGGCGACCTCGCCGCGGCGCAGGCGCAGGCGACGACCATCGCCAACCGCATCGCGGCGCTGAAGAACGCCGAACTGCAGGCCGAAGCGCAATTCGAGATTGCCGTCCTCGGGCTGCTCAGGAGCGGCGGGCAACTGGATTCGCTCAACCAGAAATTCGGCGCCGACCGCGTGCTGGAACTGGTCGAGTCCTTAATCGGTCACCCGTACGGCGAAGGGCCCGCCGTCGGAACCGGGAGGAGGTGAGCTGTCGGGCCGGAATAAGACTGTCAACGGGCATTGAAACTGCAGGCAGGTGAGGGAAGGCGGCCGTTCATCGCATCAGGGCCGCCTCCCGCACTGCGCCATTCGCGCGATAACAATCTGATTACCCCTGTCAATGAATCTTCACATGCAATCAGTCCTGAGGGAGGAGAGAACAACCATGACATTCGAATATATAAGCAGAGTCACCGTCATCGGGGCCGCATTATTACTGTGCCTCATCGCCGGCAGCACGCGGGCGCAGACCACGATCTTCAACATGCCCTCAACGGACGTTGCCAGTAAGGGCGGCGGCAGCGTGAGGTTCGACTTCATCAGCCACCTCGAAGGCGACGAGGATGGCGGGTTCAGAACATACCTCCCGCGCGCCGCCTTCGGGCTCGGGAAGGGGTTTGAGATCGGCGTCAATGTCGGCACCACGACTTCGCTCGCCCCGACGAGCGTCTACATTCAGCCGAATATCAAGTGGCAGTTCTACCACAACGAGAGCGCGGGGACCGCGCTGAGTGGGGGCGCGATCCTCTTTGCCCCGCTCAGGAATCGCGACACGAGCGACACCTTCGGCCTCTTCTACGCGAACGGCAGCAAGAAATTCCAGGGCAGCCGGGGGCCGCGCTTCACTGTCGGCGCTTACGGCCTCACGGGGGTCAGCGCCGACGTGGACAAGGCCGGGGCGATGATCGCGTACGAACAGCCGCTCGTGCGCCGCCTGAGCTTCGTCACCGACTGGATGAGTGGCAACAACGGGTTCGGCTACACGACGCCGGGGCTCTCACTGGACGTGACCAGAACCAGCACGTTCAAGGTCGGCTACAGCATCGGCAATTACCAGAAGAAGAATAACGGCCTGTTCCTTTCTTACGGCCTTAACTTTTGAACCGGGACAGCCGCGGCTGTCCCGGTTTTGTCTGCTTCGATTCGGAGGTGAGGAAATGAAGATTCGGCAGGTCGTATTAGTTGAGCCAGAGCCTGAGAGTCTGAAGGGGCACTCGAATTCCATCTCGCCGGCAGTCTCTTCGACCGCAGAGCGATGGCGCACGCTCAGCAGGGATCCGCTGTTCATGGCCCTGCTCGTGTGGGTATTCCTCTTCCTGCTGGCTGCCGCCGTCAATGTGCTGCCGTAGGGCGACCCGACTCTCTCCGGCGCGAGCGGCAAAGTGTGCCAGCCAATCAGAACAGAGGCTCCGGTTAAGGGCCGGAGCCTCGCCACACTTCTTCATTTTCCAAATCTGCCTGGCGGGCGGATTCTTTCCCGGGGCACGCTGTAATACTCCGGGAAGAGGAAGGTGCCGCGTTCGGCGGCGGGCTTCTCCTCCTCGACGCGGATGCGGTGCGCGTTGGCGAATGGGTCCTGTCTGATCCCGCTCACCTGCCACGAGACCTTCAACCCCGGACTGCCGCCCGCGATCCTGAACCGGTTGTCTGTCACCTTCTCGGCGATGTACAGACCAGAACCCGCCGCCCCGACGGCAGTGAGCTGGTAGCGGAAGTCGCGGTTGAGCGCTTCAAAATACTCCGGCAGCCCGACGACTGCCTCACCACTGGCATCGAGTGTCACGATGCCGTTGTAGATGTTCATCATGTCGGGCGAC
>Ga0070741_10002857_pt1 | contig 44768 bp, 35 predicted proteins | sample Coa_R1_4_FD_66440 | JGI IMG/M metagenome (GOLD analysis project Ga0070741, IMG submission 66440) | Surface soil microbial communities from Centralia Pennsylvania, which are recovering from an underground coalmine fire - Coalmine... | ecosystem: Environmental > Terrestrial > Soil > Unclassified ... | reverse complement strand
TCGGCTCGGCGGGCCCCGTATTCCGATACTGACCGGTCGGTACCGTAATGTCTGCCTCGCGTCCGCAGCTCCAGTCCGTCGTCCCCCGTCGCGGTCGACCCCCGACCCCCGGTCTCCGGAACCGCATCCTCCGTGCCGCCGAGACGATCTTCGCACGTCACGACTACCACGAGGTACAGATGGACCACGTCGTCGCGGCGTGCGGGGTCGGTAAGGGCACGCTCTATCGGTACTTCCCGAGCAAGCAGGAGCTGTATTTGGCGGTCATGTTCGACGGCATCGCGCATCTCCGCCGCGAGCTCGAGGCCGCGGTCGCGACCGACGAGGCGCCGGCGCGCAAGATTCGCCACATCGTCGAGCGGACGCTCGCGTACTTCTGGGACCGGCGTTTCTTCTTCGCGCTGATCCACCGGAACGAGCACAAGCCCGACGGAGAGGCCCGCGAGTGGGTGCGTCACCGCGCCGCGCTGGCGCGCGTCGTGCAAGAGACCGTCGAGGGCGCGATGGCCGCCGGCCACGTCCGCCGGGTGAACGCCCGGATCGCGACCGAGATGCTCCTCGGTCTGATGCGCGGCGTGAACCGCTACCGGGCCGAGGACGATCGCTTCGAAGATTTGGTGACGGCCGTCGTCGACGTCTTCATGTGCGGAATCGGCACGCCGGCCGGCCGTCGGATCGCCGCCGCGCCGCGGCGGCGGGCGAGGGCGTGACGATGGCGATCGTGCGCCGCCCGTGGCCCTGGCTCGTGGTCGTCGTCCTCGTCTGCGTGGGCTACTGGCTGCTGTCCGAGCCCGGGTCGCGCCTCCCGGCCGCCGCCCCGCCCGACGGCAAGCCGCCCGCTTCCAACACAAAGTCCGATGCCAAATCTGACGCCAAACCCGCCGGTCCCGCCGTGCCCGTGGTCGCCGCCGAGGCGCGCGCCGGCGACATGCCCGTCTACCTGAGCGGCCTCGGCTCCGTGACCGCGTTCAACACCGTCACGGTGAAGAGCCGGGTCGACGGGCAGCTCGTCCGGATCGCCTTCGAGGAGGGGCAGTACGTCAAGGAAGGGGACCTGCTCGCCGAGGTCGATCCGCGCCCGTTCGAGGTGCAGCTGACGCAGGCCGAAGGCGCGCTCGCGCGCGACCAGGCGCTCCTGAAGGACGCGCAGCTGACGCTCGTCCGCTACCGCGACCTGTTCGGGCAGCACGTCATCTCGCGCCAGGAGCTCGACGACCAGGTTGCGAAGGCCGCGCAGTACGAGGGCGCCGTGAAGGCCGATCAAGGCGTCATCGACAACGCGAAGCTGCAGCTGGTCTACTCGCGCATCACCGCGCCGATCGGCGGACGCGCCGGGCTCCGCCTCGTCGACGTCGGCAACGTCGTCCACGCGAACGATGCGACCGGGATCGTCGTCATCACGCAGCTCCGCCCGATCACGGTCGTGTTCACGCTCCCCGAGGACGTCGTCCCGCGCGTCATGCAGAAGCTCGATGGGGGCGAGCGTCTCTCCGTCGAAGCGTACGATCGGACCGGCAAGCGGCACATCGCCACGGGCGAGCTGCTGACGGTCGACAACCAGATCGACCAGCAGACCGGGACGACGCGGCTCAAGGCCGTCTTCGAGAACGCCGACGGCGCGCTCTTCCCGCGACAGTTCGTCAACGCGCGCCTCCTCCTCGACGTGAAGAAGGACGCCATCATCGTGCCCGCCGTCGCGATCCAGCGCGGCCCACAGGGAACGTTCGTCTACGTCGTCAAGGCGGACGAGACGGTCGAGGTGCGGCCGGTGACGCTCGGTCCGACGACCGGCGACGACACGGCCGTCGACACCGGCGTCGCGGCGAGCGAGCGGGTCGTCGTCGACGGCGTCGACAAGCTGCGGCCCGGCGCGGCGGTCCGCGTGAAGGACGAGAACGCGGCGCCGGGACCGACGGCGTGAACCCGTCCCGCCTCTTCATCCTTCGCCCGGTCGCAACCTCGCTGCTGATGGCCGCGATCATGCTGGCGGGCATGCTCGCGTACCGGCAGCTCCCGGTCTCCGCGCTGCCGCAGGTCGACTACCCGACGATCCAGGTCCTGACCTTCTACCCGGGCGCCAGCCCGGACGTGATGGCGTCGTCGGTCACGTCGCCGCTCGAGCGCCAGTTCGGCCAGATGCCGGGGCTCAACCAGATGATGTCGACGAGCTCCTCCGGGAGCTCGATCGTCACGCTCCAGTTCGCCCTCGATCTGAACATCGACGTCGCCGAGCAGGAGGTGCAGGCGGCGATCAACGCGGCGTCGACGTACCTGCCGAAGGACCTCCCGAACCCGCCGATCTACAGCAAGACGAACCCGGCCGACGCACCCGTCCTGACGCTCGCGCTGACGTCGCAGACGCTGCCGCTCTCGAAGGTCCAGGACCTCGCCGACACGCGTCTCGCGCAGAAGATCTCGCAGCTTCCCGGCGTCGGGCTCGTCAGCATCAGCGGCGGGCAGAAGCCGGCGGTCCGCATCCGCGCGAACCCGACGGCGCTCGCCGCCTATCAGCTCGGCCTCGAGGATCTCCGCGCCGCGATCGCGGCCGCGAACGTCAACCAGGCAAAGGGCAACTTCGACGGCCCGGAGCAGTCGTACACGATCGGCGCGAACGACCAGCTGCTGTCGAGCGACGACTACCGGCCGCTCGTCGTCGCGTACCGGAACGGCGGCCCGGTGCGGATCGCGGACGTCGCCGAGGTCGCCGACGACGCCGAGAACGTGAAGCAGGCGGCGTGGATGAACGAGGTGCCCGCGGTCGTGCTGAACGTGCAGCGCCAGCCGGGCGCGAACATCATCGACGTCGTCGACCGGATCAAGCGTCTCCTGCCGCAGCTGACGAGCGCGCTCCCCGCAGCGGTCGAGACGCACGTCCTCACCGACCGGACGACGACCATCCGCGCCTCGGTCCACGACGTGCAGTTCTCGCTCATGCTGACGATCGGGCTCGTCGTGCTCGTGCTCTTCCTCTTCCTCCGGAGCCTCGCCGCGACCGTCATCCCGAGCGTCGCGGTGCCGCTCTCGCTCGTCGGCACGTTCGGCGTCATGTACCTGCTCGGCTACAGCCTCGACAACCTCTCGCTGATGGCGCTCACGATCTCGACCGGCTTCGTGGTCGACGACGCGATCGTCATGATCGAGAACATCGCGCGCTACATCGAGGAGGGCGTGGCGCCGCTCGAGGCCGCGCTCCGGGGCGCCGAGCAGATCGGCTTCACGATCGTGTCGCTCACCGTCTCGCTCATCGCGGTGCTGATTCCGCTGCTCTTCATGGGCGACATCGTGGGCCGCCTGTTCCGCGAGTTCGCGATCACGCTGAGCGTCACGATCCTCGTGTCGGCGGTCGTGTCGCTGACGCTCACCCCGATGATGTCGGCGCGCCTGCTGCGGCAGCGCCCCAACGCCGCGCAGGGACGCTTCTATCGCGCGTCGGAGCGGTTCTTCGACGTCACGATCGAGCGGTACGGCGCGTCCCTCCGCTGGGTGCTCGGCCACCAGACCGCGACGCTCCTGGTCGCGATCGGAACGCTCGTCGCGACGCTCCTCCTCTACGTCGTCGTCCCGAAGGGCTTCTTTCCGGTGCAGGACACCGGCGTGATCCTCGGCGTCTCCGAGGCGCCGGAGACCGTCTCGTTCCCCGCCATGGCGGAGCGCCAGCAAGCGCTGGCGGCGGTGATCCTCGAGGATCCGGCGGTCGAGAGCCTCAGCTCGTTCATCGGCGTCGACGGCATCAACACGACCACGAACAGCGGCCGGATCCAGATCAACCTGAAGCCGCTCGACGAGCGCCGCACGGACGCTACCGAGGTGATCCGCCGGCTGCAGCCGCGGCTCGCGAAGGTCGACGGCATCACGCTCTTCATGCAGCCCGTCCAGGACCTGACCGTCGAGGACCGCGTGAGCCGGACGCAGTTCCAGTACACGCTCGAGTCGGCCGACACCGAGGAGCTCCACCGCTGGGCGCCGCGCGTCGTGGAGCGTCTCCGGTCGATGCGCGAGCTACGCGACGTCGCGAGCGACCAGCAGAACGGCGGGCTCGCGGCGTCGCTCGCGATCGACCGCGACACCGCGTCGCGGCTCGGCATCACGCCGCAGCTGATCGACGACACGCTCTACGATGCCTTCGGGCAGCGGCAGGTGTCGACGATGTTCACGCAGCTGAACCAGTACCACGTGGTCCTCGAGGTCGCGCCGCGCTACCAGCAAGGCCCCGAGGCGCTGCGCGACATCTACGTCCGGCCGCCGACGGGCGCGCCCGTGCCGCTCGCGGCGTTCACGCACTTCACGCCCGGTCCCGCGGCGCTCGCGGTGAACCACCAGGGACAGTTCCCGGCCGTCACGCTCTCGTTCAACCTGGCGCCCGGCGTCTCGCTCGGCGAGGCCGTGACGGCGATCGAGGCCGCGGACCGCGCGATCGGCCTTCCGCCGACCATCCGCGCGAGCTTTCAGGGGACGGCGCAAGCGTTCCGGGCGTCGCTCGCGAACGAGCCGTTCCTGATCCTCGCCGCGGTGGTGACCGTCTACATCGTGCTCGGCGTCCTCTACGAGAGCTACATCCACCCGCTGACGATCCTGTCGACGCTGCCGTCGGCCGGCGTCGGCGCGATCCTCGCGCTGCTCGTCTGCCGGACCGATCTCTCCGTCATCGCGCTCATCGGCATCATCCTGCTGATCGGCATCGTCAAGAAGAACGCGATCATGATGATCGACTTCGCGCTCGAGGCCGAGCGCGGCGAGGGAAAGCGTCCCGAGGAGGCGATCTACGAGGCGTGCCTGCTGCGCTTCCGGCCGATCATGATGACGACGATGGCGGCGCTCCTCGGCGGCCTGCCGCTCGCGCTCGGGAGCGGCACGGGCGCGGAGCTCCGCCGCCCGCTCGGTATCACGATCGTCGGCGGGCTCCTCGTGAGCCAGCTGCTGACGCTCTACACGACGCCGGTCGTGTACCTCGCCTTCGACCGTCTCGCGCAGCGCTTCGCGCGGCGACGCGCCGCGGAGCCAGCGGTCGCCGACGCGCGATGAACATCTCCGCGCCGTTCATCCGACGGCCCGTCGGCACGACGCTGCTGACGCTCGCGATCGCGCTCGCCGGACTCCTCGCGTTCCGGCTGCTCCCGGTCTCGCCGATCCCGCAGGTCGAGTTCCCGACGATCCAAGTGTCGGCGGGGCTTCCCGGCGCGAGCCCCGAGACGATGGCGTCGGCCGTCGCGATGCCCCTCGAGCGCCAGTTCGGCCGGATCGCCGGGGTCACCGACATGACGTCGACCAGCTACCTCGGCTCGACGTCGATCGTCCTCCAGTTCGACCTCGGCCGGAACATCGACGCGGCGGCGCGCGACGTGCAGGCGGCGATCAACGCGGCGCGCGGCCAGCTGCCGGCGAACCTGCCGAACAACCCGTCGTACCGGAAGGTGAACCCCGCCGACGCGCCGATCATGATCCTGGCGCTCACCTCGGACACGATCGACACGAGCCGCATCTACGACGCCGCCTCGTCGATCCTCCAGCAGAAGCTCTCCCAGGTGCGGGGCGTCGGACAGGTCTTCGTCGGGGGCAGCGCGCTCCCCGGCGTCCGCGTCGAGCTGAACCCACGGACGCTCTTCCGTTACGGCATCGGCCTCGACGACGTGCGGACCGTGCTCGCCGCCGCGAACGCGAACCGGCCGAAGGGCGAGCTCGCCGACACGACCACGAGCTGGCAGGTCCAGACGACCGACCAGCTCCTCCGCGCCGAGGAGTACGGGCCGCTCATCGTCGCGTACCGGGACGGCGCGCCCGTCCGCCTCTCCGACGTGGCGGAGGTCGTCGACTCGGTGGAGGACGTCCGCACGTCGGGATTCGCGAACGGGAAGCCCGGGGTGCTCGTCATCATGTTCCGGCAGCCGGGCGCGAACATCATCGCGACGGTCGACCGGGTGAAAGCGCTGCTGCCGCAACTGCGCGCGTCGATCCCGGGCGGGATCGACGTCTCCATCGCGATGGACCGCACGACCACGATCCGGACGTCGATCCGGGACGTCGAGCTGAGCCTCGGCATCTCGATCGTGCTCGTGATCCTGGTCGTGTTCGTGTTCCTGCGGAATCTCTGGGCGACCGCGATCCCGAGCGTCGTCGTCCCGCTCTCGCTGATCGGGACGTTCGGCGTGATGTACCTGTGTGGCTACAGCATCGACAACCTGTCGCTGATGGCGCTCACGATCTCGACCGGGTTCGTCGTCGACGACGCGATCGTCGTCATCGAGAACGTCGCGCGACACCTCGAGAAGGGGATGAAACCGGTCGAGGCGGCGTTCCAGGGTGCGCGGGAGGTCGGCTTCACCGTGCTGTCGATGAGCACGTCGCTGGTCGCGGTGTTCATTCCGATCCTGCTGATGGGTGGGATCGTCGGGCGGCTCTTCCGCGAGTTCGCCGTCGTGCTCTCGGTCGCGGTGGCCGTCTCGCTCGTGATCTCGCTCACGACGACGCCGATGATGTGCGCGCACTTCCTGCGATTCGAGCCGCGCGCGCACGGCCGGCTCTACCGCGCGAGCGAGCGCGGTTTCGAATGGCTCCTCGCGCACTACGAGGGGAGCCTCGGCTGGGTCCTCCGTCACGCGCGGCTCACGCTGCTCGTCGCCGTCGCGACCGTGTGCCTGAACGTCTACCTCTACGCGATCGTGCCGAAGGGATTCTTCCCCGATCAGGACAACGGCCGGCTCATGGGCGCGATCCAGGCCGATCAGGACACCTCCTTCCAGTCGATCCAGAAGAAGCTCGTGCAGTTCATGAACATCATCATGGCGGATCCCGCGATCGACAGCGCCGTCGGGTTCACCGGCGGCAACCAGGGCACGAGCAACACCGGTCGCATGTTCATGGCGTTGAAGCCGCTCTCGGAGCGGAAGCTCTCCGCCACCGAGGTGATGGCGCGGCTCCGCCCGAAGCTCGCGACCGTGCCCGGCGCGAGCCTCTACCTCCAGGCGGTGCAGGACATCCGCGTCGGCGGCCGGCTCAGCACCGCCCTCTTCCAGTTCACGCTCCAGGGCGACGATTTGAAGGAATTGAACCACTGGGCGCCGCGGATGCTGCGGAAGATGCAGACGCTACCGCAGCTGACCGACGTCAGCAGCGATCAGCAGAACAAGGGGCTCGAGGCGTCGGTCGTGATCGATCGCGACACCGCGTCGCGCCTCGGCATCACACCGCGCATGATCGACGACACGCTCTACGACGCCTTCGGCCAGCGGCAGGTGTCGACGATGTACACGACGCTCAACCAGTACCACGTCGTGATGGAGGTCGCGCCGGCGTTCTGGCAGAGCCCCGAGACGCTCGACGATATTTACGTTCGACCGACGACCGGAGACCCGGTGCCGCTCGCGTCGTTCACGCACTTCGGTCCGACGACGACGGCGCTCGCGGTGAACCACCAAGGCCAGTTCCCGGCGATCACGCTCTCGTTCAACCTGGCCCCCGGCGTCGCGCTCGGCGACGCGGTGACGGCGATCGAGGCCGCCGAGCGCGAGATCGGTCTCCCGGCGGGCATCCGCGCGACGTTCCAGGGGACCGCGCAGGCGTTCCAGTCCTCGCTCGCGAACGAGCCGGTCCTGATCCTCGCCGCGCTCGTGACCGTCTACATCGTCCTCGGCATCCTCTACGAGAGCTACATCCACCCGCTGACGATCCTCTCGACGCTCCCGTCGGCCGGCGTCGGCGCGATCCTGGCGCTGCTGATCTGCCGGATGGATCTCAGCGTGATCGCGCTGATCGGCATCATCCTGCTCATCGGGATCGTCAAGAAGAACGCGATCATGATGATCGACTTCGCGCTCGAGGCGGAGCGGCGGGAGGGCAAGTCGCCGGAGGACGCGATCTACGAGGCGTGCGTGCTGCGCTTCCGTCCGATCATGATGACGACGATGGCGGCGCTGCTCGGCGGTCTGCCGCTCGCGCTCGGCACGGGGACGGGATCGGAGCTCCGGCGCCCGCTCGGGATCACGATCGTCGGTGGGCTGATCGTGAGCCAGCTGCTGACGCTCTACACGACGCCCGTCGTGTACCTCTATCTCGATCGTTTCCGGCTGTGGTTCGAGCGCGTGCGGCGGCGCGGCTTCCGGGCGCTGGCGCCGGCGCGCCCGTCGTAGGCCATCAGACTCGAGCCGCGATCAACGCGTCTTCGCCGCGAGCTCCTGCGTGGCTGGCAACGCTCCGATCGGAGCGAGTTCCACCGCGTCCACTCGAGTGGACGGGACGTCCCCGGGAGCGGACGCCACCCGATCGCTACGGCGCCGAACGCGGAGCGCCGTCCCGCGACGGCTCGCGCACGACGACCGGATCCCCGTCCCGGGCCGTCTGCCCGACGTCCATCGCGACGCGCTCGTCGCCGCGAAGGCCGTCCGTCACCTCCGTCGTCCGCCCGTCGTCGTAGCCCAGGGTCACGGGAACCATGCGGAGGCGGTCGTCGGCGACGACCGGCACGAACGTCTTCCCGTCGCGGAAGATCAGCACGTCGTCCGGGACACGCGGGGCGGTCGCGCGGCCGCTCACCTCGATCGTCAGCTCGGCGTACATGCCGGGAAGCAGCGCGCCGTCGGGGTTCGGCAAGTCGACCTCGACGAGCATCGTCCGGGTCGCGGCCACGAGCGCCGGCGGATGCCGCGTGACCGCGCCCGCGAACCGGCGACCCGGATACTCGCCGACCGTGACGACCGCCTCGTCGCCGTCGCGGACGAACGGCGCCTGCGCTTCGGGAAGATCGACGTAGACGCGCAGCTGGTCGAGGGTCGCGAGCGCGAGGATCGGCGTGTTCGCCCCGAGACTTCCCGCGGTCGCCTGCGGGACGAGCGTGCCGGGATCGACGTAGCGGGCGGTGATCACGCCGTCGAAGTCCGCCGTGATGCGCTCGTACCGGCGCATCGCCTCGAGCTCCCGGAGCATCGCGTCGGCCTGGAGGTGGTCGGAACGCGCCTGGTCGGCGTCCTGCTGCGAGACGACGCCTTGCCGGCGGAGCGTCTCGAAGCGACCGTCGGTCGCGCGCTTCAGCGCGGCGTTCGCGCGCGCGTTGTCGACCTGGTGATCGAGCTCCGGCGAGTCGAGCTCGGCGAGGACGTCGCCGGCTTTCACGCGGTCGCCCTTGTCGACCGCAATGCGCCGGAGGTACCCGGCGATCTTCGCGTACACCGGCGTCTCGTTGAAGCCGTGGATCTCGCCGGGGAGCCGGAGCTTCACCTGGTCGGGCGTCCGGTCGACCTGGACGACGCGGACCGGCCGTCCGCGTTCGGCGGCGGCGGCGCGCCGTTCGGCTTCGCGGCGGGTCCGGATCGTGTGCGCGAGCACGAGGCCGCACGCGGCCAGCGCGACGACGACCGTCGTGACGACGAGACCGGCGACGAAGCGCCGGCCGGGCCGTTCCGGCACGTAGGTGCGGGGGTCGTCCGCCATGGTCAGACGCGTCCGGCCGCCTCGGCGATCACCGCGTCGCGCTCCGCTTTCGTGACGAGGCTCCGGCTGACGATCGCATACACGGTCGGCACGACGAAGAGCGTCACGAGCGTCGCCGCGACGAGCCCGCCGATCACCGCCCGGCCGAGCGGTGCGTTCTGCTCGCCGCCCTCGCCGAGCGCGAGCGCCATCGGCAGCATGCCGAGGATCATCGCGAGCGCCGTCATGATGACCGGCCGGAGGCGGATGCGCGCCGCCTCGATCGAGGCGTGCACGGCGTCGTAACCCTCCTCGCGGAGCTCGTTCGCGAAGGTGATGAGGAGGTTCCCGTTCGCGACCGCGACGCCGACGGCCATCACCGTGCCCATGAGCGACTCGACGTTCAGCGTCGTCCCGGTCACGACCAGCATCCAGAGGACGCCCGCGAGCGCGCCGGGCACGGCGAGCATGATGATGAACGGCTCGAGCCACGACTGGAAGTTCGCGACCATGACCAGATAGACGAGGACGATTGCGAGCACGAGGCCGCTCGCGAGCCCGCCGAACGACTCGCGCATCGCCTGGCTCTGTCCGCGGAGGTCGATGCGCACGCCGGGCGGGAGCTGTCCGAGCCCGGCGACCAGACGGCGGACGTCCGCCGTGACGCTCCCGAGGTCGCGCCGCTGCACCCCGCAGTCGACGTCGATCACGCGCTGCACCGTGTAGTGGTTGATGACGGCCGGCAGAACGTCGTGGCGGACGGTGGCGAGGTTCGAGAGGAGCTGCGTCGACCGGCCGCCGTGCAGCGGCGTCCGGCCGAGCGCCTGGATCGAGTCGATCGCGTGGAACGGCGTCTGGACCGCGACCGTGTAGTTCACGTTGTTCCGCTGGTCGAGCCAGAACGTCGGCGACGTGAGGAAGCTCGAGCTGAGCGACGTGAGCAGGCTCTGCGCGACCGCGCTCTCGCTGACGCCGAGCGCGAGCGCCTTGGCGCGGTCGACGTCGACCCGGAGCGTCGGGTAGTCGAGCACCTGCGGGATGCGGACGTCGCGGACGCCCGGAATCGCGGCCATCGATTTCTTCAGACGCTCCGCGATCGCGTACGTCTGGCTCATGTCGATGCCCGAGATCTGGACGTCGATCGGGGCGGGGAGGCCGAAGTTCAGGACCTGCGCGACGATGTCGGCCGCCTGCGAGTAGAGCTGCATCTCCGGAAAATCGCGGCCGACGCGCTCGCGGATGGCGTCGACGTAGCCGGCGGTCGGACGATGACCGGGCCGGAGGGAGACGAGGACGTCGGCGTCCTGCGGCCCGAGGCTGTCCGTCTGGTAGAAGGCGAGGTTGTATGACGTCGGAAGCCCGATGTTGTCGCTGATTCCGGCGAGCTCGTCGTCGGGGACGACGTCCCGGATCGCCCGCTCGACGTCGTCGACGCGCCGCTCGGTCTCCTCGATGCGCGTGCCGCTCGGTGCGCGGAGATGGAGGCGCATCATGCCGGCGTCGACGGCGGGGAAGAAGTCCTGGCCGACGATCGGGAGCAGGAGCGCCGAGGCGACCACCATGAGGCCGGCGATGGAGAGAAAGAGCCCCCGGCGGACGATCACCCGCCCGAGCGCGCGCCGGTACGCCTCGCGCGTCTGGGTGAAGCGGGCATCGAACGCCCGCCGGAAACGCGCCATCCGCCCGTGCCCGTCGTGCGTCTCCGGCTCCTCCGGGAGCAGGTGGTGCGCCATCGCGGGCACGAGCGTTCGCGACAGGAGATACGAGAAGAGCATCGCGTAGACGACCGCGAGCGCGAGCGGGAGGAAGAGGTACTTCGCCACGCCCTCCAGCATGACGATCGGGGCGAAGACGATGCAGATCGCGAGCGTCCCGACGAAGGTCGGCATCGCGATCTGGCTCGCGCCGGCAAGGATGGCTTCGAGCAACGGCTTCCCGAGGGCGTGGTTTCGGTGGATGTTCTCGACCTCGACCGTGGCGTCGTCGACGAGCATCCCGACCGCGAGCGCGAGCCCGCCGAGCGACATGATGTTGATCGTCTGCCCGGAGATCGCGAGGCCGATGACGGCGCCGAAGATCGAGAGCGGGATCGACAGGACGACGATCAACGTGCTCCGCGCCGAGCCGAGGAAGACGAGGACCATCAGCGCCACGAGTCCCGCAGCGACCGCCGCCTCGCGGACGACGCCCCAGAGCGCGCTCCGGACGAAGATCGACTGGTCGAAGGCGAGCTGCATCTCGAGGCCCTGCGGCGCCGTCTCCCGGATGATCGGCAGCGTCGCCTTCACCTGATCGACGACCCGGAGCGTCGACGCCGCCGCGTGCTTCAGGATCGCGAGGTAGGTCGCGCGCCGGCCGTCGACCCGGACGATGTTCGTCTGGACGGCGTGCGTGTCGGTCACGGGCGCGACGTCGCGCAGGAAGACGGGCGTCGGCGTCCCGGGCTTCACGGGGATCTCGTTCAGCCCCTCGATCGTCTGCGGGCTGCCGTTCAGCGCGACGATGTACTCGCGGTTCCCGATCCGCGCCGTGCCGGCTGGGAGGATGACGTTCCCGGCGGTGAGCGCGTCGGTCACGTCGGCCGGCGAGAGGCCGTGCGCGTAGAGGTCGTTCGGCTGGAGGTTCACCATCACCTGGCGATTGACGCCGCCGAACGGGGCGGGCGACGCGAGCCCGGGGATCGTGAACAGCCGCACCCGGATGAAGTTCAGCCCGTAGTCGAAGAGCTCCTGCTCCGGCAGCGTGTCGCTGAAGACGTTCAGCTGTGCGACCGGGACGTTCGCCGCGTTGTACTCGATGACGTTCGGCGCCTGCATGCCCGGCGGCACGAACTTGAGGATCGTCTGCGACACGGAGCTGATCTGCGCGATCGCCCCGGCGACGTCGGCACCGTCGTGGAAATAGATCTTGATGAGGCCGACGCCGTTCAGCGATTCTGACTCGATGCGCTCGATGCCGTTGACGGTCGTCGAGAACGCGCGCTCGCTGATGAGGACGACCCGGCGCTCCATGTCGACCGCGGAGAGGCCCGGATAGTTCCAGACCGCGATCACGACCGGCAGGTTGATCGCCGGGAAGATGTCGACGTTCATCCGCAGGAACGACACGGCGCCGAGCACGAGGAGGAGGACCGCCATGACGGCGATCGTGAGCGGGCGGCGCAGCGCGAGGCGGACGATCCACATGAGGGCAGTCGGTTTCCATACCACTGTTGCGACGACCGCGCGGCCCGTGCAATGGCGTCGCCGTGACCACGGCCGTCGGCTGGGAGGTGATCGACCCGCTCTACTACGGCCGCTACGGCTATCCTCACGCCGCGTGGTCGTGGCTTCGCCGGCACGCGCCGGTCGCGTGGATCGAGCCGCCGGCGATGCGTCCGTTCTGGGCGATCACGCGCTACGAGGACTGCGGTGCGATCCTCCGCGATCACCGCCGGTTCGTCATCGCCCCGCGGCTGGCCGTCTTCCCCGAAGAGCAGGCGCCGAGCGACGCGCCGCCGTTCCGCCACCTCCTGAACATGGATCCGCCCGAGCACGGCCGGTACCGGAACCTGCTGAGCCAGCACTTCACACCGCGCGCGCTCGAGGCGAAGCGGGCCGACATCGGCGCGATCGTCGACGAGACGCTCGCGGCGGCCGCCGATCGGCGCGAGGTCGACTTCGTCGACGCCGTGGCCGCCGTCCTGCCGCTCGCGGTGATCGCGGAGATGCTCGGCATCCCGCGCGAGGACTGGCAGCGCGTCTTCCATCTGTCGAACACGCTCCTCGGCGCGGCCGACCCCGAGTACCAGCAGGGCGCGACGATCGCCGAGACGGCGGAGCGGGCGCGGCAGGACTTTCTCGAGTACTTCAGGACGCTCTCGAACGCGCGCCGTCGCGAGCCGCGGAACGACTTCATCACCGCGCTCGTCAACGCACAGGTCGACGGCGCGCCCCTCCCGGAGTGGGAGCTGCTCTCGTACTACGTGCTGCTGATCGTCGCGGGCAACGAGACGACGCGGAACGCGACGTCGGGCGGGCTCCTCGCGCTGATCGACAATCCCGCCGAGTTCGAGAAGCTTCGCCGCAACCCGGAGCTCGTGCCGGCGGCGGTCGAGGAGATCGTCCGCTGGGTGAGCCCGGTGATCCAGTTCTGCCGCACCGCCGTCGACGACCTGGAGATCCGCGGCACGCGCATCCGGAAGGGCGAGGCGTGCTGCATCTTCTATCCCTCGGCGAACCGCGACGAGGACGTCTTCCCCGACGGATTCACGTTCCGGGTCGACCGGACGCCGAACGAGCACTACGGGTTCGGGATCGGCGTCCACTTCTGTCTCGGCGCGAACCTCGCGCGGCTCGAGCTGCAGGAGGTCTTCAAGCGCCTCGTCGCGCGGCTCGAGCAGGTGGAGCTCGCCGGCGCGGTCGAGCGCATGCACTCGAGCTTCGTCGGCGGGATCAAGCGGATGCCGGTCCGCTGGATGCTGAAGACCGCCTGACGGCGTTCACGCCGACGCGCGACGGATCGGACGGAGCACGCGCGCCATGGCGTCGGCGAGGCGATCCGCCTCGCGCGCCGCGAGCGTCGCGATCGTGACGCGGACGGCGGGACCGCTCCGGAGCCGGTAGCGCTCGCCGGCGCGGACGGCCCACCCCTCGTGCGCGAGCGCGGCGACGACGGCCGCTTCCTCGGGCACGGGAATCCAGACGTTCAATCCCGAGCGGCCGTGGGCCACGATGCCGCGCTCCGCGAGCGCGCGGACGAACGCGTCACGTCGCGTCGCGTACGTCGCGGCCGCGCGGCGCAGGGCGGCGTCGGTCGCGGGTTCGGACCAGAGGCTCGTGACGACGTCCTGGAGCAGATGGCTCACCCACCCCGTACCGACGCTTTGCCGCCCCTCGACGCGCGCGATCGTCGTCTCGTCGCCGGCGAGGAGCGCGAGCCGGAGATCGGGCCCGAGGCTCTTCGAGACCGAGCGAACGATCGCCCAGCGCGCGCGTCCCTTGGACACCGACACGGCCGGCACGCCGGCGACCGGTCCCGCATGGTCGTCCTCGATGACGACGACGTCGGGATGCTTCGCGAGGACGGCGCCGAGCGCACGCACGCGTGGAGCGTCGAGCGCCGCGCCGGTCGGGTTCTGCGCCCGCGGCGTCGCGATGAACGCCTTCGCGCCGAGCCGCAGCGCATGCGCGAGATCGTCCGGGAGCGGGCCGGCGTCGTCGATCGCGACCGGCTCGGCGACGAGGCCGAGCGCCGCGACCAGATCGAAGACGGCGACGTAGCCGGGATCCTCGACGGCGACCCGGTCCCCGGGCCGGAGATGCGCCTGGAGCACGCGCTCGATCCCGTCGAGCGCGCCACCGACGACGGCGAGCGCGCCGCGCGGCAGCCGTTCGCGCGCGAGCTGCGCTTCGGCGAGCGCGAGGAGCTCTGGCCGGTTCGCGGGCTCGCCGTAGAGTCCCGGCCGGCGGCCGAGCCGACCGAGCGCGCGGTGGATCGACGGCAGCAGCGCCGGATCGGGATTGCCCAGCGACAGGTCGCGGAGATGCGGCGGCGCCGGCGCGACCGGCCGGATCGGCAGCGGCGGCCGCGGGCTGACCCGCGTCCCGCGCCGGCCGTGTGCGTGCACGAGGCCGCGGAGCCGGAGCGTCCGGTAGGCGGCGGCGACCGTCGTCGGGCTCACGCCGACGGCGTCCGCCAGCGCGCGGACGGTCGGGAGCAGCGCGCCCGGCTCGAGGCGGCCCTCGCGGATCCGCGTCTCCACGCTCGTGACGATCGCGCTTGCGCCATCGCCGCCGATCGCATATCGTTCCACTATGTTCATCATTTTGTACTGTAACGAAATGGAGGAGGCCCGTCAATGGAGCTGACCCCGACGCCGCGGACGCGGCTCCGCCGCCGGCCGGATCGCGGCTCGTACGAGCGCGCGACGATCGACGCGATCCTCGACGAAGCGCTCGTCTGCCACCTCGGCTTCGTGCACGACGGGCAGCCGTTCGTCATCCCGACGACCTTCGGGCGGGTGGACGATGCGGTCTACGTCCACGGCGCCGCCGCGGGTCGCCTCTTCCGGACGCTGCGCGACGGAATTCCCGTCTGCTTCACCGTGACGCTGCTCGACGGCCTCGTCCTCGCGCGCTCGGCGTTCCATCACTCCATGAACTACCGGTCGGTCGTGCTCCTCGGGGTCGCGACCGAGGTGACCGACGCCGAGGAGCGGCTCACCGCGCTGCGCGCGATCGTCGAGCACATGACGCCGGGACGCTGGGATCAGGTCCGCGGGCCGACGGAAAAGGAGCTCCGGGCGACGATGGTCGTCCGCCTGCCGATCGTCGAGGCGTCGGCGAAGGTCCGCACCGGCGGACCGATCGACGACCCCGAAGACCTCGCCTGGCCGTGCTGGGCGGGACACATCCCCGTGCGGCTCGTCGCCGAGAAGCCGATCGCCGACGTCGCGTCGAACGGGAGGACCCACGCATGATCCGGCGGACGCGGCACGACGGGGACTCGTCGACGATGCCGTGCCATGGTACGGAGCCGCATGAAGCGAATCGTCGTCGCCGCGCTGCTGTCTGCATCGCTCGCATGGGCCGCGAGCGACAAGCTCCCGGCCGGAGAGGAGGACGCGAAGGCGCGGCTGAACGCGTCGCCGCGGCACGGCGAGCTCGCGACGGTCGACGTGGGCGGTACGCCGGTCCGCGTCTGGGTCGTCTATCCGGAGCGCAAGGAGAAGGCGCCCGTCGTGATCGTCATCCACGAGATCTTCGGACTGACGGACTGGATCCGCGCCGTCGCGGATGAGCTCGCCGCGGAGGGATTCATCGCGGTCGCCCCCGACCTGCTCTCGGGCAAGGGCGCGAACGGCGGCGGCACGGACAGCTACGCGACCCGCGACGACGTCGTGAAGGCGGTATCGGGACTCGATCGGGGAGAGGTGATCGCGCGGCTCGACGCCGTCCGGGACTGGGCGCGAAAGCTCCCGGCGGCGAGCGGCAAGACGGCGACCGTCGGCTTCTGCTGGGGCGGCGGGACGAGCTTCGCGTACGCGGTCGCCCAGCCCGCGCTCGACGCCGCCGTCGTCTACTACGGCACGCCGCCGGCGGACCTCGCCCCGCTGAAGGCGCCCGTCCTCGGCCTCTATGGCGGCGACGATGCGCGCGTCGACGCGACCATCGATCCGACGGCGGCGAAGGCGAAGGAGCTCGGCAAGTCGTACGACGCCCACGTCTTCGCGGGCGCCGGTCACGGGTTCCTCCGCGCGCAGAGCGGTCAGGACGGGGCGAACCTGAAGGCGAGCGAGCGCGCGTGGCCGCTGACGCTCGAGTTCCTCCGCGCGCACACGAAGTAGCGTCAGGCCGGACGCAACGTCGCGCGAAAGTCGGGGTGCGCGAGCTCGACGAGCGCCCCGGGCCGCTCCGCGTCGGTCAGCCCGGAGAGGTCGACCGCCCCGTGCTCCGTCACGACGTACTGCACGTGATGCCGCGGCGTCGTGACCCGCGCTCCCTCCCCGAGGGCGGGCACGATCGTCGACACGCGCGTCCCGCCGACCGTCGCCGTCGACTTGAGGCAGAGGAAGCTCCGCCCCTCGGGCGCGGACGCGGCACCGGCGACGAAGAGCTCGTGGCCGCCCGTCCCCGAGTACTGGCGGCCGCCGATCGCGTCGGCGGCGACCTGCCCCGCGAGGTCGATCGCGAGCGCGCCGTTGATACTCGTGAGGCGCGGCAGGCGATGGAGCACCCACGGCGCGTTCACGTCGGTCACGGGGAGCATGCGGACGGACGGGTTCCCGTCGAGCCAGCGATAGAGCTGCGCGCTCCCGAGCGCGAACGTCGCGACCGTGTAGCCGTCGTGGAGGGGCTTCCGGTTCGTGATCTTGCCCGCCTCGTGGAGGCGCATCACGCCGTCGGAGATCATCTCGGTGTGAATGCCGAACCCGCCGCGCGGACCGTCGGCGAGGAGCCGCGCGATCTCGTCCGGAATCGCCCCGATGCCGAACTGGAGTATCGCGTCGGGTGGGATCAGCTCGGTCACGCGCCGCGCGATCGCGAGCTCCTCGGGCGACGGCGGCGGCGATTCGGGCAGCGCGACGAGCTCCGCCTCGTGCGTCACCCAGGCGTCGACCTCGGAGACGTGAACCCGGTTGTCGCCGAGCTCCGACATCCCGCCAACGCGCGGCATGTGCGGATTCGCCTCGGCGATCGCGACCCGCTCGGGATCGCGCGCCGCCTCGACGAACGGCCGATAGCTCGCGGCCGCGTGGACGCCGAAGGACATCCAGCCGTCCCGATCGGGCGGCGACGTGACCGCGAGGACGACGCGCGGCTTCGTCCGGAGCGCGATCCGCTCGAGGCCGATGAAGTCGGCGGGTAGGTAGCTCACGCGTCCCCCGGCGGCGCGCGCCATGCGGTCGATCGGCCCAAAGAACCCGCTGACGACCCGGACGCCGGCGCGCTGCAGAAACGCATACGGCCGCACCAGCAGACCCGTGAAGACGACGACGTCCTCGAGGTCCGTGCGCGTGCCGAGCGCCTCGAGGAACCCCGTCGGCTGACCACCGACGAACCCGCAGAGGATCGTGTCGCGCGGGCCGACCAGGTCGACGGCGGCGCCGAGGTCGATTTCGCGGCCCTTCACTTCCGCCGGTATAGCGGGAAGCGGTGCCCCGATGCACCGGGACTTCGATTGACCGGCCGTGCCGCTTCGGTACAACTCGATGCATGAGACATCCGTGGCATGTGTTCGGCGTGCTCCTGTTCGTCGCCGGGTTCGGATGCGGCACCGAGACGAACGAGGGCTTCAGGCTGCTCCACGTGAACGACGTCGCGTCGCTCGTGGATGGCCCCGGAAAGAAGGTGACGCTTCTCGACGCGAACGGCACCGACTTCCGCGAGCGCGAAGGCGTGATCCCCGGCGCCGTGCTGCTCTCCAGCTACAAGGGCTACGACGTGGCGAAGGAGCTCCCGCCGGAAAAGGACGCGCCGCTCGTCTTCTACTGTGCCGACTCGCATTGACACGCCTCGCACGGGGCCGCCCGTCGGGCGGTCGAAGCGGGATACACCAACGTCAGCGTGATGGCCGAAGGACTGAAGGGCTGGAAGGCCGCCGGTAAGCCGACCAAGACGATCTCCGGATGAGCGAGACGCAGGACAGTCGCGCGCTCCGCGTCCTCCGCGAGATCATCGAGTCGGGGCGTCCGCTCGCGTACGTCCGCTCCGCGGAGGAGGAGCGCGTCACCGCGCTCCTGCGCGAGGCCGCCGCGACGCTGTTCACTCCGCCGGCGGCGCTCTGGATCTGGACCCTCACCGAGGGCCTGCGCCGCGACGGGGAGCGCCCGGCCCGCGACGTCCTCGGCCCGCGCGCCGTCCTCGACTTCATCGCGGCGCACCCGGAGCCCGCGATCTTCATGCTGCGGGACTTCCACGAGCCGCTGAAGGAAGCCGATATCCGCCGGCGGCTCCGCGACCTGTACGAGCTCTGCCTCGCCCGCCGGCAGCTCGTCGTCATCTGCACGCCGGTCAAGTTCATCCCGCAGGAGATCGAGCGGAACATCGTCTACGTCGAGCTCGTGGTCCCCGACCTCGCCGAGCTCATGAGCTTCCTCCGGCGCGAGGCCGAGGCGATCGTCGCTGCGGGCGGCAGCGTGAACACCAGCGAGGCGACGCTCCACCAGCTCGGCCGCGCCCTCCAGGGCCTCACGATGGACGAGGCGCGCCACGCCGTCCGCCGCGCCGTCGCGGCACGGAACGCCCTCGACGAGCACTCCGCGCCGTCGCTCCTCGAGGAGAAGCGGCTCCTCGTCAATCGCACCGGGATGATCGAGTACATCCCGGCGGTGACGAACCTCGAGCAGATCGGTGGCCTCCCGCTCATGAAGAAGTGGCTCCTCGAGCGGCGGAAGCTCTTCATGATGGGCGACAGCCTCGCGGCGGAGATCGTGCCGAAGGGCGTCCTCGTCATGGGCATCTCGGGATGCGGCAAGAGTCTCGCGATCAAAGCGATCGCGTCCTGCTTCGAGCTGCCGCTCTACCGGATCGACATGATCGAGATCTTCTCCGGCCGTCACGGACAGCCGGAAGGCGCGTTCGCGGCCGCGTGCCACATGCTCGAGTCGATGGCGCCGGCGGTCGTCTGGTTCGACGAGATCGAGGCCGGGATCAGCACGCAGGCGAAGGAGGGCGAGCTCGGGCGCATCTTCGGGTTCTTCCTCACCTGGATGCAGGAGAAGACGCGCGGCCTCTTCGTCGGCGCGACCGCGAACCGGATCGACCTGCTGCCGGCCGAGATGATCCGCAAGGGCCGCTTCGACGAGGTGTTCTTCGTCGATCTGCCGCTCGACGACGAGCGGCTGGAGATCTTCCGCGTGCACCTCGTGCGGCGCGGCGTCGACTCGTCGTCGTTCAACCTGGAGCCGCTCAAGAAGTTCACGCGCGGCTGGACGGGCGCCGAGATCGAGCAGTGCGTCGTGTCGGCGATGACGGCCGCGCGGCTCAACGACGCGACGCTCACCGAGGAGCATCTCTTCAAGGCGACCGCCAACGTCGTCCCGCTCTCGAAGACGATGAAGGAGCAGGTCGACCTGATCCGCAACTGGGCCTTCGATCGCGCCGTCCGCGCATCGCCGCGCGAACACGCACGCTAACACCGATCCGAGACTGCGTCTCGGATCGGGATCGGACGCAAGCGTGCGGCCGCGGTGACACGCGCGACGAATATCTAGGTTCGCGGTGGACCGGTCGGTACCACGCGCGCGAGGCTGTTCAACCACTCTTCGTGGGCACCGTGTAAGGCGCCGCGGAGGTACCAGCGGAGGAGCCACGGGAGCGGGCCGCGCTCGGTTTCCTCGGTGACGACGCGCGTGCCGGCGCCGGCGGGCTCGAGGAGCCAGGCGTGGTAGGCGTGGACGCCGGCGGCACCGCCTTCCCAGTCGAGCGCGTGGGGCGGCTCGCAGACCTTCACCGTCACGCGGATCGTCGCGCCGAGCATCCGCCAGACGACGCGCGAGCCGAGGCCCAGCTCCGGCGACGGGCCGCCCTCGAAGCGGACGTTCGTCGCGCGCGCGAACCAGGTCGGCCAGAGGTCGGCACGGCAGAGCCACTTCCACACGACATCGGGCGGTGCGGCGATCTTGCGCTCGTTCGCGACGAAGATCGGGCACGCCGCGGGCTCGAGGCCCGCCGGCCACCGCGGCCAGTCCGTCCGACGCACGGCCGCGGACACTAGCGGACCATACGCGCTCCCATCAAACGAACGATCACCACCTGACCTTCATTTGTTTGACTCGTCGCCGGCGCCCAGTAACATCGATGTCGACGTGAGCAGCGAGCGGTTCGACATCGTCGTGTGCGGGGGCGGGATCACCGGCGCGGGGATCGCCCGGGACGCCGCGCTCCGCGGGCTTCGCGTCGCCGTGCTCGATCAGCACGACTTCGGCTCCGGGACGTCGTCCAAGTCCTCGAAGCTGATCCACGGAGGGCTCCGCTATCTCGAGCAGGGGAACCTCCGGCTCGTGTTCGAGGGGACGGCCGAGCGCGCCGTCCAGATGAAGGTCGCGCCGCACCTCGTCCGCCCGATTCCGTTCCTCGTTCCGGTCTACCAGGGACAGCGGCTCGGCGTCCGGACGATGGATGCCGGCCTCTGGCTCTACGACGCCCTCGCCCTCTTCCGCGTCCCGCGGATCCATCGCACGTATCGCGGCTCGCGCGCGCGCGATCTCGAGCCGGCGCTCGCGTCGGACGGCTTGCGCGGTATCCTCGAGTACTACGACTGTCTCACCGACGACGCGCGCCTCGTCCTCGAGAACATCCTCGACGCGAAGGCGCTCGGCGCGGACGTCCGGAGCTACACGCGAGTAGCCGGTCTCGTGCGCGATCGGGGCGGACGGGTCGTCGCCGTGCGCGCGGTGAACGAGCTCACGGGCACAACGGAGGAGCTTGCGACAGCCACCTTCGTCGTCGCCGCCGGCCCGTGGACGGATGCGCTCCTCGCGACGCTCGACGTGAAGGCCGCGGAGGGTCCGATCCTCCGCCCGACGAAGGGCGTCCACATCGTCGTCGACCACGCCCGGCTTCCGGTCTCGCGCGCGATCACGATGTTCACCGCCGACAAGCGCGCGATCTTCTGTCTGCCCTGGGTCGAGCGCACCGTGATCGGGACGACGGACACCGACGAGCGCGGCGATCCGTCCGAGGTCGCCGCGACGCACGCCGACGTCGAGTACCTGTGCGCGAACGCGAACCGCTTCTTCCCGTCGTGCCGGCTCGTCCCGGACGACGTGATCGCGACGTGGGCCGGGCTCCGCCCGCTGATCGCATCGGACGCGAACCGCACCTCCGACGTGTCCCGCGAGCATCAGATGTTCGTCCATCCCGAAGGCATCATCGTCATCGCGGGCGGCAAGCTCACGACGTATCGCCGCATGGCGAAGGAGGTCGTCGACGCCGCCGGGAAGCTCCTCGTCGCCGGGAATCATCATCGCGCCATCGCGCCGTGTCGTACGCGCAAGCGCCCGCTCCCCGGGGCGCAGGGCCTTCCGGACGAGAACGGGCACGCCGTCGATCACGTCGCCCGCGCGGTCGAGCAGACGGCCGGAGTCCCCGCGCGCGTCGCGACGCATCTCGCGCAAACGTACGGGCAGCGCGCGCTCGCGGTCGTCGCGCGCGCCGCGGCGGACGCGACGCTGCTCCACCGGATGGATCCGGAGCTGCCGTACGTGTGGTCGGAGGTCCACCACGCCGTCGAGGAAGAGCTCGCGCGCACGGTCGAAGACGTGCTGGTGCGCCGGATCCCGCTCTGCCTCCGGAGCCGCGACCAGGGCCTCGGCGTCGCGGCGCGCATCGGCGACATCCTCGGCGCGGCGCTCGGCTGGTCGGCGGCCGAGAAGAGCCGCTCGGTCGACAGCTACCGCGCGTATCTCGAGCGTACGCGGCAGTTCCGCGCCGCGAGCTGACCGCGGACCCGGCCATGAGGCCATGAGCGCGCGCCCGGACTACGAGCTCGTCGCGCGCTCGTACGATCGCGGGCGCGACGTCCCGCTCCGCGGGTTCGATGCCTGGCGGGTCGCGCTCGCGAACTACGTCGCGACCGCAACGCGCCCCGTCCTGGACCTCGGCTCGGGCACGGGCGGCTTCGCGCGGGCGATCGCGGAGTGGTTCGGCGTCCGGGTGATCGGCGTCGAGCCTGCGCACGCCATGCGATCGCAGGCCCGGCAGCATGGCGTTCATCCGCGAATCGCGTACGTCGCCGGCCGCGCAGAGTGCATCCCGCTCCGCGACGCGGCGTGCAGCGTCGCCTGGCTCTCGACCGTGATCCATCACATCGGCGATCTGGTCGCTGCCGCCGTGGAGCTCGGCCGTGTGGTCCACCTCGACGGTCACGTCCTGGTTCGGAGCGCGTTTCCCGGCCGGCACGAGCACATTACGCTCTTCCGCTTCTTCCCGGAGGCGCGGAGAGTCGCCGACTCCTTCCCGAGCGTCGAGGACACCGTGGCGACGTTCGCCCGCGCGGGTTTCGCCATGGCCGAGCTCGTCAGCGTGCCGCAAGAATCGGCTCCGAGCCTCCGCACGTTCCACGAACGAGTGGCCGTGATGCGCGATGCCGACTCCACGCTGGCAGCGCTCACCGACGCCGAGTTCGCCCGCGGCCTTCAGGCGCTCGCTGAAGCGGCCGCCGCCGAACACGAGCCACGGCCCGTCATCGACCGCCTCGATCTCCTCGCGTTCCGGCGCCGCGGTTGATCGCTGCCCGCGGGCTGTAGCAAACCATCGTCCCGATGGGGTTCGCACGCCTGCTGATCGCCAACCGCGGCGAGATCGCGATCCGGATCGCGCGCGCCGCCGCCGAGCTCGGAATCGAGACCGTCGGCGTCTTCTCCGAGGACGACGAGACCGCGCTCCACGTCCGCCACGTCGACGTGGCGCGCGCGCTCGCGGGCCACGGGCCGCGGGCCTACACGGACGCGGAGCAGCTGATCGCGATCGCGCGGGAGACCGGCGCCCAGGCGGTGCACCCGGGCTACGGGTTTCTGAGCGAGCAGGCCGCGTTTGCGCGGCAGTGCGGCGACGCCGGTCTCGTCTTCGTCGGCCCGCGACCGGAGACGCTCGCGCTCCTTGGCGACAAGGCGGCGGCGCGCGCGTTCGCCGCCGAGCACGGCGTGCCGATCGTCCGCGGGACGCCGGGCGCGACGAGCCTCGACGACGCGCGCGCGTTCCTCTCGACGGTCGGCGCCGTCATGGTGAAGGCCGTCGCCGGGGGCGGCGGACGCGGGATGCGCGCCGTGCGACGCGCGGACGACCTCGACGAGGCGTGGGCGCGCTGTGGATCCGAAGCGACGGCCGCGTTCGGCAGCGGCGACCTCTACGTCGAGGAGCTGCTGACCCAGGCGCGGCACGTCGAGGTGCAGATCGTCGGCGACGGGACGGGCGCGGTCGTCCACCTCGGCGAGCGTGATTGCAGTCTCCAGCGGCGGCACCAGAAGCTCGTCGAGGTGACGCCGGCGCCTGGGCTCTCGAACGAGCTGCGCTCGCGCCTCGCCGACGCCGCGGTCCGGATGGCGTCGGCCGTGCGGTACGCGGGCGTCGGGACGTTCGAGTTCCTGGTCGACGCCGACCGTCCGGACACGTTCGCGTTCATCGAAGCGAACCCGCGGCTCCAGGTGGAGCACACGGTGACGGAGGAGGTGACGGGCGTCGATCTGGTCGCGACGCAGCTCCGGCTCGCGGGAGGATCATCGCTCGCGGCGCTCGGACTCCGGCAGGATGCGATCGCCGAGCGCGGCGCCGCCATCCAGGTGCGGGTCAACATGGAGACCCTGGTCGCCGACGGCACCGTCCGGCCGTCGACGACCGCTATCGGCGTCTTCGAGGTGCCGACGGGACCGGGCGTCCGCGTCGACACGGCCGGATACGTCGGCTACCGCCCGAGCGCGCGCTTCGACTCGCTGCTCGCCAAGGTGATCGCACGGAGCGGCGATTTTCCGGCGGCGCTCGCGAAAGCGTACCGCGCGCTCTGCGAGTTCCGGGTCGACGGCGCGGAGACGAACCTCGCGTTTCTGCGGAACCTCCTGCGAGATCCCGCCGTGGCCGAGTATCGGGTGACCACGCGCTTCGTCGACGAGCGCCTGGCGGCGCTCGTGCCGGGCGACGACGGCCATCCCCGGCGACACGCCGCGGCCGCCGTCGCGCCGGGCCGCGCTGGCGCGACCGTCGATCCACGCGACCCGCTGGCCGTGCTCGCGCACGGCAAGGGCGCTCATCCCGGCCGCGCGCTCGCGACGGACCCGACCATGCCGGAGGGAACGATCGTCGTGCGCGCGCCGATGCAAGGCACCGTCGTCGCCGTCGACGTCGCGCCCGGTGACGCCGTGCCGGCGGGCGGGCAGCTCCTCGTCATGGAAGCGATGAAGATGGAGCACGTCGTCACGGCGTCCGTCGGCGGCATCGTCCGGGCCGTCACGGTCAGTGCGGGCGACACGGTGTACGAGGGCGCGGCGATGGTCGTGATCGAGGAGGCCGCGATCGAGACGACCTCCGATGCGAGTGCGGCCGCCGCCGACCTCGATCACGTCCGCCCCGACCTCGCGGAGGTCCACGCGCGGCACGCGCGGACGCTCGATGCCGCGCGTCCCGAGGCCGTCGAGCGCCGGCGGAAGACCGGACAGCGGACGGCGCGCGAGAACATCGACGACCTCTGCGACCCGGGGACGTTCGTCGAGTACGGCCCGCTGATGATCGCGGCGCAGCGGCGACGGCGCTCGGTCGAGGAGCTGATCGAGCGGACGCCCGCCGACGGCCTCGTCGCCGGCATCGGCCGCGTGAACGGCGACCGCTTCGACGACGCGCGCTCGCGCTGCGTCGTCATGTCGTACGACTACACGGTGCTCGCCGGGACGCAGGGGCTCCAGAACCATCGGAAGAAGGATCGACTCTTCGAGCTCGCGGCGCAGTGGCGCCTGCCGGTCGTGTTCTTCACGGAGGGCGGCGGCGGGCGCCCAGGCGACACCGACGCGACCGGCGTCACCGGCCTCGACTGCTGGGCGTTCAACTACTGGGGACGGCTCAGCGGGCTCGTCCCGCTCGTCGGCGTCAACTCGGGTCGCTGCTTCGCGGGCAACGCCGCGCTCCTCGGCTGCTGCGACGTCGTGATCGCGACCGCGAACTCGTCGATCGGCATGGGCGGGCCGGCGATGATCGAGGGCGGCGGCCTCGGCGTCTTCCATCCCGACGAGGTCGGCCCGATGCACGTCCAGGTGTCGAACGGCGTCGTCGACGTGCCGGTCGCCGACGAGGCCGAGGCCGTCCGTGTCGCGAAGCAGTACCTCGCCTACTTCCAGGGGCCGCTCGCCGCGTTCGAGTGCGCCGACCAGCGCGCGCTCCGCGCCATCGTGCCGGAGAACCGGCTCCGGATCTACGACGTGCGCGCCGTGATCCGGACGCTGGCGGATACCGGCTCCGTGCTCGAGCTGCGCCGGCACTTCGGCCTCGGCATGGTGACCGCGCTGATCCGGATCGAAGGGCGTCCGCTCGGCGTGGTCGCGAACGACCCGAGCCACCTCGCCGGCGCGATCGATCGCGACGGTGCGGACAAGGCGGCGCGCTTCATGCAGCTCTGCGACGCGTTCGACCTGCCGATCCTGATGCTCTGCGACACGCCCGGCATGATGGTCGGGCCCGAAGCCGAGAAGACGGCGCTCGTCCGCCACGTGAGCCGGCTCTTCGTCGTCGGCGCGAGCCTCACGGTGCCGTTCTTCACGATCGTCCTGCGGAAGGGCTACGGCCTCGGCGCACAGGCGATGGCGGGCGGCAGCTTCAAGGCGCCGCTCTTCACGGTCGCGTGGCCGACGGGCGAGTTCGGCGGCATGGGGCTCGAGGGCGCGGCGAAGCTCGGCTTCCGGCGGGAGCTCGCGGCGGTCGAGGACCCCGCCGAGCGGACGAAGCTCTTCGAGGAGATCGTCGCGAAGATGTACGAGCACGGGAAGGCCGTGAACTACGCGACCTACTTCGAGCTCGACGACGTCATCGACCCGGCGGACTCGCGGAAGTGGATCATGACGGCGCTCCGGTCGGTCCCGCAGCCACCGCCGCGGACGCGGAAGAAGCGGCCGTGCGTCGATACGTGGTGAGCGACCGCCGGACGGGCATCGGCCACCGCGGCGCGAAGAGCATCCAGAGCAGCACCGGGATGAGCAGCCGTCCGACGTGGTCCTGGAACTCGAAGAGCGCCGTCACGATCGTTTTCCGGAGCTGCGCGCCGTTCCGCACCGCCTGCCAGAGCGGCTGGTGGAGGACGTTCAGATCGTCGACGTGGTACGTGCCGGCGTTCGCGACCGCATAGTGCCAGTGCACGGCGAGGACGAACTGCGCCACGTGGCTCGCCGCGAGGATGCCGAGGGCGACGAGGAACGCACGGAAGCGGCGCGGCGCGGCGGCGCCGGGGACGGCGAGCATCAGGGCGACGAGGAGCGGGACGTTGTTGTGGTGCGTCCGCAGCTCGAGCCGCTGGTCCGCGAGTGACGTCGCGGCCCACGTGCGCTCGAGGATGACGTCGGAGCCGTCGAAGCGCGCGCCCGCGATGCGCGGCGTGCGCGCGAGCGCACCGACGACGCGGAGCGAGGTCGCGACGACCGCCCGGTCGTACGCCGGCTCCAGGACGGCGGACCATACGGCCGTCGCCAGGACGAGCACGCCGAGCAGCCGGAGACCGGCGCGCCCGGGCCTACGCCGCGGGCTCGGCACCTCGCTCCACCCAGCCGAGGAAGAGGGCGATCGCGCAGCCGACGATGAGCACCTGCCAGACGTACACGTGTGTCGGGCGAAAGAGCGGCAACGCGTAGAGGCCGACGAGAAAGAGGCTCACGATCCGGACGACGTTCACGACGAACAGCGCCGGCTGCATGACGAGGAGCCCCATCAACTTGTCGCGCGTCCGGGCCGGATAGGCGAGCACGCTCGCGAGCAGGATCAAGTGCGCCCAGGCGCCGTTGCAGTCGTTCTCGACGCTCACGCGGAAGAGCCCGTCCGTCGTGCCGATCACCTGCTGCCGCTGCTCGACGGCGAAGCCGACGGTACCGAGAACGCGCGCGCTCACGCGTGCGATCGCGACCGAGAGGCCGTGCAGGACCCCGGCCTGCACCGGATCGCTCAGGAGCACGGCGCCCCCGATCACCATCACGGCGAGGAAGACGGCTGCCGAGGCGACGCGTCCCCGCATCGGAGCGATCACCGCGGCGCCGGGGCGGGCCTGCGTCGCCAGAGCACGAGCGCGAGCATCAGCGCGGACATGATGATGACGCCCCACTCGGATAGCGTCGGGATGGCGACGCACTGTCCCGACCCATCGCAGCTGCCCGGATACGGCGGGGTGGCCGGGCAGGTATTGCCCGCCGACTCGAACGTGCAGTCGGCGGCGCAGCAATCGCCGCCGACGGTGTTCCCGTCGTCGCACTCCTCCCCCGCCCCGACGTAGCCGTTCCCGCAGCCCGTCGGATGGCAGTTCGGGTCGCAGCCGTCGTCGGGAACGAGGTTGCCGTCGTCGCACTCCTCACCCGGATCGACCACGTTGTCACCGCAGAGCGCATACATCTGGACGGCGCCGGCGCCCTCCGCCCCGGCATCGTCGCCCGGGGCGCCGACGTAGAGGTTCTTGCCGACGAGCGCCAGGCTCTGCCCGAAGAAGTCGGCTCCGGATGGGGTGGGATTGTAGATCGTCTGCAGGAGATTGCCGCTCGCGAGGTCGAAGACGTACACGGCGCCGGAGGCGCCCGCTTGGGTACTCTCGTCCGGTGCCGCGACGATCGCCGTCGAGGCCGTGAGGGCGACCGCGCCGCCGAAGAACTCGTTCGCCTGCGGCGTCGGATTCGCGAACGTGTGCACGAGGGTCCCGTCGGGATGGAAGAGGTAGGCGTTGCCGCCGCCCCCGATTCCCGGAGCGCCGATCAGGATGTTCGTCCCGTCGCTCGCGACCGCATCCCCGAAGTAGGTGTCGCTTCCCGGCGAAACGAACTTGTGGAGCACCGCGCCGGTCGTGCCGCTCAGCAGGTACGCCGCCCCCGGCATTCCGGGACCCCCGTTCCCGTACGCTCCGACCAGGAGATCGCTTCCGACGGTCGCTGCCGCGTAACCGAAGAAGCCGTGGTTCGCCGGCTCGGGATTGACGATGTCGAGCAGGAGGGCGCCGCCGGGAGATCCCAGGGTATCGATCACGTAGGCGGCGCCTGACCCAGGCGCCGTGCGCCCGTCGCCGGCCTCGCCGACGAGCGCGAGGCCGCCACCGAGGTCGGCGACGGCGGAGCCAAAGCTCTCCCTCATCGTCGGCCGCGTGCGATCGACGATGGTCGCGACGACGCTGCCGTCCATCGGATCGAAGAGGTACTGCTCCGGATGGAGACTCGGGTCGCTCGGGGTCGGGGACCCGACCCAGACGTACGGACCGATGGCGGCGACGACGCTTCCGAAATACGCAGTCGGGTGCGGAGTAGGCGAGACGAAGCTTCGGAGGAGGGCGCCGGTCGTGCCGTCGAAGAGGTGGGCGGCGCCGGCGTGGGAATGGGTCATGACGTCCGCGGCGGGGTGTCCGACGAGCACGTCCGGTCCGACCGCCGCCAGCGCGGAGCCGAATCGGCCGGTGGAGGTGGGCGCGGGGCTCGGGATGGTGCGCTGGTGGACGTACTGCGCGGCGTCCGCCGGCGCACTGCTCCCCCGGGCGAAAGCCAGCAACGCCCAGAAGACGGTCCAAACCACCCGACGCGCGGTCGACATGCGGGCGTCCCCCTCGGGACGCCCGCTATCACCGTCGGAACGACGCGGTCAATGCAAAAACGTCGGCGTCAGTGTCCCGCGCCGACGAGCGCCGCGACCGTGAACCAATCGTCGCTGATGCCGGACTTCTCGCCCTGGTTGAAGTACCAGCCCTGCTCGCCCGGAAAGCGCGGGCTCGGGAGCGACGCCTTGGTCGCGTGCTCGAGCTGCATGTCGACCATGACGATCGCCGGCTGGAAGGCCATCTCGTCGGGATACTCGATCACGTTCGCGCCCGTCGGCGCCTTCTGACGAACCGACCAATCGTTGATCCAGATCTTCCAGAGCTCTCCCGACTTGTCGTAGATGTCGGAGAACGGCACCAGCATCGACTCCTTGTCGATGAAGATGACGCGCTTGCCGAAGGCGTACTGCGGCATCTTCGAGACGCCCTCGACGACGTAGACCTTGCGCTTCTCCCACACGTCGTCGAACGCCCAGTCGACCTTGTCGCCCCACTTCACGGGGTAATGGGTCGCGTGGAACGCGCCGATGACCTCGCGCTCGCCGAGATACTTCCACGTCATCCACGCGATCTGGCCGGCGTAGCCGTAGTAGCTGTCGACGTCGGTGTCCTGCCCGAAGAGCGCGTCCGAGCGCTGCGCGGTCGACAGCCGACGCACCCGGCGGAGCGACGGCAGGTAGAGCCACGTGTCGTCCTGCTTCTCGGGCGCGAGATACCGGTAGCTGAGCGCGCCGACGCCCTTCAGGTCGAACGGCTCGAGGATCGGATAGAGGCCCTGCTGGCTCCGGTAGCCGTTCGGGTTCGGCTTCTCGGGCTTGGGATCGACGTAGAGGCGGCCGTTCCAGAACTGCACCTTCAGGTGATCCAGCAGGAAGTGGCGCTCGATCGTCATCGGGCCGTTGTCCGCGACGGCGCCGGTGTCGGCGTCGAAGTTCCGCAGGTCGAGATCGTCGGTCGGGTTGTACTTGTACTCGTAGTTGAACATCACCTTCGTGACGAACTGCGGATCCTTCGGGTCGATGTTCGGGAAGGGCTGCCCGGCGACGAAGTTCTGGATGTCGAGACCGTCGGCGCGGAGCTTCACCTGGCCGGCGTACTTCTCCGTCGCCTCCTTGTACGCCTTCGGCCACTGGATCGGCTTCGGGTCGACGATGGTGATCGGGAAGCCGTGCCGGATGCACCACTCGAGTCCCGGCGAGATCAGGTCCTTCACCTTGTCGATGTTGTCGGTCGTGATCTTGTCGCCGGCGACGACGTCGGCCGTGACCGGCGAGCTGGCGACGGCGACGGCAAGCACCGCATGTGCAACGACGAGCATCCCCCCGAAGAATCGTGTCATCGAAACCCCCTCTCGATTGTGGAGCGCTCTCTACAGTGCGAACCGGGTCGGGTGGAATCCCCCCCGGCGTGCGGCGCACGTGCCGCACCGCGTCTCGACGACGGGCCTTGCCCACCCCGGACGGCCGGGGGTAGAGCACGGCCGACCGTCACTCGGAAAGGACCGTCACGTCATGCTCGCACGTCTCGTGATCCTCGCGCTGCTCTGCTCGACGACGCCCGTCGCACTCGCCGCGGTACCGACCCCGACGGTCGAGGGGCCGGTGACCGGCGGCCACGGCACGCCGTTCGTCGCCGCGACGACCTTCGACCTCGGCGCCGTCGGGTACATGCAGGAGGAGTTCTTCATCTCCGGCACCGCGACCGCCTACACGAGCGCGACGCCGCTCACGTCGGACGGGCACTGGACCGTGACGCCCGGCGACACCGCGCCCTACAAGACGCGCATCCTCGTCTACCGTCCGATCCGTCCCGGCGATTTCAACGGGACGGTCGTCGTCGAATGGCTGAACGTCAGCGGCGGGCTCGATGCGGCGGCGGACTGGATCGGCATGCACACCGAGCTGATCCGGGAGGGATGCGCATGGGTCGGCGTGTCCGCCCAGTTCGTCGGCGTCGAGCCCGGCGAATCGCTCCTCGGGATCGTTCCCTTCCCGCTGAAGGTCGTCGATCCGGTGCGCTACGGCTCGCTGTCGCATCCGGGCGACAGCTTCTCGTACGACATCTTCTCGCAGGCGGGCGAGGCGGTGCGTCAGGCGCTGAACACGCGCATCCTCGGGGCCGTGCGGGTGCGCCACGTGATCGCGGTCGGCGAGTCGCAGTCGGCGTTCCGGTTCGTCACGTACATCAACGGGGTCCATCCGCTCGCGCACGTCTACGACGGCTACCTCGTGCACAGCCGGGGTGGGAACGGTGCGCCCCTGGCCGAGGCGCCCCAGACCGCGATCAGCGTGCCGACGCCGGCGTTCACGCGCGACGACCTCGACGTCCCGGTGCTGACGTTCGAGACCGAGACCGACCTCACGTTCCTCGGCTACCGGGCAGTGCAGCAGCCCGACGGTCCGCGGTTCCGCCTCTGGGAGGTCGCCGGCACCGCGCACGCCGATACGTACACCGTGGTCGTCGGCATGACGGACCTCGGGAAGTCCCCCGACGCGGCGAAGCTCGTGGTGACGTCGACTCCGCTGCCCGGGGTCATCGAGTGTCCGCTGCCGATCAACTCGGGGCCGCAACATTTCGTCCTCGACGCCGCGGTCGCCGCGCTGAACCGCTGGGTGGCGGGCGGCGCATCGCCCGCGGTCGCGCCCCGTCTTCAGCTGAACGGGGCGACGCTCGCGCGTGACGCGCACGGGAACGTGCTCGGCGGTATCCGAACGCCCGAGGTCGACGTGCCGCTCGCGAGGCTGACGGGCCAGCTCCAGCCCGGCTCGATCCTCTGCGCCCTCTTCGGGATCACGTCACCCTTCGACGCCGCCACGCTGAGCGCCCTTTACCCCACGCCACGGAGCTACGTGTCGGCGTTCAATCAAGCGACACGCCGTGCGGTTCGCGCGGGCTTCATCCTCGACCACGACGCCCGCCTCATGAAGGCGGCGGCGCGGTCGGTCTTCTGATCGGGACCGGCTGCTCGGGCTTGCCGGAGACGCTGATCCCGAGAGCTTTAATGCGCTTGCATTAAAACAGCCGCCTGCGCTACCGTGGGGCCGGTGCGTCGAGCACGCCGTCCCCGCCTTCGCGACACGCGCGACCGCCTGCTCGATGCGGCCGAGCGCCTCTTCGCGGAGCGCGGCATCCAGGGCGTTTCGCTCCGCGAGGTCGTCCGCGCCGCCGGCGCCCGGAACGCGACCGCCGTCCACTTCCACTTCCGCTCGAAGGACGGCCTCCTGCGCGCCGTCGTCGCCCGGCGGATGGACGCGCTGAGCGCCGAGCGCATCGACGGCCTCCGGCGGGTCGCCGCCGCCGCCGGCGACGCGCCGCCCGACCTCCGCGCCGTCGTCGACGCCGCGCTCCGCCCCACCGTCCGGCGGCTCGCCGATCCGCACGGTCCGGCGGGACGCGGATGGACGAGCTACCTCGTGCTGCTGGCGCGCGTCGGCATCGAGCCGGGAATCCGCCCCCACGAGCTCGCGACGCCGGCGTTCTTCGAGTCGTCGACGCTCCTCGTCGAGCTCGTGAAGCGCGCGCTCCCCGACGTGCCGACGAATCTCCTCGTCCACCGGCTGTTCTTCGCGATCGACTTCCTGGCCCACACGGTCGCCCACATGGCGCGGCTCGCGGCCGAGAGCGCGGCGGCGGCCGACCCGACGATCCTCGAGCGTTTCACGGAGGAGCTCATCGATTTCACCGTCGGCGGTCTCGCGGCCGCGCCGCGCGCGACCGACGTCCGTACCTCGCCCGCCCGGACGCGGAGCGCGCGTCGGGCGGCGCCCGCCGTCCTGCTCGGGCTCGCCGGCCTTCGCACCGGAGGAAGATCATGACGACGTCTCGCCTGCTCGCCTTGCTCGTCCTGTCCGTCATCGGCGCCGCGCCGGCGCCGGCCGGCGACCGCTGCCTCCAGGGTACCTCCGTCCTCACCGACCAGCGCGCGCTCGCGACGCTCCGCGCCGACGAGGACAGCGCGTGTCCGTGCACCACGACGGGCGGTCGCTCGGCATATCGTCGCTGTGCGCGCGCCGTCGTGAACGCCGCCGTCGATGGCGGGAGCGTCCGTCGCGAATGCAAGAAGACGGCGAAGCGCGACGTCTCGAGCGCGACCTGCGGGACGAGCGACGAGACCTGCGGCGGAAGTCGGCCGACGAAGCCGGGCGCCGACGCGACGTGCACGGTGCGGTCGGCGTCGTCGTGCCACGATCGCGGATCGACGCAGTCGACGGCGTGCGCGGCCGAGACGCACTGCAGCGACGTCGTCACCTGGACCGCGGGCACCTGCCTCGACGGCCGCCAGGCCGGGCCCTGGCACGTCGGCGCGCGCACGACGACGTTCACGAAGCCGTCCGTCGTCGACCCGATGGCGACGCGCGTCCTCGACACGGTCATCTGGTATCCGACGACCGACACGGGCCCGATCGACGCCGACACCGGCGCCATCCTCGACGCCACCGTCGACCCGAGCGCCGCGCCGTACCCCATCGTCATGTTCTCGCACGGGAACTGCTCGTTCCCCGAGCAGAGCAAGTTCCTGACGGTCCAGCTCGCGACGTACGGGTACGTCGTCGTCGCGCCGAGCCACCCGAACAGCACGCTGCCGGAGTGCCTCGCCGGGACGAACAACCTGGTCCGGTCCGCGCTCGAGCGGCCGTCCGAGATCACGTCCGTCCTCGACCAGATGCTCGCCGCGAACGACACGGTGGGCTCGCCGTTCTTCGGGACGATCGATTCGTCGCGCATCGGCATGGCCGGCCACTCGTTCGGCGGCTGGACGACGTTCAAGGTCGCGTCCGCCGACGCCCGCTTCAAGGTCGCCGTGCCGATGGCCGGGGACCCGGTCCCGCCACCGGCGCTCACCGTACCGCTCCTCGCCATGACCGGGCTCGAGGACACGTTCGTCACGCCGGCGAGCGTGGTCGCCGCGTACGACGCCGCCGTCGGTCCGAAGGTGCTCGTCGAGATCGAGCACGCCGGCCACTTCGCGTTCTCCGACGGCTGCATTCCCGGGCACTCCGACTGCAACTACCCCGTGACGCTCTCCCAGAACGAAGCGCACGCGGTGGTGCTCCGCTGGGTCGTGCCCTTCCTCGAGCGCTACCTTCGCGGCGCGCCGCGGCTCGAGGGGTTCTTCACCGCGGCGCCGCCTCCGGGCGTGCAGGTCCAGAGTCAGCTCTGAATCGCTCACGGCGCATCGAGGAACTCGGCGATGCGCTTCACCACCGCGGCGTCGTTCAGCAGCTTCGCGTGGTCGTTCCGCGTGACGACGACCTCGTGCCGGATCGGGGCGGGGGGCACGGCGTTCCGCGCCGACACGCGGCCGTCGCCATCGGTGCGGGGAAGCGTCGTGAAGTCGATGCCGTCCTCGGCGTGCGGTCCGGCGCGCAGCGCGCGCACGAGCGTCGGATGCGCGTCGCTCAGCACGACGAGGACCGGCGGAAAGACGGCGTCGGGGCGCGGCGCGAGCGACGCGCGAAACGCCTTCGCGCGGCGGAGCGCCTCCGCGAGGAAGCGCTCGTACGCGGCGTCCCGGCGCGCGCCCGGACGATAGGGCCCGAGCGCGAGCCGCTTCCACGCGTCGGCGTCGTAGAAGTCCATCGGCGACGGCGAGCCGTCGGCCTCGACGACGTGCTCGTTCACGAGCGGGAAGAGCGTGAACACCGACGGGAACGTCGCCAGGACGTCGGGGCCGGCGATGCGTCGATTGAGACCCGTCGCGCGGCCGACGTGCAGATCCGGGAGGAAGCCGATGCCGCCCGCGAACGGGACACCCGCGAAGACGACCCGCCGAAAGAGATCCGGGCGGCGATTCAGGAGCGAGAGCGTGATGAGCCCGCCCATGCTGTGCGCGACCACGTCCGCCGGACGACCGGTCTCCCGGATGACGCCCTCGAGGAAGCGCTCGAAGTCGGCGACCGACTCGGCGTCGTCCCGGCGCCAGTCGTACGCGAACGGCGCGAAGGGCCGGCCGAGCGCGCGAGCCGCCGCGAGCCAGCGCCCGTAGACGTCGATCTCGACGAGCCTCGGGACGAGGATGAGCGTCGTCAGGACGCCGGCCGGATGAAGGGCGTCGCGCTCCTGGCCGCCGTCGCCGAAGCGCGTCGGGAGCGCGAGCACGGGCGTCGAGAGTCCGAGCGCCTGCGCGACGGTCAGCCAGTGCACACGCCCGGCGTCGGTCGCGAGCCGCGCCCCCTTGATCCCGTGAATGAAGACGAGCGTCGGCGGCGACGCCGCGGCCGCGAGCGACGTCACGCCGAGGAACGCCGCGACGGCCGCGCGGCCGGCCCGGACGCGCAACCGCCGTCTACTCCGCCGCCGACGCGAGCCACTCGACCAGCGGCACGGCGCGCTTCGCGTGGGCGACGAGCCAGTCGACGAGCCGTCGCTGGACGAGGAGGCCGCGGGGAAGCGTCGGGAACGACACGATGAGCCCCTTTCGCTTGAGCAACTCGGCGCGCGGATGCGCCGGGTCGAAGCCGCGCGGGACCTTCTGGAGCGTGTCGTGCGATCCGATGGTGAACCCGGCCCGCCCGAGCTGCTTCAGGATCGCCGCGAGCCGGCGTCCGTCCGCATCGTCGAGCACCGCGGCGCGGAAGCGTGCCAGCTGTCCCGCGTCCATCATGTACTGCCCGGCGGCGACGAACGTCTCGCTCACGGAGAGGTGCAGGTAGAGCGCCGCGGCCGCCGACGGACCGCTGCCGCCGCCGTCGATCGCGACGTAACCGCCGATGTGCGTCTTGTACGGCGACTTGTCCTTCGAGAACCGGACGTCGCGATGGATGCGGAACACCTTCGGGGCCGCGAGCGGATGCCGCTGGTAGACCGCGTCGAGACGATCGCGGACCTCCGCGAGGCACGACTTCATCGGCGCGAGCCAGCCGTCCTCGTATTCGCGGCGGTGCTGCTCGAACCAGTCGCGACGCTGGTTCTTGGCGAGGGCGCGGAAGAAACGCCCTTCGCGATCCGCGAAGCGCGTGAAGCGCTCGGTCTGCTCGGCGGCGGCGTTCCGCATTGGCGCGGAAGTACGCCGGAACCGGCGCGCGATTCAAGGATCAGACGGCCGCTTCGTCGACGAAGCACCAGCGCCAGTCCTCGCCCGGCTCGAACGACTGGATGATGGGATGCCGCGTCGCGTGGAAGTGCTTCCGGGCGTGCCGGTTCGGCGACGAGTCGCAGCACCCGACGTGCCCGCACGTCAGGCAGAGGCGGAGATGAACCCAGTCGCTCCCGATCCGGAGGCAGTCCTCGCAGCCCTCGGCGCTCGGCACGACGTCGCGAATCGCGCTCACGTGTGGATCGGCCGTCATGGTGTCCTCCTGGACGGTTCTAGAGTAGCGGCAGCTCGCGCGGCCGGCCGAGCGGGAAGGCCTCGTCGATCCGGGCGACGTCCGCCCGGGTGAGACGCAGCTCGCCGGCGCCGGCGTTCTCCTCGGCGTGCTCCACCCGCGAGGCCTTCGGGATCGTGAACAGCGGAGGCCGGCGCGCGAGGAACGCGAGCGCGACCTCGCGGGGCGTGGCATCGTGGGCCGCGGCGATCTCCGCGAGCACGCGGCCGCGCTGCGTCCGCGGGCCCGGGAAAGCGTCGTGGCCGAAGGGCGAGTACCCGACGACGGCGACGCCGTGCTGCTCGCACCACGGCAGCACGGCGTGCTCGATCGCGCGCTCGCCCAGGTGGTAGAGCACCTGATTGCACGCGATCCGGCCCTTCCCGGCGATCGCGAGCGCTTCGTCGAGGTCGGCGACGTCGAAGTTGCTGACGCCCCACGCGCGGATCTTCCCGTCGCGGTGCAGCTGCTCGAACGCGTCGATCGTCTCCACGAGCGGATGCTTGCCCGGCCAGTGCAGGAGGTAGCAGTCGAGCCGGTCGGTCTCGAGGCGCGCGAGCGAGCGCTCGCACGCCGCGATCGTCCCGCGTCGCGACGCATTCTGGGGCAGCACCTTCGACACGAGGAAGACCTCGTCGCGCCGCCCGCGGATCGCCTCGGCGACGACGCTCTCGGCCGGGCCGTACATCTCGGCGGTATCGATGTGCGTCATGCCAAGGTCGAGACCGCGTCGGAGCGCGCCCACCGCCGATGCGCGCCCGGCGCTCTCCGCGAGCCACGTCCCCTGACCGATGATCGGAACCTCCTCGCCCGTGGGGCCGAACCGGCGTCGCTGCATGCTTATGGCCTTCCTACCCATAGCGGTCTCGACGGCCAAAGGAATCCCGACGATGGGGCGCGAGAGCCGCGTGCGTCTCCGCACTGAAACGCGGCCGGGGCTTCCACGTGATGGCCTCGACGTCCGCGCTCACGCATTGTCCGAGTATGATTCGCTTCGTCCTCCCTTTCCTCGCCCTCGCCGCGTGCGCGCGGCCGCCCGCGAACCTCGCCGGCCAGTACGACCGCGTGACGGTGCAGGACGCGCAGACCCAGCCCCGCCAGGGGGTCGCCGTGCGATGGGGCGGCAAGCTGATCAGCACGCGCCCCGCCAAGGACCAGACGTGCTTCGAGATCGCGAGCTTCCCGCTCGACGACACCGCGCGCCCGCAGCCGTCGGACGAGAGCCCCGGCCGCTTCATCGCGTGTACGCCGGGCTTCTACGACCCCGCGGTGTACGTCCCCGGGCGCGACGTGACCGTCGCCGGCGCACTGAACGGCACCATGCCCGGCCGGGTGGGCCAGTACGACTATACGTTCCCACGCGTCGACGCGACGACGGTGTACCTCTGGCCCGACCGGCCGCCGCAGGCGCGGCCGGGGTGGTGGCCATCCGTCGGCATCTCGGTCGGCGGTCGGTTCTGACCGTCGGGCCGTGTCCGCGCCCTCGCGGGGGCGGACAGACGCGGCCATCCGACGTATGCTCGGCGGATGGGCGAGCACGTCGCGATCGACGTCGCCGGGCGCGAGGTCGTCGTGTCCAACCCGCGGAAGCCGTACTTCCCCGAGGCCGGCATCACGAAGCTCGACGTCGTGCGCTACTACCTCGCCGTCGCCGACGGCGCGCTGCGCGCCGCGGGCGGTCGGCCGAACGTCCTCGTCCGCTACGCCGACGGGATCCACGGCGAGTTCTTCTACCAGAAGCGCGCGCCGGCCTCGCGGCCGCCGTGGCTCGAGGTCGTCACCCTGAGCTTCCCATCGGGTCGGACCGCGGAAGAAGTCGTGCCGCGCGACGCGGCCGCGCTCGCCTGGATGGCGAACCTCGGATGCCTCGAGCTCCACCCGCATCCCGTGCGCGCCGAGGACCTGGATCACCCCGACGAGCTGCGCATCGACCTCGACCCGGTGCCCGGCGTCGGCTGGCCGCAGCTCCAGGACGTCGCGCGCGTCGTGCGAGACGTCCTCGCTGACGTCGGCCTCGTCGGCTGGCCGAAGACGTCGGGCTCGCGTGGCATCCACGTGAACGTCCGGATCCATCGCCGGTGGTCGTTCACGGAGGTCCGGCGTGCTGCGCTGGCGCTCGCGCGCGAGGTCGAGCGGCGAGCGCCCGATCTCGCCACCAGCGCGTGGTGGAAGGAAGAGCGACACGGGGTGTTCCTCGACTACAACCAGAACGCCAAGGATCGCACCGTCGCGGCCGCGTACGCGGTGCGGCCGACGGTCGACGCGCGGGTCTCCGCCCCGGTCACGTGGGACGAGCTCTTCGAATGCGTGCCCGAAGACTTCACGCTCCGGACGATGCCTGCACGGTTCGCGACGATCGGCGACCGGCACGCCGAGATCGACGCGCATCCCGGCGCGCTCGACGCGCTGCTCGCGCTGTCTGCGCGGCAGGAAGCGGCGGGGCTCGGGGACGCGCCGTGGCCGCCGCACTACGCGAAGGAGGCCGGCGAGCCGCCGCGCGTCCAGCCGTCGCGACGGAAGGACGCGCGAAAGGCCCCCGGTCGCCGCGTGTCGACGAAGCCGCTCGTCGAGGTGGCTCGCGCCGCGAAGAAGGCCGACGCGCTCGCCGCGCTCGAGCGCTGGAAGACGCGGCATGCCGCGACCGCCGCGCACCTGCAGCCGGCGGATGTCCTCGTCGATGCGATGCGCGGTCGCTCGTCGACGTGGACGCGCGTCCGCGTGAACCTCGAGCACGTCCCCGAGACGTTCCGACCCGCACCCGAGGCCGTCGATCGCGATTTCGACCCGTGGGCCGGCGCTACGCACGCCGGGCCGAGAAGATCCCGGCGAGCTCGGCGGGCGGAGTGACCTCGAGCTGATCGTAGCGGCAGTCGGCCGGCCGCTTGTCGGGACGCCAGCGCTGGAAGACGGCCGCGTGGCGGAAGCGATCGCCCTGCAGGTGATCGTATTTCACCTCGCAGACACGCTCGATCCGGAGCGGCTCCCAGGAGAGATCCTTGCCCGCGCTCCAGCGGCTCTGGCCGCCCGGCATGCGGACGGATACGTCCGTCGCTCCCGCCCAGTCGCGCCACGGGTGCGACGCGAGCGCGTTCTTGCGGAGCGGCGCGAGCTCCTCGGCGAGACGGCGCCGCTCCGCCATCGGAAACGACGATGTGACGCCGACGTGATGGAGCGCGCCGCCGTCGTCGTAGAGCCCGAGTAGCAGCGAGCCGACGAGCGTCCCGGGGCCCTGCTTGTGCCAGCGAAAGCCCGCCACGACGCACTCCGCCGTGCGGACGTGCTTCACCTTCACCATGACGCGCTTGCCCGGCTGGTACGGCGTGGTCTCGTGCTTCGCGATCACGCCGTCGAGGCCCGCGCCCTCGAAGCGATGAAACCATTCGTGGGCGACGGATCGATCGCGCGTGCACGGCGTCAGGTGGACGCTCCCCGACGCCCGCGCGAGCGCCTGCTCGAGCACACGGCGGCGTTCCGCCTGTGGACGCGAGCGCAGGTCGCGATCGTCGCGCGCGAGCAGGTCGAAGGCGACGAAGGACGCGGGCGTCTCCGCGGCGAGCTTCGTGACCCGCGACGCCGCGGGGTGGAGGCGCATCTGGAGCGCGTCGAAGTCGAGCCCGTGCTCCGTCGCGATCACGATCTCGCCGTCGAGGACGCAGCGAGCCGGCACGCTCCCACGCAAGGCGTCTTCCAGCTCGGGGAAGTAGCGGTCGAGCGGCCGGAGATCGCGGCTCTGGATGTAGAACCGGTCGCGGTCGCGAAAGACGATCGCGCGGAAGCCGTCCCACTTCGGCTCGAAGAGCCATCCGTCGCCGGCAGGCAGCTCCGTCGCCAGCTTCGCGAGCATCGGCTCGATCGGCGGCTCGATCGGAAACCCCGCGGCGGCGCTCTTCCCGGTCGCTCTCGGCATTGCGGCATGATCCACAATCGGGCGGAGGCGCAGCCCGACGGCGATCGACCTCCATCCGGGACGCTAGCATGCAGGCGTCCCGGCCGACATCCGCCGGTGCCGCGTCAGGGCAGCGTGACGTGGAAGAACTGCGCCGTCCGATCGACGCCGCCGGGCCGTGGCTCGCCGGTTCCGGTCACGTTCAGGACGATCGTCTGTCCGCTCGGATCGGCACCCGCGGCGCGCAAGCACCCGCCGAGGTCGAGCGTGAACGAGAGCGTGCGGGACCCGTCCGGCATCCCGTCGTCGGCGGTGTCCTCCAGCGGGAAGAGCTGGCGCGCGAAGTCCCCCCCCCGGCGGGCGTTGCCATGAGCGTCGAAGACAGATTGGAGTAGTAGCCGGCGCAGCCGACCTCCTGGTTGTTGACGGTCAGCGCGACGCCCCAGTGCAGATGCCCCATGTCGGTCCAGTCGCCCGGCTCTGCGCCGGCGATCGCGGTCCGCTGCGGGCGGTACAGCGTCAGGGCGATGTGCTCGGTCGTCATCGCGATCGGTTGGCTGTTGGTCCCCGGACCGTTCGACGCGACCGGGTAGGTGATCGCCTGCGGGCCGCCGCCGACGTCGTAGGTGATGACCGCGGGCGACGTGACGAAGTACGGCGGCAGGCTCCGCGGCAGGCGGACGACGCCTGTCGAGGTCGTGAAGACGACGTCGAACGCATCGCCCGGCGCGATCTCGGCGGTCGTGGCGAGCGGGCGGATGCCCGCGACGTAGAACGTGCCGTCCGGGCGCGTGATCGGCTCGAGGTTCGGGAAGCCGTCGCCGTTCGGGTCGTAGTTCACCCACGGGCCGCGTGGCAGATCCGGTGACGACTCCGAGACGCCGGTGAGCTCGGCCGTGCCGACGTGGGACGCGCAGTACGGCAGCGTATGGCAGTCGACGTCGGCGCTCTCGATCGTCCGCCCCTCGAGCTCCCGCTGATCGAAGAAGAAGACGACGTTCATGTTGTCGTGGACGCTCGCGTCGATCGCCTCGTGCGTCACGGTGCCGACGTTGGCGTTGAGCGAGTTGTTGAGCGTCACGAAGAGCGTCGAGAAGACGCCGCCGTGCTCCCCGCTGTTGTCCGGGTCCTGGTTGTCGAGAACGAGGTCGCCGTCGTCGTCGGCGTCGTAGGCGTTCACGATGCCGTCGCCGTCGGGGTCGGCGCCGGCGCTGTGTGGATCGTCCCCGCTCGCGTCGGGGGCGCGGAGCGCCGGCGTCACCGCGACGACGCCGAGGCGACCGGCACCGAGCGGCGCCCCGTCGGCGCCGACGACGGTCGGCCGGCTCCGATCGACCGCCTTCGCGGGAGCCGCATGGACCGGAGCCGCCCAGCCCTCGTGGAGAACGATCTGTCCCAGGTTCGCCGGCTTGCCCGAGAGCACGAGGAACGCGCTGCCGCCGGAGCGCCGGAGGACGATCGGACCGAAATAGCGGCCGGTCGGCGCGAGCAGCTGAAGCGTCGCACCGCGCCCGGCGCTGCCCGGGAACTTGAGGGCGAACTTGCCGTTCGCACCGAGCGTCTGCGTGACGCCCTCGCCCACGCGGGACGTGCCGACGATCACGTACCCGTCGCCACCTCGCACGCGTCCGCGGACGCGCTTAGCCGCCTCGGCGGACGGGACGACGAGAACGGACAAGGCGAGAACGAGGCTGAGCGTGCGCATGGGATCCCCTTTCGACGGAGGTCCCTGGCAGCATCGGCAGGAATCGGCGGGGACGTTAACGCGTCCCGTCGCACCGTGGCGCGATGACCCAGCCGCAACGCCGCGGCGATGAGCGCCGTCTCTGCGACGTCTTTCGCGTGTCGCGCCGGCCTTCTTGGCGTTGCGGGTGTGGACTATTTTCCCCTACGGCGACAGGAGCCGTCGGCCCGCCCACGCCCCGACCAAAGCCAGAAGCACGAGCGGCAGGATGTGGCCGAGGAGCACGTGCGGGAGATGTGCGATCGGACACCACAGATCGACGAGCGTGCCGGCGGCAACCCCCGCCGTGACCCCGAGCGCGGCGCCCGCGATCCCGGGATGCACCGGATCGGTCCGGCGCCGGATGACGACGAATGCCACGAGGAGCGGCGCCGCCATCGCGAGGGACAGCCCGAGGCAGCGAAAGCCGGGGCGTCCCGGCCACGCCGCGGTCATCTCGGGACCGAAGGGAATCGTCACGCCGATCTTCCACAAGAGGAGCGCGAGCGGCAGGGCGACGACGAGGATGGCGAGCGACTGCGTCGAGCGCCCCAGCATCGAGCGCCCGCGGGCGACCGCGAGCGCGCCCGCCGCGCTCGCCGCGACGATCCAGCCGACACAAGTCCACACGACGAGCAAGCCGGGACGACCGGCCGTCCGGACGCCGCCGGCCTCGGCGAAGATCGCGAGCGCGATCGCCGTGGAGATGGCGAACGTGAGCCAGCCGCGCTGACGCGCCGCGACCCGCGTCGGCGACGGCTCGGCCCGCACGGCCGCGGCGACGCGTCGCTTCAGGTCGAGCGTCGGGCCAGACGTCGGCGTCACCGCGGCACCACGTGGTCGCCGAGCACGGCGCGGAGCGACTCGTACGCGCGGTGCGCGCGGAGCTTCACGGCGGTGACGCTCGTGCCGAGCACTTCCGCGGCCTCGGCCAGCGTGAGGCCGTCCTGTTTCAGGAGCTCGAACGCCGTCCGCTGGGAACCCGGCAGCCGCGCGAGGGCCGCCGTCAGCCGCTGCGCGACCTCCCTAGCCTCGGCGACTTGTTCCGGCCGGTCCGTCACCAGCAAGCCGATCATGGCGGACGGGTCGATGTCGACCGTGGGACGTGGCGACCGACCGTCACGCCGTGCGCGGTCGAGGACGAGCCGTCGCGCGATCGCGAAGGCCCAGGGAAGAACCGCAGCGCCCGTCACGAACGTCCCGCGCGCGCGGTGCATGCGGAGGAACGTCTCCTGGAGGAGGTCGTCGCAGCCGTCGGGCGCGTGTCGACGAAGGTAGGCGTGGAGCCGGCCCGCGAGCGCCTCGTACAGGACCTCGAACGCGGCATCGTCACCCGCCGCATATCGCGCCATCGCCGCGTCGCCCGCCGCGGCCGTTCTGGGTTGGTCCAACGCTGCCCCCCCGACCCGGTAGGAGCCAACACCAAGTCCACGCGATCGTACCATCGGCTGGGCGTGCGGTCATGGGACACGAAGGGTAGACCCCGTGGCACCCGGAATACGTCGCGACGCGACGGAAGTTTCGCGGGGGCCCCGGCACCGCGTCCGGCGAAACTCCCGCCCGCCGGCGCCGTAACGCACGGGCAACATCGCGCCCCCACGGGCGCGCAGAAGGGGGATCGAGCCATGCAGAGGATCGGGGTGTTCGTCTACGGTGTCGTCGCCTACGCCTGCTTCCTGGCGACCTTTCTCTATGCGGTCGGGTTCGTCGGCGGCTTCGGCGTACCGCGAACGCTGGACTCGGCGGCCGAGGGGCCGATCGGGACGGCGCTCCTCGTCGACGTGCTGCTGCTCGCCGCCTTCGCGTTGCAGCACAGCGTGATGGCGCGCCCGGCCTTCAAGCGCCGGTGGACGCAGATCGTCCCCGAGCCCGCCGAGCGGAGCACCTACGTCCTCGCGTCGAGCCTCGCGCTCCTGCTGCTCTTCTGGCAGTGGCGGCCGATCGGCGGCGTCGTGTGGGAGGTCGAGTCGCCGGTCGGGCAGGCGATCCTCTACGCGATCTTCGCGGCCGGCTGGCTCACCGTGCTCGTCACGACGTTCCTCATCAACCACTTCGACCTCTTCGGGCTCCGGCAGGTCTGGTTCCACCTTCGTGGCGAGCCCTACCGGCCGCTCACCTTCGTGACGCCCGGGCCGTATCGCCTCGTGCGACACCCGCTCTACGTCGGCTGGCTCCTCGCGTTCTGGGCGACGCCGATGATGACCGCGGCGCATGTCCTCTTCGCCGTCATGACGACCGCGTACATCCTGGTCGCGATCCAGCTCGAGGAGCGGGACCTCGGTGCGGTGCACGGCGAGCGGTACGCGGAGTACCGCCGGAACGTCCCGATGCTCGTCCCGCGCGTGCGCGTCGCGCATCCGACCGCGGAGCTGGCGCGCCCGGACGCGGCGTGAGCTGCCGTCCGCTCTGCGGACGTCGTTCCTGATCGACATGGCCGGAGGGCGATCGCGTCGCCCTCCGGCCATGTTTTTCTGCTAGCCCGCCGCCGCGCGCTCGATCGCCGCGATGTCGATCCGCTTCATGGTCATCATCGCCTGCATGGCGCGCTGCGCCTTGCCGGCATCGCGATCGATCATCAGCGCGAGCAGTCGTTTCGGTACGATCTGCCAGGACAGGCCGAACCGGTCCTTCACCCAGCCGCACTGCTCGGCCTCGGGCACCGCGGAGAGGGCTCCGGTCAAGCGGTCGACCTCGGCCTGGTCGTCACAATAGATTTGGA
>Ga0070741_10002856_pt1 | contig 44823 bp, 30 predicted proteins | sample Coa_R1_4_FD_66440 | JGI IMG/M metagenome (GOLD analysis project Ga0070741, IMG submission 66440) | Surface soil microbial communities from Centralia Pennsylvania, which are recovering from an underground coalmine fire - Coalmine... | ecosystem: Environmental > Terrestrial > Soil > Unclassified ... | reverse complement strand
CGCGTGTGTAAATCACAACCTACAATCTTCATGTGCTCGGCTCCTTTCCTCCGAGCCTTGGTTCTGAGCGTTCCAAGTTTACTCAGAGGCTTTGGAGCCGACACGGTTATCTAATCAGCCCAAGAAACCAGGCACCCCATCTCCCCACGACACAATCAAATCGCGCTCCGGCGAGGCCTCAGGTTCTGGGCCTGCATGTTAAAATCTGGGTAAATCCTCTGCAGAGAGCCCAGGTTTGATTGAACTAGCGCCGTCCATTCTGTCCGCCGATTTCGCGCGTTTGGGAGAGCAGGTCCGCCTGGCTGCCGAAGGCGGCGCCACGGTCGTCCATGTGGACATCATGGATGGACACTTTGTGCCGAACCTGACTATCGGGCCTCCGGTTGTGAAGTCCCTGCGCAAGGCCACTGAGTTGCCGCTCGACTGCCACCTGATGATCGAGAACCCCGACCAGTTCATCCCCGACTTCATCGAAGCCGGCGCCGACTGGGTCTCGGTGCACCAGGAAGCCTGCCGCCACCTGAACCGCACATTGCACCTGATCCGCAGCCATGGCGCCCTGGCTGGAGTGGTGATCAATCCGGCAACCCCGGTGGACACGCTTTGCGAGGTGCTCGATATGGTGGATTACGTCCTGGTGATGTCGGTGAACCCGGGGTTTGGAGGACAGAAATTTATCCCGAGTACCCTCCATAAGATGAAGCGGCTGGCGGGTTTACGGCAGGAGCGCGGCTACAATTACCGCATCGAGGTAGATGGCGGTGTCGCCCTCGATACGGTGGGCGAGGTGGTGCGGGCGGGGGCAGAAATTCTGGTCGCTGGCAACGCGGTGTTCGGCTCCGGTGATCCAAAGAATAATGTCCAACAACTTCTGAAGGCGGCCGCAGAGGCTACTCTGCTGAAGGTCTAGTCTGCCGGCCGGGCAGGTCTTTACTTTAGGTGCGGGAAATCCGAGGTCCCATATGTCACGTCGTATTCCGATCCTTTTTCTTTTGATGGTGCTGGCGGTCAGTGTCGCCTGCACCAACAAGAAAGTTAACAATCCGCTGGCGAACGTGGGATCGAAACAGCCCGATAAGGTTCTATTCGACCGCGCCATGGATGCGCTCAAGCACAACCGCTTCGACGTGGCCCGGCTGACGCTGCAGACCCTGATCAACACCTATCCCGATTCCGAGTACATCGCGCGCGCCAAGTTGGGCGTTGCCGATTCCTGGTATGTAGAAGGCGGGTCCACCGCGCAGGCGCAGGCGGAGATCGAGTACAAGGATTTCATCACCTTCTTCCCCAACATGCCGGAGGCTGCCGAAGCGCAGTTGAAGATCGCGAACATCCATTACCAGCAGATGGAGAAGCCGGACCGCGATTTCACGCATGCCGCGCGCGCGGAAGAAGAATACCGCAACCTGATCCTGCAATGGCCCGACAGCAAGCTGGTTCCCGAAGCCAAGCAGCGCCTGATGGAAGTGCAGGAAGTGCTGGCCCAGCGCGAATTCGGCGTGGGACGCTTCTATTACCTGCGGCAGTCGTATCCGGCAGCCATTGCGCGGCTGCAATCGGTAGTGGATAAATATCCGCTGTACAGCGGAGTGGACGAAGCCTTGTTTCTTCTGGGGCAGTCGTACGAAGGAGAGATTGCGCGTGTGCGCGCGAGCCCGTCCAACAAGCGCAACGAAGCCGAACGAGCGCGCATGATCCAGCACTTCACCAACGGCGCGGTGGACGCGTATTCGAAAATCCTGACCCGTTATCCGTTGATGGAGCGCGCCGAGGACGCGAAACAGCGCCTGGTGGCCTTGCATCACACGGTGCCGCGTCCGACCCGGGCCGCGGTGGCTCAGAACAAGGCCGAGGAAGAAAGCCGCAAGGGCACAGGCATGTTCGGGAAGATGGTGGGCAACTTCAGCAAGCACCCGGACGTAGCTTCCGCGACAAAGGTGGGTGAGCCCAGCCTTGCCGATCCGCAGCCCCTGGGTGCCAAGGAAGTGGTAGACCAGGCTACGCGTGCGATGAAAGGCGGAAGCGCGAACGACAACAATTCCGTGGCAGTTGAAACCGTCAACAACGGCGCGCCTCCGCCGAACCAGGCGGCGCCACGTTCCGATGCGGCGGTTGAAGTCGAGAATCCCGGGAGTGGGAGCGAGACCACAACGCCGCCTCCGACGACTGCGACCGATGGCGCAGGCGCCGCAGCGGATACCGGAGAGTTGAAACCGAACGTTGCCGCCGATCCTAATGAACTAAAGCCCAACGTGGACAGTGGCGGACAGACGCTTCCGCCGCCGCAGCAGGTGAATGAGCTGAGTCCGGAAAATCAGGCTGCCCCCGCGGGAAATGAGGCAAACACGGCTTCGTCATCCAGCCAGGATGTGGCTGATGATGCGACCATCGCGTCCAGCAAGAAGAAGAAAAAGAAGGGCATTAAGAAGATCGTACCGTTCTGAAGACAATCCATTTAGCTGGACACGGGCAGGCTCGCCCGTGTCGGCCGGATGGTGGCTCTCGATTACCTCCTCGGTTACCAGAAGGGTCTGACCCGTCGTAACGTGCTTAGTGCCGTAGTGTCATTGACTTAGGCTCGGGGACAAATTACTTTCGCGGTATCCCCCACGAAGGAAACCCTTGGCTCGCAGAGTCCTCCTTGCCGACGACAGCGTGACCGCCCAGAACATGGGGCGCCGAATTCTTATTGATGCGGGTTACGAAGTCATTACCGTGAATAACGGGTCGGCGGCTTTGAAGAAAATCGCTGAGAACAAGCCCGACCTGATCATTGTAGATGTGTACATGCCGGGCTACGGCGGGCTGGAAGTCTGCTCGCGGGTCAAGGAAACCAAGGAAACTTCACGCATTCCAGTCCTGCTGACCGTGGGTAAGCTGGAACCGTTCAAGCCAGAAGAGGCCCGCAAGGCGCGCGCCGACGCTTTCATCGTGAAGCCTTTCGAAGCCAGCGAACTGCTGACTGCGCTCACCAAGCTCGAAGACAAAATCGTGCCCGGTCCCGAACCCTACAAGCCCGGACGCTTTGCCAAGGCACTAGCGTCGGTGGAGGGCTCGGCGGACAAGGCAGAGAGTTTCGGCGATGTGGAATCGGGATGGAAGAACCGTCTGACTATTCCTCCTCCCCACATGAAGCCGGCGGCGCACGCAGAGCCCGAGCCGGAAGCAGTGAAGCCGGCGGCGGCATCCGTCGAACTGGGACGGGAGGAAGACTTCAAGCCGGCGGAACCTCGCGGTTTCGAGCGTCCTCTGCCGGCGGGATTGCCGCAGGATATTCGCCCGGAGGAAATTGCTGCAATCGCCGCCGCTGCGGCCGCCCTGCGCGGAGACCTGAAGCCGGAAGAGAAGCCTGCAGTTTCGGAAGTATCGGTCGAAGAGCCGCAGCAAGCTGAGTCACCCGCGCCCCCCGAGGCAATCGCAGAAACGCAACCGCAATGCGAGGAGACTGCAGGCGTTGAGGCGGTTGCCGCCGAGGTTCCGAGAGAAGAGGAGCCGGTCGCGCAAGGTGAAGTTGTGGCAGAGGCGAAGCCATCGGAACAGCCCGAGGCGGAAAAAGTCACTGGGCATGACGCCGAGGTACTGGCAGCGCTGGCATCGTTGACGCCCGCGAACGGTGATTACAGTTCTGAAACGCGGGAGGAAGAACCGGTTACGGTGGCAGTCGGAGCGGCAGTGCCGGAGCTTGAGGCGGTTGGCGCGAGCTATACCGGTCCGCGCTGGATCGCTGAGGCGATCTCGGTTCCGATTGAAGAGGCCACCCGGCCGCTGGAACAGGAGATGTATAAAGCCTTCGCCGCCTTCGCCGCCGCAGATGGCTTGAAATTGCTGGGGGCTGTCGAACTTGCTGCGCCGCCTGCCGAGGCTGTTCCCGAGCCAATTGCACCCGCAGAAGCCGATGCGGTTGCCGAGCCTTTAGCCCTACCGACTTCGGAACCCGTTGTCGCGGCCGAGAGCGCGATGGCCGCGGCTGCGGGAGCAGGCGAGATTGCAGCCCCGGTGATCTCGCAGGACGTGAGCGCGCTCGAAGTACCCGCCTCCGAGACGGCAGAGGGTGAGCCGCGCCGGGAAGCAGAGTTGGCGGCGGCATGGGAAAATTGGCGCCACATCCGGCAGACGATTATCGGGCCAGACACCGCCCCCGCCATGACCGAACCCGAAACTGCCGCGGAAGTGAAAGAGGAAGCCGCTCCGGTCGAGGCGAGGATCGAAGAAACGAAAGTCGAGGAACCTGAGACAGCAGAGTCGAAGGTTGAAGAAGCGAAGCCCGACGAAGCGGTTGCAGAAATTGCTCCAGCCGAAGTACAGATCGAAGAACCCCAGCCAGAGCCGGTTGCCGAAGCCGTGGTCGCCTCACCTGAGCCCCAGCCTGAAGCGAAATCGGATTCCGAGACCGAGTCCGGAGACCAGGCCGACAGTCCGGAAGCTATTGCCAGCATCGTGGACGACATGCTGGCCGACCTGAAGCCCAAGCTGATGGAAGAACTCTCCAAGAAACTCTCGAAGGGCAAGAAGAAAAAGAAATCGTAATGGTCGAGCGCGGTTCGATTGCTGGGACGATTAGGCCCGAGCGGACGCGTGACACGTGAGAGTCTGTCCGCCCGGCACCCATCTTGGTTGTACTGACCTGAGATTCAATTCCTTATGTCTCAAGAATTGCAACTCACGGGAGATTGGTGATGTTGCTCACTCCGCAACTTGTGATGTCGATGCCTTGAACGAATGCACCGCAGGAGTTCCCATTCAGATTGCGTGGCAGCGTGACCACCCCGTTCGCATCCGCCGTTTTGCTTCCGAAAAGGCGAGCACGTGACAAACCTAGTACCGTTCCGCTACAAGCGCCGCCGGTCAGTGTCGTCGAACCCGCACGCTTGCTGGCATAAATCTGCGCGGTTCCGTTAGGCGTCAAGCCTGTCAGTTTGAGAGTGGCCGACCCGGGGCAAGCGCCGGTCACGCTCAACGACGGGCCTCCGCCATTCACAGAAAGAGCCAGCAATTGATTGGTACCGCCGATCTGAGTCACGGGCACGTACACCACCTGGCCATCGGCGCTGAAAGAGGCCGGCCCTGCGGCGCCCGCCGAAGGCCCAGTAATCGGCGACGACCAGAGCACAGCTCCGGTTTGAGCATTTACAGCGAAGATGGCTCCGTTCACCCCAAAGGAAAATACCGTGCCATACACAATCGTCTTTCCGTCCGGGGAAATGGCGGGCTCGATTGGAAAATTCGATCCGGCCACTTCTTTCGCGGTCCATCGGACTGCGCCATCTGGGGTGAACGACCACAGATCCTGGTAATTGTGGAAGATGTACACATTGCCCTCGGGACCGACGCTCGGTCCAATCAGCGTTCCGCTGGGAAAGGGAAAACTGAATGACCACGCAAGATCCCCAGCCGGTGTATAGGTGTAAAGCACGCCGAAGTCATGCACATGAGCATTGCCGTTCGGTGAAGCTTTCGGCCGTGATATGCCGGAATGTGAAATGCACCAGGCAAGCTGGCCGTTGAAAGTGACCGAATTGATACCCTCGCTGAAGGCGGTACATCCCGGGACCACATCTTCGGCGAAGTAGAGACGATCTCCATCCAACGGTACCGGTGTAAGACCCGTGCCCTGAAAATTGACGTACCCCGGAACATTCCAGCGCAACGTCCCGGCAGGCGTTAAGGAAAACGCACCCAAGCCGCCGCCGTCGGTAATTACATAAATGTTTCCATCGGGGCCCACCGTCGGGCCAGCCATGATTCCCTGTCCCCCCGGGGGCTCGGTGAAGGTCCAGAGCAATGTTCCCGCCGGACTGTAAGCGAACACAGTTCCGCCTGAGCCGGAGTACACGGTTCCATCCAGTCCAATATCTACCGGCTTGGGATCGCTCGACGGCTTGGTCCAAATGATTTGCCCGGCGGGTGTAATTGCGTAGAGGTCATCGGAATGGATGTAAATGGTCCCGTCAGGAGCGACTTTGGGCGCCGCTGTTTCCGGAGTGTAGGTCAGGTCCACGCTCCACAGCAACTGACCGGGAGTCTGCGCCGAGGCGGAAAATGGAAGAAAGAAAAACAGACACAACATACTTGCGAGCACGCGCGCACAGGATGAATGGAATAGATAACGATAATTGTCATTGACACTGATGGTCGGCATATTTCCTCCAATTTTTTCGCGCCTTGTCGGGCGCACTCTCCCGATTGCTAAGGGGTAATCGAGAACACGATTCCGGCGCTGTCCGAGCTGTTTTGGAAGGGCTTCTCTTCCAATACTCAACACCAGCATCAGGAATGAAGTTGTGAGGGCTACCCGCAGGTAGCCCCTTGTTTTCGCTAAAACTGTGGGAGCGCAGAACCCGCGAGCACGCCCACCGTCTTGTCGAAGACCAGCGGCGCCTTCGACGCGTTCTCCACGATGAACGCTTCGGTCCCGACGCCGCAGGGTCCCTTGAAGTTAAGCTGCACTATTCCTTGAGAGTTGGTAGTGCCTGACACGACTGTATTCGTCCAATACTGGTCCATGAAGCGGCCGGTGACGAGGACTCCGCTCAGCTTGGCACCGGTCTCACTGGTGAGGGTGGCTGTGGCGCGGACCAGGTTGTACTCATTCTTGTTGCCGAAGGTGCAATGGCCGGGATCTTTCGGGTCCTGATGGAACTTGGCTTGGAGCACCAGCTTGCTCACCTTGATGCAGGAGGACCCGCACGCGTTCGCAGGAGTAAGCCGCATGAGCCTTCCCACCAGTCCCACCGACACCTGGGCCAGGATCTGGTTCGAGGCATTCATCGGTCCGCCGGCTACGACGGCGCTGTTGTAGGCTTTTGAGAATAAGGCATCCAGCGGCTGGTTGAGCCCGTTCGGTCCGTAGGCGATCTGCGCGCTGCCCGACACTGTGCTCGTGATGTCCTGGGCGTCATTGATCGAGCCGATCCCAGCGAGCGATTGCGGCCCGGTGCCCGTGAAATCAATCTGCTGCCATGTCCCTGTGCCGACGTGGTTGTAGCGGTAAATGTATGTGAAGGGATGCTCTGTACCGATGCCCAGGCCACGGGCCTGATCTCCCGCGTCATTGATTGCAACCGCTGAGTTCACCACGAACCAGCCGCCCGGCGGGGCCTGGGCCATGGTGGTCACGCTCGTGGGGTCGCCAAGGTGATACCAGTGGCCGAACGTGGCCACAGTTCCGCCGGAGCTGATCCCGAGCGGGATCTCGTTTGGGAAGCCCTGCTTGGTAAGGTCGACCATGCCGCCGGCCTCGGTCCACATGAACGGAGTCTGGAAGCCGGATAAAGCAGTAGCGTATCCAACCACTCGGTTGGTGTCGTCAATTCCGATGGCGACCGAGTGAGCGGTGCCGGGTAACAGTCCCAGATCGATGGCGGTGTAGGTACTGCCGTTCGGCTTCCATACCACCGCATCGGTAAAACCGAACACGCCAGCAGTCCCAGAGATCCATCCCTGATTGTTGATACCGGTGACGGCTGTGCCCGTAAGGCCGGGCACTGCGGGCAGGACGATTCGAACGCCAGCCTTCCAAACGACCGTCTCCAGCGGGGGCAGACAGAAGGGACCGCACCCGGTATTGGTGTAGGAGGTTCCAACCACATCGCCAGCGTCGTTCATGGCAACACCGAACGAGACTGCGGATACGAAGTCCGGCGCGTAGATTGTCTGTGCGGCCGCCTCGGAACTTCCTGCTACAACCATGGCCAGTCCGACGAGAGCAATGGCGATAATTACTAATGTCGTTGAAATTCCCCTCATGTTCATAAATTTCTCCTTGGACCCTTTATTTTTGCGAACAACCCTCGAACGTTAAGAGTGGCATTCCACTTGGTACCGAGTCGGGAATCAGCGGGCAGAGGTGACGCTTGAATGCCCGTTCGTCGAGCAGGGCATCGCGCACGAAACTGACCAGGTCACGAAATTCTCTATCACTCAGCCGGATTGGATCCTTGAGAAGGGGATCCAATGTTTTCAGCATTGCCTCCGGAGACGCCAGTCGATGCGTCAGGTCAAGAGCGACCCCGGCCTCGACTGGGTTGTAATGACGCACCGATTCTTCAACGTCAAGATGATGCCGGATGGCGTCTTCGAGGCGAGTGAATGCCCCGTTGTGGAAGAACGCCGGTTGCAGCGCCGCATTGCGGAGGGGAGAACTGCGGAACTTGTAACGATCTGCCAGTTCACCCGAGATCTGTTCCTGACCGAAATCCTCATCTTCGTTAACGCCGTCGAAGATCACATTTCCCTGGCCGACACCAAAGAATGGTGCGATTTGCGGAACGGCGATGTTATGCATCAGAAAATCGCTGAACATCTCGTTGGACTGGCCGCCAACGGTGTGACAGGCAGAACATTTTCCTTTGCCAAAGAAAATCAGCGCGCCTCTTTTTTGCGCATTGGTCATCGCGTGCGTATCGCCGCGGGCAAATTTGTCGAGGGGCGCATCCGCATAGACCTGCGTAAATTCAAATTCCGCGATGGCGCGCCCGAACATGGTGAAGTCAATCGCACCTCCGGCGGCTACTTCCGGGAAAAGCATTCCAAATAACTCCCGGTAGGTTGAATTTCCATTCAGGCGTTTCAGGACTTCCTGGCGAATCGGTTCGTTGCGAAAACCGCTGTTGTCCGGAGGTGGAACTACGCTGCCCAAGCCGTCGTCAAACTGATCGAAACGCGGACCGATCTGACCCGCGGTGCCGGTGAAGCCCGCGACCTCCACCAGTTCCGTGGGCGGAATATGCGCCTGCGCCACCAGCAGTTGCTTGACGACTGGATCGTTGGGAGGAAAAAGAGTCGTTCCCTCCGGCAGCGGAAACTGAAAACCTTGCGAGTTGTCGAACGGATCGCCTGACAGAGAAAGGAACCTGCCGTTCCACATGAGCTTGGGATAGAAGGCCGTGTTGATTACCGAAGGGGTGCGGCGCTGGTTTCGCGGCCCGGTACGATCCGGACCCACAACCAGGTTGCTCTGCACGCCGATCGCGATCGATTGAGTGTCCCCTAAGCCAGAACTGGGGGAGTGGCACCCGGCGCAGGTATTGTCATCGTGTAAACCCCCTGCGACGTCGAAGAACAGCAAACGCCCCAGATCCGCCAGTTGCGGGTTCACCTTTCTATGGAGACGCGCTTCCAGGGTGGATTCGATCCTTCCAGTGAATGCCTCGCGATGGAGGATCTTCTGAAGCTTCCGGTCGAGAATCCGGTCGCCGCTGTTCTGAGCGAGTGCCAGCACGCTGACAAAAGTCATGCAAATTGGAAGCAGCGCTCCCAAGCCACAAGCTCGAAGGAACCAACGTTCTCGCTGGAGTTGCATAGAGCCCCCTCAACATCTCTTTTCGACTTGCGAAACACGAACAGTTCAGTCAAATGCGGAGGCCTGCGCTCCGGCAATCACTGGCCGGAACGCAGGCTTCTGCGAATTACGGCGTGTACACGCCTCCCGTAGTCGTGAGGAAAAATCCAGTCCAGTCCTGACCGCTCCACAGAATCATTTGCGAACCGGTCCAAACCGCGGGAAATTGGTGCCGCGCCACCGGAGCTGAAGCCATGCTGATGGGCGTCCACAAGTCAGTGCCGGGGTTGTAACGTGCTCCGTCACCGACCGCACCACTGCAGAAAGTGCCTTGCACGCCGCAACCTCCCCAGACGATCAGGTCGGCTCCGGTCCAGACATACCCGAACCACCCACGTCCACTGGGAGCGCCCGTCAGCGAAGTTGGCGTCCAGGTGTCGCTGGCCGGGTCGTACAGAGCGCCATCGTTGTGGTAAACATACGAACCGTTGTAGGTCTGTCCGCCCCAAATCAGCATTTTCGTTCCAGTCCACTCGTATGCAGTCCAGTTGCGGGCGCTGGGAGCATTGACGGTGGAAATGTTCGTCCAGGTATTGGTTGCGGGGTTGTAACGCGCGCCGGTATTTGTGTCAAAAGTGGACGTAGCGCCGCCCCAAACGATCATCTCGCTGCCGGTCCACACTGCCGCATGCAACTCGCGCCCAGTGGGTGCGCCGATGGTCGTGGTAAGAGTCCAGGAATTGGTGGACGGGTTATAGCGTCCGCCAGTTTTCAACCAGGGAGAGGAATTGCCCGTACCGCCGAACACGATCATCTCGGTGCCTGTCCAGACGGCGGTATGAGTGGACCGTGCCTCGGGCGCTCCGGTGGTGCTGGTTTTCGTCCATGCATTTGTTACGGGGTTGTATCGCCCACCATCTTTGAACGGTGTGCTTCCCGACTGTCCGCCCCAGATGATCATTTCGGTCCCAGTCCAAAGCGCCGAGTGCAGATGCCGGCCGCTAGGCCCGCCAACGGTCGACGTCGGAGTCCATGTGTCGAGTGCAAGGTTGTAGCGCCCGCCGGTGTTAGTGCCTCCGACGATGAATGCATCGTCCCCGCCCCACACGATCATCTCCGCACCTGTCCAGATCGCGGTGTGCAGTGTGCGGCCACTGGGAGTCATCACGGCATTGGTAGGGGTCCAGCTGTCGGTTGCGGGATCGTAACGCCCGCCGGTTTGGGTGAAGCCGCCCCAGACGATCATCTGCGAACCCGTCCAAACGGAAACGGCGCCTGAGCGCGCAGAAGGAGCATTCACGGTACTCGTAGGGGTCCACGTGCTGGTCGTAGGATTGAACCGCGCACCGGTGTTGGTCGGAGTGGTTCCGTTCACCCCGCCCCACACGATCATCTCGGTGCCGCTCCATATGGCGGTGTGTAGCGAGCGCGGACTCGGCGCATTGGTCGGAGGTGTTCCGCGCCATTTGTTGGTTGCGACGTTGTACCGCAATCCGCTGTTAAATGATTTTGTGCCGTTGGTTCCACCCCACAGGATCATCTCCCTTCCGGTCCAGACACCGCTGTGAAAGTAGCGGGCCTGGTTGGCTGCCACAGCGGCGGTGGCGATCCAGGAGTCGGTACCGGGGTTATAGACGCCGCCGTCATTCAGGGCAGCGGTATCGCTGGTCCCTCCCCACACCACCATCCGGTTGCCGGTCCAGACTGCAGTGTGGAACTCTCGGGCTTGCGGCGCGTTGGCTGTATTGGTAGGAGTCCAGGTGTCAGTGGAGGGGTTATATCGTCCCCCGCCATTGCCGACCCGTGAGGGTATGCAGGCGTCATTGATGAAGGAACAACCGCCGAAAACAATCATCTCGGTTCCGGTCCACACCGCGGTGTGATTCATGCGGGTGTGCGGCGCCCCTACCACGGAGGTCTTCACCCAGCTGTCGGTCGCCGGGTTGTAGCGCTGACCTGAACTGCTGTCGCAGGTGTGCTCGCCTTTGAAAAGGTCGCAACCTCCCCACACGATCATTTCGGTCCCGGTCCAGACTGCGGTGTGCCCGGTTTTTCCGATCGGAACACTCGAGTTGTTGGTGCTGTGCCAGGTATCGGTTGCGGGATCGTACCGTGAGCCGGTATACACCGGAGCCAGCGTGCTTCCTCCCCCCCAGATGATCATCTCGGCCCCGGTCCAGACCGCTGTCATTCCATTCGTGCCATCGGGAAGGGTGTGGGTAGGCGCCCAGGAATCCGGAGCAGCCGTTGCTGTGTTCACGCCGGGTAAGACGTACGCGAAAACGCTCTGACTGACCGTCGGTGCGAACTGGTTTTGCTGCTTGCTCCACCACGTGTCGAAGGACTGGGCCTTCGCCGAGAAGCGCTGATCGTTCTGATAAGCACTGCGCGCCAGTCTCTCTGCGAGTGCGGGCCGGGCAAGCACTTCTGCCACGATCGCGGGGTCATGATTGAGCGCCGCAAACAACTCCGCCAGGACCTCGGGCTGCCTGGAGTCGCGCGCCATGCGATTCATCTCGGCCTGCAATTGAGCTCCCGTGATGGGCGAATTCCACAGCGCGGCGAGTGCATTGGAAAGACGCAACCCGGCCTCCGCCTTTGCCTGAAGCTGCTCAGGTGAGATGACGGCAGTAAGTGCCGGCTTCGCCGCAGAGTTTTCCTTAGGCCATAGGCGGTGTTGCCAGTAAACCTGTTCGACTGCTTGCTGAAATGCGGTGCGAGCGCTGATGTCTATCATTTGCGGCTGTTGCGCAAGAGCCGCGATTCCAGTCAGAACCAACAAGGGACGTAATATCAACCGTGCTTTCAAACCATCCTCCAAAATTGCTCGGAGAGCGATGCCCTCCTTATTTTTATGAAAAAGCGTTACTGTACCGTGATCGTCACGGTCGCCGTATTGCTGTTACTCAGCCCATCGTTGGCCTGGTAAGTAAAACTGTCCGCTCCGCTGAACCCCGCATTCGGCTTGTAGGTGAACGATCCGTTCGCGTTGAACTGGAGCGTTCCATGGGCCGACGATAACGCCAGCGTTGCAGTCAGAAGATCCCCATTACCGTCGGAGTCGTTCACGAGCACTCCGGTTTTGTTACTTACAGTGAGTTGCTTGCCTGCAGGAACCGTATAGCTGTCGCTATTGGCAACAGGCGCGGTGTTCGGCTGCCCCGAGGCGCAGTAGAGATTGCCTTGTTGCGTCTCTATGACGCCGCCCCAGATGATCATCTGCGATCCGGTCCACACCGTGGACCAGCGTCCGCCGCCGCGCACGAAGGGAGCGTTCACCTTGGTTGTAGGCTTCCACGAATCCGATGCGGGGTTGTAGCGCCCTCCGCTGGAGTCGAAGTCGCCTCCCCAGGTCACCATTTCACTTCCACTCCACACGCCTTGTGTAATGCGGGGACTCGGGGCGCCTTGTAACGTAGTCTTCGTCCAGCTATCGGTTACCGGGTTGTAGCGACCGCCGTCGTTGAAATAAGTGCCGAATGTGTAGTCGTAGCCGCTCCAGAAAATCGCTTCGGTTCCCGTCCACACGCTGACCGGCCAGGAGCGAGTTTTGGGAGAGCTCGGGACGTTCGTCTGCGCCCATGTGTTCGTCGCAGGGTTGTACCGTCCTCCCGTCGGAGTGCTGCCGTTATTGATGAACCCGCCCCAGATGATCATCTCGGTGCCGGTCCACACCGCGCCGTGATGGTCGCGCGCCCCCGGCGCATTGGTGGTCGTCGCGTTGGTCCAGATGTCGGTCGCGGGGTTATATCGTTTCGCGATACTATCGGTGCCCACGCCCCCGAATACGACCATCTCGCTTCCGGTCCACACCGCGGTGTGGCCGTACCGCTGGTTGGGAGCATTGGTCCGGCTGGTCAGCTTCCATGTGTCCGCGACCGGATCGTAACGGCCTCCGGTCCCCTGCGTAAGCCCGTCGGGATCGCCGCCCCAGAAAATCGCTTCCGTTCCCGTCCACACGCTTTCCGCGTTTTCACGACCCGGCGGCGCACCGGCGGTGCTGGTCTTCTTCCAAGTGTCAGTCGCAGGATCGTAGCGTCCGCCGGCATTCAGGAAGATGTCGCCGAAACCGCCCCACACGATCATCTCTGCGCCCGTCCATACCGCCGAGTGCAGGCCGCGAGCGCGTGGCACATTCATGGTGCTGGTAGGCAGCCAGCGATCGGCCTTCGGGTTGTAACGAGCTCCGTCGTAGTGGAACTCGAAGTTGTCGTCGAGCCCTCCCCAGAGAATCATTTCCTTCCCGGTCCAAATCGCAGTTATGCCTTGACCATTGGTCGGCGAGTTGGCCGGATTGGTCGCAGTCCAGGTGTCGGTCGCGGGGTTATAGCGTCCACCGGTCGCCACGGCAGGGGTGCCTCCCTCGACGATCATTTCGCTTCCACTCCAGACCGCCGCGTGCATCCAGCGGAAGGAAGGCGCACCGGTCATGCTGGTTGGGGTCCAGGTATTCGTGGTCGGGTTATAGCGGGCGCCGCTCTGGTCGTAATTGGGATAATCGAGGCCGCCCCACACAATCATCTCCGTGCCCGTCCACACTGCGCTGTGAAAGTAGCGGGCGGTTGGGGCGTTCGTGGAGGGCAGGCGCGTCCAAACATTGGTGACCGGGTTGTACCGCGAACCGTCTCCGTAGAGTTGGCCGATGCCGCCGTCGTATCCGCCCCAGACGATCATCTCCGTGCCGGTCCATACCGCGGTGTGAAAAGCGCGCGCGATCGGAGCGTTCCCGACATTGGTAAGCGCCCAGGTATTGGTGGCGGGGTTGTAGCGCCCGCCCGTATTTACCGTGGAAAAGATCTGCCCGCCCCACACAATCATTTCCTTGCCGGTCCAGACCACGGTGCTGTTGAACGCGCCAAGCGGAGCGTTGGTCGTGCTTGTAGGTTTCCAGGTGTCGGTAATGGGGTTATAGCGTCCCCCGGTTTTGTCCCCGGTTCCGCCGAACACGATCATTTCCTTGCCGGTCCAGACGGCAACGTGTTCCGTGCGGACGCTCGGAGCGCCCTGGGTGGAAATTCGCGTCCACGTGTCGGTGGCGGGGTTGTAGCGGCTGCCGTCGTTATATTCGGTCCCCACGCTATTCATGCCGCCAAACACGATCATCTCCGTGCCCGTCCAGACCGCGCTGTGCCAGTAGCGGGGATCCAGAAGCTGCATGGTTGGCTTCCAGCTGTCGTCTCTGCAGTTGGTGTTGGGAACGTCCGGCAATGTGAAATTGAAAGCGTCCGCGGTAAGTTGCATGGGAAGTTGCTGGCGAGCCCCGCTCCACCAGGTTTCAAAGGGTTGCTTCTGCCATTGCACCGTCCCCACGCGCACCCGCTGGCTATCCATCGCAAGCACGGCTACGGCATAAAAGTGAGTGTCGTCTTCGCGCAGACGGCTCACCGATCCTGAATGCAGCGCACCGTTGGCTCCGAACGAACGCTGTAATTCCTTGATGCGGTTGTCGAATGTCCTGGGTTCCAAACCAAATACACCGGCGACCGGAGAGCTCGCATTGCCGCGACGCCACTCCACTTCGGTATACGTGCCGCTGGTCTGACGAAGCGATGCCGCAGAGGCGTTCTGTCCGATCTCGGCAGTGGCTCGCGCCTTAAGATCGCCGTGGAAGCGCTCATCACGGGCGTAATAGGTGGATATCAAGCGATCCACCAGTTGCGGCCTTGCCAGACACTCGGCAATTTGTTGCGGATCATGGTTCAGAGCCGCGAATAGTTCATTCAGAACTTCGGGGGCCTTTGAGTCCATCACCATGCGATCGATCTCGGCCTGCAATTGCGCGCCGGCCACCGTTACGCCCCACAATTGCTCGAGAGCAGCGGACTTCAGCACCACGTCCTCTGCCTTGGTCTGAATCAGGGCTGCGGGGACGGCCTGCTCAAAAGAAACCGACGTATTCTGCGCCGCGGTTCGATGCTGCCAGTACACTCTCTCGATCGCGGTCTGACATCCGATGCGCGCACCAAGACTGAACTGGGCTGCCGGCACCTGGCCAAAACAAGTCGTCGCAAGAATGAATGCGTATGCAACGGCGCTGTAGGACTTCATCCGAAATCGCTTCATAGCGTTCCTCGTTTGGGCCATTACAGCCCGGTTAAGACCCCACTTTCCCCACTGGCGGAACAAGCAAGCCACGCTTTATCTCGCAACTTTCTTTAATCCTGGTCGCAATCCGCTCTGGCCTGTGCTGACCTGGGGTTGCTGGAGGTGGTTCGAATAACTGAGCACCGGGTCGATGATCAGGAGTTTGCTCCGGTCGTAACTCCCGAGCGCAAACGTCACCCGTCGTTTGTTGACAACAAAGCGCGCAGTTACCGGCCGTTTCGCGCCGTCAATCTCCTGGTAGGCGTTTGGCTTCTGGAACCGCAGTTCTGCTTGCCGGGTGCGAATTGCGAGATCGCCGGATGCCGTTAGCTGAATGCTGCTTGCACCCATGATTTCCATCACGATGTCGCGGGTCATCGCTCCCGGTGCAACCTTGAAGTCGTACTCGAGGCTCCCATGGCGGCCACGGCAAGTGACATGAATGCCTGGATGAACCTCCTGAAATTGGACTTCTGAGAAGTTCGGGATCCCGGTGATCCACTCTTTCCTGTCCGCCCCGATGAAATAGCTGCTGTTTCCCGGCAGCGCACCGAGTGCGACCAATCTGCTTTTGTGGGAAGAGTCCGCCAGATTGACTGCAATAGAGCCCGTGACCGCCCGCTCACCAACTCCGACGTCCTGACGGAGCGAGAGCAGAGTGCCTCGATCGGTAAGGTACAAAACGTAACCCGGACCTCGGGCCACGAATTTCACGTCACGTTCTGCCTGTCCCCGGTTAGGCTCGAAGCTGATTGGGCCATCGAAAAACGTCTGCTCGGATTCCAGCGAGCGCGAAATACTGGTTGCGCCCTTCCCGGCATACATCAGGGTCACGGCCCCAAATAGCGTGAGCAGGATTATGGCTGCGATACCTTTCAGCCTGTCGTGGTTTGCGCCTGATGTCATCGGTCTGAATGGCCAGGGGTCAACGACGCGCGGCCGTGATGAGCATTCAGCCAAAGTTCTTGGGGGGTGACAAACGATTCCTTTCTGAATCCGAGGTGACTGGATAAATCGCTGAGGAGTGGAGGGTTACCGGCCGGTCTGATTTCCTAAGGTATGTTGGTGTTGCAGATTTCTGCAGCCCCACTGGGGTCTGGTTGTGGTTTTTTTTACGGCGGAGTGACAAAACTACGCCAAGAGGCGGGTAAACTCCCTATGGGCGTGCCCTTGTCCAGGCTCCTCCTCCTGTGGAAAACGACTTACCAGCTCCCGACAGAAGTCCCAAAACCTGGCGTTTCGGTCCCTATGAAGTCGACGCCCAAGCCGGAGAGGTTCGCAAGCACGGGCTTAAAATCAAGATTTCAGGGCAGCCACTCGAAGTCCTCCTTCTACTGCTTGAGAACGCCGGGCAACTCGTAAGTCGCGAGGAACTCCGTCAACGGTTGTGGACGGAAGACATCTTTGTCGATTTCGAACACAGTATGAACAGCGCAGTGAAAAAGCTGCGCCGTCTTCTGAACGACAATCCCGACCACCCCCGTTACATCGAAACTCACCCACGCAAGGGTTATCGTTTCATTGGAGTCGTTGAGAGCGTCTCCCTGGCGCCCGAAAGAAAGACGCCGACAACGCCGCAGCCGTCCTTGGAAATCCAGCCCGAAGCCGCTCAGGCCGAACAGATTGCCGGTTCTTCTCGCTGGAAGTGGATGACCGTGATCGGTCTTGCTGCAGTCACGATCTTCGCCGTCCCTGTCGCTTTCCGCCATCGCGCAACCGACCTCGCCCGCGTGCGCACAGGTTCGCAGCCTGTCGCACGGGCACGAACTTCGATCGCCGTTCTTGGGTTTCAAAACCTGTCCGCCGACCGCACCCAGGATTGGCTTTCCACGGCATTCACCCAAATGCTCTCCACCGAACTGGAGAGAGGCGGCAAGGTACGAATTATTCCTGAAGAGATCGTGGCCCGTGCCAAGCGGGATCTTGGCATCACCGAAAAGGACGGATATGCGCGGACCACCTTGCGCGCGGTTCGCAATGATCTGGGTACCGACTACGTCGTGGCCGGCTCCTATATTGCGATGGGGGCAAAGGATGCGGCTCAAGTCCGTCTCGACTTGCGGTTACAGGAAACCATCTCCGGAGAGAGCCTGGCCAGCATCGCCGTGAACGGCAAACAATCCGAAATCTTCAGCTTGGTGGTGCAAGCAGCCGACGAGCTACGCGCCAAAGTGGGCGCTACCCTCCCACCCGAAGGCGACGTGGATTGGCGCGCGGTCATGCCTTCCAATACCGAGGCAGAACGGCTGTACTCGGAGGGGCTTGCGCACCTGCGCCGCTCCGAGAATGTGCTCGCCAGCGAACTGTTGCAAAGGGCTGTCGCGCTCGAGCCAGGCTTTGCCCTGGGCCACGCAGCGCTTGCCGAAGCCTGGCAGGCCCTGGGGTACAACGGGCGCGCCCTCTCCTCGGCACAGAAGGCTCTCTCCCTTTCGACGACTCTTCCCGAAGATGAACGCCTCAAAGTCCAAGGGCGTTACTACGAATTGCAGAATGACTGGGCCGGCGCCAGCAGCGCTTACCGGCATCTTTGGCAGGATTATCCCGACGACGTCGAGTCTGGCCTGCGTCTTGCCGAGGTACAGATTTCGGCCGGTAACACCGCCGATGCGCTGACCACGATCTCGAATCTCCGTTCCCTTCCCGCTCCGCTCAAAGACGATGCCCGGATCGATCTGGCCGAGGCCTCTGTAGCGGCCTACAACGCGGATTTCAAACATCAGCAGCAACTCGCCGAGCAGGCCGCGGAGAAGGCGCAAAAAATGGGCGCTCGCCTGCTGCTGGCCCGGGCAAGACTGGTGCAGGGATGGGCGCTCGACGATCAGTCGCAATTTGAGCAGGCACTGCGGGCGTATTCAACGGCGCAACAGATCTACCAGGAAGCCGGTGATCTTGACGGGACCGCCACCGCCATGAACGATGTCGGAATCGTTCTGCAAAAACAGGGCGACCTGCGCGGCGCTCACGACAAATTGCAACGCGCGCAAGAGATCTTTCGCCAGCTTGGCGACAAAAGCGGATTGGGCGCCGTGCTGACCAATCTCGGCGAAGTGCATCGCGCTCAAGGTAAGCTGTCCGATGCCGAAGATTTCTACCGCTCCGCGCTTGCCATCTGGCGCGACGCCGGTCGCAAACAATCCGAACACGCGACCATGAACAACCTGGGCGACGTGCTCTATCAGCGTGGAGACTTCCGCGGCGCAAAAAAGCTTTTTGAAGAACTACTTCAGGCTCGCCAGCAGTCCGGGGATAAGAATGGCGTGGCGCTGGCAAAAGGTAATCTGGGCGACATCGCACGGGTGCAGGGCGATCTCGACCAGGCAATCAACCTTTATCAAGAAGCCATCGCCGCATTCAAGCAGATCGGCGATCGGGCCGCTACCGCCGGGGTACAGCTTTCATTGGCCAGGGCGCAGATATCCCAGCATGATTTGTCCGCTGCGGGTCGCACCTTGCGCGAGGCGCTCGCCACCAATGAGCAGATTGGCGCCAAGGGCGATGTGGCGCTGACCCGCGTGCTGCTGGCAGAAGTCGCCCTGGAGGAAGGCCAGCCCGACCGGTTCGACACCGCAGCCAGGCAGGCAATCGAGGAACTAAGCGCGGAGCGCCGCGATGCCGACGAAGTCGAAGCGCACGCGGTGGAAATTCGCGCCCTGCTTGGCCAGGGAAAGATGGATGAAGCCAGCCGCGCCCTGGCGCGAGCTCGAGCCATTCCCGTGGCTGACTGGCTTGCCAGGTTTCACATTGCACTGGCTCGCGCCCAGGTCGAAGCCCAGTCGGGCAATCGCTTCGCAGCCAAGCAGCAACTGGCTTCGGTCCAGGCCGATGCCGAACGCGTCGGATGCAAGTTATGCGCACTCGAAATCCGCTCAGCCGCCCTGCGCGCCGCATCCCCCTTGCTCCAAGGCAAAGTTCTGCAGCCCTGAGTTGGGCTTACTCAGTGGCTGATGCGCCAGGGTTGCTGAGATAAACGAGAATCCCGGTCACAAAGGTTGTATCGCCGACGGCAATGTCTGAAATGCCATCTCCGTTCAGGTCGGCGGTCACCACCACCGTTGGCTGAGCTGTCCCTTTCCGGGGCAGAGGCAAAGACTTTGCCGGCAAGAGGAATGTGCCATCACCCTTCCCGGCCAGGACCTGCACGGCTGCCCGGTAAACGGCGTTGTCAGAACAAGCGATCACAACATCGCGTTTGTGGTCCCCGTTGAAATCTCCCGTCGCTGTCCACCAAGTCCAGTCGCGAAGTGCATACTGGCTTGACGCCTGAAACGTCCCATCGCCATTCCCGAGTAAGACGCTGACTTCACTGCCGGTGAAATCTGCGGTGACAAGATCCAGGATGCCATCATGGTTGAGATCATCACTGATGATCGATAGGGAGGGTCCAAACCCCGCCAGATAGCGAGTAGGCGCCTGAAACGTTCCGTCGCCGTTGCCCAAGACCACCGCAAGGCCGTATGTATCGCAGACAGCCAGATCCACTTTGCCATCGAGGTTGAAATCTCCAGCCGTAACCTGCCAAGGAAGGCTATTGCTGGTGGACATGTAATGGAGCGGAAGATCGAAAGTACCATCTCCACGGCCCAGGAAGACCTCGCCACCATCGGTGAAAATCTGTACCGTTACGACATCCGGTTTCTGGTCGCCGTTCACGTCAGCGATAGCTGCAAAAGCTGCTTGTTCACTGGTGGTTGTTGCGGGCGCAAACGTGCCATCGCCGTTACCCAGCATGAAATTCAGCGTGTCGCTGATCCATACCAGGTCGCGCTTGCCATCGGCATTCAGGTCTCGCGAGAAAATTGCATATGGGGTCGATGGAGCAGGAGAAGAGATGCGCTCCCCGAAATTGCCATCGCCGGGATTGTGGTAAAAGACGATGAAATTACCGCGAGCGGTGACCAGATCGGCCTTTCCATCTCCATCGAAGTCTGCCAGAACGAACGGGTAGGTCACGCCAGTGATATAGCGTCGCGGGAACAGGAATTTATTGTCGGACCCAAGCAGTTGGACACCTGTGAGAAGGAAAGCGATGAATACCCATCTAATTTTCATAGGAAGCCCCTTCTTGAGCTAGGCGGTTCACTCGAATACTCGCTGCTTCGGCGGCACGGCGCTGACGGCTTTTGGAAATGAACCCTGGGATTGTTGTCTTTGGCCGCCCGCGGGACGAGTAACCCTCAACACAGAGCGAAACTCACCACAATTGCCACGTTGTGAGAACAGTCACTCAGGCGCCCAAGTATTCAATGGCGGAAAGGGGCAGTCAGTGATCAATAACCCAGACGGAAGTGATCTCGAGATCCGACCGCATGACAGACAGGCAATTCCGGTCATGCTGATGCAGTGCTGGCACTACGCAAGAGAACCAAGAGCAATATCTGAAAGGAACGACACCGCGCGAAGACCGTGAGGCGCGATCTGTGAAGAGGCGGCTTAGGTCTAAGATTTGGCCGCCCGGTCGCCGCCTGCAAAAATCGCGCTCTGCTCGCTGAAGCCTAAATCAGCGATTTCCTATCTATTGCTGCCATGTTGAGGCTAGTCGAAGCCGGATTGTGAGTTCTATGGCCCTGTTAGGTAAATCATCCTAGTAAGTGCCGCAATTTTAGCGTAAATTGCTGACGGTCACGGAACTGCAATGGACGCTATCGTCATCCTAATATTGCTCTTCTTTGCCGTGGCGTTCATTTCGTACAGCCGTATCACAAGAAGCGAACCAATATCGGCGATTGCACAGCGGGGCGTTGCAATATCGAAGTACGTCGTGGCTCTATTCGTCGCGACCTTCGGTTCCCAAGCACTCGCGGTTCTGCTGACCGCGCCTGTACTCCTGTACATACGATTTACGCATAGCCCCGGAGCTATGGACCTGTTTTCTGCATTGGTGGACAGGCCGTATTTCCCGTTCGTCTTCTCTTCGCACGTATGGGAATTCCTGGACGTTGTTGTGCTCATCGAAATAGAAGAGAAACTCTACCGGGAACCAGTTGGCGTCGCCGTCGCGTTCACGCAACTGGCCGAAACCCTTGAATGGCCTAAGCAGGGACTTCTTTGGGCGTGCGGCCATTGCGGGATTATATTCCGATCACGATTGAAGCCATTCAAACGAATCCTTCGAAGGCAAGGAAAGCGGCCGCAGCTCATTCTGAGCGCGGCCGTCCGTCAACTATAGGTGGGCGCCGAACCTGCCCCGCAACACAACTGCTAGTTACACTTCAGCGTCGCGAACGAAATACTGTCTTGCGCCCGTTCTCCTGCTTTGTTTAGGGATTGAACTTTGCTGGTCACCACCGATTCGTCTGCGTAGATATGGACCGCCGAGGGATCCGTGCTGAGTCGCGTGTCAAGCTTGCCGTCATTGTTGAAGTCCCAGCGGAACCCAACGGGCTGCGTGTCGGAAGTCGCCATCGCTGTGAGCGTTACCTGAACAAAATCTTTGCTCAGGCACACTTGATTGTCCACAACGGCGGTTACGGTTAAAGGCGCAGACGACTGCGCGTGGATGGGCAACGCCACCAAAAGAGCGATGCACGAAACGATTGCACAAAGTGCTACAGTTCGCATGGGAACGAATCCTCCAAACTGGAATCTCACTGCTGGGTTCTGAGACACAGGCGCATGCGGCGACAGAACGGAAAAATCAAGGCCGTTCGTTTTGGCGCGCCCACCAAGCTGGATTTCTGAAAATCCGCCGCAAATAGAAAATCTGCCGGAGATAAAGAAGGTCCAGGAATACGTCGGCGCGGACCACCAGCGTCCTGATGCGACCTCGCGAATCACAGCCTTTCGTTCCCTGCGGGCCGTGACTGCGGGGATCGTTTTCTTTTCGCAGGTTTGTTCCGGGGAGGCCGGTCCAGGTGTCTTAGAGCTCAAGACACGATTCGCCGCATCGCAGAAGGCGGCTCGGATGTCATCAGGAGCTAATGTATGCCAACCAGTACGCGCTTTCCGTCCTTCGCACCCAAGCACACCTTGGCTGTGGTTATCCTTGCTGCAATTACGCTGGTCACCGTGGGCTGTGGAGGCGGATCGAGCACGCCCGCAGCGCCTGGCGGCGGCAACCCGAACCCAGTACCAACGCCCAGCAACACGTCCGCCCAGATCAAAATGGGGGATGCTCCGGCGGATCGAGTGATCTCCTTCGAAATCACCGTCGGCCCCATTACCCTGACCCCAACTTCCGGCAGCGCCGTTACCGCGTTGTCAGGTACACGGCGGCTTGAGCTCAGTCATCTTTCCGGCACGAATGAGCCACTCGCCCTGTTAAATCTGCCTCAAGGGAGTTACAGCAGCGCAACCTTGACCCTCGCCAGCCCGGAGGTGACCTTTATCAACTCTTCCGGTGTCCTGGTGAAGCTCCAGCCGACTTTCAACCAAGCAATTACGGTCACCTTCAGTTCTCCGATCAGCGTTGGCGCCGCCTCCTCGATCGTGAGTATCGACCTGAACGTGGCAAATGCGCTGACATTTGACGCTGCCGGAAACGTGACTGGAGTCAACGTTGGCTCGTCCGCATTTACCATCTCCACCGCCGCCGTGGCAGCGGAGGACCGGCAAGGTCATGAAGACGGAGAGCTCGAAGATATGACCGGCCTAGTGACCGCCGTTTCTGGAAGTTCTTTCACCATCAGCCTTGGCCAGAATGGCGTTCCTCTCACCTTCGCGACCGATGCCGCCACCCAGTTCAACGACGGTGCGGCGCTGGCAACCATGCTGAACACCCTGGTGACTGTGGAAGGAGTAACGCGTTCTGACGGCAGCCTGCTCGCCACCGAGGTGGAGGGCATCGAGAACGGCAACGGTGCGGAGCTGGAAGGCCTGGTGACACAGGTGACGGGTAACCCCGCAACCCAGATCAGTTTCGTCGCACATGATGGCGCTGGAAGCGGAGTGGACGATACCAAGGTCGGCGCGACGATTTCGGCCGACATCAGCGGAGCTCAGTTCAAAGTAAACAAAGGCAGCATTGACACCAGCGGTATCGGTGGGTTGCCGTCGCCGCCGAATTTCCCATTCGATGCCTCGACAATTCGTGCCGGGCAGCGGGTTGAAGTCGAAAGCGCCAGCTCCTTGAGCGGCACTTCCACGGTGGCGGAGAAAGTGAAGCTGCAACAGCAAGCGCTGGTGGGCACAGTATCAGGGCTGTCGGGCTCCGTTTCGGCGGGACCTGCAACCTTCACTCTGACCCTGCCCTCCGATTCCGCCTTCGCCATGTTGTCAGGCAAGACTACGGTGAGCGTGACCTGGCAGCCGGGAACCGACCTCCACAATCTCACCAGCGTCAACAACGGCGACACGGTCAGAGTGCGAGGTTTGGTCTTCTTCACCGGAACCAGCTTCAACATGATCGCCCGCCGTATCGATCAGTAATAGGTTCACTCAACCGGCCGCGTTTCCCCGAGCGCGGCCGGATTTTCCATCCTCTCTACATCACTCCTTGCGAGATACAATCGCCATGCATGTTATCGCTGCACCAACGGCTGCTCATCGCATTGCTGTGGAGTCCTCTTGTTCTGCTCAACGCAGAAACCCCGGTTCCCAAAAAAGAAACGGACAATGCGATCGCTAAGGCACGCGCGCTGAACGACAAGGGGGAAACGCAGGCAGCGAAGTCGGCGTACGAGGTCTTGTTGAGGCAGCTTCGAACGGGTCCGCCGTCGGCTCAACTGGCGGCAGTCCAAAATGCGCTCAGCGAAATTGCAGCTGGCGAAGGCAATTACGATTCGGCGATCGAGCTGGCAACCCAGGCTTTCGAGGTCTACCGGCAGGTTCAGGACGTTGACGGGGAAGTGCTCGCCCTGAACAACAAGGGTATTGCTGAGATCCAGCGCGGTTTCTACGGTGCTGCGGAAGCAGACCTGAGCAATGCCATATCCATCAGCAAGAACGCCGGTCACAAGAAAAACCAGGTCGAGAGTCTGAACAATCTGGGGGGCGCCTATTTCTTCCAAGGCAAGTATTTCGAAGCCTCGAGCCGATACCAGGACGCCATGACCCTGGTAGATCGCGCATCCGGCGAACCCTGGGCAGATTATTGGCGCCAAATCACCGCCTTCAATCGGGCAACGCTCTATCAGCGCCTCGGCCGTTACGAAGATGCACTCAAGGTTTATCGCGAAGTCGAAGCATCTTCGCACTCACTCACCGCGAGCGACCGCGCCCACCTTTACGCCAATCTCGGCGCCCTGTATCGAAGGCTGGGAGATCCATGGAAAGCGATGGACACCTATCGCCTTGCCCTGAATCTCTACTCCACAGGGCACGATTCGGATGGAGAGATCAGCGTTCTGAAGAACATCGGCATTGTCTATGCCCTCGATATTGAAGATCTGCGCAAAGCGCAAGACACGTTCGAACAAGCCCTCAGCGTTGCCTCCAAGACCGGCAACCAGCGCGAAGAGATGCAGGCGCATCTCTATCTCGGTGAAACTCACCTGCGGCAAGGTTTAGCTCGAGATGCCCTGCAGGAATTCCAAAATGCCCTGACGCTTTCCAACCGGCTGAACACTGCGGAAGAAAAGTGGAAGTCCTACTACGGTCTGGGTCGAGTCAAGGAGTCGCAAGGCGATACCCAGGTGGCAGAAACCGATTATCGGCAGGCGGTTGAAATCATCGAGGCAACGCGGGGCCAGCTTCAACTTTCCGCCTTGCGGGCGGAGTTTTTCGCCGACAAGAGAGAAGCCTACGACGCTCTCATATCCTTGTTGTTGAATCGCAATGACGTGTCGGAGGCCTTCGCTTTCCTGGAGCGGAGCCGGGGGCGGACCTTTCGCGATCGCCTGGCTTCCCGGGCTAAGGGTAAGCCGGATCCGCCCGCCACCGTCGGCGAGATACGCAAGGATCTGGACTCGTCCACCATGCTGGTCGAGGCCTGGGCCGCCAAAGGCGAGCTGGCATGGCTGTGGTGCACGAAGGACGGAATTGGCTCAGCCCGCAAGCAACTCTCTTCCGACGTGCAGCGCAGGCTTGCCGACTTTCTGCGCTCCATGCCCGACTCTCTCAACCAGAGCTACGAGGAGGTCCTGAGGTCAATCTTCGACAACTTCCCGGTTCCGCCCCCCGAGATCAAGCACCTCATGGTGGTGCCGGACGGATGGTTGAGCTTCGTTCCCTTCGATCTCGTTCGTGCAAGCCAAAGATCAGACCGTCTGCTGATCGAGCGCTTTGATATCACCTATCTTCCGACTGCCGTGCTGCTTCGGCGCCCTGATCCCGGCCGCCAGATTCGATGGCCATGGCAGACGGAATTCGTCGGGTTCGGGAATCCCGTTATAACGGAGCAGGCGAACCTGGAAGGGCCGCAAGCCAAGAGTGACAGCGTCGATGCTCTCCCCTATTCAGAAAAGGAAATCCGGGAGATCGCCAGCATGACAACGGGCAGGAAGCAGATGTTTCTTGGCGGAAAGGACCAAAAATCCGCATTTTCCGCTCACGCGAATGCCGCATGGATACTCCACGTCAGCACGCATGCCTTTGCGGATGCCGATAATCCAGAGAATTCCCGGCTGCTTTTTTCCTCCTCCTCGACCGGCAGCGCCGAGTATGTGTTTCTCAGAGAGTTATACGATTTCGATCTTCACGAAGTGAATCTGGCCACCCTTTCCGCTTGCGACACTGAACGCGGAAAGATGGTGCGTGGAGAAGGCGTACAGGCCTTCAGTAGAGCTCTTCTCTCGGCCGGATCACGCTCGACCTTGACCACGCTCTGGCGAGTTGCGGATGAGCCAACCGCCGAGTTCATGAAGCAGTTCTACTACTATGCGATTGAAGAACGCCTGCCCAAAGCACAGGCTTTGCGGCAAGCGAAGCTGAAGTTCCTTCACTCAGCGGGATCGTTGCGAAGCCCGGCGAATTGGGCCGCTTTCGTTATCAACGGAGATGGCCTGGATCCGTTGCCACTCGTGATCTCGTGGAAAATGATTGCGGCCAGTGTTGTCGCACTGGCCGCCATCATAACGATTCTCGGATTCTCGGTCGGGTTACGGAACCAGCGAAGGAATAATGGGATCCACGGTTCCCAGCCCATCGTCCCCAAGTAAACCAAGCATTTGAAGGGGAGCGCTGCCGGTCACTTGCAGACTGGTTCCGGTTGATACCAACCCCGGGAAGAACTCCGCCAAATCCCTGGTCAGACGGTTGTTGGCGGGGATCTTTACGGTTCTGCTGCCGAGCAGGGTCCCATTGCTTGCCGACAAGACGAGAACCGCTGTGACACTCGCGGCGGTCGAGTTCTGCAATGAGATGCCCGTGAATTGAGTGCCCCCAGCGATCGGCTTGAAGAAAGCCTGTGCATAGGTCGTGCTCGAGAACAGCGGGTACGTGGCAGCTACCAGGGGATGCGTGCTTTTGCCGAGCGAAGTGTAGCGCTGGTACGAGTAGTAGGTCACCTTCTCATTGGTGACGTTGTCCACGATTCGCACTCTTTTCCCGGTCATGTCCAGGGGCGAAGCCAGGGTTACATCAATTTCGTTCGGGCTGATGTAGGTCGAGGTCGCGATAATTCCTTCGTTGATGTCCACCGAGTCGGTAGGCTGGAAACCAACGCCGCTGATTACGATCTTCGTGCCGGCCGCCACCACGCCGCTCCCCGGAACGATATTGGAAATCGACATGGTGCCGCCCACCGTCATTACCCCACCCTTCACCAACAGCGGATAGCGCTGAGAGTTGGGATCGAACCAAGCCGCGGATTTGTCTAGCCTCAGGTTTGCGGTCTTGCCTTTCCCGGCAGTGGACAAAACCGGGATAGCGACTGTGAGTAGGGGATAGTCCACCACGGTGCCCATCGAAGTCAGGGGCGAACTCAGCGAAAACTGCACAGTGCCGCCTTTGAGAACGGCAGTGCCGGTTGCGTCTCCCGCAGGACTGAACAGCGCGATGCCCTTGACCGGGCCGAAAAGAGTGGAGGCAAAGCTTGTCTTCTGGCCGCCTTTCAATATCGGCTTGGGTTCGGTGATGTCGACTTTGAGCTGTAATGTCCCGCCTGCTGGAACGGTTTCATCCGGAATCATCAGTTCGACTCCAGGGAAAGGCACCTCCCCGGCGCCATTGCGCGCAAAGGAGGTCGACGGCGCGATCATCAACATTGCGAGGGAAGCAAGCGCCGGAAGAATAAAACGATTTAGCAACATATAAAACCCCTTAAAGAAATTATCGTGGCGGCAGGGACTCTCCAGAGGAAGATGGCCCGCGGGGAGCAACGAATTTCTGGACTTGCGAAGAGGCAAGAACGCGACCCGATGGGTCCAACGCCGAAACCTGCCACAGGAACGGCTTTCCTGGAAGCATTTTAGCGCGCAAAGACGCGGGTATTGTCAAATTTGTGTCACTATTTTTGCCGTTCCAAATTGAAACGTGATCAATCTCCATCACGTTCAGCTTGTAACTCGAAGCACCTGGATAGGGGTTCCACTTAAATTCGGTGGGCAGTTGCTCAATGTCACCAATCGGACTGACCAACTGCACTTCCTGTGAGCGATAAACGGCGGGGTTATTCCCGGCATCCGCGCGCAACTCTGGCTCTTTCGGCGAGCGCAAGAAGACGACGCCGACGATAAGCGCGGCCGTAACCGCCAGGGCGGGAATGGCGAAGCGCATCTTCCCCGGCTGAAACAACCACGCGATCCACCAATGTTCCACTTTGCGGGCTACTGACCCGGTCGCCCTGATCTGATCCCGGTTGCGTTCCAGTTGAGAACTGATCCAGGCTACTGCCGCCCCTTCCTGGGGCAATGGTGCACTGGATTCAAAAGCTTTCAGCATTTCCAGTTCCGCCTGGCAACGCGCGCAGTTTGCGAGGTGTGGCGGGAGCTGTGCGTCCGATCCAGTGAATACTTCCAACTGCTCGATTGACAAGCAATCCGGGGAAGCACTGAGCGCCGATTTTAGGAGTTGACGGTCCACATTAGCCTCTCGTTTGCTGGCCCCGAGCTTTCCATTGCTGTGTGAAACGGGCCAGTTTACGTTTCGCACTCACGATGTAAGCCTTTGCGCCACTCTGGTTGTCCAAACCCAGCAGGCGCGTGATCGCGTCCAAAGGCATGTCTTCCGCGTAATGTAGCGTGAATACCGCCTTCTCTTTTTCGTCCAATGCCTGGTTCAGCAGTTCGCGCAACATGGCTGCCGAGGATTTCCTCTCTGCTTCCGTGTAGGGGCTCGGCGCGTTGTCCGGAATTGCCGCCAGGAAATCTTCCTCGACTTCGTTCTTGAGCTCAGTCGCCTGACGCGAGCGGGCGCGTGCGGCATTCAGGCAATGATTGCGCGCAACCACAAAGAGCCAGGTCGAAAATTTGGATTGCCCCTGAAATGAGGACAAATTCTGGTAGGCCTTGGCGAAAATCTCCTGCGCCAGGTCGGCTGCGGTCTCCCGGTTATCAGTGAATCTCAGACACCAGCGGGCAACCCGGGAATAATTCCGACGAAACAGTTCATTAATATAAAGATCGCGCTGGCCGGCATCGGCTAAAGACCGGTAGCCTGCTACCAACTCCTCGTCCGGGAGCTGTTCGAGCGACATGGGCTCGATTATAGCAACCGGTTTTTCAGGCGTTCTGCTGCCTGTCCTACCGATTCTTCTCCCATAGCGGAGGCCGTAATCCGTTGAAAATGTTGCGTTCATTTAGAGGCTCGCAGATGCCGCTCCATTTGCTTCACATCTGCTGAGACACCCGTTCCGAGGGCGCGGAACACAATTTGTTCAGCCGCACAGGGGTCAGACGGACATGGGCACAAGGTCAACGTGAGGGAAGAAGCTTCCACGTCGAGCGTTCCTCGATTTCGACCCAGCGCTGATGTGCACTGGTGCGTCCGAGCGGCGGAGTAGTCGGCGACACGAACTTCCGGTCGCTTTCGCGCAAGGCCTCAGCTCGGGCCACCACCAAAGCCGCAGGCGAGCTAATACTTTGCACATCTCGGGATTAGAAGTGTCGTTTTACTAAGAAGAAGGTGCCCCCGATGAGATCTGGCTGGTCGTTTTCGGGTATGAATTGGGATAATTCGATCTAGAGACCCGAGTCTCGGACCCGCTCGAGAGTCCCTTCGGGCCAAGTGTTACCTATGCCTCCGGAACGGACACAGAAGAGATTGGTGGCGGCGGTTGGACTCGAACCAACGACCTACGGATTATGAGACCGTCGCTCTAACCACCTGAGCTACACCGCCACTGCGACGTAAATTCATCATAACACGTCAATTCGCCACCCTTCCGAGCCCCGCCTGCGCCCTTCTCCGCAAAGAAAATGCCGGGCCTCTGCCATCTCTGGAAGAGAACCCGGCCCACTCCAGCCCTTCTCCACTGCTATTCCTCCGGGGCTACTTCTCCGGGAATTTGCGTGGCGCTTGTCGAGACTTCCGGAGTTCCCGGCGCCCCGCTCACGGTTACGATCACCGGCACCGTCGACTCTTTATCGTGCACCGAGTATTGGGTGAAGTTCAGTTGTCCGATATAGGTTCCGGGTGTCAGGTTGGTGCCATTCACCGTTACCGTGATGACCTTCGGGGTGGTGCAGCAATCAATGCCGCTGGGTGAGATCGTTAACCAACTCCCTCCCTTCGCGCTGACTGCTGCCCCGTCGAAGTTGAACGCGGTGCTCGTGCTCGAGACCGTGATCATTTGCGGGTTTGGACTGATTCCAGCCACGGTGGAAAAGTTCAGCGCCGGCAATTGCACAAACACGGGGTCGCCAACATTGACGCTGACCGGGATCGTCACGCTGTTCCCTTTTCCCTGTAGCAGAACCTGACCGACGTAGGTGCCCGCGATCAGGCCCTGGCCCGGGAGTTTCGAAGTGACCACTTTAATCGTGGCCGTGGATGGCGCAATCCCGCTCCTCGGCGTCGCTGTTAACCACGCTCCTCCATCGGCGGTGCTGACTGACGCCGTCCAGTTCAGTGTTCCTGCACCAGCATTCAGGATCATGACAGTTTGCGCCGGCGGATTCGACTGGCTCGGCTTGAACGAGAAGCTTGCTTCGCCCGGTATGTTGTCGAAGTAGGCCGCGGTGCTCGACGTGATCGTCAGCGTGACGGGGACGGTCATCGCCAGGTCGTGAATCGAATACTGCGTGAGGATGATTTCCCCGGTGTAGGTGCCTGCGGCCAGCGTGCTGGCATTTACACTTACGGTGAGCGTTTCAGGCGTGGTACAGCAGTCTACGCCCGACTTACTTACTGTTAGCCACGCTCCGCCCTTGCTGTTTACAGCCACCGAATCAAAGTTGAAGTTCGATCCGGAGCTTTCCCCGGTACTGATGATCGGCAGTATCTGCGGAAGCGGATTGGCTCCTCCAAATGGCATGGTGAAACTGATCGGATTGAGCTGACGGAACACCGTGGTTCCTACGCTTACACTCACCGGCACGGTAAAGGTGCTACCCGTAGTCTGGAAGGAAAGCTGGCCGATGAATGTCCCCGCGATTTGCCCTCCTCCGGGCAGGTTTGCCGGAGTGATACTGACCGACACCGTTGACGGCGTGCTGCCGCTCAAAGGCGTTGCCACCAGCCAGTCTCCACCATCCGCCGTGCTGACGCTGCCCGTCCACGTGAAGGACCCGGTGCCTCCGTTTCGTACTTGCAGCGTCTGTGAAGGCACAGCAGTGGCGCCGGTTTGGAGCGAGAAACTTACCTGCCCCGGCATGTTGTCAAAATACCGGCTTGAAGTTGCCGCGATGGTCAGGGTCACCGGGATCGTGATCGCAATATCATGGATAGAGTATTGGGTCAGCGTGATCTCCCCGGTGTAGGTGCCGACCGCCAGTGTGCTGGCATTGACGCTGACCGTCAGGGCCTCCGGAGTAGTGCAGCAGTCCACCCCCGACTTGCTCACCGTGAGCCAGGCGCCGCCTTTACTGGTTACCGCGACAGAATCAAAGTTGAAGTTGGATCCGGTACTGATTGCCGAGATCACCTGGGGCAGCGGATTGGCTCCGCCGAACGGCATGGTAAAGCTGATGGGGTTGATCTGGCGGAAGACGCTCGCGCCCACCGTCACGGCCACGGGTATGGTAACGCTGCTTCCCGTGGTCTGGAAGGAGAGCTGGCCGACAAACGTGCCGGCGATCAGTCCTCCCCCCGGCAGATTGCTGGGAGTGATGCTGACCGACACCGTCGTCGGAGTGGTGCCGCTCAGGGGCGTTGCCGCAAGCCAGTCTCCTCCATCCGAAGTGCTGAAACTCCCGGTCCAGCTGAAACTTCCCGTTCCCCCATTGCGGACCTGGAGCGTTTGCGCAGGCACCGTGGGCGCGCCAGTCAGCAGCGAGAAGCTGATCTCTCCCGCCATGCTGTCGAAATATTTACTCGAGGTTGGCGCAATGGTCAGAGTCACCGGGACCATCATCGCAAGGTCGTGAATAGAATATTGCGTCAGGATGATTTCCCCGGTGTAAGTGCCTGCCGCCAGCGTGCTGGCGTTCACGCTGACAGTTAAGACCTCAGGCGTGGTGCAGCAGTCCACGCCAGACTTGCTCACCGTGAGCCAGGCTCCGCCCTTGCTCGTCACCGCCACGGAATCGAAGTTGAAATTCGACCCGGAGCTTTCCCCGGTGCTGATCACCGACAGAATTTGCGGCAACGGATTGGCTCCTCCGAACGGCATGGTAAAGCTGATCGGATTCACCTGCCGGAATACCGTGCCGCCCACGCTGACACTCACCGGCACCGTGAAGCTGCTGCCGGTCGTCTGGAAGAAAAGTTGACCTACAAAGGTTCCGGCAATCTGCCCTCCTCCGGGAAGGTTGACCGGGTTCACGCTGATGGTGATGGTCGCAGGAGCCACTCCGCTCAGAGCCGAGGCGCTCAACCAGCTTCCCCCGTCTGCCGTGCTTACCGATCCAGTCCAGTTCAGCGTCCCCGTTCCGCCATTTCTTACCGTGAGGCTCTGCGGAGTGACATTAAGCGCGCCTGGAACCATGGAGAACGTCATCTGACCGGGTTCGCTATCGAAATAAGTTGTGCCCGAGGCAGCGATGGTCAAAGTGACCGGAACAACAATCGCCAGATCGTGAAGCGAGTATTGGGTGAACAGGAGCTCACCTGTGTAAGTGCCCGCAGCGAGCGTGCTCGCGTTTACGCTCACGGTGATTGCCTCTGGGGTCGTACAGCAATCGACACCGGATTTGCTGACCGTGAGCCATGCGGCTCCCTTCCCGGTCAGCGCCACGGAATCAAAGTTGAAATTGGTCCCCGTGCTGATTACCGACAGCACTTGCGGCAACGGATTAGCGCCGCCAAAAGGCATGGTGAAGTTGATGGGGTTGATCTGCTTAAACACCGACGTCCCAACGGTCACGCTTACAGGAATGGTCACGCTGCTGCCGGCGGTCTGAAACGCCAGTTGTCCCAGGAAGGTTCCGGCTGTGGATCCGCCTCCGGGCAGGCTCGCGAGTTCGATCGACACGGTGACGCTCGAAGGCGCAGTCCCGCTGAGCGCGGACGCCTGCAGCCATCCTCCGCCGTCTGCGGTGCTTGCGCTCGCGGTCCAGTTCAATGTTCCGCTGCCCCCATTACGAATCTGGATCGTCTGCGGAGGCACAATGCTTGCGCCTGTGAGAAGGGAAAAGGTCACTGCTCCAGTGGCGTTGTCGAAGTAGGCTGAATTGGTCGCCGCAACCGTCAACGACACCGGAATGGTAAGGCTTCCGTTGGATGTCGAGGTAAGTGCGATTTGTCCCTGGTATGTCCCGACCGCCAAAGCGATATCGGGATTCACCGTCACAGTGAGCACTTCGGGAGTGGTACAGCAAGTCACACCCGACTTGGAAATCGAAAGCCACGCGCCGCCTGTTGTCGTTGTCGCTGTAGCCGTGAAGTTGAAGTTTGCGCCGGTACTGACTGCTGTGATGACTTGGGGCAGAGGATTGGCGCCCCCGAATGGCTTAGTGAATGCCAGTGCAGGAATCTGGGTGAATGTCTGGGCTCTCGTTACGCTCGCGGTCGCGAGCATCCAGCAGGCTACCAACATCACGAAAAGAATGGCACGGTGCGCTTTTGTTGCACGGCTAAGCATGGTCGTCTCCTGCGGATGTCGGTGCGCGGCGAGACGTGTGCTACGCCTGGGCACAGAATCATCACTCGATTTTGGGCTTGCAAGTTCCCGAGCAAGGAACTGAATCACGGAAACTCACTTAACATTGCGCAAGAGGGGCGAGAAAACCGTCATCCCGGTAAACACAAGACCGGATTTGTCCTTCTGGCGACTTCGGACCTGCTATTCAGGCTGGCAGACGGTCGGCGCGAAGCGAGACTCTTAGGCGTGGACGCGATTTTCCCTGCGCGACCACCGTCTTCATGGCCGTGCTTATTCCAGCCGCTGGATGATGGACCGGTCCATCGCGAGGATCACCCCGCTTTGCTCGAGTCGCGCGGCATTTTTCTTGTGCTCGCCGTCCTCGGCGAGTGCCTTGCGGTACTGCTCGTAAGCTGCCAGGGTTGGCAGCTCAATCAGGCCCAGGGCTTCGTCGGTAGGGCCGGAATAGTCGGTGGGCAGGAAGTAACCGACGATCTTACCCCCGCTGCGGCGAATGGGTTCCTGCTCGGCTTCAGCATAGGTTTTGAAATCCGCGAGTTTGTTGGGATTGAGCGTGTAGCGAATGGCTAGCGTGATCATTGTGCCTCCGCACAGAATCCTACCCGCGCCCGGGCGATGAATGCTTCGACGGCCGTCGAAGTCTCGCGCTTGCGACCTGGCCCGACTGGCAGGCTCCCATCCTGAGTTGTTCCGCCAAAATCCCCTGTGTTAGCATCCTTGGTTTTGGCAGGCTGTTCCGTCTTGGCCTTATCCGGTCCTCTTCTTCCGGCCATTGGGAGCCTCTGGGCTGTGCGCTCAATCGCGCACCCACGTATGGAACCGCCGTTCAAGATTGGCGCAATAATAATGGTTAAGGAGGCTGCGGAGGGCGCGACCACATAGCGACAGCGTCCAAGCCTGCCCTGGCAGCAGTCGTGGAGCTGTTCCGTCGAGCCCCGCTCGACGCGCTGGCCAACCCCACACCCAGCCCCCGGCGATTTTCCCGGTTAAAGGAGCTCACTCGTGAAGGTCTACGAAGGCGCGAACATCCGCAACATCGCGTTCATTGGACATGGCCACGCCGGCAAGACTTCCCTCATATCCTCCATGCTTTTCACCGCCGGCATGACGCAACGTCAAGGCCGCGTGGACGACGGCACCACGACCACCGATTACGACGAAGAAGAGATTGCCCGCAAGATGTCCATCTCCAGCAGCCTCGCCTATGTTGAGTGGGACAAGACCAAGATCAATCTGATCGACACCCCGGGCTTCAACATGTTCGTCCACGAGGCCAAGATGGTGCTGCCGGTCGTGGATGCCGCAGTAGTCGTGGTGGATGGAGTCGCCGGCGTGGAAGTCGTGACCGAGCGCGTCTGGAACTACTGCGAAGAATACAAGACCCCGCGCCTGATCGTCGCCAGCCGCATGGATCGCGAGCGCGCCGATGCTACCCGGGTCCTGGATTCGGTTCAGAAGGCGTTCGGACGAAACGTCGTCCCCATCGAGCTCCCCATCGGCAGCGAAAAGAACCTGACCGGCGTTGTCGATCTCGTCCGCATGAAGGCCTACACCTACGAACTCGGCGGCAACGGCAAGGGCAAGGAAACCGAAATCCCCGCCAACATGAAAGAGCAGGCGCAGGAAGCGCACGAGCGCCTGGTCGAACTGGTCGCCGAAGGGGACGACAAGCTCATGGAGAAGTTTTTCGAGGCCGGCACGCTCTCCGAAGAAGACCTGGTTCCGGCGCTGCACAACGCCATTCGCGAAGACAAGATCTTCCCGGTCATCTTTGCCTCCGGGCTGGGCAATATCGGGGCCGACCGCGTCATGGATTTCATCGTGGACTATACCCCGGCTCCTTCCGAGCACGAATGGGTACAAGGGGAAGCGGTCGCCTCCGGAAACGGAGACGCTCCGAAGCGTCATGAAGCCGACAATGAGCCGGTTTCTCTTTACGTTTTCAAGACCGTATCCGATCCCTTCTCCGGGCGCATTTCCTACTTCAAAGTATTTTCCGGTGTGCTGAAGAACGACGCCGCTGTGCAGAATTTCACTCGCGGCTCAACGGAAAAATTCGCCCATATCTCCGTCATGCAGGGCAAGACCGCTGTCCCGGTGACCGAACTGCACGCCGGAGATATCGGCGCCGTCGCCAAGCTGAAAGACACCATCACCGGCGACACCCTCGGCGACAAGTCCGCTCCCATTCAATATCCGAAGGTCAAGCTGCCAGAGCCCGCGATCACCTTCGCCATTGAGCCCAAGAGCCGCGCCGATGAAGACAAGCTCGGTGTTGGCATACACAAGATGATGGAAGAAGATGCCATGCTCCGCTTCTTCCGCGATCCCCAGACCAAAGAGTTCCTCATCGCCGGCACCGGACAGCAGCACATCGAAGTGGTTGTCTCCAAGATGAAGAAGCGCTATCACACCGAAGTCGTGCTGAAAGCACCCAAGGTTCCCTACCGCGAAACCATTCGCGGCAAGGCCGATGTGCAGGGCCGCCATAAGAAGCAGACTGGCGGACACGGCCAGTACGGCGACTGCAAAATCAAGATGGAGCCGCTGCCTCGCGGTGGCGATTTCGAGTTCGTCAACGACATCTTCGGCGGCGCCATCCCCAAGAACTTCATTCCGGCCGTTGAAAAAGGAATCAAGGACGCCGCCGCCCGCGGGTTTCTAGCCGGATTCCCGGTCGTGGATTTTCGAACCATCCTTTATGACGGGTCGTATCACGATGTAGATTCCAACGACCTGTCATTCCAGATGGCGGGCCGCATCGCTTTCAGGAAGGCGATGGAAGTGGCCAAGCCCACGATCCTCGAACCCATCATGGCAGTCGAGATCACCGTGCCTGACGAGTTTGCCGGAAGCATCATGGGCGACCTCAATAGCCGGCGCGGCCGCATCCAGGGTATGGACAACAAGGGCGGCAACACTGTCGTGAAGGCGGAAGTGCCCATGGCCGAAATGCTGACCTACGGCGTCGACCTCACCGCGATGACCCAGGGGCGGGGCAGCTTCAGTATGGAAATGCACCACTACGACTTTGTGCCCACCCAACAGCAGGAGAAAATAATCGAGAAGGCGAAAGCAGAGCGCGGCGAAGTCAAGGAAGAGGAGGAATAACCGAGGGAAATGGGGCCCTATGCTACGACCAAAAGGACCTTGAGCGGGCGAGAGGAATCCGCACATCCCACCTCCCCCTCGGTTTCCGCCTCAATTACCTTGAATCAGAATCAATTACCGGTCGCCTCGCCCACAACATAACAACTCTGGTTCTAACTACCTGGGTTCCCCAGCCTCTCTTTGGGGAGTACTCAGAACTCTTGCTGCCGGGGCTGCTCTGGACTAAAATCCCCGCTACAGGATGGCAAACTGTCCGTCCATTCTTTCCGGTAGGACAGCTTCTATTCTAGTGCGTTTTGCGCTCACAACCTGAGAGCGGTGTAGTTTTAAGTACTGGGTTAGAACTCTCTTGTCACAGCTCACGACGACTTTCGCGCCTCACCGCAACCTCAGCGACGAAGTGAATTGCCACATCGTTCAGTCTGAAATCGAAGGTGGGGTCTATCTCGACGACCTCGCTCCTTCCACCGTGCTCGAAATTCGCACGCAGAACCATTGCTATACCGCGATCATGCTCGGCCGCAGCCAGGCGCTGCTTTCCGGGAATCCTCAATATTGCCCACAGCCCGTTCTGGTCGCGATTGCAGGGTCAACGTGGGGCGGATCCATGTTGAAGTCCCGTTTTGTGGGGCGCGGCATGCACCTGGAATTTCATCACCCCGAGTACAGCACGCCCATACTTACCTCGCCGATCCAGGAAATCAGAGAGATCCCGTACTTCAAGATGTGAGGTAGAGCGACAGCCGGCCAGCCGTTGGTGGTTCTCCAGCGCCTGCGTGGTTCGCGATTTTCCCAAAGTTGACCTGCTCCAGCCACTCGCCTACCATTACCCCGCCCATGATCGGCAAGACCATCTCGCACTACCATGCCGTTGAAAAACTGGGTGGCGGCGGAATGGGGGTGGTTTACAAGGCGGAAGACACTCGCCTGCATCGTTTCGTTGCCCTCAAGTTTCTTCCCGACGAGGTCGCCAAAGATCCGCAGGCGTTGAGCCGCTTCGAACGGGAGGCGCAGGCCGCCTCCGCCCTGAACCATCCCAACATTTGCACCATTCACGACATCGGCGAATTCGAAGGCCGCCCCTTCATTGCCATGGAATATCTGGAGGGCGTGACTCTAAAGCATCGCATCGCCGGCCGCCCTCTCGACCTCGAAACCCTGCTCTCGCTCGCAATCGAAATCGCCGACGCTCTCGACGCCGCCCACTCCAAGGGTATCGTGCACCGCGACATCAAGCCCGCGAATATCTTTGTCACCGCTCGTGGACATGCAAAGATCCTCGATTTCGGCCTTGCCAAAGTCACTCCCCGCTCCGCGGACCCTTCAGGCGCCACTGCGATGCCTACGGCCGTCGAGCCTCTTGAATATCTGACCAGCCCCGGGACCGCTGTCGGCACGGTTGCATACATGTCGCCGGAGCAGGTTCGCGGCAAGGACCTCGATCCTCGCACCGACCTGTTTTCTTTTGGAGTCGTGCTCTACGAGATGGCAACCGGGGCTCTTCCCTTTCGCGGCGATACCTCGGGCGTCATCTTCGAAGCCATTCTGAACCGCAACCCGCTCTCTCCCGTGCGCCTGAACCCTGAATTGCCCGCCAGGCTTGAAGACATCGTGAACAAGGCGCTCGAGAAGGATTGCTCCCTGCGTTACCAGCACGCTTCCGACATGCGCACCGATCTTCAGCGCCTGAAGCGCGACACCGAGTCAGGACGCCGGGCGGTTCAGGAGGATGTACCCGCGGCCGCCAGTTCTTCGGCCGTTCGCGTACAGCCGGCAGCGCCCGACCATGCCAGCAGCAGCTCGGTCGCAATCGAAGTTGCGCGCAAGCACAAACTTGGATTCGGAATCGGAAGTCTGATCGCCGTGATTGTCATCGCTGCGGCTGCATTCGGAATTTATTCTCTTCTTAACCGCAGCCATCCTTCCCCGTTCCAGAGCTTCAGCATCAACAAGCTGACCTCCACCGGGCGCGCCACCCTGGCCGCCATTTCACCGGACGGCAAGTATGTGCTCAACGTGCAGAAAGACGGGAACGGCCTCGAAAGCCTGTGGATTCGCAATGTCCCCAGCGACAGCAACACGCAAGTCCTGCCGCCCAGCCCGGGCATCGAGTTTCGCGGACTCACTTTTTCGCCGGACGGAAACTACATTTATTTCCGGCGAACCGAATCTGAGTCCTCCAACTACATGGTGCTTTACCGCGCACCGGTTCTTGGCGGAACTCCAAGCCCGATTATTAGAGACATTGACAGCGATATCAGCTTCTCGCCCGACCGTAAGCGTGTCGCTTTCTTTCGGCTCAATAATCCGGAGATCGGCAAATACCGCCTCCTGATTGCTGACCTTGCTTCGCGCGAGGAAAAAGTGCTGCTCAGCGGTGAAGCCGCCTCCACCTTTTCAGACCTTGCGTGGTCTCCTGACGGTAAGACGATGGTGACCGATCAACCGCAGGGTGAGCAGCGCGGTCTGTTTGCGATTGACGCGAACTCAGGCACAGTTCGCCCAGTTCTGCTGGCCGACGACAAGATCTTTCACAATGCCGTGTGGCTTCCCGACGGCAGCGGCGTGCTGGTCACCTACAGCCGGGAACTCAACCGCGTCCGGGACCAGATCGGGTTCGTCTCCTATCCCAAGGGTGTATTTTCCACCATCACCAATGACACCAACAGCTATTTAGGAATCAGCGTTTCGGGGGACGGCAAAAGCCTCATCACCGTCTTGCTCGATGAAAATCGCAGGGTGTCGATTCTTCCCGCCGATGCCAGCAATTCCGGCACAGATGTTGTTTCTCGACAGATCGCCTGGGGTCTGGACTGGACCCCGGACGGTAAGCTGCTTCTCGATCTCGATTCCTCCATTGTGAGCATTGATCCTGCAACAGGTCAGAAAACCGTCCTTCAGGCTGCGAACAGCAATTCCTATTTCTACACTCCTTCTTTGTGTCGCGACGGCAAAACTATGGTGGTGGGTAACGGAGCGCTCGCTCAGAACATATTCCGCGTGGATCTTTCCGGAGGGAATCTTCAACGACTCACATCGGGCAAGCGAGACCTGGGGCCCATGTGCGCTCCCGACAGCAACGCGGCTTACTATTCGAACTTTGGTGAAACCGGGAACCTCATGCGCGTTTCTTTCGACGGAGGCAGGCCTTCCAAGGTGACTGAAATGATTGACTGGGGCGGTGGATATGACATCTCGCCTGACGGAAAGCTCCTCGCCTTCGTTGGCCTGGTGAAACCGGCGCCGGACTATTTAATCCAGCTTGTCGTGCTGAACCTCGAAACCCAGCAGCCTGTTCGCTCCTTCGCCTCTGATGTCACCAGCGGATTTAACCATATCCGCTTTACTCCCGATGGCAAGAGCATCCTGTTCGTCAAGCACGACATCGCCGGGGATTCGCTCTGGCTGCAGAATCTTGACGACTCTCCCCCTAAGCCGCTCACCAACTTCAAAGCTGAAACTATCTGGGACATGCGCTACTCCCCAGATGGCAAGAAGCTTGCCATCGTTCACTCTCACACCGATTCCGACGTAGTGCTCCTCCGCACAACACAGCCGTAAGCAGCATCCGTTGGGAATCTTAATGTCGGGATTCCTAGTGTCTGAACTGGTTCGACACGCAACATTGCTCCTCGGAATCCCGGTATTTCCCCCCCGGAGGAACCTTCAGGCTTCTTGCATTTATCCGGGAGTTTGCAACCTCCCGCCCCGCCTCTGCACTAACCCTCTGTACTTCAACGGAGGTAAGCAAATGCTTTGGACGCTCTTCGTGATTCTGTTGATTGCGTGGTTCCTGGGATTGGTGGGAACTTACCAGATCGGCGCGTTCGTGTGGCTGCTGCTGGTGGCCGCTCTCGTTGTGTTAGTCCTGCAATTGGTCTCTGGACGTCGCGGTCCGGTGGTTTGAGATCGGCTTCGAGTTGCTAACGGGTCGCAAAAGCAAATGGACTCAGGCTGCCAACCAGCATGCCTGGGTCCAGGTTCTCTGCTACTTCTTTCCCAGAAGTTGAAACGCCAGCTGGAACATCTGCACGACAGATACCCCAATCACCACGTAAATCGCGATCTCGAGGCGCCGTCCCCAGCTTCGCATTCCTTCCAATAATCCGATCACCTCGGAGTTCGCGTGGGACAACGTGTCGGTCAGGCGCTCCAGTTGCTCGGTCGAATTCTGCATTCGCTCCAGCACCCGTGACGTCGCCAGCAGCGCGGCTGCGGTCTGCTCGCTATTGCGGATGTCCAACTCCGTTTTACATGCTGTCCACCACGGGCTGCCGGGAGGATTGTCATACATGCGCTGCCGGATCTCTTCATAGGAGCGGTTCCGCAGCAACTGCACCAGGGCATGGACCTTGTCATGCGAGCCGCCGTTGGCGCGTCCGTGCTCGGTTGTGGATAGCATCACCACTAGCGTATCTCAACCTGTATTCAGCCAATCAGGTGCCGGAAGTCCAATTCCGGATAGGACTAAAAGACCGCCTTCCCGCGGTTACCCTCAATCGCCACTCCGGTTTTGCGCATCTCATAGCGGCATAAAAGGAGAGCTCATGCAGACCCTTGTCGGCATCTTCCCTGGCGAAAATCAAGCGGGACAGGCAATCCAGGATCTTCTCAGCTCCGGCTTTTCCCCAAAATCGGTAGGGTTCCTGACTGGCGAGAACTCGCAAGCCAAGCTTGCGGAAATGCCCACCACCGATACCGAGCGCGATGGCATGGGCAAAAGCATGGGCGCGTTTCTCGGGGCGGTGGTTGGCGCGAGCGGCGGCTTAGGTCTCGGAAGTGCGTTGGCCAGCTTTGTGATTCCTGGAGTTGGGCCTATCCTGGCCGCCGGTATTGGGGCTGCCGCTGTTCTTGGATTGGGCGGCGCTGCCGCCGGCGCTCATCTCGGAGAAGAGAGCGAGCACGCTCTGGATCTTGGAATTCCTCGCGACGACGTTTTCTTCTATCGCGATCTGTTGAAGCGCGGCCGTAGTTTGGTGGTGGTGAACCTCAATTCACAAGACGAGGCGGAAACTGCCGAAGAGATCTTTCGTCGCGCCGGGGCAGAAGAGACCGACGCGGCGCTTCAGCAATGGCGAGCCGACAACCCGACGCAATTCCGGCAGGCATCTTGAACAACTCCAGCCACGGTTAACTTGCCACTGCCATATGCTGAGGGTCGCTCAGCGAAATCAGCCTTCCGGGAGGATAGTCCTCCTGCGATAGCGGCGTTTCAGGATCGGTGCGTATCACCAGCACTTCCCCGCTTACTACCCCGCGCACCGTAAGGCTTTGACTCTCAACGGCGACCACACGGTATTTTTCATCGAAGATAGCCATTGGAGGTTGGATGCCGGTTCTCGGGCTACGGGTTCACTGGCATCATAGACCTGCCACTCTGGTTTCGCGGAGAATCACGGCAGGTCCAGTCTTCCCTTCTCGGGGACATTCGTCTCGTATCGCAGTCCCTGCCATAAGTAGATGACTCTGAGCCGCTTGGGCTGGCCTTCGGCTGGATCACCGCCCATCGACTCATTCGTCACCTGCATGTTCAACTCGTCTCCACGCAGTTGGGCGGCCACGCGCCCAGTCACATCGGCGTTCCGCTCTCCCGATCCATATATCGCACGCAGGATTTGCAGCGATCCGCCCTCTCCTCGAATCCCTGGCCACCAGGACGTCGCTCCCGGCAAATCGAGATAATCCTTTTCATTTACCGTGGTTCTTCCCTGCTCTCCGTTGTAGATGTAGGACACGATCAGAGTCTTCGGGCGTTCCTCCGCCGGGTCGCCCCCCATGGTCTCGTTCGTCACACGTATCCGTAGACGGTCGCCCTGTACTTGCGAATTCAGCAGGTCCGTAACATCACGAAACCGGTAATCGGCCCCGTACTGCGCTCGCATGATCTGCAACCCTGGCGAATAGTAAGGATGCCGGGCAGGCAGGTTTAACGTATCTTTTTCATTTACGATGACGCGCGCGGTCCGGCCGTCATAGACGTACCATGCCACCAGCGTTTTAACTTTTTCCTCTGCCGGATCGCGTCCCATGGTCTCGTTGGTAACGCGTACGCTGAGCTTGTCGTTGCTGATTTGTGAATTCAGGCGCTGGGTCACGTCCACCCAACGGTCGCCCACCCCGTACTCCGCGCGTAGCAACCGCAGACCGCCAGATCCGCCGTGTGGAACGAAGCCCCCGCCGCCCAGGGTCAGCATCTGCCCTTCGCGCAGCGTGACCTGTCCGGGACGGCCGCCCGTGGTGTACCACACGGTCAAAGTTTTCGCATGCCCTTCCGCCGGATCGCCTCCCATCGTCTGATTGGAGACCCGCAGGTTCAGTTGGTTATTTCGCACCTGCGCGTTCAATGCGTCGGTAACATCGCGAACCCGGTCCCCGACGCCATAGGTCGCACGCGTGATTTGAAGCGGCCCCCACCGGTCTCGATCCCGGTCTCTGTCCCCCCAACTGCCCGGTCCGGCGACGCTTCCCGCGGTCAAGATTTTCAGGGTGACCGTATCTCCTTCATGAAAGGTGAAACTCTGCGACTCGCCGCGCCAGCCCTGGGCATCAATGCGAAGGATTTTCTTCTGGTTCGGCGCCGGATCTCCGCCCAGCGCGTCGTTGTTAACGCGGAAACTCAGGTTGTCTCCACTCACTTTCTCCTGCACGCGCTGGGTCACGTCCCGCCACGAGTTCCCCGCTCCGTACTGCGCGCGCACAATTTTCCAACGCGCGTCGCCTCCCGGAGTCGGACGATACTGCGCCAGGGCCGCCCCTGCCAGCGCGACCCAGATCACCATTGCCGATTTAAGAAGCCTCATAGCCCGCCTCCCTGGCCCATACCCGCCGCCCCGAACTGCTGCACGGCTGAGAACTTTGGATTTGAGGATTGTAAAGAAAAAGAAGCAATCCGCTCAGTGACAAATGCACCACCCACCACGGGCACCGTCCCGCAATGCGGAAACGCAACTCACCGCTTCTCGCCGTGACGATCACGAAGACACTGGACACCCGCCCCCTTTGCCGTTAATGTCAGGGAAACTGGCTTGGCGCAGTCCCCGATTGCAGGCGAGGGCCCGTGAGAGGAGCTTCGGCATTATGGAATCCTTCCAGTTCGAATGCTCCGCTCTATGCGGCTCCGCCCGCGCTGCCCTGGTAATCGCCCATCCCGGCCACGAACTGCGCGTTTACGGCTGGGCTTCGCGCTGCCGGCCGCGAACTTTCGTGATCACCGATGGCTCGGGCCATGGCGGCATCTCCCGCTTAGATTCCACCAGGAAGATCTTGCGCGGTCTGGGTTGCGAAGCGGGTGAGGTCTTCGGCCTCTTGACCGATCGGGCAATTTACGATGCCATCCGCGAGCACGATACCTCCCGCTTTCAGTCTCTTGTGACTGTGCTCGCCGCCTCCTTCGTGGCCCACGACATTGAGGTCGTCACCGGCGATGCAACCGAGTGGTTCAACCCGGCGCATGATATCTGCCGCATGCTGATCAACGCTGCCGTCGACGCCGTCTACCTGTTCTCAGGTCGAACCATCGCCAATTATGAGTTTTGCCTTACCGAAGCAGAACACGCCTCCGACCAAAACCACGACGGTCGTTGTTGCCACCACCTCTTAGATGATGACCGCCTCGCGCAAAAGTTAAGCGCCGCCCACAATTACCTCGAACTGCGTTACGAAGTCGAACAAGCGCTCTCCTCCTGTGGCAAAGAGTATTTCCGCCTCGAATGCCTGAAGCGGGTACCGAATCCAGCTCCCATGGCTGTGCCTGTCGCTAAACCTTTCTACGAAATATTTGGAGAGAAGCGGGTCATCGAAGGAACCTATCATTCCGTGATTCGGTTCGAGGAACACATCGCTCCCCTGCAACGCGACCTTTATGCTTATGTGGAAACGGCCGCATCTCATCTTACCGAACGAGCTGCCATCGCCTGAGGTGCGTGTCTGCGGATTCTGCTGACCAACGCTTTCGTTGACCGCTACACCGGGACCGAAGTTGTCGTGCGCGACCTCGCGCTTGAATTTCACCGACGGGGCCATGACGCAACCCTGTACTCGCCACGCCTTGGCCCGGTTGCCCACGAACTCCGTGCTGCGGGAATTCACGTCACCAATGACCTCTCTACCGTGCGGCACATTCCTGACATCATTCACGGCCAGCATCACGCGCAGGTCATGAGGGCCCTGCTCCAATTCCCGCGTACCCCGGCCATCTACTATTGTCACGACGCTGATCGGTCCCCTTATTCTGTAACACTCCCAGAGTTAGTTTCCGACGGTTTTGAGCCTGGCAAATCGCCCTTGCAAGCGATTTGGCAGGCGAACTCACTCGGCGTTCGTTCTCCCAGAG
>Ga0070741_10002855_pt1 | contig 44835 bp, 38 predicted proteins | sample Coa_R1_4_FD_66440 | JGI IMG/M metagenome (GOLD analysis project Ga0070741, IMG submission 66440) | Surface soil microbial communities from Centralia Pennsylvania, which are recovering from an underground coalmine fire - Coalmine... | ecosystem: Environmental > Terrestrial > Soil > Unclassified ... | reverse complement strand
GGTGGTCATAGGATCAGGGTCACACCCGTTCCCATTCCGAACACGGAAGTTAAGCCTGATACCGCCGATGGTACTGCACGGGAAACTGTGTGGGAGAGTAGGTCGCTGCCGGCAGTAATCACACAAAGCCCGCGCGTGGTCACACGCGCGGGCTTTTCTGTTGTACGCCGCACCCTACAGCGCTTGCAGAATCCGCAACACCTGATGCAGCAGCGAGCCCGGACCCGCGCGGCGACCTTCGTCGGCACGGCCGGCTGGAACATCCCGCGCGTTCATCGCGATCGCTTCGGCGAGCACGGGTCGCAGCTGCAGCGCTACGCGTCTCGGCTGAACGCCGCCGAAATCAACACGTCGTTTTACCGATCCCACGCGCCCGCGATCTACCGGCGCTGGGCTGACGCGGTGCCGGCCGGCTTCCGCTTCAGCGTGAAGATGCCGAAGCTGATCACGCACGAGCGCGCGTTGCTTCGCTCGCGCGACCCGCTGACGCGCTTCCTCGACGAGATCGCGGCGCTCGAGCACACCCTCGGACCCGTGCTCGTGCAGTTGCCGCCATCGTTCGCCTTCGATGCCCGCCGCGTCGACCGCTTCTTCGATCTCGTTCGTCGCCTGCACAAGGGCGACATCGTCTGCGAGCCGCGTCACGCGACGTGGGCGACCGCCACGGCGTCGCGGATGCTGACTGACTTTCAGGTCGCGCGCGTCGCAGCCGACCCGGCGCGGGCGCCGGGCCTTGGTGAATCGGGCGGCTGGAGCGGCGTGCGCTACTTCCGTTGGCACGGGTCGCCGCGGCCGTATTTCTCGCCGTATTCGGCGGCGGCGCTGCGCGCGCTCGCCGCGGAGATCGCCACGCCTCCGGCGGAAACGAACGTGTGGTGCATCTTCGACAACACCGGTTCCGGCGCGGCCGCCGGCAACGCCCTCGACCTGACGACGCTCCTCAGCGCAGGGTGACACGATCGCGATCGATAGAGACGGGACGAGCAAGACACACGACGGGCGGACAGGATCATCGGCTGAAAGCGTTGATGGTGTTGTGGCGGGAAGGCCGTCAGCACTCTCAGCAAACGCCGCACGCGCCCGCAAACGCAAAATCGTGCGCGCGCGACAAATTGCGAATGTGATAGCGTCTCTGTCTCACGTTGCCGCAAAGGAGACGCTATGCGAGCCGTCGCAGGAATTGGATTGTTGTCGCTGATTGCCGCGCAGTCACCCGCACCGCCGAAGATGGCCGTTGACGTGACCGCGGCCGACCTGCGCGCGACGCTCAAGCAGGCGCCGCCCGACGGCGTCATGGATCAGCAGATCCGCGTCGTCGACATGGGCAAGTACAACGTGGCGGTCGGCGTGCTGCATCGCGCGGCGAAAGCGAAGCAGACCGCGATCGAGCACGCGCAGGTCACCGAGGTCTACCACATCATCGACGGCTCCGGCACGTTCGTCACCGGCGGGACGATGGTCGATCCGAAGCCGTCGCCGGCGGAAGGCACCACGGTGAAGATTCTGGTCGGGCCGAGCACGAACGGCGCGTCGATCCGCGGCGGGCAGAGCCGGAAGGTCGGCCCTGGCGACGTGATCGTCATTCCGCCCGGCGTCCCGCACTGGTTCAGCGCGGTCGAGTCCGACATGAACTATCTCGTCGTCCGCGTCGACGGCGACCACGTGCTGCCGTCAGGCTACGTCAATCCGAATCTCGATCGCGGCGGGCGCGCGCAGCCGTAGCTGCGCCGATCACGCGGCGCGTTACAGCGTCGCCGACGGTGCGCGACGACCGATCTGCTCGATCATGCCGAGCCGGTCGTAGTAGTTCCACGCTTCGGCGAGCTTGCCGTTCTCGTCGCCGTCCGGGTCCACCGCACGACGACGCGATCGCCTTCAGCGCCGCCATGCCGCTCGTCGCGGCCCCATTCAGATCGTGGACGATGCCGTTGGGGGCGCACATCGCGTCGATGGCGTCGGCGCGACCCTTGTTCCAGACCTCGTCGAAATACGTTGGCACGAGCTTCTTGTTGTCGGCCACCGTCGCCATATCTGCAGAGCTCCTTTCCGTCGGATCAGTCCACGAGGCCGACTATAACGCCTTCGTCGCATCGAGCAACCGACGGACGCGCCGCCTCGTCAAATGGGCCGTGCGCTTGCGAACGGTCCTGGGGCTGGCGGCGGCCGTCATGTTCGGCGCCGTCGCTGCGGCGAATCAGACGCGAAGCACGCCGCGGCCGCTCGACCTGTCCGGCGTCGCGCAGTTCTGGGCGATCGCGGACACGCTCGCGGCCGATCGCACGCCGACCGAGGCGCAGTGGCGGCGAATGTTCTCGACGCGCGCCTATCGCTATCTGATCGACGTCAATCGCCGCGAGCGGGTGTTGCGGACGTTCCTGCCGCTCGCGTTCATGCCGTCGCGGCGCGAGGCGCGCGAGCGCGCGCTCGGCGACGGCACGTACGAGAGCCGTGCGTACCTGGCGCACTTCGTCGAGGCGCGGTCGAAGCGAGCCGAGCTGCAGGCGTTCGCCGCTCGCTTGCCGCGCCAGCATGTCCTCGATCGCGCCGTCGCCCGCGCGGCGGCGCTGCTGCCGCCCGGCGCGACGGAGACGATCGCGCCGCCGCCCGTCAGCTTCGCGATCTTCGAGCCCGATGCGTTCGGCAGCGCCGACGACGGCATCGTCGTCGACCTGCTGTTCGCGACGCGAGTGGACGTCGTGAACCTCATCGCGCACGAAGCGCATCACTATTTTCTGCAGGCGATGTTTCCGGTGCGCGCGCTCGATCGGGATCGCGACGACTACGCGCTGGTCCACGCGCTCAACCAACTGCGTCTCGAAGGCGTCGCCGACGAGATCGACAAGGCAGACATCCTCGACGCCGCGGCCGACCGCGCCGATCAGCAGGAGACGCGGACGCGGTATCGGCAGCTCTACTCCGAGTCGGCGGTCCGGCTCGCGCAGATCGATGCGCTGATCGCGGCCGTCGCCGACGATCCGAGCCTGCTGAAGACGAATGGTCAGAGAGTGTGGGATCTCCTGCCGAACGGCGGCCACCCGCAGGGGTTCTTCATGGCCACGCAGATCGAACGCGCGCTCGGCCGCGCCGCGCTCGTGACCGCGATCGCCAGCCCGTTCGAATTCGTGCGGATCTACAACCGCGCCGCCGCGCGCCTGGCCGATCCGCAGCGGTATCCGGTGTTCTCAGCTTCGGCCATGCGCACCATCGATTCGCTCGAGCACGCGGACGGCCGCTGAGGGCCATGCCATCGTGCCCAGCGCCATCAGAAGATGCGGGCGGACAGCGACGGAGGTGCTGCCAGAGTCCCACGGCGTCTCCTCCTTGCGTGCGTTAGACACCCATTACGTCAAAATGTCGCATGCGGTTCACGCACGGCGCGGCGGCGTGGCTGTTTCTGCGGCTCCTCGGCCTCGTCTACTTCGTCGCGTTCGTCTCGCTCGCGGTGCAGATCACCGCCCTCGTCGGCCCCGATGGCATCGTCCCCGGACCGCCGTGGGCCACCGACGCCGTTCTGCATGCGCTGACGATCGGCGGCGCCGCGGTCGCGCTGCTCCTCGTCGTCGGCGTCGCGCCGATTCCCGTCCTGCTCGTGCTCTGGGTCGACTACCTCGTCGTATCGAACGCCGGCGCCGAGTTTCTCTCGTATCAATGGGACGCGCTGCTGCTCGAGACCGGATTGCTCGCCGTGTTCGTCGCGCCGCCGGTGTGGCGCGAGCGCCTCGACCGGCTCGAGGATCCGCCGCAGCTCGCTCGCGCGCTGATGCTGTGGCTACTGTTTCGGCTGATGGTCGGATCCGGCGTGGTCAAACTCGCGAGCGGCGACCCGACGTGGCGCAGTCTGACGGCGATGACGTTCCACTACGAAACGCAGCCGATTCCGACGCCGCTCGCGTGGTACGCGCACCAGTTGCCGCTGTGGTTTCAGAAGGCGTCGACGCTGGCGGTCTTCGCGATCGAAATCGGCGCGCCGTTCTCGATGTTCGGTCCACGATCCGTGCGGATCGCCGGGTTCGCGGCGCTCGCCGGGCTGCAGCTTTTGATCGCGCTCACCGGCAACTACGCGTTCTTCAACCTGCTGTCGGTTGCGCTGTGCCTGTTCCTGCTGGGCGATGCGGACCGCGGCGCGACGCGCCCAGCCGCGCGTTCCGCTCGCTCGCCCCGGACGCTCGCGCTTCTGCTCTACGCGGTCGTCACCGTGCCGGTGTCCGTCGCGATGTTCTCCGCGTCGCTCGGGATCTTCTTCGCGCCGCCGCCCATCGCCGCGCTCGCCGATCTCATCGGGCCGCTCCGCAGCGTCAACAGCTACGGCCTCTTCGCGGTGATGACGACGACGCGCGACGAGATCGTCGTGGAGGGATCGAACGACGGCGTGACGTGGCTGCCGTACGAATTCCGGTACAAGCCGGGCGACGTCGACCGTCGTCCGCCGTGGGTGGCGCCGCATCAGCCGCGGCTCGACTGGCAGATGTGGTTCGCGTCGCTGACGTCGTACGAGACGGTGCCGTGGTTCCCGGCGTTCTGCCGCCGCCTGCTCGAGGGATCGCCGGGCGTCCTCGCACTGCTCGCGCGCAATCCGTTCCCCGATCGACCGCCGCGCTACATCCGCGCGGTGCTCTATCGCTATCATTTCGGCGCGCGGACGTGGTGGACGCGCGAGCGGGTCGGCGACTACTCGCCGGTGTTGACGCTCGGTCCCGGAAGCCGTAGCTGAAGGAGCAGCAGAACGGTCGCGGTTCGCCGGAGCACGGCGGAGGGTACACTGATTCGATGATCAAGACCGAAGCGGAATGGCGCGCGGCGCTGACCGCCGAGCAGTTTCACGTCCTGCGCGAACACGGCACCGAGCGGCCCGGATCGAGTCCGCTCAATCACGAGAAGCGCACCGGCACGTTTGCGTGCGCCGGTTGCGGCACGCCGCTGTTCGCGTCGGACACAAAGTTCGAGAGCGGCACCGGCTGGCCCAGCTTCTGGGCGCCGCTGCCGGATGCCGTCGCCACGACCGTCGATACGAGCCACGGCATGCGTCGCGTCGAAGTGCGCTGCGCGACATGCGGCGGACACCTGGGCCACGTGTTCCCGGACGGTCCCCGGCCGACCGGCGAGCGCTACTGCATGAACGGCCTCGCGCTGAAATTCGACCCGACCAACGACTAGCCGACTGGCGACTGGCGACTGGCCGACTGTCACATTCTTGTCTAACCCACCCGCCGCGGCCGTTGGCTATCCTGCGATCGTGACGGTCCGGTCCGCGATCCGATTCGCGCTCCTCGCCGCGCTGCTGTGGCCCGCGCTGCCGCTCGCGCAGGCGCCGGCGACATGCACCGTGGGCGGCATCGTCACGTCCGCGCGGATTCCGCTGCCCGGCGTCGTCATCACGCTCACCGGCGCGGATCAGCACGTCGTGGACGTCACCTCGACCGGCAGCGACGGCAGCTACGTGTTGAAGGTGCCGGTCTTCGGCGGCTACACGCTGAAGGCGGAGCTGACGGCGTTTGCGCCGGCCACGCGCGTCGTGACGATCGATCAGGCCGCGTGCGCGCAGCGCGTCGACCTGACGATGACGCTCGCGTCGCGCGCCGCGGAAACGGCCGCGCCGGCCGGTGCGCGTCCGGCGAGCCGCGCCGAGCGAGCCGAGGCGTCGCCGCCAGGCGCGGGACGCGCGGGCGGTCGTGGAGCAGCCGGTTCGGGTCGCGGCGGCGGCCGCGCGGCGCAACCGTTTCAGAGCCTGGAGCTCCTCGCCGATCAAAACGGGCTCGCGCGCGGCGACGAAGGCGACGCGGCGGACGCGACGGCGGCGCAGATCGTGCTGCCGCCCGGATTCTCGCCGGAGGCGTCAGCCGAAACGGTGACCGCCACCGGCACGGCGCAGCAGAACGATCTGTTTCTCGGTCCGAACGGGCCGGGCGAGTTTGCACAGCGGTTCGGAGTGTTCGGTCCCGACGGCGTCGGTCCCGGCGGCGCTCCCGACGCCGCGGGTCAGGCGGGCGGGCGCGGCGGGTTCGGCGGACGCGGCGGCTTCGGCGGCGGCCCGGGCTTCGGCGGCCCGCTCGGTCGCGGCGGACGCGGCGCGCAACAGATCCGCGGATCGATCTTCCAGAGTTTCGACACCTCCGCGCTCGACACCGCGCCGTACGCGCTGAACGGACAGGCCACCACCAAGCCGCAATACTTGCAGCAGCGGTTCGGCGCCACCATCGGCGGCCCGATCAAGCAGCGCACGTTCTTCTTTCTGAACTACACCGGGAACCACTCGAGCAATCCGTACGATCAGTACTCCACGGTGCCGACGCTTGCCGAACGCGCGGGCGATTTCTCCGCGCTGGCACAGCCGATCGTCGATCCGGCGACGGGGCAGCCGTTTTCGAACAACCAGATTCCCGCGTCGCGGCTGAACGCGGCGACCGGGCAGTTGCTCGCATTGATTCCGGCGCCGAACCAGGCGGGCAGCACGCAGAACTTCCACAACGTCACGACCGTGTCGACGCAGCTCGACGACGTGAACGTGCGGCTCGTGCACACGTTCGGCGAACCGCCGCAGCGCGGCGGACGCGGGCAGGGCGGCGGCCGCGGCTTCGGCGGCGGCCGCGGCGGCGGGCGCGCCGGATCGTCGAATCTGAACGTGGCGATCCACTACCGTCACTCCGACAGCGAGAGCGCGAACCCGTTGCCGGATCTCGGCGGCCGCACGACGCTCAACGCGCTCGACCTGCCCGGCAGCTACTCGTTCACGAAGGCCGGTCTCTTCAACAACGTGCGCTTCGGCATCAACTGGCAGCACGCGACGACGACGAACCTGTTCGCGAACACGCAGGACATCGCGGGCCAGGCCGGCATTCTCGGCGTCAGCACCGATCCGCTCGACTGGGGATCGCCGAACCTCTCGTTCAGCCACTTCCAGGGCGTGCGCGAGGTCAGCCCGACCGATTCGACCAATCGCACGTTATCGATCGGCGACACCGCGACCAAGACGCGCGGCGCACACACGATCCGCTTCGGCGGCGATCTGCGCGGCATAAGATCCGACAGCCGCACGGCGCAGAACGCGCGCGGGTCGTACGTGTTCACCGGTCTCTACAGCGGCTACGACTTCGCCGACTTCCTGCTCGGGCTGCCGCAGCAGGCGACGGTGCAACCCGGTCATCCCGTCGGCTTCTCGCAGACGACGGGCGATCTCTTCGTGCAGGACGACTGGCGCATCACCACCAAGGTGACGCTGAACGCGGGCCTGCGCTACGAGTACTTCTCGCCGCTCGCCGAAGAGAACGGCCACCTCGTGACGCTCGACGTGCCGCCGGATTTTTCCGCCGCGGTGCCGGTCTTCGCCGGCGCGACCGGTCCGTACGCCGGCGCGCTGCCCGAAACCATCGTGCGGCCGTACCGCAAAGGCTTCGCGCCGCGCGTGGGCGCGGCGTGGCGCGTCAACGACAAGACGGTGCTGCGGACCGGCTACAGCATCAACTACAACTCGAGCGTGTATCAGTCGATCGCGCAGCAGCTCGCGAATCAGCCGCCGTTTGTCGACACGGCGACCGTGATCGCCGCGTCGACCGCGCCGCAGCCGATTCAAACGATGCTGGTGAACGCGCCGCCCGGCACGATCCTCAACAACTACGCCGTCGATCCGAACTACCAGATGCCGAACGTGCAGATCTGGAACGTCGATCTGCAGCGCGATCTCACGCGCACGCTCCAGGTCGGCATCGGCTACACCGGCACGAAGGGCAGCAACCTCGATCTGCTCGAGGCGCCGAACCGCACCGCCACGGGCCTGAAGATTCCGGGCGTCGCGCCGTTCATCTACGAGACGTCGAGCGCCGACTCGCACATGAACTCGCTGAGCCTGCGGCTTCGCAAGCGCTTGAGCGACGGGCTCGCCTTCACCGGCTCGTACACCCTGTCGAAGGCGATGGACGACGCCTCGTCGGTCGCCGGTCAAGGCGGCACGGTCGCGCAGGATCCGAACAATCTCGCGGCGGAAACCGGGCTGTCGAATTTCAACCAGACGCACCAGTTCACCGGCAACGTCACCTACGAGCTGCCGTTCGGCGAGCGCAAACGATGGCTCAACGGCGACGGCACCGCGGCGTCGCTGCTCGGCAACTGGACGTTGAATGCGACGGTGCAGCTCGCGTCAGGGACGCCGTACAGCGTCTACGTGCTGGGCAGCGCCACCGACGTCGCGCGCGGCACCAACGGCACGCTGCGCGCGAACTACAACGGCCAGCCGATCGCCATCGGCGATCCGACGACGCTGCAGTTCTTCAACACGGCGGCGTTCTCGATTCCGGCGGCCGGCACGTACGGCAACTCGGGCCGCAACATCGTCATCGGCCCCGGCACGTCGGTCGTCAACTTCGGCGTGACGAAGAACGTCAATTTCGGACAGACGAAGGGACTGTCGATCCAGTTGCTCGCGAGCAATCTGTTCAACACCGTTCAGTTCGCGTCGATCGACACCTACGTCAACTCGCCGACGTTCGGCCAGGTGACGGGCGTGCGTCCGATGCGGCGGATGCAGATCCTGACGCGGTACAGGTTCTGAAATGAGTGTGCGCATTCCGCGTCTGCTCCGGTCGCTCGTGCTCTGCGTGCTCTGCGGCGCGCAGCTCCTCGCGCAGCAACCCGCGCCCGTCTTCCGCTCCGGCACCGAAATCGTCCTCGTCAACGTGGTGGTCCGCGACAAGAGCGGCGCGGTCGTGCGCGGCCTGACGCGCGACGACTTCTCCATCACGGAAGACGACAAGCCGCAGACGATCACGACGTTCGACTTCGAGCAGCTCGACACGGCCGACGCGGCGATCGCGGCCGCGCCCGAGCCGGCGACGATCCTGCCGGAGAAGCCGGCCGCGAAACCGGCGGCCGCCGCCGCGCCGCTGCCGGCGGCGAAGATCGACATGCGCGGGCGCCGTCTCATCGTATTGTTCTTCGATCTCAGCTCGATGCAGCCCGAGGAAGTCGACCGCGCCGTCAAGGCTGCGCACGACTACGTCGACCACAAGCTCGCGCCGACCGATCTCATCGCGGTCGCGTCGTTCTCGACGTCGCTGACGGTCAACCAGGACTTTACGGCCGATCACGACACGCTCGACGCCGCGATCGACGCGTTCGGCGGCAACAACGCGGCGGGCTTCGAGAACGGCACGACCGGCGACACCGAGGACACACCCGATACCGGCGGCGCGTTCACCGCGGACGACACCGAGTTCAACATCTTCAACACCGACCGGCGGCTCGACGCGCTGCAGACGCTCGCCGACTCGCTGGCGGCAATCGAACAGAAGAAATCGGTGATCTACTTCAGCAGCGGCATGAGCCAGCAGGGCACGGACAACCAGGTCGAGCTGCGGCGCACGGTCGACCGCGCCAACCGCGCGAACGTGTCGATCTACGCCGCCGACATGCGCGGGCTGCAGGCGCAGGTGCCCGGCGGCGATGCGACGACGGCGAGCCGCCGCGGGACGTCGCCGTTCTCCGGCGCGTCGGTGCGCAATCAGTTCGAGAGCACGTACGCGTCGCAGGACACGCTGACGACGATGGCCGAGGACACCGGCGGCCGCGCGTTCTTCGACGCGAACACGTTCGGGCAGGTGTTCGATCGCGTCGTCAACGACACGTCGGCGTATTACGTGCTCGGCTACTCGACGACGAACGCGAATCGAGACGGCCGGTTCCGACGCATCAAGGTCAAAGTGCGGCGGAGCGACGTGAAGCTCGAATACCGATCCGGCTATTACTCGGCGCGCGACTTCGCGCACTCGTCGAAGGACGATCGCGAGCAGCAGCTGCTCGATCAGCTCGCGTCGGAGCTGTCGGCGACCGACCTCGCGGCGTACGTGTCGGCGTCCTATTTCCGCCTGTCGGACAACCGCTACTATGTGCCGCTGTCGATCGTCGTGCCGGGCTATCAGATCCCGGTGACGAAGGCGAGCGACAAGAACCGCGCGACGCTCGACGTGCTCGGGCTCGTCCGCGACGCGAACGGCCGGCCGATCGGCCGCGTGCGCGACACCGTCCGGCTGTCGACCGACGCGGCCGAGGAGCTGCGGAAGAAGACGGTGCAGTACGAGACCGGACTCGAGATGCCGCCCGGCAAGTACCATCTCAAGTTCGTCGTTCGCGAGAACGAGGACGGCACGTTCGGCTCGTACGAAACCGACATCGTCATCCCCGATTTGAAGCAGGCGAGCGTGAAGCTCAGCTCCGTCATCGTCGGCACGCAGCTGCAGGCGAGCACGAAAAAGAACGATCCGAATCCGCTCGACCGCGACGGCCGCGAGCTCGTGCCGAACGTGACGCATGTCGTCTCGGCGGGACAGCACCTCTACTTCTATTACGAGGTCTACGAGCCCGCGACGCCGATCAAGCTGATGACGAGCATCGTGTTCTTCCGCGGGAAAGCGCGCGCCTTCGAAACGCCGCTCGTCGAGGCGACGCAGTTGACCGTGCCCGATCGGAAGTCGGCCGTCTTCCAGTTCGACGTGCCCGCGGCATCGCTGAAGCCGGGGCTCTACACCTGCCAGATCAACGTGGTGGACGACGACGCCGGCACGTTCGCGTTTCCGCGGCTGCAGCTGTACGTGCGGCCGTAAGCGCGACACGCGGCGTTTGCGTTTCGGGCGGCTCCGGTTGTACGTTCGCCGTACCATGCGCAAGCTTGCGATAGCGATCCCGGTCCTGGCCCTCTGCGTGAACGGTCACGCGCAGTCGCCGAAAACCCACCGCCTCGAAGCGACGCCCGACACCGTCGCCTACGGCTACTACTGGTCCGAGGCCAAGCCCGCCCTGCGGATCGCATCCGGCGACATCGTCGACGTCGACACGCTCCTGACCAATTCGCCGAACGGGCTGGCGCGCGCCGGCGTGCCGGACGACAAGATTCAAACGTCGCTGAAGAGGATCGTCAGCGAGGTGACCGGCGAACGCCGCGGCCCGGGCGGGCACATCCTGACCGGCCCGATCTACGTCGAGGGCGCCGAGCCGGGCGACGTGCTTGAGGTGAAGATCCTGTCGATCGATCTGGCGATCGATTACGGCTACAACGGGTGCAGCGGCTTCTTGCCCGAGAACTGCGATCGATCCGCGGGGATCAAAATCATCCCGCTCGACAAGAAGTCGATGACCGCCGAGTACGCGCCAGGCATCGTCGTTCCGATGAAGCCGTTTTTCGGCAGCATGGGCGTTGCGCCGGCGCCGGAACTTGGACGCGTCAGCAGCAACCCGCCGTCGCGGCACGCCGGCAACATGGACAACAAGGAGCTCGTCGCCGGCTCCACGCTCTACATTCCAATCTTCGCGCGCGGCGCGCTCTTCGAGATCGGCGACGGCCACGTCGCGCAGGGCGACGGCGAGGTCGACCAGACGGCGATCGAAACGTCGCTGCGCGGCCGGCTGCAGCTCACCGTGCGCAAGGATATGAAGCTGACGTGGCCGCGCGCCGAGACGGCGACCGACTACATCAGCATGGGCTTTGACGAGGACCTGCGGAAAGCGACGACGATCGCGATTCAGGAGATGGTCGATTTCCTCGCCGACACGAAACACCTGACGAAACACCAGGCGTATCAGGTGGTTAGCATCGCGGGTAACGTTGCGGTGACGCAGCTCGTCGACAAGCCCAACGTCGGCGTGCACGTTAGAATGCCGAAAAGCGTCTTCAAGCAGAGGAGCTGAACGGAGGAGCTGAATCGTGGCCGCCTACACGTATCAGGAGCTGAAAGGGAAGACGATCGAAGAGCTGCGCGAGATCGCGAAAGGCGTCGAGAACCAGGACGCCGTGCAGGGATACTCGCAGCTCAACAAACTGCATCTGCTGCCGGCGCTCGCGAAAGCGCTGGGCATCGACACGCGCGAGCATCACGGCGTGGTCGGCATCGACAAGCCCGCGATCAAAGCGAAGATGCGCGAGCTGAAGCAGCAGCGCGCCGCCGCGATCGAGGCGCACGACGCCGAGAAGCTGAAAACGATCCGCCGCCACATCCACTCGCTGAACCGTCAAATCCGCGCGCACGTCGCGCCGTAGTCCGCGAGTCGGGATTCGAGATTCGATTATGGACATCGACAAGCACGCAGCGGGCGCGTTCTCGTGGCCCGAGCTCGCGACGACCGATCAGCACGCGGGCGTCGCATTCTACCGATCGCTCCTGGGCTGGGACGTCAAAGAAGCGCCCATGGGTCCCGAGGGCGTCTACTCGATGTTCACGCGGCGCGGACGCGAGGCCGCCGCTGCGTGCACGTTACGCGACGACGAGCGGCGCATGGGCGTGCCGTCGCACTGGAACACGTACATCACCGTCGACGACGTCGACGCGTCGGGGAAGCGCGCGACCGAGCTCGGCGCGAAGGTGCTCGCGCCCCCGTTCGACGTGATGGACGCCGGCCGCATGGCGGTGATCCAGGATCCGACCGGCGCGGTGTTCCAGATCTGGCAGGCGAAGCGCAGCATCGGCGCGCGCGTCGTCAACGAGGAGGGCGCGCTCTGCTGGACCGAGCTCGCGACGCGCGACCCGAAGCGCGCCGCGGAGTTCTACACGCAGTTCCTCGGCTGGAAGGCGAAGACCGGCGGCGAAGGCGTCAACGCCTACACCGAATTTACGACGGCCGGCGGTTCGTATCCGAGCGGCGGCATGATCGACATCGCCCATTTCGGTGATCGCGGCGCGCAGGTGCCGCCGAACTGGATGCCGTACTTCCAGGTCGCCGATATCAACGCCAGCTTCGAGAAAGCGAAGTCGCTCGGCGCGCAGGTCGGCGTGTCGCCGACGAAAATCGCCGACGCGGGACAGTTCACGGTGCTCGCCGACCCGCAGGGCGCGATGTTCGCGCTGTTTCAACCGAAGTAACCTTATGTTTGGCAAACCGAACACGATTCCCTCGAAAGCCGACGCGCTGCCCGGGCGCACCGAAATGATGGCGGTGCCCGAGCAGCACTTCGTCAACCACCACCGCATCGTGCCGCCGTTTCCCGACGGCCTCGCGCGCGCGGTCTTCGCGATGGGCTGCTTCTGGGGCGCCGAGCGCAAGTTCTGGCAGATGAACGGCGTCTACAGCACCGCGGTCGGCTACGCCGCGGGGCACACGCCGAACCCGACGTATCGCGAAGTGTGCAGCGGCATGACCGGCCACGCCGAAGTCGTCCTCGTCGTCTTCGATCCGAACGTCGTCAGCTACGACGATCTGCTGAAGGCGTTCTGGGAGAACCACGATCCGACGCAGGGCATGCGGCAGGGCAACGACGTCGGCACGCAGTACCGCTCCGGCATTTACTACGTCGACGACGCGCAGAAGCGGGCCGCCGAAAAATCACGCGATGCGTATCAGGCGCAGTTGACGGCCGCGGGGTACGGACGCATCACGACCGAGATCCTGCCCGCGCCGGAGTTCTACTACGCCGAGGAGTACCACCAGCAGTACCTCGCGAAGAATCCGGGCGGCTACTGCGGTCTCGGCGGCACCGGCGTCAGCTGTCCGATTGGTGTCGGAGTCAGCGCGTGAGCGGCTCGACGAGCGCACGCGGCGCTCGCGTCATGCGCAGCGCGATCGCGCTCGTGGCATGTTCCGCGGTGTCCGCGTGCATCGTCGCGTCCGCCGCCACGGTGGCCGCGGGCGATCCGCCGCCGGGCCTGGCGTCGGCGATCTTCGCGGGCGGCTGCTTCTGGAGCATGGAGCACGTGTTCGACGAGATTCCCGGCGTGCAGTCCGTCACCGCCGGCTATACCGGCGGCACCGCGAAGCGGCCGAGCTATCAGCAGGTCGAGATGGGCGTCACCGGCCACGTCGAGGCGGTTCGCGTCGTCTACGATCCGGCGGCGACGCCGTACGAGACGCTGCTGAACGCGTACTGGCGCAACACCGATCCGACCGAAGGCGCCGGGCAGTTCTGCGATCTCGGATCGCAGTACCGCGCGGTGATTTTCTACGCGGACGATGCGCAGCGGCAGAAGGCCGAAGCCTCGAAGCAGTTGATCGAGGAGTCGCACCGCTTCACGCGCGTGCTGACGCGCATCCTGCCGGCCTCCACGTTCTGGATCGCCGAGGACTACCACCAGCATTTCTACAAGACGCACGCGTCCGCGTACCAGCAGTACCGCATCGGCTGCGGCCGCGACGCGCGGCTCCAGGAACTCTGGGGACGCTGACCCCGCTTCCAATCGACGCATTCGTCGACCGCATCCGCGCGGCCGTCGACGCGGCGCGCGCCGCCGTCGTCGTCGCCGCGCCGGGGGCGGGCAAGACGACGCGCGTGCCGCCGGCGCTCGTCGCGGACGGTCCGGTCATCCTGCTGCAGCCGCGCCGCGTCGCCGCGCGCGCCATCGCCGCGCGCATCGCGGAGGAGCGCGGCTGGACGCTCGGCCGCGAGGTCGGGTGGCAGATCCGGCAGGACCGCCGCTTCACCGCCGACACGCGGCTGCTCGTCGTCACCGAAGGGATTCTCACGGCGCGGCTGCAGCGCGATCCGCTGCTCGACGAGTTCCGCACGATCGTGATCGACGAGTTCCACGAGCGCAGCGTGCACGCGGATCTCGCGATCGCGCTCGCGAAGCAGGCGTGGCGCGCGCGGCCGGATCTTCGCATCGTCGTCATGTCGGCGACGCTCGACGCGGCGTCGGTGTCGGCGTTTCTCGACGGCTGCCCGGTCGTCGACGTGCCGGGCCGTCTGCATGCCCTCGACATCACGTACGCGCCGGGGCAGAGCGTTCCCGACGCCGCGATCGATCTCCTTGCCGCGACGCGCGGCCAGGTGTTGTGCTTCCTGCCGGGCGCGGCGGAAATCGCGCGCGCGATCGACGATCTGGCGCGGCTGACCGCGCGCGCGCCGGACGCCGACATCGACGTCGTGCCGCTGCACGGGTCGCTCGACGCGGCGGATCAGGATCGCGCCATCCATCCGTCGGCGCGCCGCCGCGTCATCGTCGCGACCAACATCGCGGAGACGTCGCTCACCGTGCCGGGTGTCACCGGCGTCGTCGACAGCGGCCTGCAGAAGGTGGCGCGCTACGATGCGGCGCGCGCGATCGATACGCTCGTCACCGAACGCATCACCGCCGACGCCGCCGATCAGCGCGCCGGCCGCGCGGGGCGCCTGGCGCCGGGTGTCGTGCGCCGGCTGTGGGATGCGCGCGATCGGTTGCGGCCGCACCGCGAACCGGAAATCCACCGCGTCGACCTGTCGTCGGCCGTGCTCGACGTCCTCGCGTGGGGCGGCGATCCGCGCACGCTCGAGTGGTTCGAGGCGCCGAAGCCCGCGGCGATCGATGCGGCGCTGGCGCTGCTCGCGCGACTCGGCTTGATCGCGGCTGGTGGCCTGACCGACATCGGCCGGCAGGCGCACCGGCTGCCGATGCACCCGCGTCTCGCCCGCAGCGTCGTCGCCTCGCGCTCGACGATGCGCGCCTGCGAGTTCCTGGCGGACGGCCGCCGCCTGCCGCCGCGCACCGCGTCGACGACGTCGGACCTGCTCGCCGTCGCCGGCGATCGCGTCGATGAGCGTGAATTCCGGCGAGCGATCTTCGCCGGCTTTCCCGATCGCGTCGCAAAGCGGCGCGAGGCCGCGTCGACGAGCTTTCTGCTGTCGACCGGCACGGGTGCGACGCTCGGCCGCGAGAGCGGCGTGCACGGCGCGGAGTTCCTCGTCGCGATCGACGTGACGAACGGCATCATCCGCATCGCCAGCGCGGTGGACCGCGAGTGGCTCGAGCCGACGGCGATCGAGACGATTCACCGGTTCGACGCGGCGTCCGGCACGGTGAAGGCCGCGGTCGTGAAGCAATACGACGCGCTCGTGCTGTCGGAGCATCCGATCGCACCCGATCCCGAGATCGCCGCCTCGCTCCTCGCCGACGCCTGGATCGCGCGCGGACCGCGCGACGCCGACCAGCAGCTGCTGCGCCGTGTGCGGTTTGCCGGCCTCGACGTCGACCTCGCCGAGACGATCCGCGCGGCGGCGTACGGCGTGCGGGCACTCGCCGATCTCGATCTCGCCGGCGCGCTGCCGGCGAACGTGCGGCGCGATCTTGATCGTCTCGCGCCCGCCGCCATCGCCGCGCCGAGCGGCCGCCGCATGCGCCTCGAGTACGGCGAGGACGGCTCGGTGTCGGCGTCGATCAAGCTGCAGGATCTGTTCGGCCTTGCGGAGACGCCGCGGATCGGCCCGCGCCGCGAGCCGGTGCTGCTCGCGCTGCTCGCGCCCAACGGGCGGCCGGTGCAGATGACGCGCGATCTCCGGAGCTTCTGGAACAACACGTATCCGCAGGTCCGCAAGGAGCTGCGCGGCCGCTACCCGAAGCACGCGTGGCCCGACGATCCGTGGACGGCTAAACGGTAGACGGCGCGGCGGCGACGATCGGCTGACCGCCCCGCGCCGCGTAGAAGCCGAACGCGGCGAGTCCGACGAGCAGCGCGAGCGCGAGTCCCGCGGGCGTGGCCCACCACGCCGAGAGGTGCAGCGTCATCGGCATGTTCGTCGCCATGTTGTCGGCGAAGCTGCCGACGACCAACGCGAGGAGGCCGAACCGGACCAGCACGAACGTCGCGGCCGCGACGACGAGCAGGTAACCGGCGAAATCCACCCACGTGCCGGTGATCGCGGCGCCGCCGTCGGTCAGCACCGTCAGCGCGACGACGCCGACGATGGCCGCCGCCCATCCGCGCCTGAACACGAGGCGGCTGACGATCAGGATCGACGTGAACACGAGCGCGCTCTGCATCGAGTTCTGGAGCATCGCGATCCACCGCGTCACCACGAGCGCCGTCGACGCCAGGACGGTCGCGTTGCCGCCAAACGGCGGCCGCGGCGCGACGTAGCCGAGGTACACCGGCGCCAGCGCCTGGGCGACCTCGATCGTGATCGTCACGGCCGCGAGCGCCAAGCCGATGAGAATGTCGCGGCCGACGCGCGGATCGCGGACGTGTCCGGAGAGGAACCGCGTCCAGCCGATGAGCGCGTCGGGCCATTGGCGCCGCGCGTACGGTTCGATCGCGAGATACAGCGCCCACACGAACGCGCCGAAGAAGCAGATGAAGCTGATCGCGAAGAGCAGCTCGCGCAGTTGCGCGTCGGGCGTCGAGACGAAGTGCGCGCCGAGGAGCCATCCGGTCAGCTGCAGTGCGATCAGCCACAGGCCGAGGCGTCCGGCGCCGCTGCGGTCGGCGCGGTTCTGGCGGAGATTCCGGCGCGCGAGGACGGCGCCGAAGACGAGCACGAGCAGCGACAGCGCCACGTTCATCGCGCTGACGAGCATCTGCGTCGTTGTGCGCGGCGGCGGCACCATGCGCGTCGGACGCGACCAGGGACCGATGACGTAGAACGACGTCGGGCGCCCGCGATACGCGGCGGCTTCGACGCGCAGTGTGATGTCGGGGCGGTCCGGCGACGGCCCCGACCACGCCGCGCGCGTATCCGCGTAGTGCGGCGGCGTCCACTGCGACGGCGTCGGCGCGAAGCGCGGCATGTCGAGCCCCGCGGCATCGAACAGCGCCCGCCAGTTCGGATCGCCGTGGTGGGACATGTCGGATTCGAGCTGCGGCGGCACGTCGTGGAATTCCTGCAGCCGGCCGCGCGTGTCGAGGAGCAGCAGCCGCTGACCGGTGGCGAGAAGCGGCGGATCGCTGGCCGTGACCGCGCCGGCCGGGATGTCCGGCACGAGATCGCGCGGGCTCGTGCGATACCAGAAGACGACGGTGGGCGGGGTGCCGCTGCGCAGCGTCGGCCACCAGTCGCGCGTCCCTTCGCCTTGCGCCCAGCGGACGGAGTCGGCGGCCACCATGAAGCCGCGCGCGCGATCCATCGGGACATCGTCGTAGCCGAACGACGCGATCATCTGCTCCGCGCGGTCGGCGAGGACGTCCGGCGGTTTGTCGAGCGGCACGAGGCCGACGAGCGACGCGCGCGGCGCGATCGCGGCCGACGCGAGCAGGACGACCGCGAACGCGAGCGCCATCGCCAGCGCCGGCCGGATCGGCATCGCGTCGGTTTCGCCCGCGGCGACGAGCATGTCCGGCGACGGCGTTTCGCCGGCCGCGAGGGCTTCCGCGAGCGGGTTGGCGCCGGGCAGCGCCGCCGCGAGCGCGAGCGCCGACGCCGGACGCTTCGCCGGATCGCGATCGATCGCGCGCAGGATCGCGCGCTCGACCGCCGGATCCACATCGCGCACGATCGCCGACGGCGTGATCACGGTGTTCGTGTCGTGGAGCTGCTTCAGCTCGCCGATGCTCTTCGCGTCGTAGGCGCGGCGGCCGGTGAAGATCTCGAAGAGGATCAGGCCGAGCGCGTAGATGTCGCTCTTGGCCGACGCGGGCGCGCCGCGCAGCAGTTCCGGCGCCATGTATTGCGGCGTCCCCGCAATGTCGGCGCCGACGTCGTGCGTGGCGGTCGCGATGCCGAAGTCGGTGATGCGCACGTTGCCGTCGCCGTCGAGCATGACGTTCGCCGGCTTCAGATCGCGGTGGATGACGCCGCGCTCGTGCGCCGCCGCGACGCCGGCACAGAGCTGGCGCGCGACGTCGACCGCCTTGTCGGCGGGGAACCGGCCGATGCGCCGCAGCAGCGACGCCAGGTCCTCGCCGTCGACGTACTCCATCGTCAGGAACGGCCGGCCGTTGGCTTCGCCGACGTCGTACAGGCGGACGACGTTCTTGTGCGAGACCTGCCGCGCCGTCCGCAGCTCGTTGTGGAACTGCGTCAGGCGCGCGGAGTCGCCGGCGACCGCTTCGGGCAGGAACTTCAGCGCGACCGGCTGGTCGAGCGTCAGGTCTTCCGCGCGGTAGACCTCGCCCATCCCGCCGCGGCCGAGCAGCGCGACGAGGCGGTAGCGGCCTGCGATGATCGATCCCGTCGCGAACCGCTTCGAGTCCGCCGCGACGGTCGCCATCGTGGGCGTCGCCCCGATCGTGAGGTCGTCGTCGCGGATCATCAGTGCGTCAGGCCGTAGATGATGTAGTTGACGCCCAGCTTGTAGGCTTCGTTCGTTTCGTCGAAGGGACGGAAGCCGCGCCCCGACCACTCCCAGTACTGCGACACGTCGGTGTTGTAGTTGACGATCACCTGCAGCCGTTTGTGCCGATCGTTGTCCTCGTAGATGCCGCGGAAGATCGGCTGGCCGCTGTTGTACGCCTGCGGGAAGTTATCGAGGCGGTTGATCTCGAAGAAGCAGTGAAAGATCGGATCGGTCGGCTGCATCTCGACGATCTGCGCCTCCGGCAGCACGCGTTTCATGTTCTCGGCGAACGGCTCCCAGCCGCCGCCGGGGATGCCGCGCCAGCCGGGCATCTTGAAATCGTCGACGATCAGGAAACCGCCCTTGAGCAAATAGTTCCGCAGCGCCGCCGCTTCCTTATCGGTGAGCGTCCACCAGCCGACCTCGATGATGTAGGCGACGGCGTACTTCGACAGCTCGGGATCGTCGAGCGTCACCGAATTGATCTCCGCGTCGTGCGCGCCGAGGTAGCTGACCTCGTTCATGATCTTCATCAGGTTCTGCTCGGCGATCGGATAGCCGTGAATCCACGACGGCCGTCCGCCGGCCCAGTAGCCGCCCGGCGCCGTTTCGTAGCGGACGCGGACGAACGTGAACCGTCCGTCGTAGGGCGTGTTCGGCAGCGGACCGCGAAGGCCGCGGTAGCCGCCAAAGCCGCCGAACTGCGCGTACGCCGCCGAGGTGAGCGCCAGCGCGGCGACGAGCATGCAGGCGGCGGTGCGCATGATGTCTAATCTAATGCAAACGCGCGTGATGATCCCATGGTGGCGGCTGGTGGCGTGGCTCTGGATCTGTTGTCTCGCGCTGCCGGTCGCGGCCCGCGCGCAAGCGGCGGCGGGCGCCGATCAGGATAAGCCTGGCGCGACGCCGGCATCGGCCACGGCGTCCCCGAACGTGATCAACGAATTCGCGCCGGATCTCACGCGGCGCTGAACGACGGACTGGAGGCAGCAGCATGATGCGACGAGCAGCAGGGATAACGGCGATCGTCCTCGGGACGACGATGGTGGTGGCCGCGCAGGGACGGCGGCCGGCGAGCCCGGTGGGCAGCTCCGCGGTGGAGGTGGGCGGCACATACGATCCGAAGGCGGCCGAACCGACCTACGTCGGCGGCAAATGGATCGAGATCACGTACGGCCGCCCGATTCTCCGCGGCCGCGACGTCTTCGGCAGCGGCGCGAACTACGGCAAGGTCGCCAATCCCGATCAGCCGGTGTGGCGCGCCGGCGCGAACGTCACGACGCAACTGAAGACGGAAGTGCCGCTCGTGATCAACGGCAAGACCGTCGCGCCGGGCACCTACACGGTGTTCGTCGATCTAAAGCCGAACAAGTGGACGTTCATCCTGTCGAACTGGAAAGCGCAGACGCGCTACGACCCGAACAACAAGCAGGAGATCTGGGGCGCCTACGGCTACACGCCCGACAAAGACGTCGTCCGCGCGCCGATGAAGATGGAGACGCTGCCGCACTCGCACGCGGAGATGTCGTGGGAATTCCTCGACATGACCAACACCAGCGGCGCGCTCGCGGTGATGTGGGAGAAGACGATGGGCCTGGTGCCGTTCACGATCGGCTCATAGCATCTCGATCGGCATCGATCGGACGACGAGCTCGCGCTGCTGAAACCGATCCGCGAGCTCGTCCCGATAGCGCTTCCACCAGTCGCGATCGAGCGACGCCACCATCACTTCGACGATCACCACGTCGTCGCGATCGACGTGGCCCGTCGGCGCGGTCCACAGGCCTGTGGCCGGCGACCGCGTGTAGGCGGTGACGCCGCCGAAGCGCTGGGTCAGCTCGCGGCGCACGCCGGCGAACATCGGTTCGCCGAACGGCACGCCGTAGTTGTCGGTGACCGGCAGCAGGATTTGAACGAGATGCACGCCCTCGATCTTATTCCGCGCGCCGCCGCTACTTCTTCATCTCGTCCGCGAGCGTCTGGATCCGTCCGGTCAGACCGCCGAACAGCGGCGGGTTGGCAGGCGGCGTCTTCGGGTTGGCGACCGTGTCGGCATATCCAGCCGCGGTGTACTTGGCCGGCACCTTCCACCCTTCGTCGGCGAGCTGCTGCGGCGTCTTGCCGGCTTTCAGGCCCGCTTCCGCCCACGCCGTCCAGTCCGTGTTGAATTCCTGAAACGTCTGCAGATCGGCCCACGTCGTCGTCGTGTTGCTGTGGCCGTTGATGAGCGTGTCGACGTTCTTGATGCCGGCGTGCGTCTTCTTCAACGTGTCGGGATACTTGATCACGCTGCCGCCGTTGGCGGGATCGACGAGCGGGATGCCCTTGCCGGCGAAGAGATCGCCGATGTGCGCCGTGCGGAGCGCCGGGAAGACCACGATCGCGTCGCCGTTGGTGTGGCCGGGACCGAAGTAGTAGAGATCGATCTGGTCGGCGCCCTTGCCGATCGTCATCTTGTCCTTGAACGTCCGCTTCGCCATGCCGACGTTGTTGTGTTCCTTGAAGATCGGCATCTTTTCCATGTTCGCCTTCGTGTTCTCCTGCGCGACGAAATCGATCGTCGCCGGGAACTCCACGTTGCCGCTCACATGGTCGCCGTGGGTGTGCGTGTTGATCAGGCGCGTCACCGGCTTGTTGGTGAGCGTCTTGATCTTGTCGAGAATCGGCTGACCCCACCCGGGATTCTTCGCGTCGACGACGGTGACGCCGTCGGCCGTGATGAAGACGGCCGTGTTGCCGCCGCCGCCCTTCAGCACGTACAGGTTGTCCTTGACCTTGTCGACGTCGATGGTTTTCGGTCCCTGTGCCTGCTGCGCTTTCAACGCGCCGATCGCTCCGACCGCGATCAGCAGCGTCAGCACGATGCCTCGTTTCATGAGATGCCTCCAGGAAAGAAGACCCGTTGGATGAACCAGAACGCGCCGGCGGCGATGACGACGACCGATCCGGCGAAGGCGAGCTGGCGCCCCGCGCTCTCGCTGCGGCTGCGCAGCCACGCGAGCGCCGATGCGACGAAGACGACGACGATCAGCTGCCCGATCTCGACGCCGACGTTGAACGAAAAGAGCGACCAGCCGAGCGCGCGCGCCGGCAGGTCCATCTCGCGGAGCACGTTCGCGAAGCCGAAGCCGTGGATGAAGCCGAACGCGAACGCGATCCACGCGCGCACGTCGCGCCCCTCGCGCACGAGCAGGTTGTCGGCGCCGACGTACACGATGCTGAGCGCGATCGCCGGCTCGATGATCCGCGCCGGCGGCGACACGAGGTTCAGCGCCGCCAGCGACAGCGTGATGCTGTGCGCCACGGTGAACGACGTGACGACGACGGCGAGCTGACGGATCGTGCCGCCGAGCAGCAGCAGGCCGACGAGAAAGAGCAGATGGTCCGGCCCGATCAGGATGTGATGGATGCCGGCCGGCAGGAACTTCTTCACCACGGCGAAGGCGCCCTGACGCGTCCCGGCGTAGTAGTCGAAGCGATCGTGCGGCGCGTTGATGATCGCCTGCGTCAGCGCGTCGCCGTCGTAGACGTTGATGAACGTCTGGTGCTGCGCGTCGTACGGGAAGAGGTGGCCGGCGACCGTCAGCGTGCCCGGCGGCGACGCGAGCGGATACGTCATCCGCAGGCGCAGCGATTGACGATCGGGAATCGTTTCCATCCCGAGCCATGTCGGCGTCAGCGTGCGGCCGTCCGCGGCGACGGTGAACCGCGGCGCCAGCATCTCGGCGAGCGCGCGCGCGTAGCGGTTCGCGCCGTCGCGCTCGAGCAGCCGGTTCGGATCGCTGACGTTCAGATCGTGCGCCGCGTCGAACACGTGGACGACGAGCGATCCTTCGATCGCGCCGGGCTGCAGCCGCAGATCGAGATAGCTGAACGGCACGGGATGCGCGGCCGCCCGCGTCGCGCACACGAGCGCGACCACGACCGCCACGGCGAGCGATTTCACAGAGGGGCAATGGTAACGTAAATCGATGGAGATCGCGCCCGGCGCGTATCGCTTTGCGCGCTGGCTGGATGGGTCGCGGCAGCGTGCGCTGGCCGACGAGTGCCGCGCGCTCGTGGACGGCGCGGTGCCGGCGTACGTGCCGATCGTCCGCGGCGGCGGCAAGATGCACGTGCGCATGCTGTGCCTCGGGCGTCACTGGAACGGCAAGACGTACCGCTACGAGCCGACGCGCGCCGATTTCGACGACCTGCCCGCGCCGCCGCTCCCCTCGTCGTTCCGCGCGCTCGCGCGCGAGATCGCCGCATCCGCCGGCATGACGCTCGACGCGGACCTCTGCATCCTGAATTACTACGACGCGGACGGCCGCATGGGGCTGCACCAGGACAAGGACGAAAGCCCCGAATCGATCGCGGCCGGCATTCCCGTCGTCTCGGTGTCGATCGGCGACACGGCGCGGTTTCTGTTCGGCGGGTTGAAGCGGCGCGATCCGATTGCGGCGATCCTGCTCGAATCGGGCGACGCGTTCGTCTTCGGCGGCCCGGCGCGCCTCCGCTATCACGGCGTGTCGCGCATCGTCCCGCACACCGCGCCGCCTGAGCTCGGCATGTCGGGACGGTTCAATCTGACGTTCCGCCGCTACTGACCTCCGCTACACTGGCGCAGCGCTCCCCCGATGGCCACGCTCGACGGACGTACGCTCGGACGCTACCAACTGATCGCGCCGCTCGGTGCCGGTGCGATGGGCGAGGTGTATCGCGCGCACGACACGCGGCTCGACCGCGACGTTGCGATCAAGCTCCTGCCTGCCGCGCGCCTCGCCGACGAGGACGCACGCGGCCGACTGCGGCGCGAAGCGGACGTGCTGTCGCGGCTGAACCATCCGAACATCGCGACGATTTTCGATTTCGACACGACGGACGGCATCGACTTCGTCGTGATGGAGCTCGTCGCCGGCGAAACGCTGGCGGCGCAGGCGGCGCGCGGTCCGCTCGACGTGCAAGAGGTGCTGCGCATCGGACGCGAAATCGCGAACGCGCTCGCCGAAGCGCACGAGCGCGGCGTGATTCATCGCGACCTCAAGCCGGGCAACGTGATGGTGACGCCGAAAGGGCAGGTCAAGCTGCTCGACTTCGGCCTCGCGCAGCGCGCCGTCACGGTCGACGCGATGACCGACGTGGCGCTGACGGCCTTGGCCACAGACGCCGGCATCGCCGGCACGTACCCGTACATGGCGCCGGAGCAGCTTCGCAACGGCCCGCTCGGGCCGTGGACCGACACGTGGGCGCTCGGGGCGGTGCTCTACGAAATCGCGACCGGGCGCCGCCCGTTCGGCGCCGACAATCTCGTCGCGCTCATCGACGACGTCCTCAATCACGAGCCGCCGCCGCCGTCGCGCTTCAACGCGTCGCTGCCGCCGGCGTTCGATCAGCTCGTGCAGAAGGCGCTGTCGAAATCGCCGGCCGGCCGCTTTCGATCGGCCGCCGAGTTGGGCGCGGCGCTCGACGTGCTGCGCGGCGCCGGGCCGCGGCGCGGTGCGGCGCCGGCGGGCGCTGGACCGACACGACGCTCGACGCGGTGGCTCGCCGGCGCGTCGATCGCCGTGCTGCTCGTCGCGGCCGGGGTCGCCGGCGCGGGGCGCTGGCTGCGACGGGCCGCGCCGGCGCCGCCGGCGGCGCGGCTGTCGGTGCTCGTGGGCGGCGTCGAGAACCGCACGGGCGACCCCACCTACGATCAGATGCTGCCGGAGCTGCTCGCCACGTCGCTCGAGCAGTCGCATGCGATCGAGGTCTATCCGCAGTCGAGCCTCGCGTACGTGCTGCGCCGCATGCAGCGCGATCCATCGACGCGCATCGACGAGGCGGTCGGCCGCGAAATCTGCCAGCGCGAAGGGTTGTCGGCGGTGGTCCTGCAGTCGATCACGAAGCTCGGCTCGTCGCTCGTGCTCGTCGCTCGCGCCGTGCAGCCGGACGGCCGCGTAGCGGCGGCAAGCGAGCAGACGCTGGCCGACCCGGGCCAATTGCCGGCGCGGATCGACGAAGCGGCCAAATCGGTGCGCGCGGCGCTCGGCGAATCGCAGTCCGCCATCGCGCAGGCGTCGAGGCCGCTCGCCGACGTCACGTCCAAGTCGCTCGATGCCGTCCGCTTCTTCACGCTCGGCCGCGAGCGGCTGTACGCGGGCGACGCGCGCGGCGCGCTCGTGTTCATGCAGAAGGCGGTCGACGTCGACCCGGACTTCGCGATGGCGCAGCAAGGGCTCGGCGTGGCGTATCAGAACGTGTTCGACAACGAGCACGCCGAGGAGCATTTCCGCGAAGCGGCCGCCCGCGCGTCGACGCTGCCCGAGGTCGAGCAGGAGAAGATCCTCGGCGACTTCAACATGATTCGGCGCAACTACGACGCCGCGTGTCCCCACTTCGAGGTGCTCGTCGCGCTGCGGCCGCGCGACCCGCTCGCGCTGCTCAGCCTCGGGTACTGCGCCGCGCGGCGGCTCGACTTCACCACGGCGGTCAACGCCACGAAGAAGGCGTACGACATGCAGCCGACGCCGCGCGCGACGATCAACCTCGCGTTGATGGAACTGCTGGCCGGCGACGCGGAGAAGGCGAGCGAGCTCCTCGCGCCGATCGAAGGGCGCATGCCGACCAACGCGCAGGTCGGTTTCGTCGACGGGAAAGCGCTCTTCGTGCGCGGGCGCATCGCCGACGCGCGCGCGCTGTACAGCCGCATGGCGGCGGCCGGCGGCGACAGCGAAATCGAGGGACACGCCGGCCTCGCCGATTTGGCGCGCGCCGCGGGCCGCGCCGACGAGGCGCGCCGCGAGCTCGAGGCCGAGCGCGCCGCGGCGGTTCGGCGCGACAACAGTTTCTCCGCGACGATCGCCGCGATCGGCCTCGCCGACCTCGCAGCGACGACCGGCGCGCGCGACCAGGTGCGCGCCGCGATGGCGCACGTGCCCCTGGATTCGACCGACGTCCTCGTGCTGTATCGCACCGCCCGCGCATGGGCGCGCGCCGGCGAGCCGACGCAGGCGGCCGCGGCGCTCGCGCGCCTCGATGCCGTGGCGCCGGAACACTCCCGCCAGTTCGATGCGCTGAAAGCGATGGTCCGCGCCGAAGTCGATCTGGCCGCGTCGAATGCCGCCGCCGCGGTGAAGGATGCGGAAGCCGCCGTCGATTTCCAGAAATCGGGCGCCGCGCTCGACACGCTGGGCCGCGCGTACCTCGCCGCCGATCGGCCCGCCGATGCCGCGAAGGCGTTCGATCAGGCGCTGCAGCGCCCCGGCGAGCGCTGCGATTCCGACGATGGGCCGGCGTGCTATCGGGTCAGCGAGATGCGCGCCTGGCTCGCCGCGCACCGCTGACACGCGGGCGCCGCGGCATGCCGACGCCCGCCACGTAGAGCAGCGTTTCGGAGACGCCGTCGATGCCGAGCGCACGCTCCACGGCGGTGTCGGCGAGCGCGGCGGTCGTGAACGGCGCGAGCCCCAGCCACGTCGCGACGAGGCAAAACGTCTGCGCGAGGTGACCCGTCTCGAGCGACACGATCCGGTACGCCCGCGGCGCACGGTACTTGAACATCGTCCGCGGCAGCAGCGCGGTCATGAAGCAGACGGCACACGCCTTCGCCACGTGCGCCTGGCCGAGCGCGAAGCGGCGCACGGCGTCGCGCATGGCGCCGCGCCGGAGGCGCTCGAGCGCGTGATCCTTCACGCTGTAGTGATACAGCCCTTCGGCCAGGCCGGCGACGTTCAGCGCGGCGACGTACACCTCGCCGGGATGGCGGGCTCCGCCGGACGGGCTCGTCTTGTGGAGGAGCGTGCCGAAGTTCGGTGACGCGATCGTGCCGGTTGCGCCCCACGTGTAGTGGAGCAGCGACGCGAGCGCGTCGACCGTGATCGGTTCGCCCGAGAATTCGCGATGCGTCCGTCGATCGAGCAGCACGCGCGCGAACTCGCCGTCGGCGGGACGCGCCGGCGGGAGACGGCGATGCGGCAGGCGCGGGTTGCGTTTGAAGAGCGGCGGCTGCGGCGATTCGGCGAGCAGCGCGCGCGCGACGCGCGGCCACTGCGCCGGCGGGACGAACGGCGCGTCCTTCGTCGCGAAGTGGAAGACGCTCGCGGCCGTCCAGTCACGCCACGTGTCGGCGACCGACGCGCACAGCCGCGCGTCTGCCGACCCTTCGCGGACGAGGAGCGTGTGCGCGACGAGCTGCCGGACCGCGCGGGCGACGCTGGCGCGGCTGAACGCCGGCAGCGCCGCCGCGAGCGCCGTCCCGGGCCGCCAGTCGTCGAAAAAGGAAAGGATCGTGACCGTGATCGGATCCGCGGAGACGGCGATCCGCGTCACGTAGTTCTCGAACACGAGCTCGCGCGCTTTCCAGTACGCGTGCAGCGTGGGTGCGCGCCGAAGGCGCGGGGCGGACGGCACTAGCCGACGAAGAACATCGCCGACATCACCTGCTTGTGCTTCTTCAGCTTCAGCTCGAGATTTTTGTGCGCCTTCGCCACATCACGCATCGACCTGTTCACCGCCGCCTGCCGCTTCGCCTGCGTCATCGTCTTCTTGCGCGCCTTTGCCATCGGAACCTCCAGGGGCCGCTTTTATAGCACAATGACCGCCGTGGCGCGTTCGTCCCGTCGCCGAATGATCAGGCTGCCTGGATCGACGCTCGCGCCGATCGCGCGCGCGCACTGCGTGCCGGCGTCGCGATCGCGTCAGCGGCTGACGCTGACGCTTCGCCTGCGATCGCGCGAAACGCGGTTCGATCTGGTGTCGTTGCTGCGGCAGATCACCGAGGGGCGGCGGCTGCCGCTGCGCCGCGACGAGTTCACGGCGCGATTCGGCGCCGCGCGCGCCGACATCGTGCGCGTGAAGCGGTTCGCGCGCGCGCATGGCTTTCGCGTCGGCCGCGTGTGGATCGCCGAACGGCGCCTGCACCTGAGCGGCCCCGTGTCGGCGCTCGCCGACGCGTTCGGCGTCAAGCGCGTCGTCTACTCGGACGGGCAGACGCAGTGGCCCAGCTACACCGGCGCGGTCTACATGCCGGCGGAGATCGCCGGCTGCGTCGTCGGCGTGTACGGGTTCGACCGGCGTCCGCAGGCGACGCGCAACGCGGCGGCGGCGGCGAAGGCGGCGCGGCCGCGGATCTCGTACGAGCCGCCGCGCGTCGGCGACCTCTACGCCTTTCCGCCGGAGGCCGACGGACGCGGGCAGACGGTGGGCGTCATCGCGCTCGGCGGCGGCTATGTCGAATCGGACTTGCGCGCGTTCTTCAGACGGCTGCGCATCCCGAAGCCGCGGTTCACGCCGGTGTCGGTCGCGGGCGCGCGCAACGCGCCGGGCGGCCGGACCGCGGCGTACGACGGCGAAGTGACGGGCGACATCGAGACGATCGGCGCGCTCGCGCCCGGCGCACACGTCGTCGTCTACTTCGCGCCGAACACCGCGCAGGGTTTTCTCGATGCAGTCTCGACCGCGGTCCACGACACGACGCACGCCATCTCGGTGCTCTCGATCAGTTGGGGATCGGCCGAAGTGCACTGGGCGCGGCGGACGCTGAAGGCGCTCAACGAAGTGCTGCTCGAGGCGGCGGTGCTGGGCGTCACGGTGTGCTGCGCGTCCGGCGACCACGGCGCATTCGCCGACACGTTCGATCGCGTGCATCACGTCTGCTTTCCGGCATCGAGCCCGTACGCCGTGGCCTGCGGCGGCACCACGTTGGTCGCGCGCCGCGACCGCGTCGCGTCGGAATCGGTCTGGAACAATCACACCGGCGCGAGCGGCGGCGGCGTCAGCGTCGTGTTTCGCACGCCGCGGTGGCAGCACGGCAGCCGCGTGCCGCAGGCCGCCAACGGCACGCGCGGCCGCGGGGTTCCCGACGTGGCGTCGAACGCCGATCCGACGACGGGCTTTCGCGTCTTCTGCCACGGCGCGTGGCACGTCGGCGCCGGCACGAGCGCCGCCGCGCCCGTGTGGGCTGCGCTGATCGCGCGCGTCAACCAGTTGCGCCAGGTGCCGGTGGGGCTGGTGACACCGTTCTTCTACGATCAGTATTCGCGCCTCGCGCGTGACGGCGCGATCCGCTCCATCACGCGCGGCGGCAACGGCACCTACCGCGCGCGGCGCGGATGGGACTGCTGCACCGGTCTCGGCGTGCCGCACGGCACCAAGCTCGCCGCCGCGCTCACCGCGACCGTGCCGCTCGCCAGGCTGAGATCGCCGCGATAGCCTGACGCGTCTCGACGATTCAGCACCGTCCCGCCGGCCACATCAGACGTGCTACAAAAGGGTGATGGCGCGCGTGCCCGTTCGGAGTTCGCTCGTCGTGGCGCTCGCCGCGTCCGCCGCGCTCGTCTCGGCGCAGACGCGAAGGCCTGCGGGCCTTCCGTCCGTCGCCGACTGGACGCGGTTCGGCTTCGACGCCGGCCGCTCGAACACGTCGACCGACGACACCGGCCTCACCGCGGCGAACATCGCGACACTGCAGCGGCAGCAGATCGCGCTCGAGGACGGCGTCGACGCGTCGCCGATCGTTCTCTCGGCGGTGACGATCGGCGGCTCGCTCGTCGACGCGCTGTTCGTCACGACGCACTACGGCAAGACGATCGCCGTCAACGCAAACAGCGGCGCGATCCTGTGGACGTACACGCCGGCGACATACACGTCGCTCTTCGGTTCGCGCCAGATCACGAGCGCGACGCCGGTCGCCGATCCCGGGCGCCAGTTCATCTACGCCGCGTCGCCGGACGGCCGCATCCAGAAGCTGGCGATCGCCGATGGCCATGCGGTGTGGAGCACGGCGATCACGCGCCTGCCCGCGCGCGAGAAGATCGCCTCGTCGCTCAACTTCTTCAACGGCCGCGTGCTGGCGACGACGGGCGGATATGTCGGCGACGCGCCGCCGTATCAGGGACACGTCGCGATCCTCGACGCATCGACCGGATCGATCGTCAGCGTGTGGAATTCGCTCTGCAGCGACCGCGCCGGGTTGATCGATCCCGCCAGCTGTCCCGAAAGCGGCTCCGCCATCTGGGGCCGCGCCGGCGCCGTCGTCGACGCCGCGACCGGAAACATCTTCGTCGCGACCGGCAATGGCCGCTGGGACGGGCGCACCAACTGGGGTGATGCCGCGCTCGTCCTCGATCCCACGGCGACGCAGTTGCTCGCGAGTTACACGCCGACGAACACGGCGGAGCTCGACGGCGCCGATCTCGATCTCGGTTCGACGTCGCCGGTGCTGCTCGGCGGCGGCTTCGTCGCGCAGGGCGGAAAAGATCACGTCATCCGTCTGCTGAGCACGCGGCAGATGGCCATCGGCCAGCGCGGCGGCGAACTGCAGGTCGTCGCAACGCCGTCGGGCAGCATGCTCTTCACCGCGCCGGCGGTGTGGACGACGGGCGGCGCGACGTGGGTGTTTACCGCCGACGGCAGCGCGACCGCGGCGTGGCAGTTCCGCGACGGGTTGCTGCAGCAGCAATGGCGCGCCGCCAACGGCGGCACGAGTCCCATCGTCGCGAACGGCCTCCTGTTCGTGCACGATCCGCGCGGCGGCCTGCGCGTGTACGACGCGTTGTCGGGGCGCGCGATCGCGACGCTCGACTGCGGCACGGCGCACTGGGGCAGCCCGATCGCGGTCCGCGCGCTCGTCGCACTCGCCGAGTACACGACGCCCGGACGCACGGGCGTGCTCGACATCTGGCGACTGCCGGGAGCACGGCGGCGATGAGCCCCGGCCGTGTGCGCCTCGCCTACGCGGTCGCGATCGCGACCGACGTGCTGCAGTTCGCGCTCGGCCCGTTCGGTTGGCCGCTCGTCGACGAAATCCTCGACGTGATCGCCGCCGCCGTCACCTGGAAGCTCCTCGGCTTTCATCCGTTGCTGCTGCCGACCTTCATCCTCGAAGCGCTGCCCGTCGCCGATTTGCTGCCGACGTGGACGGGCTGCGTGGCGCTCGTGGTGTCGATGCGCCGAAAACAGATGCGGAGAGTCCCATGAACAGGATCGTCGCCGTCGCCGCGGCGTGCGCGTTCGCCGCCACCGCCGCCCTCGCCCAGGAGACCAAGCCGGTGCCGAAGGATTCGGCGCGCGTATCGGTGCCCGGCTGTTCGAAGGGCTACATCTTCACCGTCGCGTCGAGAAGCGTGAACGAGGCGGGCACGAACGTCGACATCGCCGAAGGCACGCACCTGCGGATGAACGGACCGAGAAAACTGATCAACGAGATCAAGGCGCACGAAGGCCAGATGATTCAGTTGACCGGCGTGATGAAGAAGGATCAGCTGCCGACCGGCGGCGTGAATCTTGGCGGCGGCGTGCACGTCGGAGCGGCCTCGCCGGTGGGCGGCATGGCGCAGCCCGGCGGCGGACAGAACTTCATCGACGTCGAAGGCTACAGCGTCATCCCCGACAAGAGCTGTCCGTCGCGGTAAGCGCTAGTTTCGGTTCTCCGTCTTGAAGTTCACCGTGACGGTGACGATCCCTTCGTACGGAATCGGCGTGTAACGCCACTGCCGGACCGCTGCGATCGCCGACTGCGCGAATTGATCGTTGGTTGACTGCAGGACGCGGACGTCGCCGATCGTGCCGTCGCGATGGATCACCGCGTCGAGCACGACCGTCCCCGGCATTCGCGCGCGCTCGAAGATCGGCGGATACACCGGCTTCACCTTGTTGAGCAGCGTCAGGTTGCCGCCGGATCCGAGGCGCACCGGTCCGGATCCCGCGCCGGCCGCGCCCTGCGCGTCGGTCGCGCTTGCCTGGCCCGCCCCGCCGGTCGACGGCTCCGGCTCGGGCATCGCCTGCGCGCGCATCACCTTCGTCGGCGCCGGTTTCTTCGGCGCCGCGGGTTTCGGCGCGACGGTCGCGGCCGTGCCGGCCGTTCCCGTCGGGCCCGGCACGTAGGCGGCAATCCCGACGGTGGACACACCCGCCGAGCTCATCCGCACGGGCGCGTGCCGCGTCGCGACATAAATCGTGGTGAACAACGCGACATGAAAGGCGAGCGCGGCGACGTACACCCCGGTCGTCACGCGCCGATGCCGTGGAATCGTCGTCGTCGATTTGCCGAGCAGGTCGATCACGCCCGTCAGATGAGCAAGGGCGTTGCCACAGCGTTATTCGTAGCGAAGAGCTAGCGTCGGATTGACGCGCGTCGCGCGGCGGGCCGGGATGTAGCCCGCCAGCGCGGCGACGACGCCAAGCAGCGCGACCGCGCCGACGATGGTCGTCGGGTCGCTCGCGCTGATTCCGTAGAGCTGGTTGCCGACGATCCGGTTCAATCCCCACGCGGCGACGAGTCCGAGCGCCATGCCGGTGCCGACGAGCGCGAGCACTTCGCGCATCACGAGCCAGACGACGTCGCCGTGCACGGCGCCGAGCGCCATGCGGACGCCGATCTCGCGCGTGCGACGGGCGACGGTGTAGGCCATCACGCCGTAGAGGCCGATGACCGCCAGCAGCGTCGCCAGGACGCCGAACGCACTCGACAGCGTCGCGATGAATCGCTCGACGAGCAGCGACCGATCGATTTGTCGTTCGAGCGTACGCAGGTTGTAGACCGGCACGTTCGCGTCGAGTTCGCGCACGCTCCGCTGCGCCGCGCCGAACGCCGCCGACGGATCGCCCGTGGTCCTCACGTAGACGACGATGGCGCCTGGCGTCTTGTCTTCGTAAACGGGGAAGAACACCTGGCGCGGAATGTCGTCGCGGACGCCGGTGTACTTCGAGTCGCGGACGATGCCGACGATTTCGATCGGCGTCGGCGTGCCCGGATTGCCGCCAAAGCCGATGTGCCGCCCGATGGCTTCGCGGCCGGGGAAGTACTTCTTCGCGAAGCTCTCGTTGACGATTACGTGGCGGTAGCCGTTGTCGAAGCCGTCGGCGCGCGGGTCGACGTTGGCGAGCTGCGGTCCCTGATCGCGATCGTCGAACTCGCGTCCCGCCAGCACCGGGATGCCCATCGTCCTGAAGTACCCGGGGCTGACGGCGTTGCAGTACGGATTCATTGGCTCGCCTTGCGCGGGGTGGTACCCCTCGACCGTCACGGTGCTATCCCACTCGCTGCCGTCGAGCAGTCCCATGTACGCGAACGCCACGCCCTGCACGCCCGGCTGCGCGCGGAGGCGGTCGACGAGCGATCGATAGAGCGGCGGCACGCGGACGGGCGTGTAGCCCGCGAGACCGGGCTGGATATTGAACGCGATGACGCTCTCGGCGTTCAGCCCGAGATCGACGAGCCGCAGGTTGCGAAGCGTGCGGATGAAGAGCCCGGCGCCGATGAGCAGCAGGATCGAAATCGTCACCTGCGCGACGACGAGCGCCTTGCGGAAGCGGACGCCGCCGCCGACGACCGACCCGGCCTGATCTTTCAGCACCGGCGCGACGTCCGGCTTCGTCGATCGCAGCGCGGGCGCCAGGCCGAACAGCAGCCCGGTCGCGAGCGAGAGCGCGAAGTTGAACGTGAGCACGCGCCAGTCCATCGCGCCGCTGATCACGTGCGGGACGTCGGACGTCGGCAGGAAGCCGAGCAGGAACTTCGTCGTCCACGCGGCGACGACGAGGCCGAGCGCGCCGCCGACGAGCGCGAGCGAGACGCTTTCGACGAGGAGCTGGCCGACGATCTGCGACCGGCTCGCGCCGATCGCCAGGCGCAGCGCGATCTCTTTCTGCCGCGCCGTCGCGCGCGCGATGAGCAGGCTCGCGACGTTCGCGCACGCGATCAGCAGCACGCCGGCGACGATGCCGAAGAGCATCCAGAGCGGCTGCGTGAGCTGCTGGCGGATCGGCGATCGTCCCTGCGCCGCCGGCAGCAGGCTCATCGTCCCCTTCAGGAACTCCGCGCGCGTGTAGGGCGTCGTCTTCGCGAACGGCGCGTCTTTGACTTCCTGCTCGAGAATGCCGCGGAAGTACGGCTGCAGGACGGCGAGCGCGCGCTCCGGCGTCACGCCGGGCTTCAGGCGCGCGAAGACGTTGACCCATCGGCTGCGGCGGTTCTCGACGTCGTCCCAGTTCGGCGTCATCTGCGCCTTCAGGGTGACGGGCACGAAGACGTTCGACGCCGATCCGATGTCGAGGCCGGTGAAGCCCGCCTGCGAGACGCCGATCACGGTGAGGTTGTTGTTGTTGATCGTGATCGTCCGGCCGATGATCGATCGGTCGCCGCCGTAACGGTTGCGCCAGTAGTCGTAGCTGAGCACGGCGACGAAGCTGCCGCCCTTCTCGCGGTCGTCGTCGGGCGCGATGAGGCGGCCCGCCGCGGCGCCGACGCCGAGCACCGGGAAGTACGTGCCCGACACCAGCTCGCCGAGGACGCGCTCGGTGCGGCCGTCGATGCCGACGTTCATCGCAATCGGCCGCCGCGCGAACATGCCGCTGAAGATCTTCGGCGTCGGCGCGGCGTTCGGCACCGGCGGCGTCACCCGCGGCAGCGGCGGCGCGCCGCCGCGATCGACGAAGTTGTCGCGGAAGTCTTCGTACATCGGGAACGACAGCATGTTGCCGCCCGAATTGCTGCCGTAGTGGTTGCGCGCGCCGTTGAAGAGCACGAGCTGTTCGGGCGCGTTGACCGGCAGCAGCCGGAGGAGGACCTCGTCGACGAGCGTGAAGATGGCCGTGTTCGCGCCGATGCCGAGCGCGATGGACGCGAGCGCCACGATCGTGAAGAGCGGCGAGCGCGTCAGGGCGCGCCAGGCGTAGCGGACGTCGCGAAGCATGCGACAGTTAGACGGAATGCGCGCGCCGCGGGTTGACTGCCCCCGCCAACGCTGGCAAGGTGAGCCGTATGGGCGACGGCCGCCGGCGGCGCCGGGCCGCCGATCGGAACGATCAGAAGATGTCGGCCGATCGCACGACGAGGCCCGGCACGACCGACGACTCCGCCGTACGGTCGCCTCGCGCCGTCCGTTCGGTCGGGAGCGCGGCGGTGAAGTCGACGATGGTCACCTGTTGCGCCTGGGGATCGACCAGCCAGTACTCGCGCACGCCGTATTGACGATACCAGCCGCGTTTCTCGCATCGATCCCGCCCGGCGGTGCCGGGCGACAGCACCTCGGCGACGAGGTCCGGCGCGCCCCAGATCTGATCGCGAATGATGGCGGCGCGAGCGCTCGTGACGAACAACACGTCGGGCTGCACGATCAACGCCGCGTCGTGATCCAGGACGACGTCGATCGGCGCGATGACGACGTGCCCGAGCCCTTCGGTGCGCGCCGCGAGCACCTGCGCGACACGCAAGACGAGCACTTGATGCATGTAGAACGGCGCCGGCGGCTCGCGGAGGATGCTGTGCGCGAGCTCGCGCGGTCGATTCGTTTCTTCCGTCTCGTACAGGTATTCGTCGGCCGTCATACCGACGACGATGCCATCGTCGTCGGTGCAGGTCAAGCGCGCTGTGGCGATTGAACGCATCGCCGACGCGCACGACGATCGCCTCGCGCCGTTTCGCGGCGTCGCCGATCCGGAGCTGGTGCGGCGGCGCGGTCAGTTCATCGCCGAAGGGCGGCTCGTCGTCCGCCGCGTCGCCGGCGATGCGCGGTTCCACGTGCGCGCGCTGATGACCAACGACGCCGCGCGCGCGCAGCTGGCGGATGCGATCGCGCGGCTGCCGGAGGAGACGCCGGTCTACGTGTGTGCGGCGGACGCGTTCGTCGCGGTGACCGGCTACCACATCCATCGCGGCTGTCTCGCGCTCGTCGACCGGCCGCCGGCGCGCACCGTCGACGAGGTCGTCGCCGCGGCGGAGACGATCGTCGTTCTCGAGGCGGTCGCGAACGCCGACAACGTCGGCGCGATCTTCCGTCATGCGGCGGCATTTGGCTGCGGCGCGGTCGTGTTGAGTCCGGGCTGCTGCGATCCGTTGTACCGGAAGGCGATCCGGACGTCGATGGGCGCGGTGCTGCAGGTGCCGTACGCAATCGCGTCGGCGTGGCCGGACGCGCTCGCGCGTGTGCGTGCCGCGGGTTACACGATTGCCGCGCTGACGCCGCGCGACATCGCGACGCCGCTCGACGCCTTCGCGCGCAAGCGCCCAACGCGCGTCGCGCTGGTGGCGGGCACGGAAGGCGCAGGCCTGAGCGCGGACGCCGAGGCGATGGCCGACGTGCGCGTGCGCATTCCGATCAGCGGCGCGGTCGATTCGCTGAACGTCGCCACGGCGGTCGCGATCGCGCTCTACGAAGTGAGTAGGGAGTAGGGATTAGGGAGTAGGGATTAGAGAGTCGCGAGTCCGGAGCGGACTAGCTTGAAGGATCGAGAGAGCGAAGCAAACCGTGCAACACGCGGCCGGACTCCGCGAGGAGCGATTCGAGCTTGCGACGGTTTGCGTCACGAATGAACCCGCGACGGGTAGCAATTTCACATTGGGTATCGAGTTCCCCGTGCGAGCCGAGAGCGATGTACAAGTGACTGACGTAGCCCGCCGTCCGTAGCCGGGTGCCCTCCGCGATATTCGACGGCACAGATACCGCCGATTTCCGCATTTGCTGCGATAGTCCGAACCACTCTCGACGCGGGAAGTTCTCGGTCAGCGCGTACACGGTGTCCGTCAGCTCCATCGCCAATTGCCAGGCGATGAGATCTCGGAAGCTGTTGATTTGAGGCATGGCGCCCGCAATCGCAAGGACCGTTCCGCCTATTCCCTACTCCCTACTCCCTATTCCCTATTCCCTATTCCCTACTCCCTGGCTCCCTACGCTCAGAACCCCACCCGCGCGCCCACTTCGACCCTCCGCGCCGCCGCGGCCGACGTCGGCTGCCCGAAGAACGGCGACGTCATCACACCGCTGAAGTTCTGCGCGTTGAAATGATTCGTCAGGTTGTACGCCTGCGCGTAGAGCTCCACACTGTATTTCTTGGGCGCATCGCCCCCCATGCCGCCGGTCGCCGACAGCGGATCCGCGCTGTCGCCGCGCACGATGCGCACCTGCGGTCCGGCGGGCGGCGCCGCGGCGCCGCCAAAGCCGATGCTCCAGCTGACCCGCGTGCCGATGTCGACCTGCGCGGCGCCGCGCGCGCTGTTGCGCGTGACGCCGGCCGGTCGATCGTTGCTGATCGTGTCGCCGTTGTCGTCGCGGCCGGTCGTGATGTTGTACGGCAGCGCCGATTGAATGCGCACGGAGGTCGCGAAGCGGACGCGTCCCACCAGCGGAAACTGCGCGAGCCCCATCGCGCGATGGCGCGCGTCATTGGCGGCGGGGCCGCGCTCCGCGGCGAGGTCCGCGCTGTCGGCGGGCAGCACGAAGGGACTGTCGCTCTCGTTGGTCGACGTCGAGAGCATGTAATTCGCCGCAACGAAGATCCGCTTCGCGGGGTTGGCGTAGTTCACGTTGAACGACAGCCCGTCGAATTGCGACGAGGCGTCGGATCGGATGTCGGTGACCGGCGCGCCGTGCGGGTTGATATCGACGCCGCGCAGCAGGTGCGCCCCCGTCCGATGAATCAGCATCGTGTTGAGGCGAACGTCATGCGGGAGCTGCTGCTCGACGCCGGCCATCAGCTCGCGCAGCTCGGGCTGCGTCAGGTCCGGCGCGAACTGGACGCGACCCGCCGGCAGCAGCACCGCGTCGGCGCCGAGACCGATGTCGGGATAGCCGGGATTGACGACCGTCACCGTCTGCTGATGCGTGCCGTCGAGCTGTACCGCCTGCGTGTAGGTCTGCGCGTCCATCCAGTCGAAGAAGCGCCCGCCGCCGGCGCGAACGGTCGTCTTGCCGCTCTTGAACGGCGACCACGCGATGCCGCCGCGCGGTCCGACGTGCAGGCCGCCGATGTGCGATTGGATCTCCTGGCGGACGCCGACGCTGACCGTCAGGTCTTTGCGCGCGCGGATGTCGTCCTGGACGTAGGCGCCGAGCTGCGCCATCGACGTGGCAACCGCGGGATCGCCGACGTTGCGCGTGAACGTGGTCGGCTGCGCCGCGCCGTACGCATCCAGGCTCGCGAAGGTGAACGTCCCCGTGCCGTTGCGAAGCGTCGTCGACGTGTAGCGTCCCGCGTCGAGCAGGAAGCCCACGCGGATCGCGTGACGGCCCGCCGCGATGTCGAGATCGTCGCTCGTTTCGAGCAGATGCGATGCGGTGCCGCCGCCGAGCTGCGCGCCGCCGTCGTTGAACGCGTTCAGCACCATCACGGCCGGCGCGGCGCTCGCGGCCGCGTAGCCGAGGTCGTCCGCTTCCCATTGCACGTGGAAGTCGTTGTAGAGCGATGGGCGCAGCGAGCCGGCGAGCGACGCGCGGAACACATCCTGCGCCTGCGTCTGCGTGTAGCCGCGCGACGGCAGATCGTAGTCGCCGACGCCGAGGTTCTCGAGCGTCGTGTGATTCCGCTGCACCTCGGCGCGCAGCATCTGCGTCTTCGAGAGCATGTGCTCGAGCCGTATCGAGGCGTTGACGGTGTCGTTCGGCTTCCGGACGGTGTCGGCGAAGTAGCCGGCGGGGAGTGCGGCGACGATCGTCTTGCTGTCGTACGCGTCCAGGCCGTCGACCGAGATCGAGAGCGACGTGTGCTGCTTCCACAGCGGACCGTTCAGCGACAGGCCGAGGCGATCGAACTGTTCGGCGCCTTTCTCCGGCGCGAACGGATTCCGCGCGTTCAGCGCATCGTTGCGGAAGGCGTACGTCGTGCCGCCGCGCCAGCTGTCGAGCCCCGGCTTGGTGATGATGTCGATCGCGACGAACCCCGGCTCGTGCGCGTCGGCCGCGAACATGTTGCGGCGGAACCGAATCTGCTGGATCTGATCCTTCGGCGGCAGGTGGCCGCCTTTGAAGCCGTTGACGCGCATCACGGCGCCGGGGCCGGCCATGTCGCGCAGCCGCTGCTCCATCTCGTCGGGATCGTCCGGCAGCTCGTTGATCTCCGCCTGTCCGAGGATCGTCGCGAACACGTCGCTGCGCGGATCGCTCGCGCGCTCGCGCGCGTCGCGGCCGACCTGCACCGTTTCGGCGATCTTCGCGATCGCGAGCTTCACCTGCCGCCGGTTGTCGCCGGCGCGCAGCCGTTCGTCGCGCAGCTCGCGCGCATCGAAGCCGGCCGACTCGACGCGGATCGTGTAGCGGCCCGGCGCCAGCCCCTCGAACGCCGCGTCGCCGCGGGCATCGGTCTCCACCGTCGTGCCGGCGACGACGACGTGCGCGCCGACGATCACCGCGCCGCTCGGATCGACGACGGTGACGTGCAGCGACGCGGAGGCCTGCGCGAGCGCGGCGACGAGCAGCGCGGTCCACATCGCTTACTGCCCGGAGAAGGTGTCGGGCTTGAACGCCGGGTTCACCTTCACGGTCTTGAACGTCAACTCCTCGGTCGGCTTCCCCTCGACCGATCGGGTGATGTGATGCGGGATCTGGACGCCGTCCACCGCGCGGTAGTCGTCGAGAAAGATCGTGATGTCGACGATGTCGCCCGGCGGCAGCGCCGGGGCCGCATGCGGATCGGACGCGGGAGGCGCGCCGCCGCCGCGCTGCGTCTGCACGACCATGCGCGGCGACACGCCGCGATAGGTGAGCATCAGCGGCCGGTGCGACGCCGCGTCCAGAAACAGGCGCGCGGCGAAACCGTTCGCCCCCTTGACGTCGAGCACGTCCGCTTTCCCGTCCGGCGACTCCGCCTGGCCCGCCGACGTGAACTCGACCGGAAACGACGGCGGCGCCGCGACGAAGAGCGCGATCGTCATCCGCACGAACTCGGCGCGCGCGTTGCGCAGCGCCTGCTGCTCGGCGTCACTGCCCGGCGCGGGCGGTGGCGGCGTGCGGATCACCGCGCCGGGCGGCGCATTCACGATCCGCTGGACGCGCAGCAGCGTGTCGCCGTTGATCCCCTGGCCCGTGACGACGGCCATGTCGTTGCCCATCGGGCTGATCGTCTCGGTCCGCAGGATTTTGTCGGGCAGCTGCAGGTCGAACGTCAACTGACCGTCGACGGTTCGATCGCCGATCAGGCGCTGCACGGTGCCGGTCGCCGAGAGTCCCTGCACCTTGGCGAGCGCGCGATCGCCGCCGAGCGCGGCGCGGGCCTGCGCGACGAGCGGCGCGGCGGCGCCGTCGCCGAGGACGAGCGCGAGCACAAATGTGACGACCGAGAGCAACAGACGCGGCATGTGATCTCCTGTTCGAACATTCTGACGAACGGCCGCGCGGGAAGTTGTTATCTCTGAGCAATCGTTTTGTAAGAAATGTAAAGCGACGGGCGAGACGCTGACATTCGCGCTAGAGTGCGTTCGTGAGGCAGGGACTCTTCGCCGCGGCGCTCGCCGTCGCCCTCGTCGGACTCGCCGCGCTGCAGTACCGATGGCTGGGCGACGTCAGCGCCGCCGAACGGGATCGCATGCGCGCCAACCTGCAGACGCGCGCGACCGATTTCGCACGCGCATTCGACGGCGAAATCACGAGCGTGTTCACGGCGTTTCACGTCGATCCCGAACGGCTCGACGCCGATCCTGCGGCCACCCTGGCGGAGGGCTACGCGCGGTGGGAGAACGGGCCGCACGTGCCCGGACTCGTCAAGGCGATCTTCGTCGTCAATCCCGCCGATGCCGATCACGACGCCGTGCAGCGGTTCTCGCCGGCCGGGTCGCGGATCGACACGGCGCCGATGCCGCCGGAGCTGCGGAACTGGGTCGAGCGCCTGCGGCGCACGCTGCCATCGGGTCGCGGATCGCCGTCGCCGCTGTTGATTGCGGATGCGGTCGACGGGATCCTCCCCGCTGTGGTCGTCGCCGTGCCGCACGTGCGCCGCACGTCGGCAAACGGTCAGCTGACGGTGCTGGCGGATCCGGCGTCGCTCGCGCGCGCGGTGGTCGTGGAGCTCGATGTCGAGGTCCTGCGGCAGCACGTGGTGCGGCGGCTCGTCACCAAGTACTTCGGCGACGCGGACTACCTGGTGACCGTCGTGCGTCGTGACGATCCGTCGCAGGTGATCTTTGCCGGCGATCCGCGCGTGCGCCTCGACGACACGAACGCCGACGTGACAGCGGGCGTCTTCGGCTTGCGGATGGAGGACGTCACGCACGCGGTCGTGCCGCCGCCGCGCGGACCGGCAGCCGACGCGAAGAGCAAGCTGTCGATCACGATTTTCCGCCGCGCGAACGGCGTCGACGGCCGGGGACTGTTTCTCGGCACCGCCGACGGTCAAGGCGCGTGGAAGCTGTACGCGCGCTACCGCAACGACTCGCTCGAGGCGCTGGTGACCGCGTCCCGCCGCCGAAACTTCGCCATCGTCGTCGCGGTGCTGCTGCTGCTCGGCGGCAGCGTGTCGCTGATGATGTTGTCGGCGGAACGCGCACGACGGCTCGCGCGCCAGCAGATGGAGTTTGTCGCGTCGGTGTCGCACGAGTTGCGCACGCCGCTTGCCGTCATTCGATCCGCCGGCGAGAACCTCGCCGACGGCGTGGTCAGCGACCCGGCGCAGGTGAAGCGGTACGGCGCGGTCGTGCGGAGCGAGGGACGCCGGCTGAGCGACATGGTCGATCGCGTGATGCGGTTCGCCGGCATGGCGTCGGGTGCGAGGGCGCGCGCCAGCGCGCCGGTCGACGTCGCGGCGCTGCTGCAGGAGGCCATTGCGGCGAGCGCGCCCGAGGCCGCCGAGCGCTCGGTGACGATCGCGGTGCAGCCCAACGGCACGCTGCCGCCGATCGCGGGCGACGCCGACGCGCTCCGCTCCGCGCTGCAGAACGTGATCGGCAACGCGATCAAGTACAGCCCGTCGGGGGCGACGGTCGTCGTGTCGCCGCATCGCGCGGACGGCGGCGTGCGCGTTCGTGTCGAGGATCGCGGCCTCGGCATCGACGCGGCCGATCTGCCGCACGTGTTCAAGCCGTTCTACCGGGGACGCCGCGCCGTCGACGCGCAGATCCGCGGATCCGGCATCGGCCTGAGCCTCGTGCGTACGATCGTCCAGGAGCACGGCGGCGACGTGCGCATCGAGAGCGATCCGGGCGCGGGGACGCGCGTCACGATCGACCTGCCGGAGCGCGCGTGACCACGCCGCGCGTCCTCGTCGTCGAAGACGAGCCGGGGCTGCGGCTGACGCTCGGCGATCGGCTGGCGAGCGAAGGGTACGCGGTCGACACGGCGAGCGACGGCGAGAGCGGTCTGGCGCGCGCGTCGGCCGGCGCGCACGACGTCATCGTCCTCGACGTGATGCTGCCGAAGATCAACGGCTTCGACGTGTGCCGCGAGCTGCGCCGGCGCGGCGTCGATACGCCGATCCTGATGCTGACGGCGCGCGGGCAGGTCGTCGACAAGGTGGTCGGGCTGAAGCTCGGCGCCGACGACTACCTGACCAAGCCGTTCGACGCGATCGAGCTGGTCGCGCGGCTCGAGGCGCTGCGGCGCCGGCGGCCGGCCGCGTCAGGGTCGGGCGGAGACGTGTACCGCTTCGGCGACGTCCTCGTCGACTTCCGGAAGGCGGAGGTCACGCGCGGTGGGGTGGCGGTCGATCTGTCGGCGCGCGAGTTCAAGCTGCTGCGGCACTTCATCGATCGGCGCGGCGAGACGCTGTCGCGCGAGCAGTTGCTGACCGACGTGTGGGGGTACGACGAGATGCCGCTGACGCGCACGGTGGACGTCCACGTCGCGGGGCTGCGGCAGAAGATCGAGCGTCATCCCCGGACGCCGGAGTTCATCGTCACCGTCCACGGCCTCGGCTACAAGTTCCTCGGGTGACCGCGTCCCCGCAAGTGCCAGGCGAGTGCCTGGCACTCGTCTGGCACTTGCCTGGCACTTGCCTGGCACTCGCCTGGCACTTGCCTGGCACTCGCCTGACACTCGCCTGACACTCGCCTGGCACTGCGCGGGTCGACATCTTGCAGCGCGCTGACGCGTCACCGTAACTGACGCAACCCGGAGGCGCGTATGCAATTTCTGCCCGCGGCACTCGCCGCGGCCATGACCTTTCTTCAGTCCTGGCCGCTGACATCGTCGAAGATCGTCCGCTCCGATCCCGTCCTCGTCCGCCGCGTCGTCGACGGCGACACCATCGACGTCGCGAGCGTCGGCCGCGTCCGCCTGCTCGGCATCGATGCGCCCGAACTCGGACGCGTCTACGACACCGCCGCGCCGTTCGCGCAGGAAGCGCGCGACCGGCTGACCGCGCTCGTCCTGCATCGCTGGGTGCGCCTCGAGCAGGAAGGGCAGACCCTCGATGTCTACAGCCGTCGCCTGGCGTACGTGCTGACCGAAGACGGCCAGTTCGTCAACGCCACGCTCGTGCGCGAAGGGCTCGCGCGCGTCACGGCGCGCACGCCGCTGTCGCGGCTACCCGAGCTGCAGCGCGCCGAAGCCGAAGCGCAGACGTTCCGCCGTGGGATGTGGGGCAGCACGCCGCAAGTCCCTGCCACGGGGTATACTCGCCCGTCCGGCACCACTCGCAAGTCACCAACACAGCAGGCGAAGAAGACGAAGAAGAAACCAGCGCAGTGAATATCCCTGTCGAATACGCGTCGCAGCGCAAGATCCGCGAATACAACAAGCTCTATTACCGATTCAACCACTGGCCGATCTGGATTTTCGTGTTCTTCATCGCGCCGGGGCCGCTCACCTTCGACCTCTTCGAGCGCGGCTTCGACTCGCGGATGGCAATCTGGCTCGGCGCGGTGCTCGTCGGCACGGCCATCGCCGGGCTGCGCGGCCGCCTGCCCGGCGTCGAGCCGAAGCCGTACATCATCCGCTTCACCGAGGATCGGCCCAACCCGCTCTATCGCCGCGTCTGCTACACGTTCGCCTGGAGCGAGGTGATCACGTTTGCCGTGCTCAACATCACCGGCCTCGTCGTCGCGATCGTGACCGGCCACTGGTACCTGAAGCAGATTTACCGCGCCGCCTATTTCCCGATCGCCGGCACGATCTGGCTGCTCGGCGCGCTCGGTCAGTTGCCGCGTGTGAAAGCGTCGACGAAGGGCGAAGGGCACGAGCGCCGCTATTTCTACGGATCGGTGTGGGCCGTCTGCTGGGCGCAGCCGGCGCTCTGGCTCCTCTGGAAAATCGTGCCGCAGACCCGGGCTGGCGACACGCTGAAGCTCGTGGTGTTTCTCGCCATCCTCGCGTTCGTCGGCAACCTCGCGCGCCTCGGCCGCCTGCCGCGGACGCGGCCGATCGTGCCGGGCGAACTCGCCGTGTCGGATTGACGCCCCCCACATCCCGACGTTCGAATCCCGAAGGATGGCGCGGATGGGACGAGTACGCGCCGTTCTACGACTGGGAGAACGCGCAGACGCTCGGCCGGCGCGACGTCGCGTTCTGGCGCCGCGTCGCGCTCGCGTCCGACGGCCCCGTCCTCGAGCTCGGGTGCGGCACCGGACGCGTGTCGAAGCCGCTCATCAAGGCGGGCGTCGACCTGATTGGCGTCGACCGATCGGCGGAGATGCTCCGGCGCTTCCGCCCGCCGGCATCCAGGCCGCGACGCGCGCCGCGCGCCGTGCGGGCCGACATCCGATCGCTTCCGTTCGCGGACGCGTCCTTCGGCCTGGTGATCGCCCCCTACGGCGTCCTCCAGTCGCTGACGCGCGAGCGTGATCTCGCCGCCACGCTCGCCGCCGTCGCGCGCGTCCTCGCGCCGGGCGGCACCTTCGGCATCGATCTGGTGCCGGACGTCCCGAAATGGCGCGAGTACCGCAACCGCGTCGCGTTCCGCGGCACGGCCGGCGCGCGCCACCTGACGCTCGTCGAGTCGGTGCGCCAGGACCGGCGGCGCCACCTGACCACCTTCTCGCAGACCTACATCGAGCGCCGCGGCCGCCGGACGTCCGAGCACCGGTTCGATCTCACGTTTCGGACCCTCTCGGTCCCGCAAATGACCGCGCGCCTCGAAAACGCCGGGTTTCTCGTCGATCGCATCCTCGGCGACTATCGCGGCCGCCCCTGGGATCCCCGCGCGGACGTCTGGATCCTCCTCTTGAAAAAAGGGTAAGATTTTTTGCTATGTCTGGGCACTCTAAGTGGCACTCCATCAAGCACAAGAAGGGCGCGGCCGA